>Ga0137297_10097_pt1 | contig 67655 bp, 66 predicted proteins | sample RamsorincwithD2O_FD_97191 | JGI IMG/M metagenome (GOLD analysis project Ga0137297, IMG submission 97191) | Mouse cecal microbial communities from Vienna, Austria - Mucin amended with D2O | ecosystem: Host-associated > Mammals > Digestive system > Large intestine > Cecum | place: Austria: Vienna...
TATGTAACTCATTATACTTGATTTATATTGTCCTCTTAAATTTAAATTTTCAAACCAGTATTCATCTATATAATCTTTTGATTTTTCTATGATTTCTTTCCACTCGGTTATATATGGAAAAATTGGTGACATAAATAAAATTGTATATATTCCATTGTTATGTAATTCTCTTAATGTTGATAATCTTTTTTCTATGCTAGATGCATTATCCATATCATTTTTAAAATTTTCATCTAATGTATTTATTGACATGCTTACTGTTACATTTTTTATCTGTTTTAGTAATTCTATGTCTCTTAATATTAAACTTGATTTTGTTGATATTGATAGAAAACACTCTGAATTAATTAGTTGTTCTAGAATCTGCTTTGTTAATTCATACTTTTCTTCCATTTCATTATAGCAGTCTGTTACAGAAGATAAAAATACTGTTTTGTTTTTTATTCTATTTAAATTTATTTTCTTATCACATCTTTTTATATCAATAAAAGTTCCCCATTCTTCTTGATGTCCTGTAAAACGTTTCATAAATGATGCATAACAGTATTTACAACCATGTGGACATCCTACATATGGATTTATTACATAGTCACTTGCTGGTAAATTTGATTTGGTTAGATAATCATTTACTTGTATTTCTTTTATTTTCATATATTACCCCATAATTTTAATTTATTTTATATTACTATAAAAAAGAGCAATTATCAATATAATTGCTCTTTCTTGTATTTTTATTTTACTTCTGCTGTATATTCTGTTTTTTCTTCATTTTCATATAAATAATATGTTCCTTTAGTTATCTTTTCATTACTTATAATTAATGTTTTAAATTCTTCATCTGCTTCAAATTCAATAATCTCTTCTTCCTCATCATTTTTTAGTCTTATTGTAGTTTCTTTACTTATTTTATTTTTTAGTGTAAAGCATATAAATTCTTGAGTTGATGTGCTCTCTGGTTTTTCTAACATATCTGATCCTAGTGCAATTAATTCTCCTCCATTGATTTCAAATCCATCATCTGTATCTATTCCTGCATCTCCACTTATTGGCGAACCGACTGTATAAATTTTTCCGCCATTTATTATTAAATTTTTATTTGAATCTATTCCATCTCCTTTTGCTTTTATATATATTGTTCCGTCATTTATTGTAATAGTTCCTCCGTCTCCTCCTGCATTTATTCCATCGTCTTCAGATTCAATATTAATAATTCCAGAATTTATTGTTATATCTTTTGTTTCTGTTGCAATTCCTTCTCCTTCTTCTTGATTTCCATATACGTTTAATATTCCTTTGCCTTCTATAGTTAAATTACCTTTTGAATATATACAACTATCATATTCACTTGATCCTCCATCTGATAAGTTGTTTTCTGTATTTTCTTCTAATTTAATTGTTAAATCATTTTCACTAATGTTAGCTATTGAGGCTGTATTTTCATTTTCTATAGTAACATTGTCTAAAATCAAAGTTACTTCATTTTCGGAATCTATTAATACTGAATGTTCAAATTCTCCTGTTAATGTATAAGTTCCACCTTTATTTATTGTTATATTGTTATCGTATTTGCTTAAGTCTATTTCTTTTTCTGATACTTCTTCTCCTTTTTCTATATCTGATTCTTTAGTTTCTTTTTCTTTTGACTCTTCTCTCATTTCAAATCTATTGTCTGGTTCTTTGACTTCTTCTTTTTTATTAATTTCTTCTATGTTTAAATATATTAATATTCCTAAAATTGTTGTTAGTATCACAATAACAATTATTTGTATTATACTTTCTCTTTTCATATTTTCTCCTTTATATTTTATTTTCTGAGGTTGTATTTTCTTTCGTTTTTTTATCTATTGTCTGACTTCTTGTGTTGCTATTTTCTCTAGGCATTTCTGGTGGTTGCTCTTGATTATCTCTTTGTTGCATTTCAGGTGGTTCCATCATCTCACTATTTGGTTGTTGTAGCATTTTTTCGTTTCTTTCCATTTGATTTTCTTCTTTTCTTTCGTTCATTTCTTTTATTCGAACTAAAAATATTGAACTTGTTATTATTGCTCCTAATAGAATTCCTATTATTACATAGCCTATTTTGTTTCTCATATGTTTCTCCTTTTCATTTATTTATATACATATTAATTTATGGACATTAAATTTAACTTAAATACAAAAAAATAAGACCTTTTTATTGGTCTTATTTTTTTCTTATCTTTCTTCATCTTCTATACTTTGTATTGAATTTTCTCTATTTTGTTCCATACTATTTTCTGTTAGCCATCCTAACATTTTTGTGCTACCATCTTCATATCTACAAATGAAGTGATATGAAAATTTTGCATCTGGATATTGCTGTTTTAAATCATATAAACTTATATTTGAATCAGTTATTGCAAAATATTCACTGTTTGTAGTAACTCCTATAATAGAAATTTCTTTAGTTCCATTTTGTTGATTTTCAAAATATCCATAGTTTCCTGTTCCATCTGGGCATTCAAAATACTTACCGCTTTCTATATTCATAGAAGCTCCAACTCTAACTGAAGATAAATATTCTATGCTGCTATCTGCAACAGTTGTTTCTTCTTGTTTTTCTTCTACCTTCTCTGTATTTTCTTCTTGAACTTGCTCTGTTTTTTCTTTTTCAGTATTTTCTTCTACAACTGGAGCTTCTTCTGTTTTACTAATTGTTTCTTCTTCAGTTGTGGTTTCTGTTTGTACTTGTCCATTTTCTTCAAATCTTATTGCTTGTTTTATAGCATCTTCATAGTCTATTTTTTCTGATGATTGTAATTCATCTGGTGTCTGTGTTTCTGTTGACAGATCATAGCTGCTTTCTATTATTGGTTGATTAGCTTCTGTCATTGAATTTCCATTATTGTATATTCCTGCTATTCCTAATCCTATTGCTGCTACTACACACACTGTTCCAACTGCTCCTGCAATTGTTCTTTTATTTATACTTGGAATATGTACTTTATTTCTTATTGAATCTCTTTGATCTTTTAATTTTCTTGTAAATCTTTTTACTATATGTTCTTCTTGTCCTTCTGAATCTTTTTTTCCTAATATAATTCTTTTTACTCTTGAGCTTAATTTAGCATCTTTTTTAGCTTGTTCTTCTGCTGCTATTCTTTCTTGCTCAGCTCTTTCTTGTTCTGCTTTTAATCTTTTTTGCTCTGCTGCTTGTTCTTTTGCTATTCTAGCTACTTCAGCTGCTTTTTGAGCTTTTGCTTGTCTTCTTTCTTGAGCTTCTTTTTGTATTTGTTCTTCTGTTTTAGCTGGCTTAGTTTTATCTTTTATTTTTGTTTGATATATATTTTTCATTTTTCCAGCTTCTCTAGCTGCTTTTTTAGATGCTTGTCTTGATTTTGCTCTACTTATTGATTTCTTAGGTCTTGGTTCATAAGTTGGTTTTGGTTTTGAAGTTGTAGTGTCTGGTTCAATTATTGTTTCTTCTGCTACTTTAGGTTCTACAATTTCTGGTGCTACTATTGGTTTTTCTGACGTTTTCTGCTCTATTCTTTCTGGTGTTATTTTTTGTTCTTCTTGTGATGTCATTTGTTCTTGTTCATTTTCTCCAATTATTGGACTAGAAATTGGTGACTCTTCCTTAATTTCTTCTTTTTCAATTTCTAGAGCTTTCATATTTTGCTCTCTTAATGTTGATATAAGTTCATCAAATTCTTTGTCAGCTTGTGATGGTCCTAATAGTGGCTCTGTTACAGCTTTCTTTGGTTTATTTACATTTATCTGAATTCCATTTAATTTTTGAGCAAATGCTTGTCTAAAAATTTGAAATCTATCTCTTAGACTTAAATTCTTAGCTGATTTAAATATGTTTAAATCGTATTCTATATTCATTCTTGCTTGCACAAATTCTGCCATTTTATGAGTATTAGCTCTTATTCTAAAATCTCTTTTACTTTCTGACACTTTAATAAAGATTGTTTCTGTTGTTATATCTATATATTTTTGTGCATATTCTGTTCCATATGTTTGGTCAAATTCTACTAATGAATCATATAGTCCTACATCTATTTGTTTTTCTTTTTCCTTTGGAACGTTTCTACCTATTATTTGTTTTCTTCTCTCTGCTATATATTTTTTATCGTAGCTTTTTCTTTCTCCGTCGTTTATTGGTTTTACAAGAGATTGTTGACCATCGTATCTACTAAGAACATATTCTCCATTTTCTAAATCAACACGTACGGTTAATATATCATTACTTCTCACAATTTTTCTCCTTTTTTGAGTAGATATAAGTTTACATAAATATTATATCAGTTGCATATTATTGTTGTCAAGTTTTATCTTTTGCCCATTTTATTATACTTTAAACATAGAAAGAGAGAATTTTGCTTCTCTCTTCTTGTTTTATTCATTCTCTAAATTTCCTTCTGAATCTCCTTCTCCTGGATTAACTGGTGTTGTTGGACTTGGTGTTTCACTTGGATTTGGATCAGTTGTTGGATCTGGACTTTGACTTGGAGTTGTTGTTTGACTTGGTTCTGTAGATTGTGTTGGATCTGGATTAGTTGTTTGAGTTGGATTTGGGTCGGTTGTTGGTTCTGGACTCTGGCTTGGAGTTGTTGTTTGACTTGGTTCTACAGATTGGGTCGGTTGTGTGCTTTCACTTGGTGCTGGTGTATCTTTTGGTTCTTCAATAATCACATTGTTCCATGGATTACTTGATATTGGATCTGTTGGATCATATCCACGTAAATCAGTATATCCAGATATTTTTCTTGCTGATGGCTTTCCTAATGGATTTGCTGCTGATGCTGAAAATTCAACTTGTGTTCCTGTTCCACAATTACTATATATCCATATTGCATCTGCTACTGTAAGTCTTATACATCCAGCTGATGCTGTTGTTCCTAATTTATCATATTCCCAATATTCTAATGAACTAGGATCTCCATTTGTTGTATATGGTACAGAATGGAATAATATGTTTCCTACTATAGGTACAGCATATTGTCCATATACATTACCAAATAAAGCTCTCCATCTATATCTGCTTCTTTTTAGTTTGTATACTCCACCTCTCGGAGTTGCACTTCCTGTTGAACATACCATTGCTTTAACTGGTACTGTATAATTTCCTTCTGCATCTTTTTCATAAACTGTAACTACATTTGAACTATAGTTTACTATTACATAATATTTAGCAGAATTATCTTTTTCTTTTACTCTAGCTTCTTCTAGTTCTTCTTCTGTTGCCATTTCATTTTCTAGAGCTTCATTTCCTATTAATTCCGTTATATTGTTAAGTTCTATTATGTATGCATTGTCACTATATTTTCCCTGTGATTCATATTTTAAATATACTTTTGCATTTGAAAATATTTCTATATTATTTTCATATACTGTATAATTTTTATCTTCGATTTTTCCTTCTGGTTTTAGACTCTCTATGTTTTGACTTTGTTCTAAAAGCAAATCTTCTTCTGATTTTATAGGTTCAATATAGTAATACAATTTATAGTTTTCTAATTTTGATTTTGCTGTTATTATGACACTTCCTTCGTTTTCTTCTGCATTAGAAATTTCAATCTCAGTGTTTTCTTTAGTAACATTTGGGATACTTATTGCTTTTGCTGTTTCTTCTGATTTTATTAACTTTTTGAAATCAGTGTGTGTTGCAAATGCAATTCCTAAAGTTCCTGCCATTATTACTGTTATTATTAATAAAATTAATATTATTTTTGTACTTATACTTAGATTTGCTAGTTTTTCTCTCATTATTTTATCCTTTCAAAATTCTATGTTCTATAATTATTTCTATCTGCTCTTTCATCAAATTCTCTATCATAGTCTTTATTTGCATAAAACCAAACTGTCTTTTTATCTTCTCCTGATCCCATTCTGTTTTTGTTTACTAATATGTCTATAAAAGATATTAGTGGAAGTATTACTCCTAATGCATCGATTAATATTGTTTCTGTATTTCCTACATTATTTGTTAGACAATTATATAAATCATTTCCGAAATATGCTGTAAATAGTATAAAGTATGCAAATGCTCCTACAACATTTCTTTTTAATATTAATGCAAAACATGGTATTGAAAGGAATAATAATGCAATTTCTAAATTGATATTAATTGGTGTAATTGCAAAATCAATTTCCATTGATGCACAAAATACTACTATTAATCTGAATATCCAAAATAAAATTCCTAAAAATGATATTAAATAACTTAACATTCCAACCATTTTTTATTTCCTCCTTTGTTTTTATAATTATAAATTTTTGTAAAAAATAACTTTTCAATTATCTTTTATAAAAATTTATTCTAAAAGTGGAACGTGTATATTTTGTGTACATCACGTTCCCCTTTTAGTTTTAGTTCTTATTCTTCTCCGTCTACGTAATTGAATTCATCTTTAAATTTTTCTTTGAAAATTTCAAATACTTTATTTAATATTTCTTCGTCTTCTACTCCAACATATGATTCTTCATCTTCTGATTCTGTTGGTTCTACTTTTAATATTACTACTTCACCAATTTCATCTTCTGAAGCTTCTTCAACTGGAAGTAAAACTACATATTCTTCTTCATCATATTCTATTAAATCTAAGAATTCAAATTGAACTTCATTACCATTTTCATCATTTAATATTATTACGTTGTCTAATTCCTCTCCTGATTTGTTTTCTTCGTTACTCATATTTTTTTCTCCTTTCAATTTTATAAAAAAATTATTAAAAACAATATTGAAAACTATTTATTTTTATTTATATACATTTCTAAAATGTATACTGCAGATATTGTATCTACTAGATTCTTTTTCTTTTTTGGATTTATATTTAAATCATTCATTGTTCTATGAGCTTCTACTGTTGTCAATCTTTCATCCATTATATCTATTTTTATTTTATTATATTTACATTTTAATTTATGAATAAATTTTTCTGTTATTTCTGCCCTTTCAGATTTGTCACCATTCATATGCAATGGCATACCAACTACTATGCAATCTATTTCATAATCTTGCATAATTTCATCTAGCCTTTTAAGTATTATTCTATCATTTCCTTGGTGGTGTATTGTTTCTAGACCTTGTGCTGTTATTCCTAATGCATCTGTTATGGCAATTCCAACTCTTGCACCTCCATAATCGATTCCTAGTGTTCTCATTATTTTTCTAGTCCTATATAATTTTTTACCATTTTCTCTAGTAATTCGTCTCTTTCTACTTTGCGAATTAGATTTCTAGCATCATTGTGGCTTGTTATATATGTTGGATCTCCAGATAGAATATATCCAACTATTTGATTTATTGGATTATATCCTTTTTCTACTAGTGCATCATAAACCTTTTTCATTATTTCTCTAGCTTCTAAATTATTGTCTCTTTCAACTTTAAAACTCATAGTTTTATCAAAATCCATTAATTTAATCTCCTTTATTTATATAAAATTAATATTATTTTCATTTTTATCTGCTTTATCTAGATATTCTTCTAATTTTTTAGTAACTTTTTCAATTCCTGTTCCTTTATAATAGTTTCCTAATACAAAGTTTATTTTTGGTCTTACTAAAAATTTTTCATATGTTTGTTCATTTATGTATTCTACTTGTGTATCTTCTAGCTCTTGTTTTAAAACTTTTATTTTTTCTATTACTTGATCTTCATTTTTTCCTATATACACTATTGCAAATTTTGGTCCCATATATCTAACAAATATGTCTGTAGAATCTATACCAGTTTTTGCCCAGTTTGATAAGGATATTATTACATTATTTCCTACAATTCTTGAATATGTTGTATTTATGTCTTCTATATTTGTTACTTTAAACATTGCAACAATTGATGTAGGTTCTGAATCTATTCTATCTTTAGCTTGTCCATATAAGTATTCTGCAGAGTATAAACCTGTAAATTGATCTGTTCTTACTATGCTTTCCATTGCTGTTTGATATGATACTGTTTTTAGTATTGATACTATATCATCTTTTATTACTTCTAATAAAGTTGTATCTGTATCATCATAGGCATGAATAACAGAACTTTCTATAATCCAATATCCTATATATACATTATCTATATATAATGGAAAGAACATTGCTGATTTTGCTCTTGAAAAATCCATTTTTTGATATGGTAATTTTTCATCTTCTGAGTCTATTGTTATATATTTAGGTGTTGCAGTGCTAATACTATCTTTAAATATTTCTTCTGTGTGCAAATTAGTTAGATTTTTCCAATATTTTTGGTCTGTATTTGAAGCTTTTAAAACATATTCCGCTCCGTCAAATACAACTATACTTGAATACTTTATTTCAAATTTATCTATTAATACGTTATTTATTTTTTGTATTTTTTCATCTACTGGTAGGTCTTCACCTGTTATATTCATGAAGTCTTGAAGTGCATTTAGCTTGTTTATTTTTGATGTTACACTGCTAAATGTTGTCAGCTTCTTTTTAATATTAACATTGTAGACTATCAGAATTGAAATAATTCCAATTAGCACAACTATTGGTATTAGCGCCACGTTTTTCACCTCTTATTTTAATATTTGTTTTTCATTTGATTTAAAGTATTGTTCATTTCTGTTGAAAAGTTATTTCCATAATTTGCTTCAGCAGAACTTTTTGAACCATAAGTTTGTTTACTTAATAGTGGATATACCATGTTCCCTAACATTTTTAAACTATTCATAAAGTTTTTATTATATCCACTTATTGTTATAGAACAATTTACAATTGATTCCAAGTATCTTGCATATATTCCTTCATCAAAAGGTATACTACAAGCTTTAATTTTGTCTTTATTAAATAGTTCTGTCATGTATGACATTGCTGGATCATTGTAGAAAGAAATTCCGCCAATTATCGCTTTGCTTGATAATCCTCTTACTTTTGTTTCTTTGTTTATTACTATTCTTAATTTTTCTGGATCTAAAATTCCTTTTGTTTTTAAATCTCTTAAGAATGCTGTTAGTGGTTGTATTGTTAGTATATCCATTGATTGTACAAGATATATTTCTTGTGCATTTGCTAAATATCCTAAATCAGTATCAAAATCACAATCTACTAATATTAATGATTCATTTTGTACCAATGTTGATAATATTGCTTCTGCATTTGAATAATCTTTTCCGTCATTTGGAATAGTTGTATAGACGTTTAGATTTCTGTCTACTGGTATTCCTTGAGCATATCCTTTTTCTAGATTTTCAATTGAATTGTATGCTACATTTCTTAGTTCTTCTTCATTATTTGTGTAAATAAAATATGAATTTTTATTTTTAGTCATATCCAATATTGCTGTTTTTACTCCTATTGATGAGAATAAACAAGCTAGGTTATTTACTAAAAATGATGTTCCGCTTTTACTTGCACCAACGAATGCGACAATTTTCTTATCCCTTGTTAAAATTGAATTTAAGCTTCCTGTTGAATATGATTTATTTTCTTCAATTTTTTGAAGACTTTCTCTTCTTTCTTGACTTGGCGTATATGATGTAACTGATTCATTATTATTTGATATTCCAAATCCTGACATAGTTTGTGTTCCAGTAGCAAAGTTATCGTATTGATTATAGTTATTGTTTGATGAATATTCTGTATTCATTTGACTTGCATATTGTTGTTGTGAATAACTATTTGTTTCTTGTTGTTGAATTGATGTATTGTTTTCATATTGATTTGTACTATATGGATTTACTACTGAACTAGATAATGTATCTTCATTATTTTCTAAACTATATCCAACACTATTATCTATACCTGGTAATGTGTCAGTATTTTCTTCAAATGGATCTCTACTCCAATCATTTCCTGCATTATTTTCTTCTAGTGGATCTTTATCCCAATCTTCTAAGCCTGGTAAATTGTTTGTTTCTGCCACGTTTTGATTTATTGATGTATCTAAATCACTAAATCCAGCTAGTGGATCTGTTTGTATTTGATTACTTTGTTGATATTGATTTGGTTGGTTATTTAGTTGTCCACTATTTTGATTGTATTGTCCTGCTTGTTCCACATTTTGATTAACATATTGTGGATTAATTTGTGGTTGTACTGGTATATTTTGTTGCCCTACATATGTCTGATTATTTACTTGTGGTTGTACTGATGCAGTTGGTTGCTCTGCATATGCTTGATTATTTACTTGTGGTTGTATTTGCGCATTTTGTTGTTCTGCATATGCTTGATTATTTACTTGTGGTTGTACTTGCGCATTTTGTTGTTCTGCATATGTTTGATTATTTACTTGTGATTGTATTGATACATTTTGTTGTTCTGCATATGCTTGATTATTTACTTGTGGTTGTATTTGCGCATTTTGTTGTTCTGCATATGCTTGATTATTTGTTTGTTGTTGTACTTGCACATTTTGTTGTGTCACATAATTTTGATTAGCTACTGGTGTGACATTTGTATTAACCATATTTTGATTTGTTACTTGTGGTGGAAGTGTTTCTTGTACTTCTACCATTGAGTTTTGTACTGTTTGCAATGCTTGACTTTCTGTAGTTATCTCTGCCCCATTTGTTTCTTCTGGTAAAGGATATTTTCTTGGTCTTCCTCTTTTTCCTTTTGGTTTTGGTGGCTCAATAGGATATTTTCTTGGTCTTCCTCTTCCTCTTTTTGGTTCTTGTGGTATTTCAGCTACTGCTGAAACATCTGGCATTTGTAGTTGTGGCTCAATAGTAGGTGTTGTATTATTAAAATTTATATTTTCTGTATTTTCTATACTAGGTAATGTTGGTTCAATTCTTTCATTATTATTTAATGTTTCTATATTTTCTAGCGTATCATCTAATCCTGGTAATGTTATATCGTTTAAGCTATCCATTGTATTTGTTACTGGTATAGCAAATGGATCTTCATAATTTTGAGTTTCTGGTGCTTGATATGGCTCTGTTGTACTTTGATCTATGTTTATATCATCAAATGGATCCTTTGCCCAAGAGTCTAGCCCTGGTAATGAATTTGTTTCTGTTTCTTGAGTTTGTGTATCAAAATTTTCTAGCCCTGGTAATGTTCCTTCTTCCATTCCTGGTAACACTGGATTGTCTAGTTCAGCTGCTTGATTTGTAAAGTTTTCTATTGGCTGTTCTGATACATTTTGTGGATTAGTATTTATATCTGCGAATGGGTCCTGATCCCAGCTGTCTAATCCTGGTAATGTTTCTGCTTGCGCTTGTGGTTGTGATTGTTCTTGTGTTACTTCTGCAAATGGATCTTGATCCCAAGCATCTAATCCTGGTAATGTTTCTGCTTGCACTTGTGGTTGTGATTGTTCTTGCGTTACTTCTGCAAATGGATCTTGATCCCAAGCATCTAATCCTGGTAATGTTTCTGCTTGCGCTTGTGGTTGTGATTGTTCTTGCGTTACTTCTGCAAATGGATCTTGATCCCAAGCATCTAATCCTGGCAATGTTTCTGCTTGCGCTTGTGGTTGTGATTGTTCTTGCGTTACTTCTGCAAATGGATCTTGATCCCAAGCATCTAATCCTGGCAATGTTTCTGTTTGTGCTTGTGGTTGTGATTGTTCTTGTGTTACTTCTGCAAATGGATCTTGATCCCAAGCATCTAATCCTGGCAATGTTTCTGTTTGTGCTTGTGGTTGTGATTGTTCTTGTGTTACTTCTGCAAATGGATCTTGATCCCAAGCATCTAATCCTGGCAATGTTTCTGTTTGTGCTTGTGGTTGTGATTGTTCTTGTGTTACTTCTGCAAATGGATCTTGATCCCAAGCATCTAATCCTGGCAATGTTTCTGTTTGTGCTTGTGGTTGATTATTATATAAATCAGAAACTTGTGGTATTTCTGTATTTCCCATTCTTCCTTCTCTTGGCATAGAATTGATATTTTGTAATTCCTCGTCTGAATATATTTTTCTCTCATTTTTAATATCCATATTATTTGGAATTATTACATTACCTGTCATTCTGTTTTGTGAATTTTTATTATCTAGCAAGTCTATTCCACTATTTAGATTTGATTTATTTTCTTGTGCTGGTTTGTTATTTTCTTTTTTAAATGCTTCTCTCTTCTCTTTTTCTATTTTTTGTTTTAATTTTCTATCATTTTCGATTTGCTCTATTCTTCTCTGCTCTTGTAATTTTTCTTTTGCTTTTCTCTCTTCTTCTGTTTCATCTGCATATGTTACCAATTCTTGATATTTTGGGCATTCTGCTTCTAAAACAGCTCTAACATTTATAGGTAAACATTTTATTATTATTTTTAATTGTTTATCTGTATATTGTGCAGCAATGTTATTAAAACTATCTGTATATCTGTCTTCATTTTTTCCTAATCTCTTGTAATGAATTAATATGTTTTGAACTTCTTGTTCTGTTACATCGTCTACTGAACTTGTATCTACAGTCGTTCCAGCTATTTGATAATATTCTTTAGCTTCTTCTGAATTACGTGGTCTATTTAATAATTCACATACTGCATCTATTTTTCTGTCAGTTCCAACTAGTGCATTATAAATTCCATATTCATGCATTTTAGTTAATACATATCCAGATTTTGTTCTTCTGTCTGTGCATATTATTATTATATCTGGTATTTTCTCTAATGCATTTGTTTCATTAGAAATTTCATTTAATCTTTCTAATATAAATTTATCTATAACATCATAATTACTATTAGAAAATGGTTCTAAGTCTTCACTTATAACTATTCTATCATATGTCTTATCATTTTTTATCTCTCTTATTATTGCATTAAAGTAAAATACATTTTTAAATGAAACTGATTCTTGATACTTATCTTGATAGTTTTCTACTATTCTTTTTGAAACATTTTCATTACTTACTGCAAATAGAATTTTCATTTGTTACCCCCAAACTTTCTTCTGTTTTATAATACCCATCCTTTTACAACAATTGTAAATATCAGTGGTAATACTTGTGCGATAACTAAAATCGTTACAAAAGCTATAATTAAATTGAATCCTCTATCTCTAATATCTAATCTTCTAATACCTATAATATATTGGTATATTGCACCAACTGCTATACCTAATAAACAAAATGGTATACTATATATTCTTACTGTATCTAATACCATAGCTGTTATACCATATGCTTTTGAACCATATTTTTCGCTATATTGCTCTAGTTTTCCTCCTGCTTCTTCTTTTATTTTATAAAAGTCACTTGCATTTTCTGATTCAAGTACTTCTTTACTTTCTTCGTCTTCTGCTGCATATACTGGAGTGAATGATACTAATATTAAAGTTAAACTTAATAGTATGCTTATTACTGCTAGTAGTTTTTTCATTTTTTATCCTCCCATTTTTCCTTTTCCGCCTAATTTTATACATATAATATAATACAATAAAACAAAAAAAATATCAACTAATTTTTAATATTTATTTTTTCTGTTTTATCAATGTTTTGAGGACCTTATTTAATATAGGTCCTCACTCTTTTTTATAATCTATTATATAGATATGACATCCATCTAAAAATTCCATTTGCCCAGTTTTTATCACTAGCATATCTTGTATTTACACCGGCTAAAGTTGGACCATTGTAGTAAGTTCCTGTTGCTATTAATCCATCATATATATCAGTTCCAGCTGGATATAAATATGTTTTGGCTAAAACTCTTGCGACTAAATCTATTCCTTCTGAGTATGTATCAAATGACATCGCTCCTCCATATGGATCGCTATCATATGCACCATATCCAAATAAATTTTTCTTATCATTTGCGATTTTTGATGTTCCCCATCCACCTTCATGTATTGCCATAGCTGCTAAGAAGATTCCATTTACTCCATATTGTCTTTCTGCATAATAAAAATATTCTGCATTTGATGCTAGTACCCCCTGAGTATCTCCACTATTTCCTGATAGTACTTTTTGGAATTGTTCTACTGTCAATCCACTTGGCAGTGTTAGATCCATATTAATATCTAAAAATGATAATAATTCTTCTTTACTATATTGCATTCCTACATTGAAGTTTGGTGATGTTGTTCCATTTGGATTTATATTTGTAAAACATGCGCTATCGGAGTATCCAATGTAATTTTCTACCTGTATTTTAAGCCAGTTATTATTAACAACTTGCATTACTACTACTTTGCTATCTTTTAAAATATCGCATAATTCATTTGCTTTTTTATTAGGAGCTTCTCTTAGTTTTACTCTTTCTGGTGTAGTCCATAATGAGTCGCCTTCTTTTGGTGTATAATTGTTTGTTCCTTCTCCTGTTCCTATTTCTACAATTTTATTTTTAGCTTCTTGAACTACTTTCCCTTCAATTCTTTCTTCTGAAATATACTCATTGCCACCATATGTTTTAATTATTACCATCATTTGTTTTCCGTCAACGCCTTCTTCTTTTACTTGTATTGTACCTGTTGGTAGTTCACTATTTTCAACATATTCCGTAGTATAATCTAAATCTACTTCATCAATATTAAGTGTTTTTTTATATACTGCACCTGTATTTTCTTTTAGTATTTCATTTATATCAATTTTATTTTTATTTTCTTCCATTGCTACTTTTTCATTTATTTTTTGCTCTACTTTTTTTTCTTCAATTGTTGCAACTGCTTGTACATTTTTAAAAGATTTTGCGCATAAAAAAGAAGCTATCAATAATACTATCATTGTTATAGCATATATTATAATTCTTTGTTTTATAATCTGTTCTCTTGTTTTGACAATATACTTTATTTTTCTCATTTTTAACTCCTAATAATATTTTAATATTGCTTACTTTTTTTGTCAATTGAAGTTTTTGGATTTATTTTTCTTTCTCTTGACTACTTGAATAATTACTGCTTTTATTATATATTTATTGCAGATTATTTATAATAATCTTACTTAGGATAAATTTTGTTTGAAAGGATTTATTTATGTTTCAAGACAAACAAATAAAAATATTTTTAAGTATTGCCATACTTATTTTTATTGTTTTAATATCTATTTTTGCTTTTAATACACAAAAAAGTAAAAATAATAAACCTGTTGAAAATTCTAATAAAGCAGTTCTATCATTGACTACTGATAGCAATATTTTCAAAATTAACTCAGTTTCAATGTACTCTTCTGCAAATGCATTAAATAATAATGAAATGCAAAAGGATTATTGGGATTTAAATTTGTATCAATATTCTGATATTGCTATTACTATAGATAACCATGTATCAATTGAAGATTTAACTTTAAAGAATACTATTAAAGAAATGTATATTGATAATATTTCTTATCCTGAGTTACCTGATAAAGGATCACCAGCATTATATTTAAAAGATGCCAATCTTTTTGGTAAAGGTGTTATTAATAAAGAAAATTTAATTACCGATAAAATTAATTTTAATATTATTTCTTCTAATGAAGAAGAATTTAGGTCTAATCGAGATTTTTATGCTGATTGTTCTGATCCTATTTTACTTTCTTCTATTAATGAAGAAATTGTACCTAATTTTGTAATTAGGAATACAAATTCAGCTGTAATTTTTGATGGTAATTTATTATTAGATGCAACAATTTTACTTAGTAATATTGAATATTCGCTTTCTTTTTCAATTCATATAATTAATGAACTTGATGAAGAATATATTTCTACAATTACTATTCCTATTGTTTTAAGTGATGAAAGTGATATTAATTCAATCTATGATGGTTCTTATCAAGTAGTTTCTACTGATTTAGGAGAAAATAGATTTTACAAAAGAGAAGATTAATATAGCGCAATTTGAAAGGAAAGATTTGTTTTATGAAAAAAATTTCGCATTTAGACTATATGAAAAAGCACTATTTTAAAACTGCTAATTATTCTGATCTTCATGAAATGCTTTATAGTGTTTCTGAAAAATTTGGGAATAAACCAGCTTTTATTTTAAAAGATAATTCAGGTTATCCTGTTACAGTTTCTTATTTTAATTTTGTAAAAGATATTGAATCTGTTGGTATTTCACTTATTAATCATGGATTTTTAAATAAAAAAATTGCTTTAATTGGTGGAAACAGCTATAAATGGGCCGTTTCTTATTTAGCTGCTTGCATTGTTGGAGTTGTTGTTCCTATAGACAAAGAACTTCATCCTGATGATGTAATCAATTTTTTGAATATATCTGAAACATCTGTAATTTTAGGTGATGATAAATATTTATCACCTATTTTTGAAGCTCGTAATAAATTAAAAGCGGATCTTCAATATATTAATTTTGATTCTAAAACTAATACGGATTGTTTTTATGGTTTTGATGCTTTTAAAAGTTCTGGCTTATATAATTTAGAAAATGATAACAAATTTAAAAATATTAAAATAAATCCAGATGAAATGCACTTTTTACTTTTTACTTCTGGAACTACTGGAAATTCAAAAGGTGTATGCTTATCTCATAAAAATATTTGTTCAAATATTTTTTCTGTTGGTAGTATTGTTAAAGTAAACTCTTCTACTTCTATTCTTTCAATACTTCCTATGCATCATACTTATGAATGTACTTTAGGCTTTTTACTTGTTATTTCTAATGGTGGAAGGATTTCTTTTTGTGAAGGTTTTAAAAAGCTTTCTAATAACTTTTTGGAATTCAAACCTAACATAATTTTGAGTGTTCCTTTATTACTTGAAAAGCTTCATAAAAAAATTATGGCTACTTTAAAAAATAGTTTGCCTTCTAAATACTTTATTGGTGACAAGCATGTTATGGATAATGTTCCATTTTTTTATAAACCTATAATAAAAAATAAAATTGCTAAATCTTTAGGTGGAAGTCTAAAAAAGATAATTGTTGGTGCTTCTGCTATTGATCCTCAATTATTAGATTCTTTTGAAAAATTTGGAATTACTATTTTATCTGGATATGGTTTAACTGAGTGTTCTCCTCTTGTCGCTGGAAATAATGATTTCTTTCATAAATCGGATTCTGCTGGATTACCTATTCCAAATGTAGATTTTATAATTGATTCGCCTAATAAAGATGGTGTTGGTGAAATCTTAGTAAAGGGTCCGAATGTTATGCTTGGATATTATAAAAACGAACAAGCTACTAAAGATACTTTTAAGGGTGAATATTTAAAAACAGGTGATTTAGGAAAAATTGATAAAGATGGTTACTTATATATTTGTGGTCGCGCAAAAAGTGTTATTATAACTAAGAATGGTAAAAATGTTTATCCTGAAGAACTTGAAGAAATTTTAAATAAAAATGATTATATAGAGGAATCTTTAGTAGCTGGGAATTTTAATGAGGATCATAAAGATACTGAAGTTAGTGCTTTAATAGTTTTGAATATGGATAATATTAAAAAGAAATTTAAGAAGCCTACTAAAGAGGATATTACTAAACTTTTGAATTCTATAGTTAAAACTATTAATGATAAACTTCCTAATTTCAAACATATTAAAAATTATGTTGTAAAGGAAGATTCTCTTGAGAAGACTACGACTCAGAAGGTTAAAAGATTTGGGAAAAATTTAGATGATTTAAAGAATATGTTGAAAAAGAAAAATAATAAAAAATAAAACGACTATATTAGTCGTTTTATTTTTTATAACTATTTAATGCTTCTTTTAATTTTTCAACTTCTTCTTTAGTTAATGTTATGCCTTTTCCCATTTTGTCGTGTTCTTCATTCCAGTCTCTTAAATCAAATTTAGGTTCTCTCTCATTCCAACTTACTAAATTTAATTCCTTACTCCATCCTTTTTCAGTTGTAGATAGTACAGCTATTTTTTCAACTATTTCATATTTTATTTCAGGCATAAGCATCTCTCCTTTTTTTGTTTTGTAAACAAATTTCTTTTATAAGTCTATATATATCGTTTTTTATTGTTTTTGTAAAGAGTTTTTTTATATTCTTATTGTTGCCCCTATTATTCCTGCATCATTTTTTAATTTAGCTAGTTCTATTTTGGGCATTGCCATACTATTAAATCTGCTGTTTTTATCTTTTATTTTTTCTAATAATCTATCATATACAGGATTTCCTTCATAGTATGAAAAGCTTCCTCCTAATACTACTATTTCTGGTTCAAACATATCTATCAAATTACAAATACCTGTTGATAAATCTTCTATAAATTGATCAACAACTTCTTTTACTTTTTCATTGTTAAAATCAAGCAATTGTTCTCTTAAGTATTGACCTGAAAAATCATTGTCTATATCTAATACTTCTGCTACTTTATTTCTAAAAGCACGTATTGATGCATACGTTTCAAAACATCCTCTTTTTCCACAAGAGCATTGTCTCCCACCTTTATTTATTATCATATGTCCAAATTCAAATCCTGAAAATCTTTTAGGTACTAGCATTTCTCCTTTTAAAAATGCTGCTCCTCCTATTCCTGTTCCTATGCATATAAATACACAGTCTTCATAGTCTCTCATATTTCCATAATGCTTTTCAGCTAGTGCCGCACATTTTGAGTCATTTTTTATTTGCATTGGCAAATTAATGTATTTTTGTAATTCTGCTATTAAATCAAAGTTTTCTAAGCCTAAATTCGTTGCTTGAACTATTTTGTTATCACTTATTGTTCCTGGTGATGCAATTCCTATAAATTCTATATCGTTTAAATCTACATTTGATTCTTCTATTACTTTATTTAATAAGTCTATTATTATTTTTACTATACTTTCTTTTATATTGACTCTATCTGTTCTTGTTAGATTTTGTTCTTCCATGTTTAAAATCATTCCGTTTATTTATTAGGCCTACTCCAACATGACTTCCGCCTATATCTATTCCAATTCTCATAAATATATCCTTTCTTAAAAAAAGGAACGAGCATTTTAATATGTCGTTCCTCTTTAATATTATTTTTATACATAATCTGTACTGAACATAAATCCACCCATGTATAATTGGATACAAGGAACCAATACAACAACAACGAAGAATATTAAAACTGTACCAACTAATATGTAACTTACTTCTGGTAATACCTTCATTATTCTTTGTAGGATTACATCTATATCTGCTTCAACGAATTCAAGCATTTTATCCATCATCATTGGAAGGTCTGTTTGCATACCAACTTTAAGCATTTCTGTTGACATACTATTTCCAAATCCTGATTCCTCAAATGGTTCTACCCATGATTTACCTATCAAGCAGTTGTTTATTGCACTTTCAACAATTGATAGCATAACATTGTTTTTAGCAACATTTTTACTAACTTCCAGTGCTTGTTGAACTCTCATTCCATTTTTTATATTTAATGATACTGATTTCATTACTCTCGAAAAATCTACTGCATATATTAATGCTCCAAATATTGGTGCTTTATACTTAAATAAATGCCATTGATATCTTCCTTGTGGAGTTCTTATGTACGCTATAACGCCTCCTATAGCAATTCCTATTAGTATTACTGGATAAAACCACCAATTTGCAGCACTTTTTAAGAATGCCGCAAACGCTTGTGTAATCCAAGGTAGTGAATCTTTTGATCCCATAGAATCAAAAACATCTTGTATTGATGGAATTACGAATATTGTTCCTATTAATAGTAATCCAAGCATACCAACAAATTGAAGTACGTTTGGCATTACAATTTTTTTAACTTTTTTAGTTAGGGCATCTGCATTTTCTAGATAATCCATCGCTTGTTCTAATGCATTTACAAGAGATCCAGATAATTCTCCAACTTTTATCATATTTACATATATTATTGGGAATATGCTTGAGTAATATTCCATAGTTGTATACATGTTTTCACCAGATTCAATACCAGCTAAAATATCTTCTAGTATTGATTTAAATCTTGGATTTTCTGTTGTTGAAATAACTGTTTCTAATGCATGTATATTATTAAAGTCAGCTTTTTTAAGTAGTAAAAAGTTTTGAGTAAATATTATTATATCTCTTGTTTTAATTTTTTTACCCTTACCTCTATTTTGAGCAATCTTTTTACTTTGAGATGTCATCTTTTTTTCTGTTTTATGATTGTCATTATTTCTATATATTAACTTTACTTGTTCAGGAGATAAGTCTTTTAGTATTTCTTCTGAACTTCTATGTCTTTTTACTGGTGTTTTTGCACCAGCAGTTACTTCTAATGCTTGTTGGATGTCTACAGGTGTTAGTCCATTTTTCTTTAGCATTTTATATAATTCTTCTTTTGTAATACCATTTACAGTGTTTTTAGTCATTTGTCCTGTTTTATTATTAATTGCTTTATACTGAAATGCTGGCATATTTCACCTCCTGATTATATTCCTCCGTGTGTTGTTCCTCCACTCTTTAATTGCATAATTGTTTTTTCTAATGTTTCATAATTCTTTTCTTCTATTTGAGCTTGTGCTTGTTCTAATGTTATTTCTCCATTTATAGTTAATTCTGCTAATACAGATATTAATCCTTGACTTCCTTTATCTTTGCTTGATTGTATTGCATCTTCAACTTCTGAAACTGAGAATTTTTCTTTTCTAATACATCCAGCAACAACATTATCAACAACCATAACTTCTGGTACCATTACTAGGTCTGTTTCATCAGCTGATTTTATTAATCTTTGTGATACTATTATTTTTAATAATGCAGCCATTAAGTATTTTATTTGTGCTTGATCAGAGAATTCATAGAAGTTTATAATTCTGTCTAGTGTTTCTGCACATGATTTTGTGTGTAGTGTTCCTATTACTAAGTGACCAGATTCTGCCATGTCTATAGCTGCTGACATAGTTTCTTTATCTCTAATCTCTCCTATTACTAGTATGTCGCAATCTTCTCTAAGTGCGTTTCTAACACCATCATGGAAATTTAATGAATCTCCTGCTACTCCGACTTCTTTTTGTACAATTATTGATTTTTTTGTTTTATGCTTGTATTCAACTGGTGCTTCAAGTGTTAATATTTTTCTATTTTGATTTTCATTTATATCATTAATTAAACAGTTTAGAGTTGTTGTTTTTCCTGAGTTTGTTTTTCCTGTAACTAATATAACTCCTTGTGGCTGATATGTCATTCTTCTTATAACATCTGGAACACCTAAATCTTCAAATCTAGGTAATTCATTTTTTATAATTCTTAGTGTAAATAATGGTATGTCATCCATTTTAGAAATATTTACCCTTAGTCTTACATTTTTATATGCTATAGCTGTATCTAATCTTTTGTCCCTTTTATATAAATCATCATTTTCTATGCTTCCTTTTACTATGAAATCATAGAAACCATAAATATCTTCTTCTGTTAATACAGGATATTTTGATGGTATTAATGATTTTTTAATTCTTAATACTGGTTTTAATCCGCAAATAATGTGAATATCAGATGCGTCTCTTTGAATAGCTTCTTCGATTATGTCTTCTAAACTTAACATAAACTTATTCCTTTCTTTATAAATTATTAAATATTAATGTTTTATTATTTAATTCTTCCATTGTAATTTGTCCGTCAACAACTTTTTTAACGCCATCCATTTCAAAAGGTAAGAAACCTTCTTCTAAAGCTGCTTTTCTTATTTCAAAAGTTGATTTTCCTTCCATTACAAGTTCTTTTATTCTATCTGTTAGGGTTAATATTTCTATTATTGCTAATCTTCCTGTATATCCTGTCATGTTACATTCTTTGCATCCTATTGTATCCCATGTATATTTATCTTTAAAGTCAAATTCTATATTGTATTTTTTAGAATATTCATTTATTTTTCTTTTTTCTTCTTCTGTAAATTGTCTTTTTTCTGCGCAATGTGGACATACTTTTCTTACAAGTCTTTGTGAAACTGCTGTTGCTAGTGTACTTGCAATATCATAATCTGATATTCCAAGTTTTCTAAGTCTTGTTATTACCTCTATTGCGTTTATTGTATGTATTGTTGATAAAACGTAGTGACCAGTTTGTCCGGCTTCTAGTGCTATTTCTGCTGTTTCTAAGTCCCTTATCTCTCCTACTAGAACTATGTTAGGGTCTTGTCTTAATACAGTTCTTAATGCACTAGCAAAAGTAGTTTTTGCATCCATTTCAACTTGGTTTAATCCTGGAAGTCTAACTTCAACTGGGTCTTCAAGTGTAATAATGTTTACTGAGTTAGTATTTAAAACTTTTATTATACTATATAGTGTAGTTGTTTTACCTTCACCAGTTGGCGCAGCAACAATTGTTACTGAGTTTCTTTTATCAAAATATTTTGAAATTAGATTATCTTCTCTAGGAAAACCTAATTCGTATATATCTCTAATTTTTGCATCTTTCTTTAAAAGTCTTAGAACGAATTTTTCTCCATATATTGTTTTTTGTGAAGATACACGGATATTGAATCCTGGGTACATTATGATTCTACCATCTTGTGATTCTTGTTTTTCTTGATACATATTTGATATAGCTTTTAATCTACCTATCATTTGCGTTTGATTTTCTTTTGGTATTCTTGCTACTGTTATCATGTCACCATCAATTCTATATCTTACCCTAATATCTTTTTCCATTGGTTCTATATGGATATCTGATGCATTTTTTTCCATACCTGTTTTGATAATTGTGTCTACCATTTTAGTAATATCTCTAGTATCTGCATTATTAAAATCATCTGTTGAAGCATCTCCATCTAATGATTCTAGTGTTTCTTCTATTTTGCTAGTAAATGAAATATATTTTTCCATTGTAAAGCCTGCATGCATAAGCATTAATCTTATTTGCTCTACCAATTTGTTATTAGAAGTATCAGCAAAACATACTTTTACTTTACCATTTAATTCGTCAAAAGGTATTACTTTATTCTTTTTTGCAGTATCCATTGAAATATATTTTGAGATATTAACATTTACAAGTTCTGGTCTCATTATTATGACTTTTTCACCTAATATTTCTCCCATTGCTGTTATCAATTCTTTTTCATCTACTAATCCTAAAGCAGCTAAAGCCTCACCAATTTTAAATTTTGGATGTTCTTTTTGATATCTGATAGCTTCTTTTATATCTGCTTCTGTAGCTATTTTTCTTTTTACTAATTCGATACCTAAAGGTACTTTTTTCATTGCCATCGCCTCTTTTTCCTCTTTCTAAGAATTTTATTATCTAGGTTGATCTCCCTCATGTTTATTTATATTTCTTATTTGTTGTTCTAGTTTTAAATTAACATTATACACATGCTTCGTGCCTATTAAATTTAGCAATTCGTCCCAACCATTATTTTCTTTTTTATCTTTATACCAACCAATTATGGTTCCTCTTGCATATACTGTATTCAAATTATCGCTATAAAGGTTACCGCTGTATTCTTGTTGCGATCCTCCCATATTAGAATATCCTTCTTGACTTAATTGAATTTTTTTATTTGTTTTTTCATATGCCCAGAAATATGCAGCCTTATTTGTTTCAAGTTCTGTGTTAAGATTTCTTATCATTCTTGGTAACCATATAAATATATATTTATCATCTGCATTTACTTTTGAGAATCTTAATCCTGTAAAAGGATTTGATTTTAATGGTTGTAAACCATTTCCTTTTGTATATCCTGTTACACTTCCAGGATTTTTAAAACTTGCTGTGCTATATGCAAAGGTTGGCCAAATATTTTCTTCTAATGAATACCATTCAATATCATCTTCTGTAGTCTTTACCCAATAACCTTCTTTGCTTGTAGCTGTTACATTTGTCCAAACAAATTTTATTGGTGTTAAATATTTCCCTGTACCAAATTCATATCCTTTATCATGTACTTCGCTAGTTTTAACTGGTCTATTGTATGGATATTGTACATTTGTATTTACTACTATTTCATCTTTTGGTCCTTCTGGTTTTGGCTTTTCTTCTTCTGGTTTTATTTCTGTGTTAAATATTGATACTTTACCATAACCATTACTATTAGTTCCTGAACTAATTGTAGTATAGTCAAAATTTAACTGAACACAATCTCCTACTTTTAATGTAGGTCTTCCTTTATAATCTTTGTGAAATAATAGCATAAACTCATCTTGTTTTAACTGACATTCTCTTTTATTTTCATTTGATTCATATATTTTTTCTACATAATAGTGCTCATTTTCTTTCTTCATTTTGTATCCATACCATGCACCAAAAGTACTAGTATTTGTCCCTAATATATTCCCTACTGTTTGATTGCTTTTACTATAATATATTGTAGGTCTTCCAGCTCCGTCAAATACGTTAATTGCATTTATTGTATGTTCTGATGTTTTATAAAGTGTTTTTGGTGGAGCTGTTGTTGTGGTTGTTATATCTCTGTATATTGTAAAATCTCCATATCCATTTTTTGAACCAGCGCTCGTATATTTAGTATAAAAAGCATCTGGACTAAATTCTATATAATCTCCTATATTTACCCCTTCTGGTACTTTTTCTTGATATAGCATTATGACTATAGTATTAGGATTAACTGGCATATTTTTGTGTTCTATCCCATTATTAACTATATCTTTTATAACAAATCTATCCCCTTCTTTATTGACTTGAAGCGCTACCCAATACGTATACGAACCTCCTCCACCTACTGTAGATACTGTCTGATTTTCTTTGTTACTCCATATAATACTTACATCGTTAGCTTGTACCGTATATGTTCCTTCTGTTGCATTCATTGTATTAATAAATCTTACTCTCCTAGTTGTAATGGCTTTTTTTTCTGTTTTTTCTGTAACGCCTATATGTTCTACAGATTCTATTGGCTTCGTTTCTGTTCCAGTTCCACTTCCATCTTCTGAACCGTCACCATTTCCATCACCATCTCCAGTATCACTTTCTATTGTAACTGCTTGTTTTGATAATCTCATTTCAAATACATTATCTTCTGGTATATCACCTTTTGAGTTTAGTCTTTTTACTTTTAAAGTTACAGTTTTATATTCATCAGTTCCTTCAGCTTGATAAAATACTTTTAATCTGTCTGATCCTATATTTCCTTCATCTCCTATAAGTTTAGTGATTTCTTCATCTTCAACTTTGTTTTCTATCTCTTCGATTTTCATAGCATCTACTTTATCTGCTATTTTTGTTATTTTTTCAGTAATTTTTTTTACATCATCTATTTCTTTTGATGTGCTTGATAAATTTACCATTATTGTTGTAAAAGCTGACAAAAATAGCATTAATATAAATAATGCAATTAAAATATCTTGACCTGTAAATCCATTATTTTGTTTAATTTTTTGTTTTATATGTTGTATCATAACATCTCCTACATATTAATAATTGGAATTGCTTGTATTATCATTGCTATTATATTTGATATGCATAAGTAAAAAGCTATTGGTATATCTAAATTTATATCTTTTTCTGCTAGAATATCGCTATTGTCTACTCTTATTTTACGTTTTCTTATAATGACACTTGCTGTTAGTGAAATCATTGTTAATACGGCTGTTATTAAAAATACTTCTGAAACGATAAACATATTCATGTATATACATATCATCAAAATTTCTAGTAAATATTTATACTTATATAATTTGTGTTTACTAGTTATGATTGCTAATGTTAATACTATGAATGCGTATATAACATATTTATATATACTAATTACATTTATATCTTTTATTATATATAAATATATAATATGGACAAACCCTACTATTGATCCTATTAATATTATTGGCTTGTTAATTTGTTTTTTGTTTCTATCTATTCCAGCTATTATTACTAATGTTGTTGCAAATATCATTAAATATAAATATTCTGTTAGTGTTAGTACAGATAAGTTTTGAATGCTTGGATTTATGCTTAGAAATATTCCTAGCGATGCTAGTCCCATCAATATTTCTATAAAAAAGTAGCTACTACTAATTTTCTTCCCACAATATCTGCATTTTCCACCTAGTAATATGTAGCTCCATACTGGTATTAGGTCTAAAAATCCTAATTTGTGTTTACAATTTGGACAAAAAGATCTGTCTGTTGTTATATTCTTTTTTTGTGGTATACGATAAATTGCTAAAGTTGAGAAACTTCCAAATACTGTTCCCATTATGAATATTATTATGTATAGTATTATTTCCATCTTTTTCTCCTTGTTGTTTTTTTATTATTTTATAAAAAGCATATGCATATAAAATGCATATGCTTTTATAGTGTTTTTATTAGTTTTTTGCATGAGTTTTTTCATCAGTAAATTCAAATGTTTTTAATGTTAATGATGTAGAGCTTATTGTTGCTGTATATCCGTAATCTTTATCGTTTACTTTAACTGTGAAATCGCTTCCTTCTCCTCCTGTAATAGATATAATATCATAACCTACCATTTGAGCTGTTAATTCAGTTTTTAGTGAATCAGCTGTTACAGATTGGAAATCTTTCTCCTCTTTTTCTCCAGCATATATATCTGTTGAATATGATGAAAGTCCTGTTGATAAAGATTCTTTTGCTGTTCCTAATGCTGATTCAAATTTTGCTTTTTGTGAGTTCTTTAAAACTCCATTGTCTCCCATTACCATTGATATAGTAACACCAGCTAAGATTAGTAATACAACTATTGTGATAACTAATGCTACTAAAGTAATACCTTTTTGATTTTTCATAATTTTCCTCCTTAGAATTTTTTAAATTGTGTTATATATATATAATTTTAAATATAACCTTTATTTGGTTGTTTGTTTTTTATTTTCAGAAATTATACTTCCTGCTTCAGCAGATGGTGCTGATACATCATTTTGAAAATATGTTGATTCTTCTTTTTTTGGTTTTGAATTTGTTGTTGTTTGAGTTGAGTTGCTTGATTTTCTTGGGTCTGTTTTTACATAGTAAGTAGCACTATTTTCATCATATGTAACTTCTGTTATTGGTGTCTCATCAAATGGATTTGATTGTCCTTGTTTTAAATCTCCACTTGACTTATATGCATTTAAATCATCTTCTGTTACTGTGTATCCTGATGATAACGTTATTGTATTTTGTGATGCTAAATATTTTTGCTTTTCTTTTAATATGTTTTGCTCTTCTTTAGACATTTGATATGTAGCACTACTTATTTCTATTGAATTTTCTTTGATATAGTCAAAAAATAATGTAACTAATATAAGCATAATTGCACATATTAATATGATCATTGCAATTGATTCTCTAATTATAGTTTTCATTTGTTCACCTCTTAATTTGTTGTGTTAGTTGTATTTGTACTATTCGTTGTATTTGTTGTATTAGTTGTGTTAGCTGTGTTGTTTGTATTATTTGTTGTATTGTTAGTTGTGTTTCCGTTTTTTGCTGTTTCTGCTGCTGCTTTTTCTTGTTCAACTGTTAATTGATTTTCAACTTTTGATAAACTAGATTTATATACTGGTACATTAGTTTTATAAAATTCTGTTTTTAGCATAAGTATTGTTCCTTTTGATGTTTGTACAACACCATTATCTTCTTCATCTGATATATCACCTTTAACAAAAGCTCCATAGTGATATTCATCAACTGGAACATCTGCATATTCTGAATACATTTTTAAGTTTTCAGGTATAAAACTTAATTCTTGATCTTTGCTTATTGCTTCTATAAAGTCTATTAATGATAAATATGTTCCTGATACATTAAATTTAAAATCACATAATGTATAATTTTCTTCTGCTGCTGTTTCTTGATTTTGGAATACTTCAATTGTTAAATCACATCTATTATCTGTAGCATATTTACCTAGTTTTACCCATAAGTAACTCAAATCATAACTTACTCCTGCTATAGCTCTTTGTTTTTCAATTTCTGTTTTATTGCTCATAGCTGCTTCATATAATTCTTTTGCTGATTTAAATTTTTTTATAGAGTCATTTAACGAATTTTGAGTTGTTGCATATGTTGTTGATTTTAATGTTGTTAAAGTATCTAGCTGAGTATTAGTTAATTCTTTTCTAGCTTTTAGTTCTGAAAAACTATATATTTTGGTAGGAAAAGTCATCCCTGATTTCATAGCAAAAAAGCTAAAAATTATTACAATCATTAATAATCCTGCGAGAATTAGTTTTCTCATTTTTCTCTCCTTTTTACTTTTTTAAATCTCCTTCAATTGTTACTACTATAAATTCTTCTAAAGTACCTTTTTTCTCACCAGCTATATCACTTTCTACTTCTTCATATTCTCTTATACCTGTTGATGCTGATACATTTTCTAATCCGCCTGTTGTTTCTAATAGAGCTTTAAAGTAACCTAATTGTTGGTATTTTATTGATCTTGCTTGAATTACAAAGTGTCTTCCAGTAGTATTTTCTATACTTTTTAATTTAACTTCTGCTGGTATTATTGAAGCTATTGTTTGCAAAAAGTTTGGTATTTCAAGTTCATAAAATAGCACTTCTCCATTTGCTACTGATTGGTTATTTAGTTTTGATATTACTGATTGATATTCTGAAGTAAAACTATCTATTGAACTTTTATTTTTTGACATATTTTGTATTGCTATAGATGTTTCTTCTTGTTTTTTTACTGCCTCTTCTTCTTGTCTTTCTAAATTCTTAAATAGCGTAGATGCTAATGTTGAATAAGCTATAACAAACACTAGACACATCGCTAAAATTCTCATTATCATTCTTTCGCTTGGTTCTAATTCTGCTTGCATTGATTCTTTAAATTCTTTAGCATTTGGCATTTTAGCTCCACCAGGTATTCCTGTTATATCTAATCCTCCAGATAGCATCTTCTTTTCAACAAAGTTTAATTCATCACTTGTTCCTTTTGTTGTTCCTGATAGTGCTAATGCTATGGCGCTATTTACTTCTATGTAATCTTTTATTCCCACTTTAAGCGATTGTGCTTCTAAAAATGATGGGCGTATAACATTACATTCTATGTCGTTTAATCTATCTTGGAAATACATATCCACATTATTTACTACAATACCAGTTCCTGAGAAATATATTTTATTTACTTGTCTTCCATATTCTGAAATCTTTTCTTTAATTTCTGCTAACATTCTAGATAAGATTTGTGTTACTGTATCTATATACTCATTTCCAGATGTAGCTACTTCCATATCTTGTGCTACTATTGTTGTATTTTTAAGTATTTCATAACCTTTTGATATTGAATTTTCTTTTTTAGCTATTTGCATTAAAGCTTCTGTTATTGAAGTATCTATTGTTTCAATTTTATCAATTTGTCCTTTTTGTATAAATGTTAGAGTTGTTAACTCTTCCATATTTATAACCAATTCACTATCTGCTTCTCCAAGTCTTGCTAGACTTGTAACACAAATTGGTAATGGTTCCATAACTGATAAGTTATAACCTGAAAACAAATCTTTTCTATCTTGTATTCTGTCTTTTTCTATTGATACATTTATTGCTTTCATTCTGTTTTCTTGACTTTGATCTATAACAAATATGTATCTAGCTTCCATGTCTTCTTTTCTTATGTTTTTCTCTTTACAAAGCATTTCAAACTCTATTTCAGTTGAGTTTTTTAAATCCTTTTTATTTAAAAGAGAGAATAAGTCAAAGTAATCATAATATTCACCTGTCAAATTGACTGATATCGGTGTTTTTGCACTATTTGTTTCTTGAATTATTTGGTTTATTGTTTGAGTTATGTCTTCATATGTTTTTGTTCCAAATGACTCAATTTTTATATTTTCTCTGTCTTTTGAAACTTTTGCATATTTTATTATTTTTTCTTCAACATATATTCCTAGACAGTTTTGCATTTCACGTTCCCTTTCTAATGATAGATGACTGCTTTTTTCGTCATTTTGGGCAATCATTTATACTTATATTTTTACCTTTTTAGACACTAAAAGTCAATATTTTTAATAGAAGCGTTAATAAAAAGTAATCTTACTGTAACATTGATTTTTTTGGAATATTTTTATTTTTTTGGGCAATTATATCTATAAAAAGGAGGTGCTTATGAAGACTTTGGATTCTAATAAAAAATATCAAGATTATGTTGATCAAAAATCACCTAATTCCCCTATATTCAAAAATTGTTTTAATGCTTTTTGGGTTGGTGGATTAATTTGTATAATTGGACAATTAATTTTTGATTATTGTATTTTTAGAGGTTTTTCTAAAGATTTAGCTGGCAGTGTAGTTTCAATTTCTCTAATTTTTATTAGTGCTTTTTTAACTGCTTTAAACTTATTTAATCGTATTGGTAAATTTGCTGGTGCAGGTACTCTTATTCCTATTACCGGTTTTGCTAATTCTATTATTTCGCCTGCTATGGAGTATAAATCAGAAGGCTATGTAATGGGCGTTGGCGCTAAAATGTTTACTGTCGCTGGTCCTGTTTTAGTTTATGGAATTTGTAGTTCTGTTATTGTAGGTATTGTTTATTTAATCTTCAATACCCAAGCAATTTTATTAGTCTAATTTAAGGAGTGTATTATGAAAAAAATTGGAAATCAAACTTTTGTACTAGATAATCCTATCAGTATTTTAGAAACTTCTAGTATCGTTCGGAAAAAAAGAAGCTGAGGGTCCTCTTGCTCAATATTTTGATGTTTGTTTAGAAGATGAATTCTATGGCGAAGAATCTTGGGAAAAAGCTGAATCTAAAATGATCAAAACTGCTGTTGAAACTGTTTTAAAAAAATCTAATCTTTCTGCTCATCAAATTGATTGCTTATTTTCAGGCGACTTATTAAATCAATGTATTTCTACTAGTTTTGGTATACGCGATTTTGAAATTCCTTTTTTCGGAATTTTTGGTGCTTGTTCTACTTTTGTTGAGGGATTGATTTTAGGTTCTTCTTTTTTAGATAGTGGTGCTGGCATGAATGTTATTACTTCAACTTCTAGCCATTTTTGTAGTGCTGAGAAACAATTCAGATTTCCCTTAGAATTAGGAAATCAAAGACCTCCTACTGCGCAATGGACGGTTACAGGTGCTGCATCTACAGTATTATCTACTTCTGGCAATGGGCCTTTTATAACTCATGTTACGCCTGGAAAAGTTGTTGATAAAGGAATTAAAGATGCAAATAATATGGGGGCTGCCATGGCTCCAGCTGCCGTTTCTACTATTTTAACCCATCTACAAGATACTAATCGTAAGCCTTCTTATTATGATGCTATAATAACTGGCGATCTTGGTTATGTTGGTAAAGACATTGTTTTAGAACTTTGTAAAGAAGATGGTTTTAATCTTTCTGGTAATTACAATGACTGCGGTGTTCTTATTTTTGATAAAGAAAAACAAGATACTCATTCTGGTGGTTCTGGTTGTGGTTGCTGTGGTACTGTTTTTTCAGGTTACTTCTTTAATAAATTACGTAAGAAAGAACTTAAGAAAATTCTACTTGTTGCAACTGGTGCTCTTATGAATTCCACATCTTCTCAACAAGGTGAGAGTATTCCTGGAATTGCTCATGCTGTTAGTATAGAACTATAATGGATAAGGAGATTTTTTATGAACGATTTTATTAATTCAATAGATTTTATGATGATGTTAAAAGCATTTATTATTGGTGGTTTGCTTTGTGTTTTTGCTCAGATTTTAATAGATAAAACAAAACTTACTCCTGCTAGAATATTGGTTTTATATGTAACTTCTGGATGTATTTTAGGTGGTCTTGGAATATATAAATATTTAGTAGATTTTGCTGGTTGTGGTGCTACTGTGCCTCTTACTGGTTTTGGGTTTAATTTATCCAAAGGTGTTGCTGAAGCTATTAGAAGTGATGGTTTAATGGGTGCTTTTACTGGTGGTATTAAAGCTTGCGCTGCTGGAATTACTGCTGCTATTTTCTTTGGATATATTGCTGCACTTGTTTCAAAACCTAAAATGAAAAAGCAATAATTTTACATTATGTAAAGTTTATGATATAATATTTGTGCACTAAAAATTTATTATACAGGAGGTAGGTACTATGCAAAAAACAAATTTTAGTACCACACGGCTTGTATGTCAGCCGTTAGAAGAAAAAGACATATGTGCTTTCCGGCAGATAGTAACCGAACCACACGTTCAGAAGTTTTTCCACTGTGGTGATCCAGTCGACTTTTTACAGGGGCTTGAGCAGTATGACTGCTACCCCATGGGAGTCTATTCTGCTACTAATTCCAAACTGGTGGGTTACATCAACGGCTATGTGTACAGCAAATCGAAGCAGGAGATTTTGGTTGAGTTTTTTCTGACCGAAAGCTTTTACAACTTCGATTATGTCGCAGAACTGCTCCGTGGGTTTGCTCATCACAGTCAAAAACTCGGTTTCTTTACCCTGAGGTTCGAGCTCGAACAGGACGATGAAGATATTAAACATCTGCTGAACATGTCTTTCATTCCTGTTCACCCGATCCCGGAGGAGTATTATACCGATGAACAGAGTGGGAAGCACATCTATGTCTTCAAGATGGTCTTCTAAAGATATCCTCAAACGCAAAAGGAGAGCCGGCGGTTGTTACTTTAACTGTCGGCTCTTCCTTTTTTTTATTTTATTACTATATTATATATTTTTCCTGGAACATAAATTTTCTTTACAATTTCTTTTCCTTCAATTAATTTTGAAATTGTTTCATTTGATTCTACTGTTTTATCAATAGTTTCTTTATCAGTATCTTTTGTCACTGTTACTGTTGCTTTCAATTTTCCGTTTATTTGTACTGGTATTTCAATTTCATCATCAATTGTTTTTGCTTCATCATATTTTGGCCAAGGTGTTTTTGCTATTTCTGTTTTTTCTCCTATTTGTTCCCATATTTCTTCTGTCATATGTGGTGCAAATGGATTTAATAATTGTAAAAATGTTTTATATTCTGCTCTTGTTATTTTTTTAGACTTTGTAAACTCATTTACCATTGTCATAAATGTAGCTACTGATGTATTGAATTTCATTTCTTCTATATCGTTTGTTACTTTTTTGATTGCTTTATGTATCATTGATTCAAATTCTTTTGAATACTCATTTTCATCAGTTAAAATTTCTTGCATTTGCCATACTCTATCTAAGAATTTGCTACATCCTCTGATACTTTCCATTGACCATGGTGCTGTTTGATCAAATGGTCCCATAAACATTTCATATACTCTAAAAGAATCTGCTCCAAACTCTGTTACTATATCGTCTGGATTTATTACGTTTCCTTTTGATTTTGACATTTTTTCACCATTTCCGCCTAGTATCATTCCATGTGATGTACGTTTTTGGTATGGCTCTTTTGTTGGAACTTCATTTATATCATACAAAAATTTGTGCCAGAATCTTGAATATAATAAGTGAAGCGTTGTATGTTCCATTCCTCCATTATACCAATCTACGTTATTCCAATATTTTAATGATTCTTTTGATACAAACTCTTTATCATTGTGTGGATCCATATATCTTAAATAATACCATGATGATCCTGCCCATTGTGGCATTGTATCTGTTTCACGTTTTGCATCTTTACCACAGTGTGGACATTTTGTTTTTATCCAGTCTGTTTGTTTTGCAAGTGGTGATTCTCCATTTTCTCCTGGTTCATAATCTTCTATTTCTGGTAATTTTAGTGGTAATTCTTCTTCTGGAATTGGAACCCATCCACATTCTTCACAATATACCATTGGTATTGGTTCCCCCCAATATCTTTGACGAGAAAATACCCAATCACGTAATTTATAGTTTACTTTTTTAGTTCCTAATTTATTTTCTTCGATGTATTCTGTAGCCTTTTTTATTGCTTCTTTACTTTCTAATCCATTTAAGAATCCAGAATTTACAGCTATACCATTTTCTACATCTGTAAATGGGTCTTCCATTTCCATATTCAATCTTTCTTGACTATCAGAAAAATTATATTGGAATTTTGCTTCAATTTCATTTTGTAATTTATCTGCTTCATCTTTAATTTTAGGTATAATAACTGGCTTTATTGGTAAATTAAATTTTTTAGCGAATTCAAAATCTCTTGCGTCATGCGCTGGAACTGCCATTATTGCACCTGTTCCATATGTTATTAATACATAATCTGAAATCCATACTGGTATTTCTTCGTTTGTTAGTGGATTAATAACTTTTATTCCTTTGATTTCTACACCTGTTTTTTCTTTGTTTAATTCTGCTCTTTCAAAGTCTGATTTCATTGCTGCTTTTTCTTGGTATTCTTTTACTTCTTTTAAGTTTTCTATTTTTGATTCATATTTTTTAATAAATGGATGTTCTGGTGATACTACCATATATGTTGCACCAAATATTGTATCTGGTCTTGTTGTATATATTAATAATGTATCATCTGTATCTTTTATTTTAAAGTTGACTTCTGCTCCTTCGCTTCTTCCTATCCAGTTTTTTTGTTGAGCTTTTATTTTATCTAGGAAATCTAAATCGTCTAAATCATCTATTAATCTTTGTGCATATTCAGTAATTTTTAACATCCATTGTGACTTTTCTTTTTGAACTACTGGACTTCCGCATCTTTCACAAACGCCATTTACAACTTCTTCATTCGCTAACCCTACTTTACATCCTGTACAGAAATTGATTGGCATTGTTGTTTTAAATGCTAAGCCATGTTTGAATAATTGAATAAATATCCATTGTGTCCATTTATAATAATTTGGATCTGTTGTATTTATTTCTCTAGACCAATCAAATGAAAATCCTAATGATTTCAATTGATTTCTAAAATGTTCTACATTTTTTTCTGTAGTTATTTTTGGATGAACATGATTTTTAATAGCATAGTTTTCTGCTGGTAATCCAAATGCGTCAAATCCCATTGGATATAATACGTTATATCCTTGCATTCTCTTTTTTCTTGCTATTATGTCTAATGCTGTATAACTACGAGGATGTCCAACATGGAGTCCTTGGCCTGAAGGATATGGAAATTCTACTAATCCATACCATTTTGGTAATGTAAAATCTTGTTTTGCATTAAATGTTCCTTCTTTCTCCCATTTTTTTTGCCATTTTGCTTCTACTTCTTTAAAATTGTATGCCATGTTTTTTCCTCCTTTTTAGAATATTTGTTATTATATATCAGTAATATAGATTTTTCAATATTTATAGAGATTAATTTTAATATTAAGAACAATAGTGGGATGATAAAAATCTGATAAACTTAAATAAACAGCTAATATAACAAAACGGTATGGACATTTCCATACCGTTTTCTTAGTTAAGCCTCTCTCCTTATTTGTCAGCTCAAAAAACAGAGTCTATTTCCAGATATTCTACGCCAGATGCCTTCATTCTTTCTATTGCTGGTGCTGTGTCACGATCTGATCTGGATATTGCTTCTGCATCAGATACAACAAGGTTTACTACATGAGTTATTCCCATTTTGCATTCTAATGCTGCTTCTGCCTGTTCGACCGTTCTCGGAAATCCGTCCAGTATTAATGATATGTCTTCAGGAGCTTTTCGGATTTGATCCAGAACCAGATTAATTATTATATAGTCGGGTATTAGTTTTCCCTCATCCATATAATGTTTGGCTTGCTGGCCCAATATGGTTTCTTTCTCAACTTCCTGTCTTAAAACATCTCCGCACGACACTATCATGTACTGGTCTTCTTTTCCTTCGAGGAATTTTCTTAACCGTGTGCCTTTTCCAGCACAAGGTTTACCAAGTAAAGAAATTATTTTCCGCATGGTGTAACCTTCCTTTCAGTTTATTTTTGTAGTGTTTTTTTATTATAGCATAGTTTTTCTAAAATCTCAATTATGTCAACAATAAAAAAAGACTTATTTCTAAGTCTCCTTTTAAAATATTTAAATTATGCTTTTTTTGCAATTTCTGCAATTTCTGTAAATGCTTTGCTGTCAGATACTGCTATTTCAGCTAACATTTTTCTGTTTATTGCTACATTAGCTTTTTTAAGTCCAGCGATTAATTTGCTGTATGTTAATCCGTTCATTCTTGCAGCTGCATTAATTCTGATTATCCATAATTTTCTAAAATCACTTTTCTTATCTTTTCTTCCAACATATGCATACATTCCTGATTTCATAACAGCTTGGTTAGCCATTCTGAATCTATAATGTTTTGCTCCATAATATCCTTTTGCTCTTTTTAAAACTTTTTTATGTCTTGCTCTTGTTGTTCTTGCTGTTTTTACTCTTGCCATTTATTTTCACTCCTTTTTCTCAAACTTTCAATATTAGTCACCATATGGTAATAATTTTTTAACGTGTGACATACATGTCTTGTCCATAATTCCGTCTTGTACTCTTGCTGTATGTTTTGTTCTTTTTGTTTTATTTGCTAATAAGTGTCTTCTATTAGCTTTTGTTCTTTTTACTTTTCCTGTAGCTGTGTAAGAATATCTTTTTGCAGCTGCTTTATTTGTTTTTAATTTTGGCATAATAATATTTCTCCTTTCTATTTCTTAGCTAGTATTAAAAACATGCTTTTACCTTCTAAACGAGGTTGTTTTTCTACGCTAGATATGTCAGATAGTTCTTCAGCAAATTTATTTAAAACTTCTTCACCTATCTTAACATTATTAAGCTCTCTACCTCTAAATCGTACTGTGAATTTTACCTTATTTCCAGACTCTAAAAATCCTCTAGCATTTTTGCATTTAAAACTGAAATCATGATCTCCTATGTTTGGAGTAACTCTTATTTCTTTTGTTTCAATTGCTTTTTGATTTTTTCTAGATTCTTTTTCTCTTTTTGCTTGTTCGAATTTGTATTTTCCGTAGTTCATTATTTTTGCAACTGGCATTTCTGGATTTGGTGAAACTAGCACTAAATCTAAATCTTTGCTTTCAGCTAATTCTATAGCTTCATCTAATGATAGTTTTCCTAATTTTTCTCCTTCTTCGCTAATTACATTAACTGAACTTAATTTTATTTGCCTATTAATAGGTAATTCTTGTTTTATAGTAAAACACCTCCGATTTTTATATATTTTCTTTTTTACAAAAGAAAAAGACTTGTTATAAAACAAGTCAATCCGCACAAAAATACACATTTAAAATATGTAATTTTATTAACCTTTTACCTTTACTTTGGCTAAGGTGAGAATTGACTTCTTCTTTAAAACGTAATTATGATACCACCTTTTTTGCTTTCTGTCAAGTTTCGGACATGTTTTTTTATTTTATTTATAATAAATAATAAAAAGCCAAATCCCCTCCTTTATTGTAAGTTGGGGATCTGACTTTTGTGTTTACAGCTTGGTGTAGTGCGCCATGTAGTTGGCAACGCCCACCGTGTAGGTAACTCCTGCCATGTGCAGCAGCGTCTCGACAGCGTCGGTCCACTCCTGCCTGACACCAGTGGCCAGATTGAACAGTACTTCTCCGGGCTTGGCATCTTTCAGCCGCTGAATCCTTTCCTCCTGTTCCTCTTTAGACATAAGCCTATCAAAGTGTTCTTTGCTCATTACCATACTGGTATACCTCCTTAAACGATTGTACATATATTATACCACTTTTTTGCTTTTTTGTCCATTTCTTGCTAGTTTTTACCTTTTATGATAATGTATATTTATTAATTTTAACCATATTATTTAATATATTGTTTTGAAATGGAGTTTGTTTTTATGAAATCTGATTTAAATTTTTTAGTATCTAATTTAATTGCTCATAGGGGTTATCATTCTGAAGAAGATTCTATACCTGAAAATTCTATACCCGCTTTTATAAAGGCTATTGAAAATAATTATATTATCGAACTTGATTTACATATTTTAAAAGATGGAAATGTTGTTGTTTTTCATGATGATAATTTGGATAGAATGACTGGTTTAAATAAAAATATTAAAGACGTTACTTATGATGAAATTAAAGATTTAAATCTTAAAAATACGAATAATTTTATTCCTCTTCTGCCAGATGTATTAAATTTGGTTAATGGCAAAGTTCCTATCATAATAGAATTTAAATACGATGTTAAGGCTGGTATTTTAGAAAAAGCTACTATGGATATTTTAAAAAATTATAGTGGAAAATTTGTTGTTAAAAGTTTTTCTCCTCTAAGTATCTTATATTTTAAAAAACATTATCCAAATGTTGTTCGTGGTTTTCTTTCTTCCAATATGAAGTCTGAAAAATGCTTTATAAAAAGATGGTTTTTAACGAGTAATTTTCTTCTTAAATTTCTTAATGTAGATTTTCTTTCTTATGATATTAATTCTTTACCTGATAAAATGGTTAAGAATTTTCGAAAAGAACATATTATTTTAGGTTGGACTGTTAGAAATAAAGATGATTTTGAAAAAGGTAAGAAATATTGTGATAATTTGATTTGTGAAAATTTTGATATTTTACCTAATAGTGATTAATAGCTATTAGGTATTTTCTTGAATTTTTTTCAGCATTATGTTAACATATATTTATATTCATATATTAAGGAGGAAAGTGTTATGTTCTTTATGTTTTTGCTGCTTGTTGTAAACTTTGTTATCTCCTGGAGTAACGCTGCGAGTGTTGGCCGTTTCTGGAGTGAATCCAAAGCTGTTGGTGGCTCTTTCCGGACGCAAGTCTTGGCAGGCTATATAATGGCTATCATTGGATTCACAATGGTATATGGCTGTATCTTGCTATTACTGTTGCCCTCTGTATTGCCTGCATTTATGGAGGTCTCTGCTGACACCATAATGGCAATCGAACAACTGTCAGCTGACATGTTGTATGTTCTGATTGTGCTCGCAATCATCCCTACCGGCTTCTACATTTGGTTTAAGAGTGTTGCTAATTTTTTTCAATGCAAAACTCTGCCTAATGGATTGGTGGCTGGCTGGAACAGCATAGCGCAATATCGGAACACTGTAAATGCTTGTCGTGAACTTCCCAGTGCACTTGGACGAATCGCATCTTCTCTTTTTGGGGGTAAAGGCAAGAAAAAATCTGACACCGTCGTTATTGTCGCAGCAATCTTTGTTTTAATTTTGGCTCTTGGCTCTGGATATTTCACTGCTTCTGCCATTATGAAACATGCTGACCGTGAATATGACGCTATTACTGTTGCAGAACGGTATATTCAGCGTACTGTGCGGCCTAGACGCAGACGAGTTGTACACAGATAAAAACCCACAGGGTAGGAAACTCCCTGTGGGTTTCCTTTTTATATTTACTATATATAATTTTGATGTTATACTATTTTCATAAAATAGTAGGAGGTAATTATGAAGGTTGCATTAGTTCAATTAAATTCTCAAGATGATAAATCTGAAAATATACGAAAAGCTTTTGAATATATGGATCAAGCTGTTTTGCAAAAGGCTTCTGTTATTTGTTTATCAGAAAAATTTATGTATTGGGGTCCTGATAGATCAGGTACAGATATTAATTCTCAAGTAATTTATGATTTTCAAAAATATGCTAAAGATAATAATGTTAATATTATTTTAGGAAGTATTGCTTTAAGGGTAGAAAATTCTGATAATATTACTAACACTTGTTTAGTAGTTGATAGAAATGGCGATATTGTTTGTAGATATGATAAGATTTATATGTATACAGTTGATAAACCTAATTTAAAAATTGATGAAGCTTCTGATACTGTTGCTGGTTCTAAGCTTGGATTAGTTGAACTAGATGGTGTAAAAGTTGGTATTGGTATTTGCTTTGATCTTAGATACCCTGAATATTTTAAAGCTTTATCTACTAGTGGCGCTGAAGTTATGTTCTTGCCTTCTAGTTTTAGGAAGGCTACTGGTGCTTTAGCTTGGGATGTACTTTCTAAGGCAAGAGCTATTGAAAATCAAGTATATTTTTGTGCTTGCAATCAAACTGGTGGTATTGCAGAAAAAGAAAGATGTGGTAATACACAAGTAATTTCATATGATGGTTCTGTGATTTCTAATATTGAATCAGATGAAGGAATTATTGTTTGTGATTTAGATATTGAAAAGCTTCGTGCTTTTAGAAAAGAATTTCCTATTTTAAAACAAATTGTTAAATATTAAAATAAGACTCCCCCACATAAGTGAGGGAGTTTTATTTTTATTTTGTTACGTCTTCTGTTCTTGTTTCTTGAGCCTGTTGGTTTCTTTCTTCTTCATTTGTAGCTTTAGCTGCCCTAGTTTCTGCATCTCCTTCTATATATCTGGCTACTTCATCTAAAACTTTTTCAGAGTTTTCTGTTATTTGTGATACCGCTCCTGATTTTGCAGCATCACTTCTTGTTGCTATTAATCTCTCCGCTTCTTGAATATCTTGCTGTGTTACTTCATTTGCATAATTACTATATCCTGGTCCTTGTTGTAAATTTGAATTGTTTCCTGATATTACTGTTGATGTTTGAATTGAGTTACTATCTCTGCTATTAACTTGATTTTCTCTTACTCTATTTTTTCCTGCTTGCATCATTCTTGATATAATAATGTCTGGTCTCATTAAACTTGTCGTTATTTTTTCCCACATTGAGTTTGGTTTATTTTTTATGGCAATTCCTGTATCTACATCCATATCTCTTAATTTACTTTGATTATATTCTTCTAAGCTTGTTATGCTTTGTGTTGATTTGTCTCTTTCAGTTAATAGCTCCATTTCGTTATTATTCATTGCATAGCTTCTTTCTCTCATTGCTGTCTTTACATTGCTATCTATATTTCCTAAATACATACTTGCTATTTGGACAGTATTATATAACCCATCGTTGTCGATATAGAATTCCATCACATCATTTCTAATTACTTCATTTGGATTTACTCCATATCTTTGAGATGTTTTATTTGTAAGTTCTCCGTTTTGTTTCATGTTCCATGCAAGATAATCTTTTTTGATTACTATGTCATTATTTAATTGTCTCAATAATTGTTCTATTTGTGTCTGATTAGTTAAGTCACTTATTTCTCCATTATTGCTAATAGACTCTTCTACCATGTCATATAACATTTGCTTTTTTGGTGTATTTATTAACCTTTCTGATACTCCTAATTCTCGTAATGCTTCTTCCATTATTTGTTCTCTGGTTCCAAGTTCTGTTCTATTCATAATATTTTGAGTCATTCGCGAAAATTCTTCATCTGTATATTGTTTTTTTTCTGTTCTTTCTATATTATCTGGTACTAAATCGTTTAAATTCACGTTGTTATTATAACTTTCTTTACTTATATATGTAAAATAATCATCTGGTAAATTTATTGTTTCTTGTACTGTTTTTTTAGATAAATCATTTTGGAAATCTGCAAACTCTTCTTGACTTAATGTTGAATATTTGCCTTTATATGTTTTTGAATTTAAAATATCTTCTCCATTTGGATTTAATGTATATACGCTGCTGGATATTGATTCATATATTCTATTACCATTAGCTAATATTTGTGGCATATCTTCATACCCTAAACTTTGCGCTTCTTCTGAAAAATCACTTTCTGCTCTGTACCATGAATAACCACTTTGCATTGTATTGTCATCTAATTTTTTAACTTGTCTTACATAATATTTTTCTATATCCCTCGCACATATTTCTGATTCTTTTTGTGGTGACTCTTGTGGTTCTGATGTAACAGAATTTTCATTAATTATCCAACTTTCTTTTATTGAATTTATTATTTTATTTGCATCTGATTCTGATGTTATACCACCTATGCCATTTTTTAGCATTGTACAGGTTAACATGTATTTTAGTTCTTTATATGCTTCAGTGCTTTGATTAATAAAAAAGTCATTTACCCCGCACTCTTTAAATATTATTTTATCTAATTCGTCTTCATCAATACTTGCATAGTCAATTTCATTTAAATTCATAATTTTCTCCTATTATATAATTTGTTTTATTGTACTTATAATTTTTATTTTTTTCAATAATTAATTAGTTAGTATTATATTTTTAAGATCATCCATTTATTTACAGTATTATTTTTATGAAATTTTAGAAAATATTATCAGGAGGATTATTTATGTTATATGATGATTATATAAAAGAATCACTTAATGAGACTATTAATATTTATGGTCCTGATACAGTTGGTCGTATGGAAGATTTTAAAACTTTTTTTGAAGATGCTACTTTATTATCTGCTATTAAAGGTCATCAGTTAGCTTTTACTAGTGCTGGAAATATCCCTACTTCAAATATTAGTCAAGCTTTAATTGGTTCTGGTATTAATAAATCTGGACAATTGCCAATTGGTAGATGTTATCTTACTAATATATTAGATGATGAGAATCTTCAAAAAATTATAGATGAAAAATTAAATCAAAAAATGGTTGGTTTGATAAATAAAGTGCAAGGTAAAGGAAATGAATATGGTATTAACAGATATATTGCTGAAAATCCTAAATCAGATCCTAATGCTTTCGAAATGGTTGATGTTCTTTCTACTTATAACAATCTTATTGCTTTTGGTAAAACTCCACCAGAAAATGTAAAATCTGATTTAGATACTATGTTTTCTCATAGAAGACAAAATTTTATTGAAAATGGTATAGGCTTAGATAGTGCTGCTTATAGAATATGTGAATTTTGTCATAATCCAAACAATTTTGCAAGTTATCCTATTCCTGCTGTTACTATTGCTGCAATGAGAAAAATAGCTTCATTAGATTTATATAGTAGACAACAAATAAGAGATGGTGGCAAATTATTTGATAATGTTAGAGAAGTTGAAACTGTTAAAAATTATTTTAATGCATCTAATAATATTAAACCTGTTTTTTTAGATACTTTTAAAGTAGATTTAGAAAATCTTTATGATATGGCAAAAGAAAATAGGCAGAAGAATAATCAACAGTCTAGGAGTTAAATACAGTTTTTTATTAAATGGCAAAGCCTCGGAAGTATAATATTTTCGAGGTTTGATTTTTAAATTAAAACATATTATTTATTAGCCTTTCATTTTCTATTTTTCTCGTTATTTTCCAATAGTGTATAAAATTCTCTTTTTTCTTTTTCTATGCATTTCCATAATAGTCTTTCCTTAGGTTCTTGTTAATGTGACCGTTCTTTAATTACTTGTTCTAATTCTTCTTTTGGAATTTCATCAATTCTCATTGATCTTCCTGTCTTATATTTACTATTTTCTGGTCTCATATTTATACCTCCTTCATGTTTTATGCTTTTTTACAATAAATATTTATTTTTGCTTGTTTTATCTATGTCTTTATGATATACTTTTTAAAGTTTCTTTTGAAACTGATGAATTTATTTTAAAGTATTTTGCCTTCTTTTAAGATTGGTTAAGTAATAAAAGTAATTCTATCAATTCTAAGAGGAGGTTTATATAATGGAATCTAACTATGAAGATATTACGCTTACATGTAAAGATTGTGGTGCTGAATTTGTTTTCACTGCTGGTGAACAACAATTTTATGCTGAAAAAGGTTTTACAAATCAACCTGTAAGATGTCCAGCTTGTAGAAAAGCTAAAAAACAACGTAATAATAATTATTAAAAAAAAGAGTAAGTTTTAAAAAGCTTACTCTTTTTTTAATTATTATGTTATGTATATTCTGCGAATATACATAAAAAACCTCGAAGGTAATAAAACTTTCGAGGTTTGATTTTGTATAATATTATCTCTTTGAGAATTGTGGAGCTTTTCTTGCTTTTTTAAGTCCGTATTTTTTTCTTTCTTTCATACGTGGATCTCTTGTTAAGAATCCGTTTGCTTTTAAAGCTGCTCTATATTCACCATTTGCTTCTAATAAAGCTCTTGCTATACCATGTCTGATAGCTCCAGCTTGACCAGTATATCCTCCACCTTCAACTTTACAAATAATATCGTATTTTCCTACTGTATTTGTAACTGTTAATGGTTGTTTAACTATAACTTTTAATATTTCTGTTCCAAAATATTCATCTAGTTTTTGTCCGTTAACTGTGATTTCACCTTTACCTTCAACTAGTCTAACTCTAGATATTGAGCTTTTTCTTCTACCTGTTCCGCAGAAAACTATTTTTTCAGATTTCTTAGCCATTATTTTACCTCCCATACTTCTGGTTTTTGAGCTATGTTTTCGTGTTCGCTACCAGCATATACTCTTAATTTCTTAATCATTTGTCTTCCTAATTTTGTATGTGGAAGCATACCTTTTATTGCAAGCATCATTGCTTTTTCTGGAGTATTTTCCATCATTACTCTAGCTGATGTTTCTGTCATTCCTCCAATATATCCTGAATGATGTCTATATACTTTTTGATCTAATTTTTTTCCTGTTAATACAGCTTCACTACAATTTATAATTATTACGTGATCTCCTGTATCTATTGATGGTGTGTATGTTGGTTTGTGTTTTCCTCTTAATAATTTTGCAGCTTCTGTTGCAACTCTACCTAATGGTTTTCCTGTTGCATCAATTACATACCATTTGCTTTCTATTTCGCTTTTCTTTGCGCTATATGTTGTATTATTCATGGTAATAATTACCCTCCATTCAATTATTATATTTATATATAAAATTTATTATTTGCCACCGGGGAGAAGCATTTAATAAATTTATATTTACATACAATGCGTTAATATTTTAATATAAACTTTGCTAATTGTCAATATTTTCGTGATATTTTCTATTTTTTCTTTCAATTTTCCTAACTAATATAAGAAAAGAGCCAACAACTTTATTAAATAGTCGTCGGCTTTTAAGATTTGCTTATTAGAATTTTCAGAATTTTAGAATTGTTATTTAACACAGCTCATTCGAGGATCTAGTTCTCCTCCATATACAAACATTAAATACTCAAAGTTATCTCCTACGTTTTCCCATTCGTATAGTATAAGATCAGACATCTGTTTAGCCTCTAATATTTTTCTTGCTGCCTTGATGCAGTTTTTTGGCTTTTCGTCTTCACTTGCAATTTCTGTGGCGTAGGTTTCTACTATCCCATTTTTTAGTGCTATTACCACTACTCCTGAACTTTTTGTTATGCCCCATAATGCGCCTGTGAAATTCAATGGTAGTGTTGTTAGTTTCTTTGGTGTTTTTCTCCGCCATAGCTTGATGTTTTTCATAACTCTCTCCTTCTCCTATTCCTAAAGCTTTTTAGAAAACGTATCCATTTTCTAATAGTATAAATTGCACTTTTGGAATGTTAGCACATAGTAAAAATGATGTCAATACTATATTGCTCTTGGAATATATATTTTGTCTCCAATATTTATTTTATTTTCATCTTCTATCTCATTAATATTGGCAATTTCTTTTACTGTGCTTTTAAATTTTTTTGCAATTTTCCATAGTGAATCTCCTTGTTTTACACAATATATTATCATACTGTATTTATCATCGCTTTCTTCGTCTTCTAGTTCTATTTCATTTATAACTTCTATTTTTTCTGTGTTCAAACTTTGAATATTAATTTCTAATACTGCTTCAATGCTTGAATCTGGCAATAGTACAGTATTTTCTTTTGCTATTTCTAGTTTTATTTTGTTTAGCTCGTAGTTAGCACTTATTTCTTTTGTTATTATTGTTTCTTGTTTATTTATAGTTTCATTTTCAAATGAGCTATACAAATATGTTGCTTGTATTTGTATTTCTGTTTTATCTTCTTTTGTTTGTATATTTTTTATTTTATATTCTTGATCATATATTTGGTTTATATCTTCTATTAACATTTTATTTTCTATTTCTATTTTTCTTAATGTTTGTGGTTTGCTTTTTTCTAAATATACGATTTGATTTTTAAAATTTGTTTTGTAGTTTATCCCATATAAATCTACCATCATATTTATTTCTTTTTTCTGATATATATCTCCTGATAGATTAAATTCCATTTCTATTTCTATTTCATTTTTATTTACTGGTGATTCGTTTATATTTAAATTTTTTAAAGTTATTTCTATATTGCTTTCACATTCTTCGTCTATATTTTCTATATCTAAAAATCCCATTATTGGTATTTCTTTTTGCGCAATATATGTACTTCCTGTTTTAGATTGGTATATGCATTTTATTTTGCAATCAGCTTTTACTAGTATCTTATTATAGCTTATTTTAGTTTCTATATTTTCTATCTGCGGTTTAAATTTTACTACTTCAATTCCATCTTGTATATTTTCAGTCTCCATTTTTTCTTTAACTGACATTTTAGATTCGCTATGTCCTATATATGTGTCTATATTTACTTTTTTGCACAACGTCTCTATGTTGTGAGTTTTATTTATCTCATAAATTAATTCTATATTTTCTTTTCTTGCTGCTGTTATTTGTATTTCAGCCTCTAGTTTATAATGTATTTTTCTTTCGTTTAATATGCTTGTTTCAATCTGTTTTATAACAATTTTTTCTATTGTGTTTGTTTCTTGATTTATTCCTTCTATATCTATTATTTCTGCTAGTTCTTCTGATATTTTCAGTACTCTATTTTTACCTTCACTTGTTATATATGATATTCTTGTTTCAAATCCACCTTCAATTTTTATTTTATTTTCCATAATTTCTTTTTTTCTTATATATGGCAAGCTATTTTCTGCTTGAATTTTTATTATGTCTGGTTTACTATCTGGTAATATATAATCTTTTTCTATTAAAACTTTTTTATTTTTCTCCCCAATTCTCTTTTTTACATTTATAGTTTCTTTTTGAATTTGTAATTCCATATTCTACCTCCTTACTTATATAATTAAATTATATTTAGAGGTCAAAAAAAAATTCCTTTTTTAAGGAATTTTTTTGAATTTGTTAAGCATATTCTGTTCGATTTTTCTTTGAAATTATTGCTGGCGGTTCTAATGCTTGAAATTTTTCTCCATCGTATATTTGAACTTCTACAGATTTTGTAAATATATCTGTATAGTTATAAGAACTTCTTCTTTCGTTTTCTTCAAATTTTACTCTAAAGTAAGTTGGATAAACTTGTTCAATAATAGCTGACTTTTCTAATGGCTTACTTCTTTTTCCTGGTGACTCTTTTACTATTATTTTGTGACCTATTTGTTCCTCCATGTTCTTTTTTAAACTACTAATATCTGACTTATAAATCATACAATCACCTACTTCATTTTTGATAGGCTCAGTATATCACCAGAGTCGATTTTTGTCAAAAACGCACTGCTTTCGTCACATCTCTCAACTCGTTGTTTTCACTAGGTTTCAGCAGATATTTTTAGTTGTTTTTCTTTCTTTTTACATTTATATTACAGTTGTGTTACATTTCTTTTTTTGCTTTATTGCCAATCTTTTTTCTGTCCTTTTGCCCATTTTCCGCCTATTCCATTATAGTTACTTCTTAAATATGGTTTTAAGTCTTTCATTGTAATTTTTTTATTTTCATTTTGCATTGCAATTTTACTTGCTATTATTAAAGGATCTCTATATTCTATCATTATTCTTGCTGGTGATGATGCAAAATTCGCACCAGCTATTATTAATGCTTCATAAAAACTCTCACATGCTCCTGCAAATATTATCAATTTCTCTTCTGATTTTTCCCATTCTCTTGCTTTTTTTACTACTTGCATAAAGTATTTTGAATTTTTATAATTTTCCATCTTATATAAATCTTGTCCTTTTTTATACATTTTATCGTGACCTGTTATTACTAGTATGTTTGGTTTATATGTTTCTAATAATGGTATTATTTCATAACTTTGATTTTTTTCTTGTACATTCTTTACAATTGCTTTTAGATTTAAATTATTATAATAATTTAATGCCCTTTTGGCATACTTTTTATCTCCATCTAAATGTAGTATTATCGCATTACTACTTCCTTTTCTATTTCTTTTATACGTTTCTGTAAACATATTTTACCACCTATGATAAAATATGTTTTTTACTTTTAGTTTGTGCTCAATACTTTGATAAAAAATACACCTTAATATTAAGGTGTATTTTTCGGAAAGTTCTTCGAACTTCCTATAATAATATATTCCACAGAAAATTCTTTCAGAATTTTCGCGGACGAATAATTAAACGTGGGCTGATAAAAATTTATTACACTTTAATAAATTTTTATCAGCCCACTATTGTTCTTTTATTCTGTATAATTCATTTTCATTTTTCCTGGTCCTACTTCTATTGTTACCTTGAATCCTTCATCTGTTATTTCTGTTTGAACTGTTGTTATGTCTACATCTGGTGATGCAATTTGTCTTTTGTTTTCTTCTTTTACTTCCATTTCGATATAGTTACCATTATCTTTTATATAGTCTAAATATTCTTTTGCTGATTGTTCTTTATTTGTATCTTCAAATTCAAGCTCTAAAATTTCTGTTGTATTTTTTTTGTATGAATATTTTTTTACTTTTTTCTCTCCTAGAACAGATTTTACTGATGTAATTTTGACTCCTTTTACTTCATATTCATCTGCCACTGTATATTTATTTATATTTCTTAATCTTATTGCAAAAAATACTCCTAATGAGATTAATACTGCTGATATTATGACTAATATTGTAATTGCAATTTTTTTATTTTTCATATTTTTCTCCTTTGTATCTTTATATTTTTATTTTAGCGTTAATTCACTTAAAAAGTCAATAATTTATTATTATAATTTTAATTTTTCGTATTTCTTTTTTGTTGCTAATCCACCTCTTATGTGTCTTTCTGCTTTATTTTCATTTAATATTTTTCTTACTTCTGTGTATAATGCTTTATTTATTTTCTCTAATCTTTGACTTACATCTTTATGTATTGTACTTTTGCTTACTCCAAATTTTTTGGCACTACCTCTAACTGTATCTTTAGAATCTATTATATAATGTGCAACCTCTATTACACGCTCTTCTATTCTTTTTGACATAAAGAAAACCTCCATTTAAGAATACTTTGTTTAATAGTATTCTATGAAGGCTTTTCTTAGAACTTTAATTATTGTCTATTATTGTTTTACTTATTTCTGCTATAAGATTTTCTGCATTAGGCACATTTTTTGTAAACACTCCTACTAGATATGGGTTTTCATTATAATATACTATTCCATAATCGTGTGTGCATCCTGCTATACTTCCATACTTATGTGCTATCTCATATTCTTTTATGTTTTTCTTTAAGTATCCTCCTGAAGATGATTCTTTCATCAAATTTATTAAGTCTTTATATTTTTCTTGATCTTTATATAATCTTTTTAATACATCTAATGAATATTTTGCTGATGTTACATTTTCTGTATTGAATTCTTCTGCTAGTGTGTATTTTGTGTATTGCTTTATTAAAATTCTATATGCTTTTTCTCCTCCTAGTTCTCTTTTTAATATATTGGTTGCTGTATTATCACTTTCTTTTATCATTTCTTCTAATAAGAATGATATTGGTATATAATCTCCAAATTTGTATGTAGCACTTGTGTCTCCTGTTCCTGCTTCATAGTCTGATGATTTGTACACTAGTTTTGTATCTAAGCTTACATCTCCATGATTTATTTTGTCATAATATAGCATAGCTATTGGTACTTTTATTGTGCTTGCTGCTGTAAAGTATGTGTTTTCATTATATAGATATTGCTCATTTGAATTTATATTATAGTAAAAAAATGCAAAATTAGTTTCATTTAGTTGATTTTCACTAATTGTTTTTTCTATAATTTCTTTTATTTTTATGGCTTCTTTTTCTGTTTCTATTACTTCTACTACTTCTGCTTCATTAGCTTCATTAATTGTTTCTATTATTTCATTATTAATTTCTACTTTATCTTCAGCTATTTGTGTTTTTTCTTCTTTTATTGTTGGTAGTAATATTTTGTGGTTGCTACTTATATTTATACCTACAATTATTGCTATGATAATAACGCTTCCTAGTAGTGTTATTATTTTTAATCTTCTTTTTCTTTTTTTACTTTCTTTTAATTTTTGTAGTTTCGTTTTCAATAATTTTCTCCATATATTAGAGTAATAAAGATATGCTTTTATGGCATATCTTTTATTTTATAATTATTCCCATCAGTTTTGATAATTCTATTGCTTGAAAATTATTAACAATAACTCCTTCAATATCTTGAAGGCTTGTTACTATGCCATTAATTTCACATGTTGATAAATCTATTGATTTTAATTTTGTTCTAAAAAATTGTGCTTGTATTAATTCAGAGGTTTCAAAGTAAATATTTTTTACTTTGCATTCTGAAAAACTGCTACTTGATAAATTACAATTTTCAAATATTACTTCTTCTAAGTTTGTATTTGAAAAGTTTGCATATTCATAAACTGTATTATTACTTGCGAGATGATATACTCTTGAATCTGTAAAATTACAGCCCACAAATTTACTATCTTTTATTTCTACTCTTATAAAGCTTCCTTCCATAAATAAGCAATTTGAAAAATCGCACCTTTCAAATATTACATCATGAAATGTGGCTTTTTCAAAACTTCCTGTAATTTTGCAATCTGTAAATATACATTTTTCAAATTCTACTTCTTCTGCATTTAAATCTATTTCTTCTATTTTTTTAAAATGTTTATTTTCAATAATTATTTCATCATTTTTATAGCTTTCTATTGCTGGATGTATTTTTTCTTCTTCTGTTAATTCTCCAATTATTGGTTTATATATGTTCACAAAAATCACCTCAACTTTAATAGCTTATTTTTTTAATATTATATTATATATTTTTTAATTAGTCTTTATTTTTCTTGAATTTTTTTATTTTTATTTGTATGATTATTGATATAGTTGAATTATTTTATGGAGGATTTCGATGAAATTAAAAAAGATTTTTGTTTTATTCATATTGTTTTTTAGTCTACTTTTTGTTAGATCTTATGCTACAGAATTTTCTGCTAGTGATAGTAAAAAAGTAGATATTGATATTACTAAGATTGCTGAAAACTTTAATAAAAGTTCTTATGTAGCTAAATTTTCTAGTATTGGTATTAAAGTTTCTGCTGTTCAAACTAATAATTCTATTATTTTGAATTATGGAAATACTGATTCTATTACATATGCATATGATTCTAATAAAGGTATTTATCTTACTTTCTATTCTATATCTCCTGTTCATGAATATCTTAATGCTCTTTTAGTTAATACAATTTATACAATGCAAGGGAATGAAGAAGGTGTCCAAGTACCATTCGCTTTAGGTGATACTATGAGTTTTGCTGGTATTAGAGATACTGGATATGAAAAATCTTATACTTCTGATAGTGAAGGGAATCCTCAAATTAAATTTCAAATAAATCCTTCTATGAAGCTTAAAGTTTCTTCAAATTCTTCTCCAATATCTGATACTACTTTTATGCTAAATGGTACTATTTATGGAAAAGAAGATTTTATTGCTAGATCTGGTGATCTTATTTTTGTTAGAACTTATAATGCTGATGGCTTGTTAGAATTATATATTGGTCAACCTACTGAACTTACTAATTTATCTTATGATTCTATTCTTACTGCTCTTTCTATTATTTTTAGTAATGGTTCTGAGCTTAGCTCTACTGTGATGACATATTTTAGGCAAAACTATTCTGATTTTTCTTTAGGTAATGCTGATTTTACTGGTGTTTCTATTGACACTTCTGTTACAAGTTTACCTATTCAAAATGGTGATACAATTTTAGTTTCTCCTAATATGAAGTATGCTAAATTAACTATTGATGAAAACAAAGTAAACGAAGAGCTTGGTAATGTCGTTGTTGATAATCCTAAAACTGGTGATTCTACTAAGATTTCTAAAAATAGACTTTCTTCTCCTTTAGTTATTGCTAGTGTTATTATTGCTTCTGTAGTAATTATAATGTTAGCTGGTATTTTAATTAGAAAGAATCAAAGTTTAGATTAAATAAAAAAAAGTTACTACAAATTTAATAAATATTTATATATAAAAATAAAATCTTGCATTAAAATATATTAATGCAAGATTTTTATTATTATTTTTCTAATATCAAATTCATAGTAATTTTTTAAATTCTTCTAAATCTGTTTTAAAATTCTCAAAAGCTTCTTTATATAAATTTTCATCTAGAGGATTTACTCCTGCTAATTTTAATAGTTCTACTGGACTTTTGCTTGAGCCTGATTTTAAGAAATTCAAATAATTTTCTATTTGCTTTTGATCTCCTTTAAATACTCTTTTAGCTATTACTGATGATACACACATTCCAACTGTATATTTATAAACATAGTAGTTGTAGTAAAAATGTGGTACTCCATAACATGAATATTTTGATAATTCATGTAGTTTGACTTTTTCTCCATAATATTCTTCTGATAATTTTTCGTAAAGATCTGTTATCGTTTGATTTGATAAACCTTCATTGTTTGCTACTTTTTGATGTAGCCTATTTTCAAATTCTGCAAAAAATGGTTGTCTATAGCAACAGCCAATAAATTCATCTAAGTTTTTAAATAATAGATATTTCTTTTCTTCTCTGTCTGTACAATTTTGTAGTAATAATTGCATTAACAAGTTTTCATTTACTGTTGATGCTACTTCTGCTACAAAGATTCTATAATCGCTAGTGGCGTATTCTTGATTATTGTTTGATAAATATGTGTGTGCAGAATGACCTAACTCATGTATTAGTGTAAAGATTGACTCTATATCTTCCATATAACTTGTTAATATATATGGATTTGAATCGTAGCATCCTGATGAATATGCTCCATGCCTTTTTCCTTCATGTGGCATGTAGTCAATCCATCTTTCTTCTTTTGCTTTTTTCATTATTTTTGTATACTCTGGTCCAAAATTTTTAGTTGCTTCATATATTAATTCAAATGCATTGTCTAATGTATATTTTTTTGATGGTTCTTTTACTATTGGATAACGTAAGTCATATACTTCTAATATTTCTTTATTCATTAGTTTTTTTACTACGTCTAAATATTCTAAATAATAATTGTGATAAGTTTTATTTGCATTTTCTAATACTTTGTAAAATAGTTCTTCTGTTACTTCATCTCCAAATACACTTGCTTCTAAAGGTGATTTAAATTTTCTTATTTTGCTATAAAAAACATCTTTTTTCATTGTTCCTTCTAATGTTGACGCATATACGTTTGCCATTTTTTTATATTGTATGTTTAATTTTTCATAAGCTTGTTTTCTTATCTGTTCATCTGGATTTTTATAAAATTCTTTTACTGTTTCTTCATTTAAAAAATGTTCTTTTCCATCTATTATTACTGGTTCAAATTCTGGTCTTATACTTGAATATGTTTTATATGATGCTCCTATTACTCCACTTGCCATTGTTAATGCTTCTTCTGTTTCATCACTTAATATATGTGGCTTGGTTCTTAAAATATGGTTTATCATGTTTGTATATTTTTTACATTTTTCGTTTTCTATAACTTTTTTAGCTGCTTCTTCATTTTTTAATATTTCTAAATCTATAAATACAGTTTTATTTGCTGTTTCTTCTGCTAATCCTGAAATGTCTGCATTTAATTCTTGCATTTCTGCATTTTCTGGTTCTACATCCACAGCTAGGTGTGTATATGTGTATAATTTTTCTAACTTTCTATTTATTTTTTCTAATAAATTCATAAATTCTAAAAATATTTCTGAATTCTCTAAAAACTTACCTTTATATTTTTCTATTTCAGGTAAACTTTGTTTTACTTCTTGAAAGTCTTTTTGGAATTCTTCTTTGTTTTTGTACATTTGGCTTAAATCCCATTTATATTTTTCTTCAATTTCATTTCTTTTCAAATTATGTTTCCTCCTTATTTACATTCTATTTTTATCATCTGCATTTTATCATAAAGTATTTATTTATTGTAGCTTTTATTTTCATATTTTGCCTTTTTTTGAATATATGTATATTAGATTTTATTTTGGAGGTTTGTATGGAGGAATTTCAAGATGCTTTTAATCCTGCTAGTCAATATGAGCAGGGATATTTATATTATAAATTTTTGACACAGCAAGTTGAGTATAAGATTAAATGTAAAGAATTAGAGAAAATTAGTAAAGATTTAACTAAATAAAATAAGAAGCTATATTGGTAATTTTTAAAATTTTGCTCTTCGCAATCTCCATAACAAAAAACTCCGTTTTTATATGGTAGATTGCTCAAATTCGCACTACAGTAAACTTCGTTTACTTTCGTTTGGTCGCTAGCGCAATTTTAAAAGCTTATCCAATATAGCTTCTTATTTATTTAATTTTATATCTTTATTATAATTCTAATTCTTTTTGTTTTTCTAATGTTTTTAGATCATATGTTACTATGTTTTCATCTGATAATACATATAATATATCTGATATATAAAGTGCTCTTCTCATGCTATCAAAATACTTTTGGTCTTTACTATTATTAGTATCTATTTTTCCATATTCTTCAAAGCCTTTTTCTAAATCTATTTTATATATTCTAAATGAATTGTTGCTATATGCTCTTTTTGAATTTTCTGAATTTTCTACTGGGAACCCTATTAAGTTTTTATCTTTACTATAAAATAGTGCTTTATGATTGTGTATTATTTCTGAATATGTGTACCCGCTTCCAATATCTATACTAAACATTTCTTTTGGATTAGTTACATCTGATACATCAAACATTGACATCTTCATATTGTCATTTACTACTCCGCCATATCCATTAGATTTTGTATTATATCCTATTCCTATGATGTGAGTTTCATCATATGGATGTAAATATGAGCTATATCCTGGTATTTTAAGTTCTCCTTTTACTTCTGGATTTGTTGGATCTGATAAATCTATTACAAATAATGGGTCTATTTGTTCAAATGTTACTATATATCCTATTTTACCTACAAATCTTACTGAATATATTTTTTCTCCTTTGGCTAAATTTTCAATTTTTCCAATTTCATTTAAATTTTCATCTAGTACATATAATTGATTCTTTGAAGTTTCATCATATCCTTTAGTTGTTGCTATTCTTAAATTTCCTTCATATTCATCCATTGAAAACTGATCATTTAGATTTCCTTTTACTTCCGTTTGTGCTTGTAAGTTTATAGCTGTTTGTTCTAAATTGAATTTATATATTTTACTTGTAGATTTTTCTTGTCCAAATACATATTTATATTCTGTTTGTGTTATATATAAATTATTTTGATTTGCATATACATCATCACTTGCTCCAAAGAAACTTTCTGTATTTATTTTTTCTTTGTTATTTATATTAAACCCTGCTACTGTCATGAAAGCACGATTTTGTGTTCCTTCAAAATATGCAATATCTGTGCATTCTAGTCTTCTATCTCCATTTGCTGTATCTTTTATTAGTGGCATTATTTCATTGTCTTCTAAATTTTGGACAGTATAATAAGACATTCTTTTTGAACTTATGAAATATATATTATCTTCTATCATTCTTGAAGTGTCATATTCTCCGTCTATTGTTATTGTTCTTTCTTCTTTTGGGTTAGCTTTGTCTGATATATTGTATACTATCGCTTTTGTTTGTGATACTCCATAATATGGAATGTAATCATATTCTACAAAACTATTTGTTTTTTCTTCAGCTTCATTTTCGTTTTCTTCATAGCTTGTACCTAATACTATCATTTTATTCTCATTTATATATAACTCACTAGGATAAAAAATATTTTTTGTGTCATAATCTATCTTGGCTTCAATTTTTAAACTGTTGCTATTTATTATATATACTTTTTCGTTTGTTACATAGTAAATATAATTTCCATCTGTTTTTACTATATCAGCTTCATCTACACCTTTTACTTGTACATTGGTTTCTGAATAGTCTTTTTCAGTATCGCTAGCAGATTCTTTACGTGATTCTTCTTGTGCCAAGTCTTGTACTCCGTTTGTCATAACAGTATCTGCATAATATATGTTATCATTGTTTGATATCGCTTCTCTTACTTGTTCCATATTTTCAAATCTTGGTAAGTCATTCTTTTTTTGTGCTATAACTTGCGTTTGTGGTGTCTGTTCTTTTTTTGTTAATGGCTTTTTGTGATTTAAATATACTGCACTTCCTGATAAGCATATTGCAAATACTGCACATGCTGCTACATATTTTATAAATACTGGCTTTTTAATTTGTGGTTTTAATGTTGCTTTTTTAAATGTATTTTGTTTTAATTCTTCACTAGCATTAATTTGATCTAATGCTTTTTTATAGTTTTCTTGATTTTTATTCATTTTCAAATCCTCCTTCTATTTTTTCTTTTAAACTTTCTCTTGCTCTTGATAACCAAGTCTTTATCGTACCTTCTCTAGTTTTCAATATTTTAGAAATTTCTTTTATCTTGTATCCTTCGTAATAAAACAGGTATACTACTGTTCTGTAATTTTGAGGTAATGTGCTTACTATTTGAAAAATATTCTCTTCTTCTTTTTCTTCAAATTGTATCGTTTCTTCTAGTGGTACAGTTTTTCTATTCCATGCTTGATTATGTAAGTTTTTTGTTAAATTTATTGTAACTCTTATAAACCATGCTTTTTCATGCTCTTCATTTTCAAATTTGGGCATTTTTTGACTATACTTTATAAAAACTTCTTGAAATACATCTTCTGCATTTTCTATGTTTCCGCTTCTAGTGATTGCGACCTTATATACTAATCCTGAATATTTTTCTATCATATTTTTTATTTCTTCTGTTTGCATCTATTTCCTCCTATCTATTATGAATACTATTTATAATAGAATTTGGTTTCAAAATTTTTAATTTTTTAATATACTTTGTCAAATATTTTATTTTGCTTTTTACTTATATAATTTGTTATTATGAAGTATGAAGCAATTACAATACCTAATATTGTTGCTAAATAATAGTGTGCTTGTGGTATTATCTTACTTATTATATATAGTGCTATTAATATCGATAATGTATAGAATAACACATTCATGATATTTGTATTTTGTTTCATCATTGTATATTCGTTATCCCAATTAATCTGTGGTTTTCTTATATCTATTAGCAACTTTATTTTTTCTCCGATAGAATTTAATAAGTATAATATTGTAAACATTATTATTGTTGGTGCTAAATTTTTAACTGCGTACCAATAACTAAAAGTTATTATTATTACTGATAACATATTAATTCTTTTTCCTATACTTGTTTTTATATTAAATTGTTTTTCTAATTTAATTGGTAATGTTTTTGTTAATATTGCAGTTTTACAATCTTTAGATATTCCTATTATTGAGCAAAAATTCATCATAAAAAATACTAATCCAACTCCTATAAATATTGCTTGTCCTATAGATGTATTTATTATTCCTAAAAAGTTTTGTATAATATCTATTCCTAATTTTTTTGAAACTATTACTGCAACTATAAAAACTTCAAGAATTATTAGCGGATAGATTATCGGTATCATTAAGCATTGAATACAAAATATCGGAGTTCTTGAAATTGTCTTTCTTTCTTTTTGTACATATGATTTTATTTTATTTTGTTTTTTAAAGTCTTCTATAGTTAATTTAGTAGTATCACCTTTTATTTTCTTACTGTTAATCGTTGTTCCTATGACTCCTTTTAAATATATCTTTGAGATAACTAATATTCCTAAAATATACATGACTATGCTCTCTACTATGTATATACTTAGGTTCTTTATTCCATTTTCATTATTATAATTTAAAAGTGTATTCATTATTGGTTTAATTAGCTCTATTTTATCTGCTATCATAGTTGCTAGTCCATTTGGCTTTAATACAGCTGCTTCAAATTCTTGTTTTGTAACTTTAATTGGTTTAAAACCTGTAAATATCAAATCTATTAATATTGCTGATATTATTATTGTTATATATAACACTTGTGTTTTATTTTTTAGATGATTGGAAAATCTCATAATAATTGCTACTACTATTGATGTTGTTACTATCGGTATTATTGGAAGAATTAATAATACTAATACAGTGTATAAATAAAATGTTATTTCTACTTTCATTATTATTCCATACACTGTCATCGGTATTGCTAGCATTATAAATTCCATCTGATATTCTGAAAGTATCATATTTATGAATTTTGCATTAATAATATCTTTTGATTTTATAGGCATTCTGAGTAAGTGCTTTAAATCTTTTGAAAAATATAAAACATTTAGACTTTCAAATATACTTTTAGCAAACAATATAAAAAAATTCATTAATACTAATATATTGATAAATGTATAGCTTTGGTCTATTTCTTTTAGTTTTTTAGTTACTGTGAATGATAATACTGTCATTGATATTGTCAAAAAGCCAAACACTATAGCAAACGCTATAAATGATAGTACTTTTTCTTTTACAGTATTTTGTTTTTCTTGCCTTTTTGAATTTTTTATAATTACACTTGTTAGGCTTTTCATTTGTATCCTTTCTTTATTTTTCTTTGCTTTCAATTAATTCTAAAAAAGATTCTTCTAATGATGTATCTGTTTTTAGTTGTTCTTTTAGTTCTTCTATTGTTCCTGTATATATTATCTTTCCTTTATTTATTATTGCTATTTTGTCACATATCTTTTCTGCTACTTCTAATACGTGAGTCGAGAAAAAGACTGTATTTCCCTTTTTACTATGTTCTTTCATTAATTCTTTTAATGTATATGAAGCTTGTGGGTCTAATCCTGTCATAGGTTCATCTAATATCCAATTTTTCGGATTATATAATAATACGCTTATTATTAATAATTTTTGCTTCATTCCATGTGAGTAGCTTTGAATTCTATCTTTTAGACTATCATATATATTAAATTTTTTTGCTAATTTTTCTACAATTTCTAATCTTTCTTCTGGATTAACTTCATATACATCTCCAATAAAATTTAAATACTCTAGTCCTGTTAATTTTTCAAACATCTCTGGTGAATCCGGTACAAATCCGAATTTCTTTTTGGCTTCTATTGGTTTAGTTTTTATACTTTTTCCATCTATAAAAATATCACCTTCATCTATTTGCAAAACTCCTGTTATCATTTCTAAGGTTGTTGTTTTTCCTGCTCCATTTGGTCCTATAAATCCAAATACTATTCCGTCTTCTATTTTTAGATTCATTTTATCTATTATCTTTTTTCCTTTAACGTATGATGTTGAAGCGTTTTTTATTTCAATCATCTTTTTTCTCCTTATATAAAAAGCAGGACGTATTTTTCTTGTCCTGCTAAGTTATTATTTTACTAGAGCTATTATTGTTTTTGCTTTTTCTACTTTCCTTGGATCAAGTACAAATGCTTCTTTTATATTTCTACATGCTCCTTCTATTTTACTTTCGTTGTTTGTGTGTATATAAGCAAATATATCTCCTACTTCTACTACATTTCCTATTCTTTGATTCATTACTATTCCTGCAGCATGATCTATTTCATCTTCTTTTTTCATTCTTCCAGCTCCTAGGTATACTGATATATTTCCTATCATTTCTGTATCTATCGCCCTTAATGCTCCTCTTTCTTCTGCATATATTGGAATTATATGTTTTGCTTTTTGAAATTTATCTGTGTCTTCTAAATAACTTACATCTCCACCTTGTTTCGCAACTAGCTCTTTAAATTTCTCATACGCAGCTCGTGATTGGATTGCATCTTCTATCATTTTCTTAGCTTTATTAGAATCTGTTGTCTTTCCTGCCATAAACAGCATTTGTGTTCCAAGTGCTATGATTATTTCTTTTATATCTTCTGGCATATCTCCTTTTAATGCTTTTATTGCTTCTATTACTTCTAAGTTATTTCCTATTGCATATCCTGTTGGTTCATTCATATTTGTAATAACGCATCTTACTTCTCTATGTGCTAATATTCCTATTTTTATCATCATATTAGCTAATTCTTTTGCTTGTTTTATATCTTTCATAAATGCACCATTTCCACAAGTTATGTCGATTAATATCTTATTGGCTCCTGATGCTATTTTTTTGCTCATTATGCTTGATGCTATTAATGGTATATTTGCTGTGCATCCTATTGTATCTCTTAATGCATATATTTTTTTGTCTGCTGGTGCTAAATTTAAACTTGATGTTATTAAACTTATTCCGATTTCTTGCACATTGTTTTTAAAATCTTCTATACTTAAATTCACATTATATCCTGGTATTGATTCTAGTTTGTCGCTTGTTCCTCCAGTAAATCCTAATCCTCTTCCTGACATTTTTGCTACTGGAACTCCTAATGAAGCAATGATTGGCATTAGTATTAATGTTATCTTGTCTCCTACTCCTCCTGTTGAATGCTTATCCACTATGTTTTCTGATATGTCACTTAAGTCTATTGTATCTCCTGAATTTGCCATTGAAATAGTAAGATTTGTGATTTCTTTATTTGTCATTCCATTAATATATATTGCCATAACTAAAGCGGCTGCTTGATAATCTGTTATATTTCCTTTAGTATATTCTTTTATAAAATAGTCTATTTCTTCTGGTTTTAATTCTTTTTTATCTCTTTTTTTAGCTATTATACTTATAGCATTCATAATATTTCTCCTTTATTTTATGAAATTTTTGATAAAACTTTTTCTGTGCAAAATACATGGTCCATATTCTTTAATTGCTGCTATATGTTTTGCTGTTCCATATCCTTTGTGACCACTAAATCCATATTGTGGATATATTTCATCATATTCTCTCATCATCCTATCCCTTGTTACTTTAGCTATTATTGACGCTGCTGCTATGGAATATTCTTTTGCATCACCTTTTATTATAGATTTATATGGAATGTTTTGTGTGTCTATGTTTGTTAGAGCATCTACTAATATTAAGTCTGGTTTTGTTTCTAAATTTTCTATTGCTCTTTTTAATGCTAATTTTGTTGCATTTAGTATGTTTATTTCATCGATTTCATTTTGATTTGCAACTCCTACACTCCAACTAATAGCTTCTTTTGTTATTTGTTCATATAATTTTTCTCTTTTTTTCTCTGATACTTTTTTAGAATCATTAACTCCTTCTATCATTGAATCTTTTGGCATAATTACAGCTCCGACCACCACTGGTCCTGCTAGTGGTCCTCTTCCTGCTTCATCTATTCCTGCTATTAGTTTTACTTTATCAGAGTATAGTTTTTCTTCATCCTGTTTTAATTGTTTTAATCTTTCTTCTTCTTTTTCTTTCATGTTATTTTCTCACTTCTTTTGTTTTTACGTCTTTTAATGTTTTATAGAAATATACATATTTTTCTTTTATAGGATCAGCACTTCCACCAAATCTTTTTCGTACTTTTATTCCTACATAATAACCTCTGTCATCTTTTTTGTTTTTACAATATCCAACTTCTAATTTGCTATAATTTATTAAGTATACATCTTCATCATCTTTTCCGCTATTAGTTGTTTCTAAATTTATATTTAATTTTTCTAGCGCTTCTTTATCAAGTTTAAACCAATAATGTGCATCTGAAGTAATAGTATCTTCTCCAGCATAGTTTAATAGGCTGTTCATCATTTCACTATTTTTTGGATCTACATGTTCTCCAATAAATTTATCTGATATATGATATATATCAATTTCACCTTCTACCTCTTCTATTACTGTATCTCCAATATATTTATCTCTGTATGGTGCAGCTGCTGTTCTTATCATTTCCATATTAGCTAATACTTCTTTTAATTCTACACTTTTATTTAAATTCATATTTATAGACATTACTACTCCTGCTAATATTATTATGACAATAATTGTTACTACTAATATCATAAGAGTTATACCTTTTTCATTTTTTACCATATTTCCTCCAAATTTTAATTTTTTTTTAAGTTTTCGTTTTTATTATATATATAGAATTTATTTTTTTCAATAATAAATTCTTGTACTTTTATAAAAAAAAGTATACATTATTTATATAAATATTTTTAGGGGGATAATTATGAGTAATAATGATGAAGAAAAAAAATCACATGATTTCGTAAAATCTACTGCTGCAAGTAATTATAATAATACTAACAGAAGCAAAAATTCTATTTTTAAAAATATTTTTATTTCTTTCACTTCTGGAATACTTGGTGCTTCACTAGTTTTAGGTTTATGTTTTTATGTTCCTGCTGTGAAAGATTTATTTGTGTCTGAATCGTCAGACAATAAAAGTAAAAAATCAATTTCTAAAATTTTTACTTCTGAAGGATCTGTAGATACTGCTATTGATTTATCAAAATATTCTGATACAGCTATTTCAGTTGCAAACAAGGTATTGCCTTCCGTTGTTGGTATTGAAGTAAACTTTTCTGTTTCTTCTAACTATCATACATTTTTTCAAGAAAGTGCTTCTACTTCAAAGGCTACAGGTTCAGGCGTAATAATTTCTGAGGATGGATATATTCTTACTAATAATCACATAGTTGATGCATCTTCTGCTTCTTCTATGTATTATACAGTTTCTGAAGCAAAGAGTGTTGTCGTTTATTTATATAATGAAGATGAACCTATAGAAGCTAAAATTATTGGCACTGATAGTGTTACTGACTTAGCTATTTTAAAAATTGATAGAGATAATTTAACTCCTGCCAAAATTGGTGATTCTGATTCTGTACAGGTTGGAGAATTTGCTATGGCTATAGGTAATCCTTTAGATTTAAAGGGTACTGTTACTTCTGGTATTATAAGTGGTCTTAATAGGGAAATCGAAGATGAAAACGGTACTATGTATACTTTAATTCAAACTGATGCTGCTATTAACTCTGGTAACAGTGGTGGTGCCTTAGTTAATGCTGATGGTGAATTGATTGGTATAAATACTTTAAAAATGTCTGGTACTGGTATTGAAGCTATGGGATTTGCAATTCCTATTAATTCTACTTTAGATATTACTGAGCAATTGATTGCTACTGGTAAAGTTTCTAGACCTTATATTGGTATTTCTGGTATTGATGTTACTGAAACATACTCTAGATATTACAATTTACCTATTGGTGTATATATTGCAGAGATTCAAAAAGATGGTCCTGCTAAAGATTCTGATTTAAAGACTGGTGATGTTATTTTAGAATTTAATGGTGAAAAAGTTACTTCTATGTCTCAACTTAATAAAGAAAAGAATAAATGTGAAATCGGTGATGAGGTTACTTTAAAAGTTTCTCGTGAAGATAAGGAATTAGATATAAAACTTACTTTAACTGAAACACCATAATAAAAAAGAGAGTAAAAATACTCTCTTTTTATATTTTTAAACTTCTTTTTCCTTCAACTATATTTTCTGATTTTACTTTGTACACGCTTTTATCTCTATTTATAAAAGCAAATATTGCTGCTGTTATTGGTACTGTATATACAATTCCTATACTTCCTGATAAAGCACATACGCTTTCTGTTACTATTGCTTCTATGTTTATTACTTCTATTACAGTTATACTTGATGACATGTATAATAATACTAATAATAGTGATGATCCTATAAATGAAAGTATAAGTGTATTTGTCATTGTTCCAATCATATCTCCACCGATGTTCATTCCGCTTTTAAATAGTTCTTTTGCTGTCATAGTTGGTTTCTTTATTTTTAATTCACTTAAACTTGAAGCTATTGACATTCCAACGTCCATGCAAGCTCCTAATGCTGATACTATTATTTCTGCAAATAATAAATCTCTATAATTAAATTTAACATTTGATGCAACACTTAGTAATATGGCTTCTTCTTTTCCTCCACCTGATAATTTAGCTATGTATCCAAATATTGTTGCAATGGCTCCTGCTAGTACTATTCCTCCTATTGTTCCTAAGGCTGCTGAAATGCTTTTTTTATTCCAACCTGCTATTATTGCAAAAGTTAATACTGTAATTATAAAGCAAGTTCCTATTGAAACTAATATTGCATTATATCCTTTGAATATTGCTGCTAGTAATACAAAAAATACTGCTAATACTGTTATAATTAATCCTATAATTGCCTTTATTCCTTTTTTTCTTCCTACTAAAATTATGCTTGCAAAAAAGAATATAATTAGTCCTATTAAATAATTTTGTCTTACTACATCTTGTACTGTTATTTTAGCTTCTCCATTTTCTTCTTGAATACTTACATATACTATATTGCCTTCATTTAGTTCATATCCTACAATTTTGTTTTCTAAGTCATATGTAAGAACATATATGGTATCAAATTTTTCGTCTTTTTCTTCACCTTCAAGAATTTTTACTTTTACGTTTTGAACTACCTCTTTTCCTCCACTAGTACGGTCTCTCTCGTATTTTTTTCCTGCTTCTATTATTTTGGCTTTAATATGTTCTTTTACTTTTGGCTTTTCTGCTATTGTTTCTGGTTGTGCTTGTTGTGTTTGTTCTTGTGTTGCCTCGGTTGTTCCTTCTGCTGGTTGTGCTGGTGCTTCTTCTGCATAACAAACTTTTATTACTTGTATAATTAGAATAAATATAAAAACTGATAATAAAATTTTTGATACTGTTTTTTTCAACTTTTTTGCCTCCTATTCAAATATTACTATATCCATTTTATTTGTGTTTTCAATATTTCCATATGCATATATTATATAGAAATATCCGTCTTGATTTATTATAAAGTTTTCTGTATTTTCTATTTTGTATTTCTTATCATTTAAATCTCTTAGTTTCATATCTGAATACTGATTTTTTAAGTCTTCATCATTTTTATTTAATCTTTCTATTTCTGTATTTATCTCTTTTTGTAAATCTTCTGATTTATATCCTTTTGCTTTTATAATATCATTTATTGAAACTTGTGTATTATTATTCAAATTATAATTGTATGTTTTAATTTTAGCACTTTGTGTTGTTGAGCCTTCATGTATAGTCTCTTTTATTATTAATGATAATAAATCTCCGTTTAAATATGCCTTATACGCTACACTATAGTCTGTAAATTCTTTAGAATTTTCCATTATTGATTCTATTTTATCTATGTAGGCAGTTTGAATTTGACTATTTATTCTTTCTGCTTCTGTTGAATTTATATTTATTTGAGGAATTGCAGCTACTATATTATATTTTTCAGGTTCATTTTTTGTAGTTGTATTATAAGTCCATACAATTTCTTTTGCTTGATTTTTCTTTTTTATGTTGCTTGATGTTGAGCTTCCTGAAATATTATTGGTAAATATTTTTCCTGTACTGAATTCATTTTTCAATTTTGTTATTTCTGCTGCATCTTGTGTTTTTCCTATTCCTATTCCTAACATAAATGGATCAGTATCTGAATACTTATAGAATAGCTGTGCATATATTCCGATACTTAATGATAATAAGCATAGCAAAATTACTATAACAAAAAACATAGTTCGATTCATTCCTAATATTTTGTCCATATCTTTTTCTTTATTATTATTCATTTTTTCTTCCTTTCATGAATTCAAAACTTTAATAACTTGCCTATTAGTATAACATTAAAATCCTTTAATTTCAATTGTTATATTAGTATTTATTTATTCTTCTTCCATTGACTATTTAGGCTTTTTGTTGTATGATATCATATTATATATACTTGTATTTTAAAGTGATATATAAATTTTTTTAAGGAGCGATTAATTATATATGTTATGTTCAGTATGTAATAAAAACACAGCAGTTATATTTATAAATAAAATTGAAGATGGCAAAAATTCTGTTGAGGGATTGTGTTATAACTGTGCTAAAGAAAAAGGAATTAATCCTTTAGAAGTTTTAGCTAAACAGTCTAATCTTTCAGAAGATGAACTTAATGATATGTCTTCACAAATAGAAAATATTTTTAATGATATTACAGAAAATATGTCTGGCATTGATGGTGAAGATATGAGTTCTATCGGACCTATGTTAGGAAATATTTTTGGTGTTAATAAAAAAGAATCTGATGAAAATGCTAAATCTGCTGCATCTTCTGATTCTTCTAATTCTGAAAGAAAAAAAGTAAAAACTGAAAAAAGACCTAAAGAAAAAAAGAAAAGATTTTTAGATTCTTTTGGAACGAATTTAACAGAACAAGCTAAACAAGGAAAACTTGATAAAGTTATTGGTAGAAATAAAGAAATACAAAGAATTACTCAAATTCTAAATAGGCGTTCAAAAAATAATCCTTGCTTAATCGGCGAACCTGGTGTAGGTAAAACAGCTATAGCTCAAGGATTAGCTTTAAGAATTTCTGAAGGTAATGTTCCTGCAAAATTGCTTAATAAAGAAGTTTATTTAATTGATATGACTGCAATGATTGCTGGAACTCAGTTTAGAGGTCAATTCGAATCTAGAATGAAAGCTTTAGTTGATGAATGTAAAACTTATGGAAACATTATTTTAGTTATAGACGAAATTCATAATATTATTGGAGCTGGTGATGCAGAACATTCTATGAATGCTGCTAATATTTTAAAGCCTTCTCTTTCTAATGGTGATATTCAATTAATCGGTACTACTACTCTTAATGAGTATAGAAAATATATTGAAAAAGATTCTGCTTTAGAAAGAAGATTCCAACCAGTTATTGTAGATGAACCTTCTATAGATGACACTATCGAAATAATCCAAGGAATTAAAAAATATTATGAAGATTTCCATAAGGTCTTAATTTCTAATGACGTTATTGAAAAAACAGTTAAAATGTCTGAAAAATATATACATGATAGATTTCTTCCAGACAAAGCTATAGATTTAATTGATGAAGCATGTTCTAGAATCAATTTAAATAATAAAGAACTTTATGAAATAGAAGTTATAAAAAATCAGCTAGCTAAAATTTCAGAAGAAAAAGAAGAGGCTGTGTCTTCTGATTCTACTGAAGATTATCAAAAAGCTGCTGATCTTAAAACTAAAGAATGTATTTTAAATGAACGTTTAGATGAGCTTTGTAAAAATTTACAATTAAAAGCTTTAACTGTTCAGGATATTGCTGAAGTAATTGAAAACTGGACTAAAATTCCTGTTACAAAAATTACTGAGGCAGAAACTCAAAAATTACTTAATTTAGAAAATAATCTTCATAAAAGAATTATTGGTCAAAACGATGCGGTTGCTGCTGTTTCTAAAGCAATTAGGAGAAATCGTGCGGGGCTTCAAACTACTAAAAGACCACCTTCATTTATTTTTGTCGGTCCAACTGGTGTAGGAAAAACAGAACTTGCTAAAGCTCTTTCTTCTGAAATGTTTGGTAGTGAAGATTCAATTATTAGAATAGATATGTCTGAATTTATGGAAAGTCATTCTACTTCTAAACTTATTGGTTCTCCTCCAGGTTATGTTGGATATGATGATGCTGGTCAGTTAACTGAAAAGGTTAAAAGAAAACCGTATTCAATTATTCTTTTAGATGAAATTGAAAAAGCTCATCCTGATGTATTTAATATTTTACTTCAAGTATTAGATGATGGTAAACTTACTGATTCACAAGGTAATACAGTCAATTTCGAAAATACAATTATTATCATGACTTCTAATGCTGGCTCTAATTTAAATACAAACTCAATTGGTTTTGGAAAACAAACTGTTGATAAATCTAAAATTAATTCTGCTCTTAAAGAATTATTTAGACCAGAGTTTTTAAATCGTGTTGATGAAATTGTTAATTTCGATAGTTTGACTAATGAAGAATTAATTCAAATTATTGATTTACTTTTAAAACATACTGAAGATGCTTTAGCTAATAAAGATATTAAACTTTCTGTTTCTGTTGCAACTAAAAAATATGTTTTGGAAAAAGGCACTGATTTAAAATATGGCGCTCGTCCTTTACGTAGAGCTATTCAAAAATATATTGAAGATGAAATTGCAGAAATGCTTTTAAAATCTGAAGTTTCTGGCGGTCAAACAGTTAAGGTTGATGTTAGAAAAGATGGATTGAAATTCATAGTGAAATAAAAATTAAAGAGTTATCTTGGAAATAAGATAACTCTTTTAATTTTTAACTTTCAAAGTTTTCTAATATACTGTATAACTCTTCTTTTCCAATGATTTCTTTTTTGGATTCTATCTCCTTTTTCTCTTCTTCTGGTAGGTATTCTATTAGTATATTAGTTGATTCATATAGTTCCTCTTCTCCCTCTTTATTTAATTTATATATACATATACTTCCATCATTTTCTCCTATATAATAATGTTCATCACAAAATCCATTTTCTTCCTTATATAAAGATATTTGTAATTCTGAAAAGTTTTCTATCTCGTAATCTTCATAAGTTTTTTCTAATTCTTTTTTAGTTAAATTTACTAATTCTTTATCGACTTCTTTTTCTTCTATTATTTCATGTCCACATTTTTTATAAAATATTGTTGTTGTT
>Ga0137297_10098_pt1 | contig 67459 bp, 60 predicted proteins | sample RamsorincwithD2O_FD_97191 | JGI IMG/M metagenome (GOLD analysis project Ga0137297, IMG submission 97191) | Mouse cecal microbial communities from Vienna, Austria - Mucin amended with D2O | ecosystem: Host-associated > Mammals > Digestive system > Large intestine > Cecum | place: Austria: Vienna...
GGTAATTGTTAAATGGGGAGTAATTCGGGAGGACAGAGTCAGTCGGCAAGACTGAGAATACTGGCAATACAGGCATTGGCTGCGGTTATACTGGGAGCAGTGCTGCTGATCGGCTTTTTTTTATGCAATTCTGCCATGTCTGCGATGAATGTTACACAGATCAATACGACTGCGGCGCTAAATCAGTATCGGATCGGTTCAAAGACGCTGACATACGAAGTGCAGTCCTATGCTGTTACCGGAGACGAAACATATTACAATAACTATATGAAAGAACTTAACGAGGACAAGAACCGGGATAAGGCTATCGCGGTGCTGGAGGAGTGTGGCCTGACAGATGAAGAGTGGGCGGGGTTGGAAAAGATTGCTTCCATGTCCAATAATCTTGTCCCGTTGGAAGAGGCAGCCATGGAGTGTGTGAAAAACGGGGATCTGGAAACGGCCAGGGAATCTGTGTTCAGCGCAGAATACGGGGAGACCGTGGAACAGATCAACCGTGTGACGGATGAAACGATACAGGGGATTCTGGCCCGGAAAGATAAGGAACTGGGGAGACTGAGAATTTTTCAGATAGTTATGGAGATCGTTTTCGGCGCGGCTTTTGCCTACATGATCTTCCAGATGTTTATGACGATCCGGTTTGCATTTAAAGAACTGCTGCAGCCCATTCAGAAAGTTTCCACGCAGATGGGAGCGCTGGCGGAAGGAAATTTCCATACAGAGCTGGATCTTCGGGAAAATGAGAGTGAGGTCGGCAGGATGGTGAAGTCCATCGCCTTTATGAAGAAGAACCTGTTAGCTATGATGGAAGAGATCACAGGGATTCTGGGACAGATGGGAGAGGGCAATTATGATATTCAGGTAAAACAGGAGTATGTGGGCGAATTTGTGACGATCAGGGAATCTTTCCTGAAAATCGGAGAACAGATGCGCAGTACGCTTTTGACGATCCGCAATGCTTCCGGTGAGATCAGCAACGGTACGGAACAGTTGAACTGTGCGGCGGAGGATCTTGCTAGGGGCTGTACCGATCAGGCAATGCAGGTTTCGGATCTGATGTCTGTTATTGAGACCATGACCATGAGCATGGAGGAGAACGCCAAAGAGGCGGAGGAATCCGCCAGGATTGCGGCGGATGCCAGCGATGCCCTGGAAAAGGGAAACCGGAAGATGCAGGAACTGAAGGATGCCATTGCGGAGATCAGCGTATGTTCCGAACAGATCGGTACGATCATAGGAACGATCGAAGATATCGCTTCCCAGACGAATCTGTTATCCCTGAATGCTGCCATTGAGGCGGCGAGAGCAGGGGAGGCCGGAAGAGGATTTGCAGTGGTGGCAGAGCAGGTTAAGAATCTCGCCAACGAGTCCGCAAAAGCGGCCGGCAGAACGACGGAGCTGATTGAGACGACGGTGACGGTGATGAATAGGGGAATCGTAATCGCAGATGAAACTTCCGAGGATATGAAGGAAGTCATGAAGAGCACCACAGTCGCAACGGAGAAGATTAATCAGATCGTGGAGATGCTGGAAAAGGATGTGGAGAGAATGCATGAGGTGAACGACAGCATTGAGCAGGTGTCTTCTGTTGTGGATAATAATTCTGCAACATCCGAGGAGACAGCCGCGGTCAGTGAAGCGCAGAAACATCAGGTCGAGGCAATGGTGGAACTGATGAATCAATTCAGGATCTGAGAGAACTTTGCGCTCCGCATGTATCAGGGAAGATCAGAAATGCCGCGAGCCAGAGCCGTGGAATCCATGGCTTTGGCTCATTGACTGCCAAAGGCTGCCTGTGAGAGGCGCAACGGTCTGGCAGTATGGGACTGCCTGTGAAGCGGAACATATCAGAAAGGCGTATGACCGATGTATGCATATTTTAAAGGAATAATAGCGGCCAAGGAGCCGGATCTTGTGATCGTTGAGGTGAACGGTATCGGTTACAATATACGGGTTTCGGCAGGAACCGCCTCTGCTTTGCCGCCCGTGGGGGAGGAAACAAAACTTTATACTTACACAGCTGTGCGGGAGGACGCCATAGCATTGTATGGCTTTCTGACGAAGGATGATCTGGATATTTTTAAACTTCTGATCGGCGTAAACGGCATCGGACCGAAGGGCGGACAGAGTATCCTGTCCGTGATGAGTCCGGATGATCTGCGCTTTGCCATTGTGTCGGGGGATGCGAAAATGATCGCGAAGGCTCCGGGTATCGGTGCAAAAACGGCACAGCGCATTATACTGGATATGCGGGACAAGGTTTCGCTTGAGGATACGCTGCATGCGGATACCGGGGCGGTGCGGTTTGATGATGCCGTATCCGACAGCGCCAGAGAAGCTGTGGAGGCGCTGACGGCGCTCGGATACGGTGTGACGGAGGCGGCCCGCGCAGTGAAGGAAGTGAAGGGCGCGGAACAGATGGCGGTGGAGGATATTCTGAAAGCATCGCTGAAATATCTGTTATAAAGAGTGTGGGGCGTCAGCCCGTGAGCAGGCTTGCAGTGCGAAGAATAAGTGAGCGCAAAAGACTGATAAAAATGTAGATTAACCGCAAAACCGGAGAGAAGAATGGCGAGAACAATAGAGACGAATTTTACGGAAGAGGACAGCAAAATAGAGGGAACACTGCGTCCCCAGGCGCTGCAGGATTATATCGGTCAGGAGAAGATCAAGGAAAATCTGAAAGTCTATATTCAGGCGGCGAAACAGAGGCATGATGCGTTGGATCATGTCCTGTTGTATGGACCGCCGGGACTCGGTAAAACCACACTTGCCGGTGTGATTGCCAATGAGATGGGAGTACACATGAAGGTGACTTCCGGGCCGGCGATTGAAAAGCCGGGAGATATGGCAGCTATTTTAAATAATCTGGCGGAGGGGGATCTGTTGTTTGTGGATGAGATCCATCGCCTGAACAGACAGGTGGAGGAAGTGCTCTATCCGGCGATGGAGGATTATGTGATCGATATTATGATCGGCAAGGGGCCAACAGCGCGGTCCATTCGACTGGATCTGCCGAAGTTTACGCTGGTGGGCGCCACCACGCGGGCGGGGCTTCTGACAGCACCTCTGCGGGATCGGTTCGGGGTGATTCACAGGCTGGAATTTTATTCGGTGGAAGAACTGACAAAGGTGATCCTGCATTCCGCAGGGATTCTGGATGTGAAGACGGAGAGGGCCGGGGCGGTGGAGATTGCGAAACGCAGCAGAGGAACGCCGAGACTTGCCAACCGGATCTTAAAGAGAGTCAGGGATTTTGCGCAGGTGAAGTATGGCGGCGTGATTACGGAGGAGGTGGCAAAGACCGCCCTGGATCTGATGGATGTGGACAAAATGGGGCTTGACCATATTGACAGAAATATGCTGCTTACGATGATAGAAAAATTCGGCGGCGGCCCGGTGGGACTTGAAACGTTAGCGGCGGCCATCGGGGAGGATTCCGGCACTATTGAGGAAGTCTATGAACCTTATCTGATCAAAAACGGACTGATCAACCGGACGCCCAGGGGGCGTGTTGTGACAGAGCTCGGATATTCCCATTTTGGGCTTGCATTTATACCGTAGTATCATGTATAATATATGTGGTATATTTTTTGACTTACAGGCAGCATATTTTGTGCTTTAAGATGAGGGAAACGGCATGGATTCCAGAGTGGATGCTGAGGTTTTGATCGGCGGTAAAGTGTATACGCTGAGCGGCTATGAGAGTGAAGAGTACTTTCAGAAGGTAGCCAGTTATATCAACAATAAAATGGCAGAGTATGGGAAAGTCGACAGTTTTAAGAAACTGCCAATGGATATGCAGAGCGTTTTGATGCAGATCAACATTGCGGATGACTATTTTAAAGCCAAAAAGCAGATCAGTATTCTGGAAGAAGAGGTAAAGGCGAAAGAGAAGGAATTGTATGATCTGAAACATGAGTTGATCTCCTATCAGATCAAACTGGAGAATTCCGAAAAGAATGTCAGGAGCCTGAACACGGAATTACAGGAAAACGCGAAGAAAATCGTGCGTTTGGAGACAGAACTAAAAGGGAAAAACGGCAAAGGCGAGTAGGGGAACAGTTCTCCTGCTCGTTTCTTTCATATGAAGTCAATCAGGAGGAACTATGGCAAATCGGGTGGAACTGTTAGCACCCTGCGGCAGCTATGAAAGTTTTCTCGGAGCGGTGCACGCCGGGGCGGATGCGGTTTATCTGGGTGGCAGACAGTTTGGGGCGAGAGCCTACGCAGAAAATTTTTCGGAGGATGAGCTGACAGGCGTGATAAAAAAGGCTCATCTTTTCGGCGTAAAAGTATATCTGACAGTCAATACGTTAGTAAAAGAACGGGAGTTTGGCGGAATCTACGATTATATACGTCCCTTGTATGAGGCAGGGCTGGACGGTGTGATCGTGCAGGATATGGGCGTATTTTGTTTATTGAAACAGTGCTTTCCGGATCTGAAACTTCATGCAAGTACACAGATGACGGTCACGGGGGCTTATGGAGCGGCTTATCTGCGTAAGATGGGTTGTGAACGGATCGTACCGGCCAGGGAGCTGTCTTTAGAAGAAATAAAGGTGGTAAAACAGCAGGTTTCTGTTGAGATAGAGACTTTTATTCACGGCGCCATGTGCTACTGCTATTCGGGGCAGTGTCTGATGAGTAGTATGATCGGCGGCAGAAGCGGCAACAGAGGCAGATGTGCGGGCCCCTGCAGGCTGCCTTATCGGGTAGCGGGGAAAGAGGGGTATTATCTGAGTTTAAAGGATATGAATACGTTAGAACATATTCCGGAGCTCATAGAGGCAGGCATTGATTCCTTTAAAATTGAAGGACGCATGAAAAAGCCGGAATATGTGGCGGGTGTTGTGTCCATCTATCGAAAATATATTGACCGGTACTATGAAAAAGGAGGCGCTTCCTTTTGGATAGAACCGGATGACAGACAGCTGCTTTTAAATCTCTACATCCGCAGTGAGACAGGGAACGGTTACTATGACAGAAGAAACGGCAGGGATATGCTGACCTTGCATAAGCCGGGCTACAGAGAGGGAGATCAGGCGCTGATTCGTAAATTGCGGGAACGGTATATTCGTGAACTGCCTGTCATGCCGATCTCTGTTTTTGTGCGATGCAGCGTAAACGAGCCTCTTCGCGGGGAAGTGCGCTTTTTTGACAGGATCTCAGACAGGGAGGTCAGTCTTTTTGTTCTGGGGGATGTGGCGGAGCGTGCGGATAAACGGGCTGTGAGCGGAGAGGAGATCAAAGGACAGCTTGTGCGGACCGGCGGGACGCCTTTTGCGGTGAAAGAGTGTACTGTAGAGACCAGTGAACATGTTTTTGTGCCGATGAGCCGGGTGAAAACGCTCAGACGGGAGCTTCTACAGAAAATATATGAATATTACGGCGCGCGGTATCCGGAAAAAGAGCTGGGAAGCATACCTGCGGCCTGCGGAGAAAAAAGGCAGCTTACCGGGAAAAAGGGCAGTGCGGTATGTGACGGCATCGGCCTGACTGTTTCCGTGCAGACGAAGGAGCAGTTTGAGACAGTATTTTCTGTTATGAATTATCGTGCCGCAAAAGAGGCTCCTCTGTTTCAGAAGGAGAAAAATCCGGCGAAAAGGATAACCATGTATCTGATTGTGGATGCGGATCTGTTCATGGAAGAGGCGGAGATACAGGAGAGACTTTCTGCCGGGAAAGTACACTGGGGGATAAAGTGTCCGGTGATTCTGCGAAAGAAAGACGAAAAATTTCTGCAGAAACTGCAGCGGCTGATAGAGGAGAAAAGGCCGGAAATCATCTACTGTGCCACGATCGATATGTTTGCCTGGGTAAAAGGTATTTCCTGTTGGGGAAAGATTGCGGGGGAGGCATCCCTTTATGCCTGGAACGAAAAGGCAGTTTCTTTCTGGGAGGAAAGGCTTGACCTGGTCAGTCTTCCCCTGGAACTGAGCAGCGGGGAGATCAGAGAACTGTGCGCTGCGGTGGAAGATAAAAAGGAAAGACCGGGGAGACTGGAAGCGCCGGTTTACGGCAGGGCGCCTTTTATGGTGTCGGCGAATTGTATCAAACTTTCTGCAAATAACTGTGATAAGAACAGAAAGAAGTATGCGGAACTGACGGACAGGATGGGAAACCGATTTCCGGTCTATACAAATTGTGCGCATTGTTATAATATTATTTATAATTATCTGCCCACATCCTGTTATGAGGACCTGTGGATGCTCCTGGCGGACGGGATCAGGAACTTCCGCATGGAATTTACGACGGAGAGCGGTGCGGAGGCTGTGCATATCATGCAAACCTTTGATAAGTTATTGGCATCTGAATTAACAGAAGGAAGCATCGGATGGAAGGCAGCGCGGGGGGAAAAGAACAATGCGGATAACAGCGCGGCAGACAGGCAGAAGAAGGCCGCCGCAGGGAAAGTATCGCGAAAAAAAGGAAAGACGGACGGGGCGAATACAGTACAGAAAAAGGAAAGAACCGCTATAATGGAGACCACAAAAGGGCGTTTCCGTCTTGGCGTAGAATAAAAATTTATGGAACAGTATGTAGTTGCGTTATCGAAATATTTTATAGCGATTTTCATGGCAGTTTATACTTATGAGAGCTTTTCGGTCTTCCGGTTTCGGGAGGAGAAGCAGCGGAAGGGCATTTACACAAGGCAGGTGCTCTTACTGTTTTTTGTGCATTTTACCTGTTTTCTGACGATCTGTATAGAGACCGGGGATCTGCAGTATCTGTTTTTTTATGCCTTCCAGCAGCTTGCGGTGTTTGCGGTCATTATGCTGTTTGAACTGATCTACCCGACCATTAACAGGCTTGTGATCCACAATATGTGCATGCTGCTTGTGATCGGTTTTGTGATGCTGACAAGACTGAATATGGGACTGGCAGTCAGGCAGTTTGTGATCGTGCTATTGTCTGTGGCGGTTGCCATGTGTATTCCCTGGCTGCTCAAACGGTTTCAGAGCATCAAAAATCTGAGCATACTTTACGCGCTGCTTGGCATTTTACCATTAGGAGTGGTATTGATTTTAGGAAACACTACGTATGGTTCAAAGCTTTCTTATTCCATATTCGGGCTGAGTTTCCAGCCTTCGGAATTTATCAAGATCATTTTTGTGTTTTTTGTTGCCAGTGCGTTTTATAAAAGCACCGATCTGCTGCAGGTGGCCTATGTCACTGTTGTGGCAGGGATCCATGTGCTGATCCTTGCGGCTTCCAGGGATTTGGGCAGTGCGTTGATTTTTTTCGCCGCCTATGTGCTGATGGTTTTTCTTGCTACAAAAAATGTATGGTATCTTCTGCTTGGGATAGCCGGAGGAGGGGGTGCTTCCGTGATCGCCTATCAGCTTTTCAGACATGTGCAGGCGAGAGTGCAGGCCTGGAAAGATCCCTGGAGTGTGATTGACGGGGAGGGTTACCAGGTTGCCCAGTCCCTGTTTTCTCTGGGGAGAGGGGGACTTTTTGGCTTGGGACTTTTTCAGGGAGCGCCGGAGGATATCCCGAAGGTGGAGAGGGATTTCATTTTTTCTGCGGTGGCGGAGGAGATGGGCTTGATTGTGGCGCTCTGTCTGATCATGGTATGCCTGAGCTGTTTTATCATGTTTATGAATATTTCCATGCGGATGCGGGACAGATTTTATCAGCTGGTGGCTTTTGGCATCGGTGTTTTATATATTTTTCAGATATTTCTCACGGTCGGCGGTGATACAAAGTTTATTCCGATGACCGGAGTGACTTTGCCGCTTGTCAGCTACGGCGGCAGTTCGGTTATGACTACGTTAATGATGTTTGCGATTATTGAGGGGCTGTATATCATCAGGCAGGGCAAAGGAGCGGCGAATGTTGAGAAAAGGAACAAATATGCCGGCGGGCGGCGAAAAGAAAGAACAGCCGCGGGAGAGAGAACTACAGGCGGCAGCAGTGCAGCGGGAGGAAAGTCAGGAGGAGAAAACGACCGGGAAAAAACGGAGGCGGAAAACAGACAACTCCTTCCTGCGGCTGAACAGAAATCCGAAAAGGAAAAAGAAACACACTAAAAACAGGGAAATTCTGCTGGTATCTTACGGTTTCGTCTTTCTGTTTCTTGGAATGATGTCCTATATCTGCGTATATGCCTGGCAGAATAAAGAAGTCATGATCAACAACAGCTACAACGCCGGGCAGCAGATTTTGGTGGCCCAGAACAGACGGGGCAGTATTATGGCCAGGGGCGGTGAAGTGCTGGCAGAGACCATAACCGGACCGGATGGTTCGGAGACAAGAAAATACCCTTACGACAGTTTGTTTTCCCATGTAGTGGGTTATTCCACAAAAGGGAAGACCGGCATTGAAAACAGGATGAACTATTATCTGATCCAGTCCAACACGCCAATCACAGAGAAAATGGACAACGGGATGCAGGATATAAAGAATCCCGGCGACAATGTGTATACCACGCTGGATGTGGGGCTTCAGGAAGCGGCGAACAGAGCGCTGGGAGTCTATGAGGGCGCTATTGTTGTGACAAACCCAAAAACCGGAGAGGTGCTTGCCATGGTTTCCAAACCGGATTTTAACCCCAATGAAATTTCGGATATCTGGGAGGAGGTGCTGGCAGATGAGGAAACGGGGGTTTTGTTAAACAGGGCATCCCAGGGACTTTATCCGCCGGGTTCTACCTTTAAGATCATAACGGCCCTTCAATATATTCACGAGAATCCGTCCACCTATACAAATTATAGTTTTACATGTAATGGTTCGATTAAGATAGACGGATCAAGAATACAATGTTATCATGGAATAAGCCATGGGAAAATAGGATTTGAGAAATCTTTTGCGAAATCCTGCAATACTTCTTTTGCCAATATGGGGACGAAGGTGGACTGGAACAGATTCGGGGAGACGCTTGATGGGCTGTTTTTTGGGAAGCCTCTGCCTTATGAGTTGGAATCCGCTGTCAGTACGGTGAAGACGGGGGCGGATATGACTACGGATAAGCAGATGCAGACTGCTATCGGACAGGGGGAAACGTTGGTGTCGCCTCTTCACATGAATCTGATCACCTGTGCCGTGGCCAATGACGGCCTTCTGCAGCATCCCTATGTGGTAGACCATGTGGAAAATGTAAACGGGGCTGTGATCAAACGGTTTACTTCTTCCGGCAGTACGAGAATGATGTCGGAACAGGAGGCCTGTATCCTGCAGGGACTGATGCGGGAAGTGGTGGAGACCGGCACCGGTACGAAGCTTTTAGATAAAACTTACACAGCGGCGGGAAAGACGGGATCCGCAGAGTACAACAGTGCGCGGGACTCGCATGCCTGGTTTACGGGATTTGCGCCGGTGGCAGATCCGGAGATCTGTGTCACGGTTATTATAGAAGGGGCAGGAAGCGGCGGCGACTACGCGGTGCCTATGGCGCGACGGGTATTTGACGCTTACTTTGAGGGGAGAGGCGAGTGAGAAGCACTGTATTTGAGGAGAAAGTGTGTGTGATTTGTCAGACGTTTCTTGAATGGAAAAGTAAAGCGGGAGATATGCCGTTGTAATGCGGACGGGAAAAGAGCAGAAAACCTGCGGCTGTGTTTGATAAGCGGGACAGGTGAGAGTGTTAAAAAAGTACAGGGAGAAAAGGAAATGGAAAGAGAAAAACTGGGTTCGAGAATGGGGTTTATCCTGCTGTCGGCGGGGTGTGCCATCGGCATTGGAAATGTATGGAGATTTCCCTATATTACGGGGATGTATGGCGGCGGCATGTTTGTGCTGCTTTATCTGCTTTTTCTGGTGGCCATGGGCATCCCTGTAATGACGATGGAATTTGCGGTGGGCAGGGCCAGCAGAAAGAGTGTGGTAAAGAGCTTTACGGAACTGGAAAAGCCGGGACAGAAATGGCACTTAAACGGCTATCTCGGTATGCTGGGGAATTATGTACTGATGATGTTTTACACTACTGTGGCGGGCTGGATGCTTTACTATTTTTACCTGATGCTTTCCGGCCGTTTTATCGGAAAGAATACGGAGGAGGTGGCAGGGGTATTCGGAAGTATGCTGGAGGATCCGCTTGTTCTGACGGTCTGTATGGTGATCATCGTGGTGGCCGGCATCCTGATCTGCTCCATGGGGTTACAGAAGGGTGTTGAGAAGATCACCAAGATCATGATGGTACTTCTTTTGTTTATCATGGTGATCCTTGCGGCGCGCGGTATGACACTGGAAGGAGGTATGGAAGGCTTAAAGTTTTATCTTGTCCCTGATCTGCAAAGAATGCGGGAGGCCGGCGTTTTGGAGACAGTGGTGGCGGCCATGAATCAGGCGTTCTTCACGCTGAGCCTGGGGATCGGCGCCATGGCCATATTCGGCAGTTATATCGACAAGAAGCGCACGCTGCTGGGGGAATCTGTCAATATTGCGGTGTTAGATACTTTTGTGGCGATCGTGTCGGGGCTTATTATCTTCCCCACCTGTTTTGCTTTCGGGATCAGTCCCGACAACGGGCCCAGCCTGATCTTTATCACGCTGCCCAATGTATTTAACCATATGGCGGCAGGCAGGATCTGGGGAACGCTGTTTTTCATGTTTATGACTTTTGCCGCCTTCTCTACGATATTGGCGGTATTTGAGAATATTATTTCCTGCGGCATGGATCTGTTTCATTTAAGCAGAAAGAAATCCTGCCTGATCAATCTGGTGCTTCTGATCCTGCTGTCCATGCCCTGTGTGCTGGGTTACAATATCTGGTCGGCTTTTCAGCCCATGGGGGCGGGGAGTGCGGTGCTCGATCTGGAGGATTTTATCGTTAGCAACTGCATTCTGCCCATCGGTTCTCTGATCTATCTGCTGTTCTGCGTGACCAGGTACGGCTGGGGCTTTGAAAAGTACCTGAAAGAGGCGGACACCGGCGAAGGGCTGAAGATACCGAAAGGGATCCGGATCTATGTGACCTATATTCTGCCGATATTGCTGGTGTTATTGATTTTGCAGGGGTGGTTCGGGTGAAATTAAAATTTCACGATCCTGATTTGAATGTCCGCTGGAGCGGACGGGAGTTCGGGTGAGGGCTTCACAGGATTGCAGGGAGAGATGAGGAAAAGCCTATGACAGAGTGGTTTATGCCCTACAATGAAAACGATGAGGATGCTTTTCGGATGAATGACGCGCTTCGGGATCTCGGCAGGATCGAGGAGGTGCAGAATATAAATCTGCGGAATGTAAAGGTGGGAGATATCTTTTATCTGTACGAGACTGCTCCGGTGAAGGCGATCCGGTGGAAGTGCCTGGTGACGGATGTGGGGAGACAGAAGAAAATCATCGATGACCGTGCATATTCTGGTTCCGGGAGAGAATATCCGGGACCGTTTATCGAACTGAAGGCGCAGTACGAATACTTTGTGGACGGCCTGTTCTCCCTTGATAATCTGAAAAAACACGGTTACAGCGCCAATATGCAGGGCTCATCCAGGCTGGAAAGTTATAAACCTGAACTGGCGGAATACATTCATAAGATCGACAGCATACAGAATTCTGAGGAAGAACTTCTGAAAATCTGTCGAAGGTTACCGATGGAAGAACTGGAAAAAGCTGCGAAAAGGGCGTCCAGAAGAGAGGCTCAAATCAGAGAAGGAAAGGCAAAACAACGAAACAGAAATATCTGTATTTCAGTCTATGTAAAGAGGCTTGCAGACGGACGCTGTGATCTGTGCGGGGAAAAGGCACCCTTTTCAGATAGAGAGGGAAATCCTTATCTGGAAGAGCACCATGTGAAATGGCTCTGTCAGGGAGGTGAGGACAGCATTGACAACGCAGTGGCCCTGTGCCCGAACTGCCACAGGAGGATGCATATTTTACAGGATCCGGAGGATGTGATTCGTCTTCGGAGGGTTCTGAAGAACAGAAGAGGCAGGAGAAAAAGCCTGCGGTGGATAACGTGGCATCAGGCAGAGGACATGGGGGAAACGGATAATGAACATCTATAGAATGGACCAACAAAATAGTGGAAAAGTGGCGCAGTTTATGGCTGCCATCAAGCCTGATTGGTGGGATTTTGAGGGGGCGAACGGGCAGCTGCAGGACGTTTCTCTGCTGGCAAAGCTCGTGGGCTGGTATATGGAGGAGGATAAAAAAGTCCGGGGGTGGATACTGTGTGCGGAATTTGAGGGATACTCTTATCTGAGCATTGAGAATCTGGGCTATGATGAGAACGGTGCCTATGTTATGGAACAGCAGACGGAGCCGCTTTTGAAGCAGGCAGAAGACTATGCGAGGGAGAAGGGATACCGGAATCTCAAATACATCATCGGCTCCACAGACATGTCCTGCCACGGCAGACCGATCATGGATTATGCGGAGGAATTGAGGAATCTTACCTCAAATGGAAGAGAACATTTTGATTACTTTGTGCAGTACGGCTTTTCTCCGACCGGATTTATACCGGACTGCTACGGGGAAAACTATCATGGGATCATAATGATAAAGTCTTTACTGTAAACAGACCGGAGAAGGTGAGAGCAGAGATCTCGGGAAAGATTATCTTGCATCTTTCCCGACTTTGTTTTATACTGTGTTACAGATAGAGTTAGATGCACACCAAAAACAGGAGGATTTGCAATGGTTGAGGCAACCAGTTGTGGCGGTGTGGTTATATTTCGAGGCAAGATACTTCTTCTGTATAAGAATTTTAAAAATAAGTATGAAGGCTGGGTACTGCCAAAGGGGACTGTGGAAGAGGGAGAAGAGTACAAGGAAACGGCTCTTCGGGAGGTGTTAGAGGAAACTGGCGCCAGAACTACAATCATGAAATATATTGGGAAGAGCGAATATACCTTCAATATTCCCGACGACGTGGTGGACAAGGATGTTCACTGGTATTTGATGATGGCTGACAGTTATTACAGCAAACCGCAGCGGGAAGAGTATTTTGTCGATTCAGGGTATTATAAATACCATGAAGCATATCATCTGCTGAAATTTGCCAATGAGAAGCAGATTCTGGAAAAAGCGTATCTGGAATATCTGGAATTGAAAAAGGCCAGCAGATGGTTCAAAAGGTAGAAGAAAATAATCCGTCACAGATGAGGAATCCTGCTTTCAGCGGGGTTCCTTTTCACCATAGGAGCCGGTTATGCACAGATTTTATAAATATCTTTACTGGGATGAAAATATTCCGGAGAAGAAGAGAGATCGAATAAAGTGGAGACTGAAGGTCTCCAGACGGAATCTTCCCTGCTATGTGCTGGCATTAAATGAGGGGAGCGATCAGCTTGACATTTATAACAGTCTGGTGCTTTTACAGTCTTATTTTCGCAAAAATCCAAGATTTATTGTGGGGATCGCGGCGGATTATGCGGGAGCTGCAAAAATCGTACAGCAGATCGCAGCGGAGTGTTACGCGGAAAATGGGGACGCAGATCTGAAAAAATATCTGGCAGAGCGGATAGAATAAAGAAGATGGAATATTTTCCTGATGTAAAGAGGGGATATGCTGGAAATACTTTTGTTGATTTTGAGAATAGCCGGGATCATATTCGTCTCGGTTTTGGGCATTTTAATAGTAGTGATCTGTTTCGCACTGTTTGTTCCGGTGAGATACAGGGGGGATTTTTCAGTGTCTGACGGGGAGAACGGTGAGAAAAAGAAGGTGTGTGCGGTCCTTTGCGCCACCTGGTTTCTGCGGCTTGTGCGTGTGTATGTCACCTTTGGGGAGACGGTCAGACTGCGGGTGAAGGTTTTATTTTTTACGTTTTTGGATACGGCGAAGGAGAAAGAGGATAAGGGATCGAACAAGGGGAGAGGAAAAAGGAAAAACAGACGGGGAAGGGATGCGAAAGAAGCGTCGGAGATAGAAGATTCCCGGAAAGCGTCGGGAGCAGAGCAGGCAAAGGCTGCGGACAGAAACTCAGGCAGGAAAGAGATAACAGCGGCGGGAGAGTTTGGCGCGGAAGAAACGATGGCTGCAGGAGAGACGGTGGGAGAAGAGGAGACTGAGGTCAGAAAGCCAGGCATGGAAGAAACGGCGGCTGCAGAAAAGCCAGATGCAGAAGAGAGGGCAGGCGGCGAAAAAGTATTGGAGAACGGAGAGAGAGGGGCAGACCGGAAGTCAAAAAAGCAGGATGAGGATTCGGACGGTATAATTTCCAGGATTCTACAGACAATTCGCAATTTTTGTGATAAACTAAGAGGAATAAAGGAAAAGTTGGAGAAGATAGAAGCCCTCTGGATATCCGATCATATGGTAAGCAGCCGAAGCCTTCTAGGAAAACAGCTTCTCTATCTGATCAGGCATACAGAGCCGAAAAATCTTTCGGGATATCTTCGGTTTGGCTTTGATGATCCTTCCACTACAGGCTACGCCATGGCGTTATATGGTATTCTCTATCCGATCTGGAGCCCGAAGCTTTCTGTGGAGCCGGATTTTGAGAGACAGATACTGGACTGCCATATTTTGATAAAGGGAAAGATCAGAGTGTGGCATTTTATGCGGGTGGTGCTTCGGATGGTTCTTTCCGGGGATATGCGACGTGTGATAAAAGAGGTGAAAAAGCTCTGACAGAGAGCGGAAACGCCCTGTAAAAGTGTGTAAACAATAAAAAAGCGCAGCGATGTGCGGAAATGAGGAAAAACTATGCAGAACAACAATTTTCCCAGTGTGGTGGAATCCCTTTTGAAGGGCATGGACACCGTTCTCTCCACAAAAACCGTGGTCGGTGAGGCAACCCAGATCGGTGATACGATCATCCTGCCTCTTGTGGATGTGACCTTCGGTGTAGGAGCGGGCGCAGGAAGCGGAGAGAAGAAAAATTCAGGCGGAGGCGGGCTGGGCGGAAAGATGACGCCCAGTGCGGTTTTAGTGATCAAAGACGGTTATACAAAGCTTGTGAATGTGAAAAATCAGGACACGATGACAAAGATCCTTGATATGGTACCGGATATTGTAGATAAGTTCACGGCAAAAAAGAATGTGGATATAAAGGAAGAAGAGATCGTGGATATTGCCTTCCCGGAGAAGGAAGAATAAAAGAAATGATACTATAAAACGGGCAGAATGCATATACTTTTCTAAAGAATGCCGGGAGAAATAGCGTGAGACGTGTGCTTGGGCTTGTCCTGTTCTGGATCGGAATCGGTATGCTGCTTATGATGATAATCGGCAATAATATTGTTGGAATCCTTCTGGCTGCCTGTTTTCTTGTTGCCGGCTATAATCTGTTTTGCATGTGAGAAACTGTCCCGGCTATTCGGAGACAGGAAAGAAAAGAGAATATAAAAGGGCGGTGTTTGGATACAAAGGCTATGGATGTTCAGGGGATCGGGAAGGAATCTGTGACTGCAGGGACAGGCGCAGAAAACAGAGAAGAATACGGGGAAAATTCCGGCAGAAATCTAAATGAGGCGACGGAAAAGGAACTGCAGGCGCTGAAATTATGGCTGTTCAGTGAAAACATCCGGATACAAGGCGAGCAGAAAAAACTGCTGGAGACAGAAAACCGTCTACTGAAAGAGCGGATGCAGTTCCAGGAGGAGATGAAAATCCTGAATCAGAAGGTGACGGCGGCGAGACAGCGTCTGAAACAGGAAGAACAGTTTTTTGAGAAGAAGATGGAGATCCTGAAAGACGGATTTTCCAATCTTGAGGCGGACAGAAGGGCGTTTGACCGAGAAAAGGAAGCCTTTCGGAGAAAAATGCGAGACATGGATACGTTGGCGGAGGAAAACTCCCGGGGCAGGTCTTTGGAAATCAGGGCATTTTTTGCGGGGGTAAAAAATCAGCTGGCATTGAAAAAGCGCTACAAGGATCTCTTAAAGATCTATCATCCCGATAATCTTGCAGGAGATAAGGAAATAATGCAGCACATCAGCAGGGCATATGAAGATTTAAAGAGAATGCTGTAGAAAAGAAGAGAGCAGACAAAAAACCCATCCGTCGTTTTTGCAGACAGATGGGTTATCCCATAAATTTTATCATAGAATTATGCTCTTTCTACGGCACCTGAACGCAGGCATCTTGTGCAGACATGCATGGTCTTGGAAGCTCCATTTACTTTGCATTTCACATTCTTGATATTAGATCTCCAAATTTTATTGGATCTTCTATGGGAATGGCTTACGTTGTTACCGAAATGAACGCCTTTGCCACAAATATCACATTTAGCCATCTTCGCACCTCCTAACGAACTGAAATAGATTCGCAACAGTAGTATAATAGCAGATTAAGGGTAAAAATGCAAGGTATTTTTTAGGAAAGATTATTTTATATATTCCATTTTTTAGAAAAACAGGTTATACTGTAAAGCAGAGTGAGAAAAGAAGGAGGAATTTCATGAAAAGTAATTCATCGATGAATACCCATTTAGGGAATATTTATATTGACAGTGAAGTGATCGCACAGTATGCCGGCAGTGTCGCAACGGAGAGTTTCGGTGTTGTGGGCATGGCCAGTGTTAATGTAAAGGATGGTATCGTGTCTTTGCTGAAAAAGGACAACATTATGAGAGGGATCTCGGTGTCAGTGAACAATAATAAGCTGACGCTTGACTTCCATATTATCGTGTCCTACGGTGTGAGTATTGTGGCGGTGGCGGACAACCTGATTGGCAGCGTGAAATATAAAGTGGAAGAATTTACGGGATTTGAAGTGGAAAAAGTGAACATCTATGTCGAAGGTGTCAGAGTGATTGATTAAGGAGGAAATATCGGTGGCTTTAAAAACGATCGATGCTAAGATGCTTTCCAGAATGTTCTTAGCTGGTGCGAAAAATCTTGATAATAAGAAAGAGTGGATCAACGAACTGAACGTATTCCCGGTGCCGGACGGCGATACGGGAACCAATATGACAATGACGATCATGTCCGCGGCGAAGGAAGTGGCGGCAGTGGATATGGAAGATATGTCAGCTGTGTGCAAGGCGATTTCTTCCGGTTCCCTCAGAGGAGCAAGAGGAAATTCCGGCGTTATTTTATCCCAGCTTTTCAGAGGCTTTACGAAGTCTGCCAGAGATAAGAGGGAGTTAAATGCGGCGGACATCTGCCTGGCTCTTGACAAGGCGGTAGAGACGGCCTACAAGGCAGTGATGAAACCGAAAGAGGGCACGATTCTGACAGTGGCCAGGGGAGCAGCGGAAAAGGCCGGAGAACTGTTGGAAGAAGGCCGGACGGAACTGGATGATTTTATCGGGGAAGTGCTTCGCTATATGGAGGAAGTGCTTGCGCAGACGCCGGAACTTTTGCCGGTTTTAAAACAGGCGGGCGTTGTGGACTCCGGCGGCCAAGGGCTGGTGGAAGTGGTAAGAGGAGCTTACGAGGCATTTCAGGGGAAGGAGATCGATTTTACTCAGGCAACTACAATGGCCACCGGCGCCGGTTCGGCTTCAAAGGAATACGGCAGTTACAAAGCTCAGGCGGAAGCGGATATTAAGTTCGGTTATTGTACGGAATTTATTATCATGTTGAATAAGACCTTTAACATCAAGATGGAAATGGACTTTAAGGCATATCTGGAATCCATCGGTGATTCCATCGTGGTGGTGGCGGATGACGATATCGTAAAAGTACATGTGCATACCAACGATCCCGGTTTTGCGATCCAGAGAGCCTTGAAATACGGCGCGCTTTCTAATTTAAAGATCGATAATATGCGCCTGGAGCATCAGGAGAAGCTGTTTAAGATGGCGGAAAAGGAAGAAAGGAAGGAAACGGAAGAGCCTGTGATGGAGAAGAAGGATACGGCCTTTATTGCGGTATCCATCGGGGACGGTCTGAATGAGATCTTTAAAGGGCTGGGTGTGGACTATATTATTGAGGGCGGCCAGACTATGAATCCCAGCACGGAGGATATGTTAAACGCCATCGACAAAGTCAACGCGGATCATGTGATTATTCTGCCGAATAATAAAAATATTATTCTGGCGGCCAATCAGGCGAAGTCGTTGGTGGAGGACAAGGAGATCTTTGTCATTCCGACAAAGACTGTGCCTCAGGGCATCACGGCGGTGATCAACTATGTGCCGGATCTGACCGTGGAGGAAAATGTATCGGTTATGGAGGAGGAGATCAGCCGGGTGAAGACCGGACAGGTCACCTATGCGGTCCGTGATACTTCCATTGATGATAAGGAAATTAAGCAGGGGGATTACATGGGCATCGGCGACCACGGTATTTTATCAGTGGGCGAGGACAAGGATGTGGTGGCTCTGCAGATGGTAAAGGAAATGATGGATCACGAGGCGGAACTGATCAGCATCTATTACGGGGAAGATGTACCGGAAGCGGAGGCGGAGAAGTTTGGCAGGGAAGTGGGCAGTCTTTATCCTGACTGTGATATTGAACTGCAGTATGGCGGCCAGCCAATCTATTACTATGTGATTTCCGCAGAGTGATAAGAGTTACGGTACTATTTCCGGGTATACAGTGTAAAGTAAGCAACGGGCAACTGCCCGTTGTTTTCTGTAGAGAACGAGTCAGGGAGGGGGAAGGGAAATATGGGTGATTATGTAGAAATGCCGCGGGGTACGAATGAGAAAAGGGCAAAAAGAGAAAAACGGAAAATAGCGGATTATGCCATTACGATTTTTCTGCTGGCTTTTCTGATGATTCTGGTGGGACAGACGGCCGGTTCGTTAATTTATCTGATTCCTTTTATGAGGACTACGGATATCGGTCTCACACTGGGCATATATCTGATATTTATCGGTATTTGGGCGGTGGCGGTTCCGTATCTGTATTTTACCCGTAAAAACAGGCCCATTCTGCAGGTTCTGGGAAAGAAACCGGCGGGAAACAGGTTGAAATACCTTCTGTTGGGAACACTTGCCGGCTTTTTGTTAAACGGAGCCTGTGTTCTTGTAGCGTGGCTGCATGGGAATATTGTTCTTATTTATGATTCCTTTCAGCCGGGGTATCTACTGCTTCTTTATACAGCGGTGTTTATTCAGTCTGCGGCGGAAGAATTTCTCTGCAGAGGTTTTATCTATCAGAGGCTATTGAAAAGCTATGGAAAGCCGTGTGTTGCCATAATAGGAAATTCTCTTTTGTTCGGTGTGTTCCATTTGACGAATGACGGTGTTACGGTGCTGTCCATGTTAAACATTGTGCTGGTTGGCATTATGCTCACTTTTATCGTTCGTTATATGGATAGTTTGTGGTGCGCTATGGCTCTTCATGCTGCATGGAATTTTACACAGAATATTATTTTTGGACTGCCCAACAGTGGAATTGTCGCACTGTATTCGCTGTTCAGACTGGAAGCTTCCACGGCGAGGAACAGTCTGGTGTATAATGTGGGATTTGGTGTGGAGAGCGCGTTGCCTGCGACTATTCTTGTAGCTGTTGCCTGCGTTGCCATTTATTTCTGTTTTGGCAATGGAAGGGAAGCAGGAAGAACGTATCAGGTGTGGGAGAATCCGGATAGTTAAGATGCCCGGGCAGCGACGAAACTGTTCGGATAAGACAGAAGAACAGGGAAGAAAAGGGGAACCAGGTGGGCTTATATCTGACAGATCAAATTACGGTGTTAAAAGGCATAGGTGATAAAATGGCGGCACTGTTTCGGCGCATGGGCGTTCAGACAGTGGAGGAGCTTGTGCGCCTTTATCCGAGAGATTACGACAGGATCGAGGAAGTCTGCAGGATCGTAGAGTTAAAAGATAATTGCAGGGCTGTGGTGAGAGGGACGGTATGCAGTGGCGTCTCGGAGAAAAAAACAGGGCGGCTGACCGTCAGTTTTTCTCAGGCGGCGGATGAGAGCGGGAAGATGCAGCTGTCCTTTTTCAATATGCCCTACATCAAAAAGACGCTGAAAAAAGGCGCGGTCTACTATTTCCGGGGAAAAGTCCACAGGCGGGGAAACGGGTTTACAATGGAACAGCCGATACTGTTGTCCCCGGCGGAGTATGAGAAGCAGAGAGGAAAGCTTTTGCCGGTATATCCGCTGACAGTCGGGCTAAACCAGAAGACGGTCAGAAAGGCTGTGGCACAGGTGCTTGAGGCCGCAGAAAAAGAGAGGGATCTGCTGCCTGAGGTCCTGCCCGGTTTTATCAGAAAAGAGGGGAATCTCTGCAGTATTGCGGAAGCGCTTTCCGGTATTCATTTTCCGGAAAACACGAATCAGCTTTTACAGGCAAAGAAACGACTGGCTTTTGAAGAATTTCTTGTGTTTCTGCTGCTTGTCAGAAAGATGAAAGATTCCGTGCAGGCAATCCCCAATGCCTTTCCGATGTTAGAGACTGCCGATACGGTCCGCTTTCTGGAGGGGCTGCCTTTTAGACTGACAAAAGATCAGGAACAGGTGTGGAGGGAGATCTGCAGCGATCTCACCGGGGACTTTACGATGAACCGTCTGATACAGGGGGATGTGGGAAGCGGAAAGACGATCCTTGCGGCGTCAGCCCTTCTTCTTGCCGCTTCCAACGGTTATCAGGGAGCAATGATGGCGCCTACGGAAGTGCTGGCCGTGCAGCATTTTCAGACATTGCAGGGGTATACGAAAAAGTATGATCTGGCCCTTCGGCCGGTGCTTTTAACGGGTTCCATGACAGCGAAAGAAAAGAGAGAAGTCTATGGGCAGATAGAAAGCGGCGCCTGCAATGTGATTATTGGTACCCATGCGCTGATCCAGGAGAAAGTGACCTACGCGAAACTGGCGTTGGTGATTACAGACGAACAGCACCGGTTCGGCGTCAGACAGCGGGAGGCATTTTCGCGGAAAGCGGGCGGAAAGGGAGAGACGGAAAATGCCCGCATGCCGCATGTGATGGTGATGAGCGCCACGCCCATTCCGAGGACGTTGGCGATGATCCTCTACGGGGATCTGCATGTCTCTGTGATAAAAGAGCTTCCGGCGGGAAGGCAGAGCATCAAAAACTGTGTGGTGAATACGGACTGGAGAAACAAAGCCTGGGAGTTTCTCAGGAAGGAGATCTCAGCCGGCAGACAGGCCTTTGTGGTCTGTCCGATGATAGAAGCGTCGGAGGAATCGGAGCTTGAAAATGTGGAGGAGTACACGGAGAAGCTTCGGGGGGCGCTGCCTGATGCGCTGCGGATCGAGATGCTTCACGGAAAGATGAAACAGGCGGAAAAAAACAGACTGATGGACGCTTTCTCGTCCGGTATGATCGATATTCTGGTTTCTACCACAGTCATCGAGGTGGGCGTCAACATTCCAAACGCCACAGTGATGATGATCGAGAATGCGGAGCGGTTCGGACTGGCACAGCTGCATCAGCTTCGAGGGCGTGTCGGCAGAGGAAAGCATCAGTCCTACTGCATTTTTATCAACGCTTCCGATTCCGACACCGCGAAAGAGCGGTTAGAAGTGTTAAACCATTCAAACGACGGGTTTTATATTGCGGAGCAGGATCTGAAACTGCGGGGGCCTGGGGATATGTTCGGCATCAGACAGAGCGGTATTCTGAATTTCCGGATCGCGGATATCTATCAGGATGCGGATATGCTGATGGAGGCGGACAAAGTCTGCGCACAGATCACTGCAGATGCGGCATGGGAAGAAAGGGAAGAGTACCGGGAACTTTCCGCACTTCTTCAGAGAAGTGTCAGAAATAACATTGACTTTCCCGGCATATGAACGTAAAATATTTTTGTATGTTTTCATCCCGGCTGGTTATGGACTTAACCGGAAAATGACAGGGAAGGATCAGTTGTTATGAACGGGGCTGCGGGGGACAGAGGATCCCAGTGGGAAGACGGGAAACATCCGGAATGCAATCTCCCCTGCCACAGAATAAAAGAAAGAGGAAGAATACCATGAAGAAAACAGCGGTTGTGACGGATTCCAATGCAGGATTTCTGCCGGAGGAAGCGAAGGAAAAGCAGATTTTTATCCTTCCCATGCCTTTTATGATAGACGGAAAGGATTATTTGGAGAATGTGGATCTGACGGAAGAAGTGTTCTATCAGATGATGGGGGAGAACAAGTCTATTTCCACAAGCCAGCCGGCACCCGGGGATGTGATGGCGCTCTGGGACAGCGTGCTTGCAGAGTACGAGGAGTTGGTTTATATCCCGATGAGCAGCGGGCTCTCCGCATCCTGTCAGAGTGCGGTCATGCTGGCAAAGGATTACGGCGGACGGGTACAGGTGGCTGACAACCGCCGGATCTCCGTCACTCAGAAAAGTGCGGTCTACGATGCGGTCAGGTTAGTGGAACAGGGAAAGAGCGCGGAAGAAATAAAAGATATTCTGGAGGAAGACGGCGATCATTCCAGCATTTATATTATGCTTGATACATTGTACTATCTGAAAAAGGGCGGCAGGATCACGCCTGCGGCGGCTGCCATCGGAACGGTGTTGCGCTTAAAGCCCGTGCTGCAGATCCAGGGAGCGCTGCTTGACGCTTTTGCCAAGGCGAGGACAATAAACCAGGCAAAGACGATCATGATAGGTGCGGTCAGAAGCGATATGGAAAACAGGTTCGGCGGAGTGTCCCCTGACAACTGCGAGCTTTGTATTGCCCACACGAATAATAAGGAGATGGCGATGCAGTTTAAGGAGGAAGTGGAAGCGGCATTTCCGGGGTTTCAGGTGAAGGAAGTGGATCCGCTGTCACTGGTGGTGAGCTGTCATATTGGACCGGGTTCTCTGGCGCTTACCTGCTGCAGGAAGTTGAAGAAATAAAAAAGACAGGAGATAGAGTTTTTATATGGCGAACAGCAGTAATTATGATGCCTCAAACATTACCGTTTTAGAGGGGCTTGAGGCGGTCAGGAGACGTCCCGGCATGTATATCGGCAGTGTCTCCACCAAGGGATTAAACCACCTGATCTATGAGATCATGGACAACTCCGTGGACGAGCATCTGGCCGGATTCTGCGACAGAATAGAAGTGATTCTGGAGGCGGACGGTTCCGCTACGGTCTCTGATAACGGGCGCGGTATTCCCGTGGGGATGCACGAAAAGGGAATCAGTGCGGAAAGACTTGTTTTTACGACGCTGCACGCAGGCGGAAAATTTGATAACGATGCGTATAAGACCAGCGGCGGCCTGCACGGTGTGGGTTCTTCGGTGGTCAATGCGCTGTCTAAAAAACTGACCGTAAGAGTTAAAAATGGCGGAAAGATCTATGAGGACACCTATGAGCAGGGAATTCCGACGACGGAACTGACAGATGGTCTTCTGCCTGTTGTGGGGAAGACGAAGGAGACCGGTACGACCATCAATTTCCTGCCCGACGATACGATCTTTGAAAAGACCAGATTTCGGGAGGAGGAAGTGAAAAGCAGGCTCCATGAGACGGCTTATCTGAACCCGGAACTGACCATCATTTTTGAAGACAGAAGAAAAGAGGAGGCAGAACATCTGGAGTTTCATGAACCGGACGGCATTATCGGCTTCGTGAAGGATATGAACGCCAACAAAGAGACGGTACACGAGGTGATCTATTTTGACGGGGAAGCTGAGGACATCGAGGTGCAGGTGGCGTTCCAGTATGTCAACGAATTTCATGAGGACATTTTAGGCTTTTGCAATAATATTTACAATGCTGAGGGCGGCACCCATATCACGGGCTTTAAGACCATGTTCACAAACGTGATCAATACATACGCCAGAGAGCTTGGTATTTTAAAAGAGAAAGATGTGAATTTTACGGGAACCGATGTCAGGAACGGCATGACGGCGGTCATTTCCATTAAACACAGGGATCCTCGGTTTGAGGGCCAGACCAAGACAAAGCTTGACAATCAGGATGCCGCAAAAGTGGTCAGCAAGGTGACCGGTGAGAAAACGGTTCTGTACTTTGACAGAAATTTGGAAACGTTAAAGAGTATTATCGGCTGTGCAGAGAAGGCCGCGAAGATCAGAAAGGCGGAGGAGCGGGCCAAGACCAACATGCTGACAAAGCAGAAGTTTTCCTTTGACTCCAACGGAAAGCTGGCCAACTGTGAGAGTAAGGATCCTTCCAAATGTGAGATTTTTATCGTGGAGGGCGATTCCGCCGGAGGAAGCGCAAAAACCGCAAGAAACCGGATGTACCAGGCGATCCTGCCGATCCGGGGCAAGATCTTAAATGTGGAGAAGGCCAGTATTGACAAGGTGCTTGCCAACGCGGAGATCAAGACCATGATCTATGCTTTCGGCTGCGGTTTTTCAGAAGGGTACGGCAACGATTTTGATATTAACAAGCTGCGGTATGACAAGATCATTATCATGGCGGATGCGGATGTGGATGGAGCACATATCTCCACGCTGTTGCTTACGCTATTTTACCGTTTCATGCCGGAACTGATCTATCAGGGGCATGTGTATATCGCCATGCCGCCGCTCTATAAGGCGATGCCTTCCAAAGGAAAGGAAGAATATCTCTACGACGACGCGGCGCTGGAAAAGTACAGGAAGCGCCATAAAGGGCCTTTTACGCTGCAGCGCTATAAAGGACTTGGAGAGATGGATGCCGAACAGCTGTGGGAGACAACCCTTGATCCGGAGACAAGGATGTTAAAGAAGGTGGAGATCGAGGATGGACGCATGGCTTCCGAGGTGACGCAGATGCTGATGGGGACGGAGGTGCCGCCGAGAAAGAAGTTTATCTACCAGAATGCGACGGATGCGGAGCTGGATGTGTAAGCGGGCTGGTGGCCTCCCATTGATCAGAATATTATGTTTGATTATGTTTTGCCCAATTACGCAGAAAGTCCACTGGCAACAAATGCGCTGCTTTTTGCAGAATTAAAGCGATATAATACTTTTGCGTGGAATGCGGACAGGGATACCATTATTTCATGGAGTACAACCGAAGGCTATCCGGCGGATGCAATGTACAGCAGGGAAAACGGATATGAAGAAATGGAATTACGTGAGATATATGAGACAGAATCATTAGCAAAATTTGCCTTTTCCATTTTATGTCAGGCCAAAGATAAAAATAATTGTCCAGCCATTGAAACGATAAGCGAATATGTGAGAAATCCTGTTTTCATGCAATTTTGTCCGGAAATCAGAAACACTTATCAATGCAATGAGAGAATAGAATACAGTTCATGCAGCTGGGAAAAGGGCTGGAATGTAAAATTTAAATAGGCCGGAAAAACATTGTGTACGGTATATCCGAGAGAACGCTATTTTACGGTTATGATTGTTATAGGTACAAAAGAAAAAATGAAGTTCATTGACAGCAAATACGCTGCTTTTTGCAGAGTGAAAGAGCTATAATACTTTTGTTTACGATTTTTAAAGCAGAAAATGAGACGTGAGGGACAGATGGTACAGGACAGGATCATAAAAACAGAATATTCCGAGGTGATGCAGAAATCGTACATAGATTACGCCATGAGTGTGATCGTGGCGAGAGCCCTGCCGGATGTGCGGGACGGATTAAAGCCGGTGCAGAGGAGAGTGCTCTACGATATGCACGAGCTGGGGATCCGTTCGGACAGGCCCTACAGAAAGTGCGCCAGGATCGTGGGCGATACCATGGGTAAATATCATCCCCACGGCGATTCCTCGATCTATGATGCGCTGGTGGTGATGGCCCAGGAGTTTAAGAAGGGGCTGCCCCTTGTGGACGGCCACGGCAATTTCGGCAACATCGAGGGCGACGGTGCGGCGGCCATGCGTTATACGGAAGCAAGGCTTCAGAAGATCACCGAGGAAGCTTTTCTGGCGGATCTCGACAAGGATGTGGTGGATTTTGTTCCAAACTTTGACGAGACCGAGAAAGAGCCGTCCGTACTGCCTGTGAAGGTGCCCAATCTTTTGATTAACGGTTCGGAGGGCATCGCCGTGGGCATGGCCACCAGCATTCCGCCCCACAATCTGGGAGAGGTGATCGACGCAGTCAAGGCCTACATGAATGATAACAATATCACCACCAGGGAACTGATGCGGTATATGAAGGGACCGGATTTTCCCACCGGCGGCATTGTGATCAACAAGGATGAGCTGGCGGAGATCTATGAGACCGGCGTGGGCAAGGTAAAGCTGCGGGGAAAAGTGGAGATCGAGAAGGGGAAGGGTGGCAAGACGAACGTGGTCATCACTGAGATTCCCTACACGATGATCGGCATGGGGATCGGTAAGTTTCTGTCTGATGTGGCGGCCCTTGCGGAGACGAAAAAGACGCAGGACATCGTGGATATCATGAACCAGTCTTCCAAGGAAGGCATCCGGATCGTGATCGAACTGCGCAGAGACGCGGATGTGCAGAATTTCATCAATATGCTCTATAAAAAGACCAGGCTGGAGGACACCTTCGGCGTCAATATGCTGGCCATCAGTCACGGCAGGCCGGAAACGCTGGGATTAAAAGCTATTATCAGAGAATGCGTGGAGTTCCAGTTTGAGGTGGCCACCAGAAAATATACGAATCTTCTGGAAAAAGAGCAGGAGAAAAAGGAGATCCAGGAGGGGCTGATCAAAGCCTGCAACGTGATCGATCTGGTGATCGAGATCCTGCGGGGATCTAAGGACAGACCGATGGCGAAGGCCTGCCTTGTGGACGGGAAGACGGAAGGCATTAAATTCCGCTCCAAAGCTTCCCTGGCCATGGCGGCCCAGCTTCGCTTTACGGAAAAACAGGCGAACGCTATTCTGGAGATGCGTCTGTACAAGCTGATCGGCCTGGAGCTGCAGGCGTTGATTAAAGACCACGAGGAGACAATGGCCAATATTTACCGCTATGAGGATATTCTGGACAGGCGGGATTCCATGGCTCAGGTCATTGTGCAGGAGCTGGAGAGCTTTAAAAAGTCCTACGGCAGAAAGCGGAAAACCGTGATCGAAAACGGGGAGGCGGCGGTCTTTGAGGAGAAAAAGATCGAGGAGATGGACGTGGTATTCCTGATGGACCGCTTCGGCTACTGCAGAACTGTGGACAGCGCCACCTATGAACGCAATAAAGAGGCGGCGGACGCGGAAAACCGGTTTGTGTTCACCTGCAAAAATACGGGAAGAGTCTGTCTGTTTACAGCGGGCGGGCAGCTTCACACACTGAAAGTGATGGACGTGCCTTTCGGAAAGTTCAGAGATAAAGGGGTACCGGTGGATAATATCAGTAATTTCAATATTGAGAAAGAAAATCTGATCTATGCCACAAGCCAGACGGAGTTAAACCTGTACAGAGTGCTTTTTGTCACAAAACAGTCCATGGTGAAGATCGTGGACGGCGGAGAGTTCGATGTGATGAAGCGCACTGTGGCTTCCACAAAGCTTTTAGAGGGCGATGAGGTGCTGAGCGTAGAGCCTTTCATAGACCAGAAGAGCGTTGTGCTGCAGTCAAGGGACGGCTATTTTCTGCGGTTTGCGGTGGAGGAGATTTCCGCCATGAAGAAGGCAGCGGTGGGCACGAAGGGTATGAAGCTTTCAGAGGGAGACGAGGTGGAAGCGGTCTATTATACGAGGGCCGGTGTGGAGCAGACCATCGAGTATAAAGGGAAAAAGATGGAACTTGGGAAACTGAAATCCGGCGCCAGAGCAGGTAAGGGCGTGAAGGTCAGAGTTTAGGGGCAGAGTTATCCGGTTGCGGAATGCGAACACCAGGAGGAAAATTTTCTGTATTTTTAAACTTCAATCGCGTAAGTTGCATCGTAGAAAGAGAGAAGATATGAGAATCATAGCAGGAAAGGCGCGCAGTCTGCCGCTTAAGACGCCGGTGGGGGAGAGCACAAGGCCCACCACGGACAGAATAAAAGAAACTTTGTTTAATATGCTGATGCCGGATATTCCCGGGTGCGTATTTGTAGATCTGTTTGCCGGGAGTGGGCAGATCGGCATTGAGGCGGTCAGCAGAGGAGCCAAAAAAGCTTATTTTGTGGAGAACGGACGGGAGGCAGCCGCCTGTATTGCGGATAATTTGAAATTTGCGAAGATGACACAGGAGACAGTTCTGTTAAAGCAGGATGTCTATGCTGCGCTGTACGTTCTGCATGAGAAGGCAGTCGATATAATTTTTGCGGATCCGCCTTATGGTGAGGAGCACTATGAAAAACTGCTGTCAGTTTTAAGGGACAGGAGTTATGTGACGGAAGATACACTGCTTGTATTGGAAGCGGATAAGGGACAGGACTTCGGATTTGTGGAAAGTTATGGATTTTTTGTAGAAAAAGAGAAGTGTTACAAGACCAATAAACATGTTTTTTTGAAAAAAGCATTCTAAAATAAGGTGGGGAGAAATATTATGAAATCAGCAGTTTATCCCGGCAGTTTTGATCCGGTTACTTATGGGCATCTGGATATTATCAAACGTTCCGCGGAAATTTTTGATGAATTGACGGTGAGTATTTTGGATAACAAAATGAAGACGCCATTGTTTTCTGTAGAGGAACGTGTTAAAATGCTGAAAGAGGCTACAAAAGAGTATCCCAATGTGAAAGTGGATTCTTTCAGCGGTCTTTTAGTGGATTATACGAGGAAAAATAATATTGGTGTGTCGATCAGAGGACTGCGTGCCATTACGGACTTTGAGTATGAGCTGCAGATCGCACAGACGAATAGAGTGCTGTCTGACGGGCATCTGGATACAATGTTTTTGACGACGAGTCTGGAATATGCGTATCTGAGTTCTTCCACGGTGAAGGAGATCGCCATGTTCAAAGGGGATATTTCCAAGCAGGTACCCGGCTTTGTGCGGGATATGATGTATGAGAAATATGGACATTGACAGACAGGTGGTGAGACGAACAAAGGACAGGGTTTACAGGATACCTGTGCGGGATCTGAAGGCATTGGTCAGAATATGGAAATGGAGTAAAAATGAGCAGCAGAATTGAGCAGTTAATCGATGAGATAGAAGAGTATATTGACAGTTGTAAATATCAGACATTCAGCAACAGTAAGATCCTGGTGAACAAAGATGAAATTGAGGAGCTGATTCGGGAACTCCGTGTGAAGACGCCGGATGAGATCAAACGATATCAGCGCATCATTCAGAATAAGGAAGAAATTTTAAACGACGCGAAGGCGAGAGCAGAACAGCTGATCAAGGATACCACGATCCAGCGGACAGAGCTGATCAGTGAACATCAGATCATGCAGCAGGCCTATGCCCAGGCGGACGAGGTTGTGACGGCGGCCCACAGGCAGGCCCAGGAACTTTTGGATCGGGCTGTGATGGAGGCGAATGAAATGCGTATGTCTGCCATGCAGTATACGGATGATCTGTTAGCCCATGTGGAGGGGATTCTTGCGGGTTCGATGCAGACGGCATCTGCCGATTATGAGAATCTGCTAGGACATATCAAGCAGTATCAGGAGATCGTGTCTTCCAACAGACGGGAGCTTATGCCGATACCGGAGGACCTGGAGGAGGCGGAAGCAGGCGTCACGAAGACGGCGGAAGTCAAAGAAGATTTGGAGCTGATGTAATGAAAATGAAGTGGATGATGGCCGGTTTCCAGGGAAGTCGGCCCTTTTTATTCTATAAGAAATTATTTTTTTGTGTGATATCCGTTACTTTTCTGGCCCTCTTTCCGGCGGCAGCAGTACATGCGGAACCCGTGAAGATCGTGATCGATCCGGGCCACGGCGGTGAAAATCTGGGAGGCCAGTACGGCAGTTATACGGAAAAATATATGACGATGGTTGTGGCGGAGGCCATGGTGGAAGAGCTGGAAAAGTATGAGGGGATAGAAGTTTATCTGACAAGAACCGATGATACGGAACTGTCTTTGCAGAAACGGGCCGATTATGCGAAGGAGGTGGAGGCGGATTTTCTGTTCTGCCTGCATTTCAATATGTCGGAAAAACATACGTTATACGGAACGGAAGTCTGGGTATCCGCTTTCGGAAAATGTTATGCGGAGGGAAAAAGTTTCGGGGATCTGTGTCTGAAAGAATTGTGCACCCTGGATCTGTACAACCGGGGCGTTAAAACCAGATTAAATAAAGATGGTATTGATTATTACGGGATCATTCAGCATTGTGAGGAGTATGGGATCCCGGCTGCCATTATCGAGCACTGTCATCTGGACCACAGGGAGGATAAGGGACGTTACGAGACAACGGAGGCGATGAAAAGGCTGGGCGTGCTGGATGCGACGGCGGTGGCAAAGTATTACGGACTGTATTCGCCAAAACTTGGCGTGGATTATCGGAAATACGAGAGGCCAAAAGTGGAAGTGCCTTCTGTTGTGATGAAGCCGGATGATACGGAGCCGGTGAAGGTGTCTTTGACCTGTCTTCGGACAAAGCCGGAAACGGGAGAGGTGAATATCCTGCTGACCGGCGAGGATCCGGAAAGCGGTCTGCTGTATTATGATTACAGTTTGAACGGCGGAACTACTTACAGCGGTTTGCAGAAGTGGGAGGCCATGGGGAATGAACTGGAATGCACCCTGAAAGTGCCCACGGATCAGGATATTTCCCTGAAGTGCCGGGTATACAACGGTTATGATCTCGATACGGAGACGGAGACCGTGGAAATTCCGGCGCTGTCTGGAAAACCGGAGGGTGCAGGAAATGTATCTCCGGGAGCGGATACTTCCATACAGGGAACGGATTCTGCTGATACGGGAACGGATACAACCTCCCAGGAGGCAGATACTTCTTTCCGGGAAGTGATGACTCCCGGTCAGGAGACGGATGCCTTAAATTTGGAAGAGGATGGAGAGGCTAAAGAGGATGCGCTGGAGGCTTCCGGAGACGTTCATCAGATCGATATGAGCCGGTATGAGAAGCAGGACGCGGAAAAAGAAGAAGTATTGATCGACAGTAACGATGTCTCTCAGTTTTTATGGCTGGCAATCCTGGGGCTTCTGGTCTCCCTGCTGATTCTGCTGACGATCACAAAGGCGGTTTACCGGAAAAAGCAGAAAAAAGCAAAGCGTAAAGGCAGAAGGCGATAGTGCTCTGAAGAATTTTGTGAAGGCAGTAATTTCCGAAGGACAAATCCGTGTCTCTGATGCAGGTATAAGTCTGGGCAAAGCAGGAGAGGCCGCCGAAGGTGAGCATGGCCATGAAAAGGGCGGGTGAAAGCGCATCTTTCGACAGGGCAAGGCCGCTGGTGATCTCCAGTACCGGTGCGGCGAAAACGGCAAGCTTTGCCGCACCGTTTTTTGCGGCGGGTAATCTGAGAAAGGAAGTGGCCTGCTGCAGCGGCAGATTACAGACAATAAAAAATATCATATAACCGCCCAGCCTTGTGATGGCGGTGCAGGCGGAGGTGACGGAGGCGTCCAGAGCCTGGATGAAAGAAGGAGCGGCGGCTTTTTTGCAGCTGTCTGAGGATGCTGCGGTCAGGGGAGAGCGGCTTTGGGAGTCCGGGCGCTTTGGGGCGGCATGAGGGGTTTTAAAGTGCAGGAGTTGCGAAGCAGTGTGTAGAGTGGAGGAATGTGCCGGAGAAGCGGCGTTTTTTACAGAGTGGGAATGGTCCGCGGCAAGAGGGACAGAGTGGTAAACCGTATAGCGCAGAATCAACCCGTAGAGCAGAGGAATCCCGAAAAAGGCTGCCATGACGAAACGCTGCAGCAGTGTATCGCTGGAATCCGAAGAGAATCCCAGAAGGGGCAGGGCAAAACTGAGCAGATAGACCGGACCGATATTGTTGCAGAAAGACAGCAGGTATTGCGCCTGTGGTCTGGACAGCTGACCGAGGCTGTACTCTTCGGCGATGGTCTTGGCGCCTAATGGAAAGCCGAACAGAAACCCTATGAGCAGCGTGGTACACATGGTTTTACTGATCTGATAGAGGCGGCCAAGGAATGGGTAGACCGGGAGGGCCAGCAGGCGGCCGAAATCCAGTCTGACGATCAGGCCGGAGAGGATCATAAAGGGAAACAGCGAGGGAATCATTTTTTCAAACCACAGTCTGAGGGCTATGGCAGCATGGGAACAGGCTTCTGCCGGTGAGCGAAGGATGAAAATGCAAAGTAACAGCAGGAAAAGAAGCTGGATGGTGGAAAAAAAGCGGGAGTTTTTCAAAATTATATCCTGTATCCTGTTGTTTTATAATAGTATACAGGGCGAAAAAAATTTTAGAAGTAATTTTACCAGAAGTTTTGCTAAAATTTTTACAGGGTCTTAGGAATAAAGATAACGGTTCAGACCTCAATGCCATTTCGTTAAAGGTTCCTCACGGCTGAGCTAAGGTGTTAATGAAATGACATGACGGCTGAACCGTTACGAATAAAGAGATAGAGAATACAGGGCAGGAAAAGAGTATGGTGAGATTGGATAAATATCTCTGTGACGCGGGGATCGGGACGAGAAGCGGTGTGAAGGAGATGATAAAAAAAGGACGGGTGACAGTGGACGGAGAGGTCTGCAAAAATCCGGAGTTGAAAATTGATGAGAATGCGGCGGATGTTGACTGTAATGGTCAAAAGATTGTCTTTGAGAAGTATGCTTACATTATGTTTTACAAACCTCAGGGCATTGTTTCAGCTACGGAGGATAAGCGGGAGGAAACCGTGCTGGATTTCCTGAAAAAAGTCTGGGAAGTAAGGGAGGAGACTCCCTTTCCGAAGGGGCTTTTTCCGGTGGGAAGATTGGATAAGGACACGGAGGGACTGTTGCTTTTGACAAACGATGGAGCGCTGGGCCATGAACTGCTATCCCCGAAAAAGCATGTGGTAAAAACCTATGAGGTGACGCCGGAAAGACCGCTCCATGCGGAGGAGGTCCTGACGTTGGAATGCGGCGTGGATATCGGTGATGAGAAGCCTACGATGTCTGCGAGAGTGACGGTGCAGAAGGACGGAAAAGTTCATCTGTCCATTATGGAGGGACGCTATCATCAGGTGAAGCGGATGTTTGCCGCGGTGGGAAATAAAGTATTGCATCTGAAAAGACTGCGGATGGGGACGTTATACCTGGATGAGAAAATGGAAGCCGGGGAGTGCCGGAGACTGACAGCAGAAGAGGTGCAGAGCCTGAAAGACAGATGGCCGTCTCTGGAGAATGTGGAGGCGGTGATCTTTGATGTGGACGGGACGATGGCCGACTCCATGTGGATGTGGAAACGGATCGATAAGGAGTATCTGGGAAGATTTAATATCCCTTTGCCCGACACGCTGCAGTCGGAAATCGAAGGCATGAGTTTTTATGAGACGGCTCTTTATTTTAAAGAGCATTTTGAGATTGCGGATCCGGTGGAAAAGATCATGGCAGACTGGAACGAAATGGCCTGGGAGAAGTATGAGAAAGAAGTGCCTCTCAAGACCGGTGTGCGGGAGTTTATGGAGATCTGCAAAAACAGAGGGATCAAAATGGGGATCGCTACCAGTAATTCCAGAGAACTGCTTGAGACCGTTGAGCGGGTGCACGGGCTGACCGAGTATATCAGCTGTATCAAAACAGGATCGGAAGTACAGCGGGGAAAGCCGGCCCCGGACATTTATCTGGCGGTGGCAGGGGAACTGCAGGCGGATCCTGCAAAGTGCCTTGTGTTTGAGGATCTGCCCGCAGGCATTATGGCCGGGAAGAATGCGGGGATGAAAGTATGCGCCGTGCAGGATGCATATTCTCTGGACTCGGACAGGGAAAAGAGGAGGCTGGCGGATTATTATATTGAGGGGTTTTGGGAGATTGTGGAGAGATATCTGTAGAGCAGGGATTTCCTGAGCAGACGGAGAAAACGGAATGGGGTTTCAAAATGAAGGTCACAAAAGCGGCGGGCATACAGTGTGCGATATTGGTGCTTATTTTGGCGGCGGAGATCGTTTTTGCCAGCAGGCATCGTGCTGCTTATAATATGGAAGAGACCGCAGATTCAGATCTGCAGGAAGATGCGCAGGGGAATATGGAAGGCGGCTTATCGGAGGAAGATGCTGTTTCTGGTCTGCCTGGCGGTGCGGGAAGCAGTGATTCCTGCTTACAGGACAGAGAAGAATATGGAGATTACGGCCTGTCTGACAAGGACGGGAACAATGTTCCCGGTTCCGAGGATGAAGAGACGGAATATGTCTCAGAACTGGGCGTGCCGACAGGCATTGTGGAACCGGCGAAGATCGTCTGGGAGGAGGTTCCTGTGGAGCATACGAAGCTGGAGTTTACTTTTGGCGATATTCAGGTGATTATTTCGGAGCAAAAAACTCAGTGGGAATACCAGGAACGGGAGGACGGAGCGGTATCGGTCTGTCTTTCTTCGAAGGAAAAACTTTTTGAGAAACTGTATTTGACACATTACAGGACAGAATGGGACTGTAAGTGGGAGCTGATTCTTGCAGCAAAGGAATATTTTGGCAGCGACGGGGATAGTATAGGATGGTTTTCCTTCAAAGACAGCCCGGATGCGGAAAGATATTTTGGAGTGTGGGGCGCCACAGAGGAAGGAAAAAGCTTCCATATGCTGGTATTCGATGAGGAATTGTATCTGCTGGAAGAGAATACGGCAAGAAGTTTCAGTTTTACGGAATTGTCCAATGGAAGAAAGATAAGATCGGATGTGATAGGCGGCAGAATAGTTGCGGAATTTAGTAAGAATAAAATTTATATCAGGAATTTCGGGGAAAAAGAGGCGGTTTATCTGCTGAGAGAGGGAAAACAGGAGGATGGCCAGGAGAAAATCGCCGTATATCAGGACGGAAATTTTGAGAGACCGGCACAGGTGTTGCAGGGCAACCTGGATATCTGTAAGGATATCAACTTTGACGGCTGTCCTGATCTCAAAAAGAGAGACAGAGATGAGGAAAAAAAGAATGACTATCTGATCTGGAACAGGGCAGACAGGAAGTTTGTGGAGGCGGTTATGCCGTCCGATGAAAGTTTTAAGATAGATAAAGCGATCTTCTGCGATGACTTTGAGACAATATGGTGCGGCAGTGACGAAAATTACGAAGAGCAGAGTGCAGTAGAAAGACTGTATCGGTGGAACGGCGCCGTATTGGAGGAGATCCGCAGTATATCCAGTCAGCGCGGGGCGGGAACGGTTTCTGTAATCCTGACGGATAAGAGGAGCGGAGAATGCATTGCTTCCGAAACTTTTCCGGAAAAGGATTGGCAGAATAATCCCGGTATCCGGAAACTGTATGATCAGTTTTATCAGGGATACGCGCCGAAAGAACTCTACCATGTGAGACATGGCGTGCCGGGAGAAGAGGAATATATACCGGAGAGTCTTGTCGAGGCTCTGACAAGAGCCTTTGAGGAGAACAGAGAGATGGAATTTCTGTGGTCCTGTGAGACAGGGCGGGAGCTTACGGAGGCAGAGGCAGAAGAGGTCAGAGCGGAAAATCCTGATATTACAGGTACAGGAGGGGACCGGGAAGAATACTGGGCTGAGGAAAACAGATTGATATTGGCAGATCTGGACGATGATGGTTATGAAGACATCTATGCTCTGATATGTGACGGCGGAACGGCGGGGTTTACCGATTTTGCAGTGTTTCAGGGAAACGCGGAGGGAGAATATGAGGAGACAGAGCGTTTTTTTGCCTTCAGATGGCCTTTTGTGGTGATCTCATGGGAGGGAAAAAACTATGTGTGTCGTACGATCGTCGATTATGATAAGAAGGAGAGGAGTGCGCTGGTTTTGTACGCATATCGAAACGGCAGACCGGCGGAGACCGTGGCGCTAAATCTGGTGCCGGAAAAGCAGGTGATCGCTGTGACATCCTGCGAGGAAGGATATTGGGAGATTGCGGAGAGACAGATATGGAAGGCACCGGAGATCTATCAAAAGACGGAGACCGCGGAGTCTTCCACAGGGGATGCCGAACAAAAAACAGAGTATGGACTGGGCAGTGATTTCGATAATGACGGAGCGGTGGAAGACTATTATAAACATATGTGGACTCCCTCGAATATGTGGATCGACAGCGGACTGATTTTTGGGACAAAGACGGAGGCGGAAGGTACCGTTCTGCAGGAGATGATTTCCGAAAATGAGGAGAGACTGGGAACGCCGATCATGATGTGGGTGGATGGTTACCGTGGAGAAAATATCGTGAACGTGATGTACCGCACCGGGCTCTATGATTATGTGATCGAGGGGTATCTGATGGACGATGCGGGGCATTACAGCAGGCTTTACTGTGTGGAGGCAAAAACGGAGCGGACGGTGGAAACAACCAGGGCGTGGCAGTATTCCGGCGGATCTGCGGGATAGGTTTAGCCCGATGGGGAAAGGAATATCGTCCGGCATATGACAGGTATGGCCGGATGTTACGGGGATGACCAAAGAAGAGTTTAAAGGATGGAAAGTATGATGGCAGAAGGTTTTCTCCCGGTTTCCCGGGAGGATATGGAAAAACAGCATATCGATCAGCTTGATTTTGTCTATGTGATCGGGGATGCCTATGTGGATCATCCTTCTTTCGGCCATGCCATTATCAGCAGAGTATTGCAGGCTCACGGCTTTACGGTGGGCATTATCTCCCAGCCGGACTGGAAAAAGGACGGGAGCATTGCCGTTTTGGGGCGGCCGCGCCTTGCCTTTTTAGTAACGTCGGGCAATATGGACTCCATGGTGAACCATTATTATGTCTCAAAGAAGAGGCGGGAGCGGGACGCCTACACGCCTGGCGGTGTGACGGGAAAGAGGCCGGACCATGCAGCCGTGGTCTACAGTAACCTGATCCGCAGGACCTACAAAGATGTACCGATCATTCTGGGCGGGATAGAGGCTTCTCTCAGGCGGCTTGCCCACTATGATTACTGGTCTGATTCCTATAAACGCTCGATTCTGTTGGATGCGGGGGCGGACCTGATCAGCTATGGCATGGGGGAGAAAAGCATTGTGGAGATCGCGGAGGCGCTAGATGCGGGGATCTCCGTGAAGGATATCACTTTTATCAAAGGGACGGTCTACCGGACGCAGGATATATCAGGCATTTATGATGGGCTCCTTCTGCCTGACTACGAGGCCTGCAGAAAAGAGAAAAAGCTCTATGCGGAGAGCTTTATGCGGCAGTATGAAAACACGGATCCTTTTCAGGGAAAAGCACTGATGGAGCCTTATCCGAACAAGGTATTTGTGGTGCAGAATCCGCCGGCAGAGCCGCTCACTGTGCAGGAGATGGACGATATCTACGATCTGCCCTACATGCGCGCGCCGTATCCATCCATCGGCGTGCCGGCGGTGGAGGAGATAAAATTTTCTCTGATCAGCTGCAGAGGGTGTTTCGGAGGCTGCAACTTCTGTGCCCTGACCTTCCATCAGGGGCGGATCGTGCAGGTGCGCAGCCATGCATCCCTGTTAAAGGAAGCACAGTGGATGACAGGACAGCCGGACTTTAAAGGCTACATTCACGATGTGGGCGGCCCCACGGCAAATTTCCGTCACCCTTCCTGTCAGAAACAGTTGCAGACGGGCGTCTGTAAGAACAGACAATGCCTGTTCCCGGAACCCTGCAAAAATTTGGACAGCAGCCACGAGGATTACAGCAGTCTGTTAAAAAAACTGCGCCAGCTGTCCGGTGTGAAAAAAGTGTTTATCCGTTCTGGTGTGCGGTTTGATTATATGCTGCAGGAAAAGGGTGACAGATGCCTGAAAGAGATGATACAATATCATGTAAGTGGGCTGTGTAAGGTGGCGCCGGAGCATATATCGGACAGGGTGCTCTACTATATGGGCAAGCCGAAGCGGGAGATATATGACAGGTTTGTCAGAAAGTATGAGGAGTACAATAAAAAGTTTGGATTAAAGCAGTATCTGGTGCCCTATCTGATGAGTTCCCATCCGGGAGCGCAGATCAAAGATGCGGTGGAGTTAGCTGAGTATCTGCGGGATACGGGGCATCAGCCGGAACAGGTGCAGGATTTTTATCCGACGCCCTCCACGATCTCTACGGTGATGTACTACACGGGGATCGATCCAAGAACCGGAGAGAGTGTGTATGTGGCGAAAAATCCCCACGAGAAAGCCATGCAGCGGGCGTTGATGCAGTATAGAAGGCCGGAAAATTATGAGCTGGTGCGGGAAGCCCTGCTTTCTGTGCACAGAGAGGACCTGATCGGCTTTGGGCCGAAGTGTCTGATACCACCGAGAAAGATGCGGCGTACTGATCAAGGTAAGGAGAGAGCGGAGTACAGCAGAAAAAAGAGGACAGGCGGTAAGAGAAAGAAGAGGAAAGGCAAAAAGAAAGACTGCGGTGACGGATAAAAACGGCGTTGCAAAGGCAGGACAAAAAAAGAAATAGGAAAGCGATAGAGGTAGAATAATGCCCTGGAATAACAAAAAAGGAACCTACGGATATATCGACAGACAGAGAAGATGGGAGATCATCAAGACGCTTGTGATGTTCGGGATCTCCACAGCGCTCTATGTGGCGGGATATGTTGCCACAAAAACCAACAAAAATCTGCTGACATTAGCGGCAGTTTTGGGCTGCCTTCCCGCCAGCAAGAGCGCTGTGAATATGATCATGTTTTTCAGGGCGAAGGGATGCTCCTCTGAAATGAAAGCGGCCATCGGTGAAAGGGCGGTAGGACTCGCAGAGCGGTATGACCTGTATCTGACCAGTTATGCGAAAAACTTTCAGATCAGCCATCTTGTGATGAAGGGAAAAACCATGGTTGGCATCACGGAACAGGATGGATTTGAGGAGACGGCCTGCTATCAGCATCTGAAGACGTTGTTTGGCCAGAACGGGTTTCATGATATCACAGTGAAAATCTTTCATGACAGGGGAAAATATCTGGAGAGATTGAAGTCTTTGCAGGAGTCGGAGATGGATGACAACAGAGAGTATGATGAGAAAGTGCTGGAACTGATGGAGAATCTGTCATTGTGACAGGGGTAATTAGAAAAAGGTCTGACGGTAACTGCTGTGAAGAGAATAAAAAGTGGTGATCATAGCAGATATGATACCTCAGTGAGTCAGGTGAATGGCAAAATGTGATTCCTACAGAAAGAAGTAAACATGCAGAAGTTTGTGATAACAGAAAAAGAAGCGGGATGGCGTTTTGATAAATATTTGAAAAAGCTGCTGCCAAAGGCAGGGGGCGGTTTCCTCTATAAGATGCTGCGCAAAAAAAATATCACGTTGAATGAAAAGAAGGCAGCGGGGAACGAAGTGGTTGCCGCCGGCGACAGCGTGGAACTGTTTTTCTCGGAGGAAACATTTTTGAAGTTTTCCGGAGAAATGCCGGAACAGAAGCAGAATGGGCAGATAAGAGATGGAGAGAAAAGCAAAATAGCGGGACGGGTAAGCGCTGGAGAGAGACAAAGAGAAGCTTTCCATACATTAAAAAATATTTCTGTCATCTATGAGGATGACAACATTCTGGTTCTGAATAAACCTGCAGGCGTTTTATCCCAGAAGGCGGACAGGGGGGATCTTTCGTTAAATGAATGGATGATCGGCTATCTGCTTGATAAGGGCGAGATCACGGAGGCGCATCTTGCGCGTTTCCGGCCGTCGGTGTGTAACCGCCTGGATCGCAATACCAGCGGACTGGTGCTCTGCGGAAAGAGCGTCCGCAGCAGTCAGTTTCTGTCGGAGATACTGAGAGACCGGAGTCTGCATAAATACTATGCAGCTTATGCGCAGGGAAGGATCGAACGGCAGATCACGCTGGATGGTTACCTGAAAAAAGAGGAGGAGAACAACCGGGCAAAGATCCTTTCGGAGAGGGCGTACCGGAGACTGATTTTGGAAGATTCGGCGGCGGGAAAAGAATATAAACGGATTAAGACAGTGATAAAACCGCTCTCTTATCTGAAAGAGAGGGATTGTACAAAACTGGAAATTCTGCTGGTAACGGGAAAGAGCCACCAGATCAGGGCGCAGTTGGCTAAGATCGGACATCCCGTGATCGGAGACAGAAAGTACGGATGGGAACCGGGAAGGAAAGAAGAGGCGGTATTTAAATATCAGTTCCTCCACGCCTGCAGAGTGGAATTTCCGGAGACGGATGGGGAATTTGCGTATCTGTCCGGAAAATGTCTGACGGCGCCTTTGCCGGAGGATTGGAAAATCTTTTATTGAAGCGCAAGGGCATTGGGAGGAAGTATGTCAGTAGAGCTGGAGGCCCCCTGCGCGGCGAGTAGGGGAAGAAAATCTTCCCTGCTCGATTTGTTTATGGAGCGATAACTGGAATAGTAACACAAAAGAACATGGCGGAAAAAATCGGAGAGAGATTTCATGACCTGCCCATACCGGAAAGGAAACAGGAGAGATGAAAAAGGAATTGAGAACAGATCTGACAACGGGAAATGTATTTGGTACACTGCTTTCCTTTTCGATCCCCTACTTTTTCTCCTATTTTCTGCAGACGCTGTACGGCATGGCGGATCTTTATATTGTAGGGCAGTTTAATGCGGTGGAGAGCACCACAGCTGTCTCTATTGGCAGCCAGATCATGCATATGATAACGGTGATGATCGTGGGGTTAGCCATGGGGACCACAGTCTCCATCGGTCATGAAGTAGGGGCAAGGAATGAAAAGAGAGTGTTTGAGACGATCGGCAATACGGTGGTCCTGTTTTTAAGCCTGTCCGTCGTGGCGGCGGTGCTGCTTACGCTGTGCATTGATCCTATTGTGAAGGTAATGTCCACCCCGGCAGAAGCGGTGGAAAGCACGGTCTCCTATCTGACGATCTGCTTTATCGGGATTCCCTTTATCACGGCCTACAATATTATCAGTTCGATTTTTCGCGGGTTGGGGGATTCTAAAAGTCCCATGTATTTTATTGCAGTGGCCTGTATTTCCAATATTGTGCTGGACTTTATTTTTATCGGGACTCTGGGAATGGGGGCCGCGGGCGCAGCGCTTGGCACTACCCTTGCCCAGACGATCAGTGTGGCGGTGGCGCTCATCCGTATCAAAACGGATAGAAATATGCAGCATATCAGGCTGTCCGGGGAGGATTTCAGGCCGAAACGGGCCGTGATGGGAAAACTTCTGGCGATCGGTGTCCCTGTGGCGGTACAGGACGGGTTTATCCAGATATCCTTTTTGCTGATTACGGTGATCGCCAACAGGAGAGGCCTTTTTGATGCGGCGGCAGTGGGGGTGGTGGAAAAGATTATCGGTATTCTGTTTCTGGTACCGTCCTCTCTTCTTTCTTCCGTGTCGGCGTTAGCGGCGCAGAATATGGGCGCGGGAAAGAAGGAGCGGGCAAAGAAGACTTTGAAATATGCGATGATGACCGCGGTGGTTTTCGGAATTGTTTCGGCGCTTCTGATGCAGTTTTTCGCGGAGCCGGTGGTCGGTATCTTCCGGGGAGAGCCGGAAGTCGTGCACCTTGGCAGTCAGTATCTTCGCGGTTATGTCTGGGACTGTGTGTTTGCGGGAGTACATTTTTGTTTCAGCGGATATTTTTGTGCCAGAGGGCTGTCGGGACTTTCTTTTTTACATAATGCAGTTGCCATTGTGTGCGCGCGTATTCCGCTTGCTTATCTTGCCTCTAAGCTGTTTGCTGACACGCTGTTTCCCATGGGCCTTGCCACGGTCACCGGTTCGGCGGTCTCGGTGGTGATCTGTATTATCGCCTATCTGTATCTTGAGAAGAAGGTGCGTATTTATAAAGTGCGGATTTGATAATTGAGGACAGTGTAATAGTTTCATAGATCAAATTGTTATAATGGGATAGAAGGTTTCCAGATTTCAGGAGAAAAGGAATCTGAGAAGATACCGAATAAGATGATGGAAAAGTTTCCGGATGCACGGGAAGTGCTTAGATTGTGTGCAAAGGCATCAGCCATTGCAGTATCCCGTATGGGAGCAGCGGATTCCATTCCGACAGTGGAGGAAGTGAAGACGGCGGAAGTGCCGTCTTTTTCTGAACTTGTAATTAAAGGTGATATCCTGTATAATCAGTGAAGTGAAAAGTGACAGCACAGTGATAAACAGAAAGGGTATTCTAAGGCATGGAAAGGCCTTTCAGAGCCGTGGGATCTGTTTCTGTGCATTGGCTGTCGCAAGCCTGACGAATGCAGAAAACAGTACAGAAGTGAGTAAAGATATGCCTACCTGGAAGAGCAGAGGGCTTCGGGGTTCAGCCCTGGAGGACATGATCAACAGAACAAATGAGAGATACGCGGAAGCAGGACTGGCTCTGATCCAGAAGATACCGACGCCCATCACGCCGATCAAAATGGACAAGGAATCCAGGCATATCACGCTTGCCTATTTTGATCAAAAGAGTACGGTGGACTACATCGGGGCGGTGCAGGGGATTCCTGTCTGCTTCGATGCGAAAGAGTGCGCTGTGGATACCTTTTCCCTGCAGAATATCCATGATCATCAGGTGGATTTCATGCAAAAGTTTGAAAAGCAGGGCGGCGTGGCGTTTTTTCTGATCTACTATACCCACAGAGAGCAGTTTTATTATCTGCCTTTTGAGATGCTATACTATTTCTGGGACAGGAAACTGAAAGGCGGCAGAAAAAGCTTTCGGTTTGATGAGCTGAATCCGGAGTACTTTATTCTGCAGAAGCATGGGATCATGATACCGTATCTGGATATGCTGCAGAAGGATCTGGATGACAGAGCTTGACAGGGATGTTTTCATTTTTTATAATTGATACATTGATTTTACACGGTGGTGTGATATCACGACACTGCAGTATCATGGTAAAGCGGTGGGATCAGGAATACAGTGGGAAGTGAGGATGTATGAATCAGAATTTATTACATACGCCGGAAGGCGTCAGAGATATTTACGGTAAGGAATACGCGGGAAAACTAAAACTGGAGGAACTGATCCACGGGAAGCTTAAAAGTTTCGGGTATCAGGATATTCAGACGCCCTCTTTTGAGTTTTTTGATGTGTTTTCCAGGGAAATCGGTACAACTCCGTCGAAGGAGCTGTATAAATTTTTTGATAAAGAGGGAAATACTTTGGTACTGCGGCCGGATTTTACGCCGTCCATGGCGCGCTGTGCGGCAAAGTATTTTATGGAGGAAACTTTTCCGATCCGGTTTTGCTATTCGGGGAATACTTTTACTAATATCTCCAGCTTGCAGGGGAAGCTTTGCGAGGTAACCCAGATGGGGGCGGAGTTGATCGGGGACGGTAGCGTGGAGGCGGATGCCGAGATGATCGCCATGCTCATCGGATGTCTGAAGAACGCAGGGCTTTTGCAGTTCCAGGTGACGATCGGCCAGGCGGACTATTTCAGAGGCTTGTGCGAGGCGGCGGGATTGACAAAAGAGACGGAACTTGCCCTGCGGGAGAATGTCAGCGGCAAGAATATTTTTGGCGTGGAGGATATTCTGAAACAGCAGCATATCGCAGAGGAATACAGAGAGGCTTTTTTGAGGATAACAGAGTTGTTCGGTTCCGTGGAGGTGCTTCACAGGGCGGAGCAGCTTGTTTCCAATGAGCGTTCTCTGGAAGCGGTGGAGAGACTGAAACAGTTGTATGAACTGTTGACGGTTTATGGAGCGCAGCAGTATGTTTCCTTTGATTTTGGCATGCTCAGCAAGTATCATTATTATACCGGCGTGACATTCCGGGCTTACACCTATGGGGTGGGGGATGCTGTTGCAAAGGGCGGAAGATATGATAATCTGCTTAAGACGTTCGGGAAGGATGCGCCTGCCGTGGGATTTGTGGTGGTGTTAGACGATCTGATGACGGCGATGGCGAGCCAGAAACTCACTGTACCTGTGAAGGAGAATCAGGCGTTGCTGGTTTATGAGGATGCTGCATTTGTAAAAGCTCTTGCAAGGGCGAATACGCTGCGGGAGAGCGGCGTCTGTGTGGAACTGATGCGGAAGGATACCGGGAAAGAGGAGAAAGAATACCGGGAACTGGCGAAAAGACGGGGCTGTAAGGTGGAGTATTTCGGGGAGAACTCCTGACGGTACGGTGAGACGGAATGTCAGATGGGAAATCGAATTGTGCATGAGAAAGCCGATAGTTACAGATATGAAGCCAGAAGAAAGAGATGTATGTTGGATATAACGGATTTTGGAAATCCGCACAGCGAGGAGCAGAATAAATATGAATGAAGAAAGGTATCTGACTTTCGCATTGACGAAGGGCAGACTTGCGAATAAAACACTGGAACTTTTGGAGAAGATTGGGATTACTTGTGAGGAGATGAAGGATAAGGAATCCCGGAAGTTGATCTTTGTCAATGAAGAGCAGAAACTTAAGTTTTTCCTGTCCAAAGGGCCCGATGTGCCGACTTATGTGGAGTACGGCGCGGCGGATATCGGCGTGGTGGGAAGAGATACGATCATGGAGGAAAACAGGCGCGTCTATGAGGTGCTGGATCTGGGGTTCGGCAAATGCCGGATGTGTGTCTGCGGGCCGGAATCGGCGGGAGAGCTTTTACAGCATCATGAGCGGATCCGTGTAGCCACAAAGTACCCGCTGATCGCGAAGGAGTATTTTTATAATAAGAAACATCAGACGGTGGACATTATCAAATTAAACGGCTCGGTGGAACTGGGGCCGATCGTGGGATTGTCGGATGTGATCGTGGATATCGTGGAGACAGGCGGAACGCTTAAGGAGAACGGGCTTGGGGTTTTAGAGGAGGTCTGTCCGCTTTCTGCACGGATGATCGTGAATCCGGTGAGCATGCGGATGGAGTATGAGCGGATCAGCAGGCTGATTCATCGATTAAAAGAGGTTTGTGTATAGAATGTGGAGAAATCTGACCAATGTTTTCACAATACCTGCAGGAGGATGACAGGGAAGGGGATTTTATATGAATTCTCTGTTATGATGAGATAAGGTGTGGGAGGGAGGTAAGTAGAAGTGAAAGATGTTTTTCTTGTATATGATACGAGCTGTTTTTATGAAATAGTGATACTGAATTATTTTATGAGCGTTACGGGCTGTGATATGGTATTTTGCTCTTTAGATGGAAAGGCGGTCAGGACAACGGAAGGTTTTTCAGTCAACGTTGATATGCCGTTGAAGGAAGTTGATAAAAAACAAATCCGTAGTCTGATTATTCCGGGCGGCGATATTGCCGAAATTGACAACGAGGATGTAAAAAGATATCTGCAGGAATTGAATGAACGAAAGGTCCTGATCGCCGGTATCTGCGCCGGAGTTGATGTTCTGGATCATGCGGGTATTCTTCAGCATGGAAAGTCAACCCATTCTACAGATGATGATCTGGTCTGTGATGATACCGTGATTACAGCAAGAGCCAATGCCTATGTGGATTTTGCAATCGAGGTTGCAAGAAAGCTGGATTTATTTGACAGCGAGGAAGATCTGCGGGAGACCATTGATTTCTGGAAAAAATTTAAAAGGGTTAACTGATACAGGGGCTGTGATAATTATGATTGTGCAGAGAGGAAAAGATGCGGATGAGAATAATAGAATTGACCGGAGAAACAAAGAAGAATATTTTGAATGATCTGTTAAAGCGAAGTCCGAACCATTACGGTGAATATGAAGAAACGGTAAACGATATTATCCGGCAGGTCAGAGAGCGCGGGGATGAGGCGGTTTTTGCCTATACGGAGCAGTTTGATCAATGCAGGCTTACGGCAGAAAATCTGGTGGTGACAGAGGCGGAGACAGCGGAAGCCTATCAGGCGTTAGATGAGGCGCTGATCGGGGCAATGAAAAGATCGGCGGAAAATATCAAAGCGTACCATGAAAAACAGATCAGACAGAGTTTCTTTACCACGAAGCCTGACGGTTCTATTTTAGGGCAGCGGATCACGCCTCTTGAACGGGCGGGCGTCTATGTGCCGGGCGGGAAGGCGGCCTATCCTTCCAGCGTGCTGATGAATGTGGTGCCGGCGAGGGTGGCCGGTGTGGCCGAGATCATTATGACCACACCGCCGGGAAAAGATGGAAAGGTGAATCCCGGAACCCTTGTGGCGGCCGATATTGCGGGAGTAGACAGGATCTACAAAGTGGGCGGCGCCCAGGCCATTGCGGCCATGGCCTTCGGCACACAGTCCATCCCGAAAGTGGATAAGATCACCGGCCCCGGCAATATTTTTGTGGCGCTTGCGAAGAAGGCGGTGTTCGGCTATGTGAGCATCGATTCCGTGGCAGGCCCCAGCGAGATATTGATTTTGGCGGACAGATACGCGAATCCCAGGTTTGCGGCGGCGGATCTTTTATCCCAGGCGGAGCATGACGAGCTGGCCAGCGCCATTCTGATCACGGATTCCATGGAACTGGCTAAGAAGGTTTCGGAGGAAGTGGAAAACTTTACAAGAAAACTGTCCAGGGAGGAGATCATCAGAAAGTCATTGGATCATTACGGTTATATTCTGGTGGCGGAGAACATGGACGAGGCGGTGGACGCCGCCAACGATATTGCATCGGAGCACATGGAGATTCTGACGAAAGATCCTTTTCAGACCATGACAAAAGTGAAAAATGCCGGGGCGATCTTTTTGGGAGAGTACTCTTCGGAGCCTCTGGGAGATTACTTTGCGGGGCCGAACCATATTCTGCCCACCAACGGGACAGCAAAATTTTTCTCACCCCTCGGGGTGGATGACTTTATCAAGAAGACCAGTATCATCTCCTATTCCAGGCAGGCTCTTGAGCGGGATCATGAGGATATCGAGCGGTTTGCAAAGAGCGAAGGACTGACTGCCCACGCGAATTCGGTGGCGGTGCGGTTTCGGTAAGGAGCCCTGCCTTGAGGAAGGATGTCCGGTGATATGCAGCAAAAAGCCGGAAGGTGAAAGAAAGGTGTTTTAGATTTTCGCCTGAGGATAGTTTCAGATGGAAGAATGGTGGCGGATATGATCGAAGTATTGTTTGGCGAGAGCGAAGCCGGCGCCATGAAAGTGGCAAAGAATAAAATAGTGATCGGAAAAGTCGACGGCCCCACATCGGTTTTTATGGCGGGGAAGAAGAAGCCGCCGGAGAAACCCTTCTGTGGCTGGATCGAGGGGACGGCAGAGGAAGTCATCTGTCTCGGCTTTATGCTGGATATAGGGGACATCAGGGAGTCTGTGGAAAGTTCCTGCCGCAGGGAACTGATCTATGCCATGTACGCGCAGGATCAGTGGGCGCAGGACGAAGAGACAAAGCGTGAACTGAGAAATGTCGGCGATTACTATGTGAAGGAACTGCATCGGTTGAAACATTTTCTGGAAGACGGGGAGCCTGTCAGGGTGTGGTACAGTGACACCCCCTATTCCAGATGCGGTTTATACAGTTTGTGCCAGATCCTGCAGAAATATGGAAATAAAATATCGGCGGTGAAGCTTCCCGAGTATGTAGTCCGGGATAAAAATATTGTTTTCCACCATAGCTGGAATGAGGTTTCCGCAGAAGAATTTGCAGGTTTTTTATCTTACGAAAAGCCGCTTTCCAGAGAAGAAATTCGTATGTATGCCATGTTGTGGGAAGAACTGGCGGAGGAAAACAGCCCTCTCCGCGCTATGATAGGAGGCAGGGTGCTCAGTGTTCCGGAGGATTTCTATGATTTTCTGATATGGAAATGGCTGGGGAATGTTCCGGTAAAGGAGTGCAGAGTGATCGGCAATATTCTCGGTCACGCACAGCTCGGCGTGGGGGACTGGTGGTATGCCGGGAGAATCGAACACTATATTCAGCAGGGGAAGATACTTGTTGTGGAAGATTCGGAGAACAAATATGCGAGGGTGATCTGCAGTGCCGGAGGGCAGATATGAGGGAAAAGCTGTTGTGCTTAAGAATAAATATATGAGAATTGTTTGTAATGCTGAGGAGTAAATATAAGGATGATCTGCGGTAACAGATGATATATCAGGAGGATGAACGGATGACCACACAGAGAGAATACGCGGCGGCGGTGATGGAAGAATGGCTTTCCCATCCGCAGGAGCTTGGCAAAAAGCCGGAGAAGCTTGAGATAGCGGGGGAGTTTGACCTGCACGATCTGCACTACTATATTTTCAAGTTTAAGAAATCCCTTTGGGGTTCCTGGAAGGTGGCGGTCTGCGGGGGCTATGAGGGAGATGGTCTGGGGCACTGTGGTCATATCTACAGTGAGATGGAGGACTATGATCCCGCCACTGCCAGGGAAAAGTGCGTGGAGATGGTGGAAAAGATCCGTAAATATTGGATGGAGAGGGCGAAAGAACAGGAGAAGGACGGTGAGAAAACAAAGCGTGCGGGAGGAAGTTTTGCGGGCTTTGTACTTTTGGCCAGGCCGGAGTTTGATGTGGAAAAGTTTCGTGCGGTTTTGAGGGAGGACTGGGGGATCGAATGTCCGGAAGACGCTGGAAATCCGAAAGGTGAGAAGGATGGTATTGCCCTTGCGTTTGAGGTGGATGGCATGATGGCTACTGTCGGTTTAATGGAAGCAAAGATTCCGAACGGTGAAGCGGAATATTGGGCGAACAGCAATTTTATGACCAGAGAACAGTCTGTCGCAGCTGCCAGAGAGCATGAAGCGCATCTGGTGGTGGCGGTGTTAGGCAGAGGGCATGCGCCGTTGGAAGCGGGGGAACTTTTTGTGAAAGTCGCGGCCGCCTGCCTGAAAGCGCCGGGGGCGCTGGGAATCTATGACTGCGGCACGGTGTGGCTGCCGGAGCATTTTATCGAATCTGCCATGGTCATGAAAGAGGGAGAGGCGCCTTTGGCTGATCTGGTATTTATCGGATTATATAGGAACGAAAAGGGTGTAAGCAGCTGGACAAACGGTCTGTGCTCTTTTGGGAAGGAAGAGTTGGAGATCGTAGAGAGCAATCAGCCGCCCTCGGAAGTTTACGATCTGATGTGGAATATTTCGGCCTATTTGATCAAGGAGGGAGCCGTTCTGCAGGATGGGCAAACAATCGGCGCTACCGCGGAGCAGAAACTGCCGTTAAAGCTCTCGGAGGGCGTCTATGTGGAAGGGCAGTCGATGAAGATAGGGTTCTGACAGCCGGCTGTGTACCGGATAGGTTGGAACGAAAATGATATATTAAGAAGGAGTGTGGAATGAAAAGGATAGTATCGCTTGTTTTATTATTATGTATGATTTTTTTAGCCGGCTGTGGAAACGAGGCAAAGAATCCATATTTTAACGCGACTGTGCTGGAGATATCCGAAAACTCTGTGCTGGTGGCGCCTTTTGAGGGGGCGGAGGAACTGAAGTCTGCCGATCAGATCGATGTCAGCACCGCCGTGCAGTCAACGCACGAAGTGCCGCAGATGGAAGTGGGAACAACGATCCGGATCGTGTATAATGGAGATATCGCGGAGTCCTATCCGGCTCAGATCAATACGGTTTTTGCGATATATCTTGTGGATGAGGCGGGGGAGTTGATTGAAGATGGCGAGTGAGGCAGAGCATTGAAATCAGGGATTTTGAAACTGTCATTAATAACACCTAGCTGTGTGGCTGTCAGGTATGTATTAGTATAAGAGAAAAAGTTGGCAGATTTTAGAAAGGTTATGATTCTTAAAATGAAAATCAGGTGGAACAGTCAACCGGTGTTTGGCAAATTGAAAAATGTGAATTATAACAAACTGATTTTTATAATTCTCATGGCGACAGGAATCGCGGTTCGTATCATTGGATTTGGGGTGATTCCGGGCGATATCAATCAGGATGAGGCGTTTGCAGGGTATGAAGCATTTTCTATGCTGCATTATGGTGTTGATTCAGCAGGATATCGTTTTCCTGTGTATCTAACTACCTGGGGAAGTGGAATGAGTGCTTTAAATACCTATTTAATGATGCCATTTATGGCAATATTTGGGCCGCAGATATGGGTGATCAGGATCCCTCAACTTATTATTTCATGTCTGACATTGTGGGTGGTATATTTGTTGATTAAAAAAATGTACAACGAAAGGGTGGCACTGTTTTGTATGTTTTTACTTGTCATCTGCCCATGGCATATTACCATGTCGCGCTGGGGGCTAGATGCAAATCTCGCTCCGGGTTTTATGATTTTTGGGCTATATTTTTATGTAAGAGGGCTTGACGATTCTAAGTTTTTGATGCTTTCATCATTGATGTATGGTCTATCTTTGTATTGTTATGCTACAATATGGACGATTGTACCGTTTATTGTACTGATAGAATTTTTATATGGTATATATGTTCGGAAAATTCATATTGACAGGTATGTGCTTTTTTCTGTTGTAATACTTGGAATGCTTGCGTTGCCTTTGATTCTGTTTTTATTAGTGAATATGGAAGTAATAGGCGAGATTCGTCTTCCTGTGTTGTCTATTCCAAAGCTTGTTTGTATGCGGAGCAGTGAATTGCATATTACAGATATATCGGATTTAGTGGAAAGGGCAAAGAATGTATGGCGTCTCATGAAGATACAGTCAGACAATATCCCTTTTGATGGGACGGAAGAGTATGGAATTTATTATTCAGGAACGTTATCCTTTTTTATTCTGGGAGTATATTTTTGTGTACGAAATATTGTAAAAAAGTTTGGGAAAAGGGAGTATGCACCAGAATTTTTGCTGTTACTTCAGGTGGCAGGAGGAATTTGTTTGGGGCTGCTGTTAGTTCGCACGACAATTTACCGCAATAATATTTTGTTTATTCCGATGATACTGGTTGCAGCCCTTGGAGTATATCATTTATTTGAACTGATCAATTTAAAGGAGCTGATTTTGCCGATATTATATTATTTGATTATGTTTATCGGTTTTGTACATTATTACTTTACAGATTACAGTGAGCTGATGGATTATCATTTTTGTCGCGGTCTTCAGTCCGCGATGGAAGAGGCGGTATCTTATGAGGGGCCTATATATTATAGCCGGGGAATTGAACATTCGAGAATTCTCTTTTTTGCGCAGGAGCCGGTTTGGGATTTTATGGATACAGTGGAATATTATATGTATCCAAATCCTTATCTTGAGGCTAAATCTTTCTGCCGCTATAATTGTGATTTTGATGCAACAATGCCGGATGTCAATGTAACTTATATATTGAACAAGAGTGTGGACTGGGATTTGTATGTGGAACAGGGGTTTGTGGTACATGTGTACGACTGGTTTGCGGTAGCACATCATCCCGATAATAAGTATTAGGCGTAAGATATTTGGAAAACAGGAGCGAACATGAGAACAGCGAACGTAGAACGAAACACAAAAGAAACAAAGATATCTCTGGAACTGAATCTGGACGGGCAGGGAACGGGAGATGTTTCTACCGGGATCGGCTTTTTTGACCATATGCTGGAGGGCTTTGCGAAGCACGGTTTTTTTGATCTGAAAGTGCGGATCGACGGAGATCTGCAGGTGGACGGACACCACAGCGTAGAGGACTGCGGTATCGTGTTGGGGCAGGCAATTCGGGAGGCCATCGGAGACAAGAGGGGAATGAAGCGTTTTGGGCAGTGTATTCTGCCGATGGATGAGACATTGGTACTGTGTGCCATCGATATGGGCGGCAGGCCGTGGCTTAATTTTGACGCAAAGTTTTCCACAGACCGGGTAGGATACCTGGACACGGAACTTGTGCATGAATTTTTCTATGCGGTCAGTTACAGCGCAGGAATGAATTTACATATTAAGGTTTTGGATGGGCAGAATAACCATCATATGGTGGAAGCGATGTTCAAGGCTTTTGCGCGGGCGCTGGATGAAGCGACGGGGCTGGACGGGAGATTTTCAGATGTGCTGAGCACGAAAGGGACGCTGGGTTGAAGTCTGTTGATTGGGACGGAGCCTGTAAATGAGAAAGGGCGCAGATCAGCGGAATTGACACGCGGATCGGACAGAACCGATGGTTTAGATTGAGAAGGATGAAAAGATATGAAGAGACTGATTCCATGCATTTATCTGTATAAGGAAAAAGCGGTAAAGAATTTTAAGGATATGACAGTTGTGTCGGAAAATCCTGTGGAACTGGCGAAGACATACTGTGACAACGCAGCGGATGAGCTGATCGTTTTTGATATGTCAAAGGGTGATGAGGAACATGAGAAAGCGCTTGATATGATAAAAGAAATCTGTGATTCTATTGAGATTCCGGTGATCGGCGCGGGAAATGTGGCACGGATGGAGGATATCAAGAAGATACTCTATGCAGGCTGCGAGCGTGCTGTGCTGAATTATGATAAAGAGGAGAATATTGAGATCACCGAGGAGGTATCCAAAAAGTTCGGTAAAGATAAAATATATCTTTCTTTTACCAGGCCGGAGACATTGAGTATTCACAGACAGCTGATCGATGCCTGTATTTCCGAGACGATCTGGATTGCTCAGTCGGGCAGCGTGAAAGAGACGATGCAGTGTCTGAATGATCCGACGATCATTGTGATGGACAGCTGTTCGTTGGAAGGAATGGCGTGGATCTTCCAGAATCCGGCTGTGGACGGTATTTCGGGCAATGCCATCAATGATAATTACAAGGATCTGTATTCCATGAAATCCGTTTTTCAGGAAAACGGTGTGGATGTGAAAGTGCCTAGGGGAAAACTGTCTTGGGCGGATTTTAAGTTAAACAGCGACGGCATGGTGCCTGTTGTGGCGCAGGATTATAAAACCGGCGAGGTGCTGATGGTAGCCTATATGAACGAGGAGGCTTTTGAGCATACTTTAAAGACCGGGAAAATGACTTACTACAGCAGAAGCAGGGAAGAACTCTGGATCAAGGGGGAGACCAGCGGACATTATCAGTATGTAAAATCCCTGACGGCGGACTGTGATTATGATACGATCCTTGCGAAGATCAGCCAGGTGGGGGCTGCCTGTCATACGGGAAGCCGTTCCTGTTTTTTCAACGAGATTATGAAGCAGGATTTAAAGGAAGCAGCAAATCCGTTAAAGGTGTTTGAGGAAGTGATGAAAGTCATCGAGGACCGAAAGATCCATCCGCGGGAAGGTTCTTATACCAATTACCTGTTTGATAAAGGACTTGACAAGATTTTGAAAAAGCTTGGGGAGGAGGCGACTGAGATCGTGATTGCCTCAAAAAATCCGAATCCCAATGAGGTGAGATATGAGATCTCAGATTTCCTGTATCATATGATGGTATTGATGGCGGAGAAGGGGATCACCTGGGAGGAGATCACAAAGGAGTTGGCGAACAGAGAGTAAAGCGGCGACAGTATCAAAGAATAATAAATATCCGTAACGGAGATGAAAAAAGAGAGAACGGGCGGAATCGTTCTCTCTTTTTTAATATACATATTATACCATGAAAACAGCTGAAATTCAAGACTGGTATCGAAATATTCAGGATGCTATAATCAGCTTCCGGGAGTAAACGAGACTTTCACGATATGTGCAGGACAGGGATAAAGGTGCCTGAGCGCTACGACCATATTTTTGAACCTCAGAACACTATCCTGACGCTGGATTATTTGCTGTTAAAGGATCTTTCCGGCGATACGGGAATCGACAGGATTTACAAATTTCTTCTCTGCATTCAGCTGGAACAGGAGTTTCTGCGAAGGTTTCCGAAAAGATATGTGTTGGATGTATTGAGAAGCTATAATATAGAGTACAAGGAAACACCGGATAATATCTGTGGGATCGTTTTTACGGCGGCGACGGGGCGGGCTCTTTTGTCGATGGAAGACATTGCAATTTGTCTGAAATGTGATAGAGTTAATATATGAGGCAGTGACGGATGAGCGAAGATCGGCAGAGGAAAAAAGAGTAATAGCATAAAAATAATTGCGTATCAGGGAGGCTTATTATGGGATTATTTGGCAAAAAGAAGAAGGAACAGGCGGAGCAGGCAAAAACGATGCAGGCAGAAAAGAAACAGGCGCAGGCAGGACAGAACGAAGGAACGCAGGCAGAGGGGAATCGGGCGAAAGAGAAGGCCTACATCAGAGGAGCCGGCGGAACCATTGTGACAAAGTCGCTGCTTGCCGGCACCTCAAAACTGAAATGGATCTTCAGGCAGGAAGAGGGACAGGGGAACGGCTGGATCGCTTTCGGCGATACGGACACACAGGAGTACGTAAATGATGTGAAAAACATGGAGATCGTGGATTTTAATACGCTGATCGATATAGAGCCTGCGGTGGCGAATATCTTTTTTATGCCGATCGGGAGTGACCTGGAATTTCGCAGTGACAAAACCGGAAAGTATTTTGTGGACACGAGAACCGGAAAGGAGATCAGAGAGGCGGTGAAACATCCGGCGCAGGTCGCCTTTGAGAAGAATCTGAAATTTTTGAATCAGGATACCTATCCGCCGGAGTTTTTTGACGCTCTGTTCACGAAAGGCGGTAAAATGGATGTATTCAGAGCCGGAAACGTTGATTTTCCCACAGGGGAGGTGGTGCTTGCCGATCCTCTTGCCTATCTGGGCACCCGTTATGAGACCGTTCTGGAAAAGAGGATCCCAGCCGGAAGTTACCCGGTGGAACTTTCCCTCTGCCGTTCGGAAATTGCGGGGCTCAGGATTGCGGCGGCAAGGCTTGTGATAAATGACGTCCCGGCGGTCCGGTATGAGATCGCCATGCCGAAGGGAAAGCAGCGGGAAGATCTGGGAAAGGCGGGCGTTTTCACCTTTTTCGGCGTGGATACGGGGCTGGCCTGTTTTGCGGATGCACAGGTCTCGGAGGAATACCGGGTATTCTTTGAAAACTGGCAGAAGGAAAATCCGGGAAAGAACAAATACACAGATTATTTTAAGACGTTTTTTGAAAAAAGTTATGAAGCGCATCCGGAAACGCAGAATCCCGGCGGCAGTTTTCTGGAATGGAGTCTGCCGGAAACCGGGCGCGGCATGGTGTTATTTACATCCGGTATGGGGGATGGCATATACAGCGGCTACTGGGGCCTGGATGCGGAAGGAGAGGTCGTCTCTCTGACTGCGGTGTTTATGAATCCGGAGTATTTCTGATAGATAAAGGTTTGGCTGTTTCAGGGGAAGCAATACAGGGAGATTGATTATGACAGAGAGAAAAGAAGCGATTGCCTGTTGCCTGGCGCTTAAAAATGTGTATGAGGATTATCCGTTTCATGATCCCAACTGGTCTGTTATGCGGCATAAAGAGAATCAGAAAGTGTTTGCCCTGATTTATGAGAGAAACGGACAGATCTGGATCAATGTAAAGTGTGATCCGGAATGGCGTGATTTCTGGCGGGAGACTTACCCTTCCGTTGTTGCGGCCTACCACATGAACAAGGAGCACTGGAATTCCATTATACTGGATGGGACGGTGCCGGGCAAAGAGATCAGGCGGATGATCGCGGAGAGCTATGATTTAACCCGGAAAGGAAAATAACAGACGGAATGCCATGAAAATGCGGGCATATCGTCTGTTGAAAGAGGAAACGGGATGATACTTGTCTGATCACGTGTCACTGCAACAGTAACGATCGCAGTCGCTTTACACCTTCTTCCAGAAATTCCGGAGAAGGCGGCGTCACGATGGAGATTCTGGCCGCCCTTTCCGGAACCTTATTCCCCACAAAAAAGCGCTCTGAACCATAAACTTCCACGCCCGCCTGTCTGGCGCATATCTCAAAACTTTTTCCGGTAAAGTGATCCGGCAATTGTATATACCGAAGGGGTGAAGTTGGTTCGCAGGGCAGAACAAACCCCGTAAGGATCTGATCCACGATATGGTTTCGTTCAAGGAGTCTCCTTTTCCTGTGTGCAATGATCTCATCGGCGCAGCCGTCTTCGATCAGAGCGGCGGAAACCGTCGCAAGTAGCGGAGAGATGGAAATATTCATGGAATACAGGGCAGCTACCAGTTTTTCACGGTATCTGTGAGGAACATGGATGAAGGCGGTCCGAAGCCCCGGCGAGATCGTTTTAGAGAGGCTGGAGAGATAGACCACCTGTTCCGGCGCGAAGGAAGCGATGGGCGGCATGGGGGATCGCTCCAGCAGATTGTTGATGCCGTCTTCTATTACCAGAAGGTCCTGTTTTTCTGCTGCCCGGGCAATCATTTTTCTTGTCACGACAGACATGATATGGGAAGTGGGGTTCTGGTAATCGGGAATGATATAGAGCCCCTTTATTTTTTCATTCTGCACCGCGTAACGGATCCCTTCTTCCGTCACCTCATAATTCAGGCTTTGAACAGGCAGCAGGTGGATGCCAAACAGTTTGGCTGCCGTTTTGATGCCGGGAAAAGTCAGCGGTTCCGTCCCGATCCGGTCTCCAGTCTCAAACAGCGCGCCGAGCGCTGCCGCCAGGGCATTCTGTCCACCCGCGGCCGGAACAATGTGCGCTGCGTCCGTATCAAACCCCGATTTTTTCATCCATAGTACACCTGCTTCGCGCTGCCTTTCCGTTCCTTCCGGCAGACCGTAGGAGAGCAGGCTTAAAGAGTCCGGCTTTTTCAACAGGCGCTCCACATATTGTTTTACTTTTACATTGTCCGGCACAGAGGGTATGATGGCTCCCATCTCGATTATATGGGAGTCCCCTTTTGCACACAGCAACATCGGATCTGCGGCGGCGTCCGATGAGACATAAGTGCCGTTGCCGACGGATGCCGAGAGCAGACCTTTCTGGCTGCAGAGTTTATAGACTTTGGAAATAGTGCTTAGATTCAGATCCAGAAAATCGGCCAGCTCCCGCTGGGGCGGCAGTTTTGTTCCCGCTTTCAGTTTTCCGCTCCGGATATCGGTTTCCAAAAGTTTTGCCAGCGCAATATATTTGGGACCGGATATTCCGCTTACATCGGGTTTCCAGCTCATGGGGTAATTGTCAAATGAATTGATGGGCATAATAAACTCCTTTATGACAGCCAGGTTTGTGGCCGTCCGATAGACTTCTTCAGGGCCTGGCTGTCAAGCTTTTTTTGTACGGATTGTATTTGGTGATTTGTATTATTGTCTGTCATACAATTTTAACATTGTATTCTCTTGAAGCGCAACACTATAATGAAAGAAATTACCAGCAAACCAACAGCATTGTCAGAGAAAATTGGGGGATATAGTTATGAATATGGAAACTTTACTGTCAGACAGCATCAAAGAAACGCCGCCATCCTTTGTCAGAGCTATTTTAAAGGCGGCTTCCGATCCAAATGTGATCTCCTTTGCAGGAGGACTTCCAAATCCTGCCACCTTTCCAAAGGAAGAACTGTCAGAGTCCGCAAAACGGGTTGTGAAAACCTATGGCAGTCTTGTGTTTCAATATTCTGTCACAGCAGGGCTGCCGCAGCTTCGCCAGTATATCGCAGACAGGTATAACAGGATTTTCCAGTTATCTCTTACGCCGGATAATGTGATCATCACAACCGGCTCCCAGCAGGCACTGGATCTGATCGGAAAGGTTTTTCTTGACAGAGGAGACGGCGTGGTTGTGGAGCGGCCCACTTATCTGGCGGCTTTGCAGGCTTTTTCGATGCGGCAGCCGGAGTTTTATCCTGTGGAATTGACAGAGGAGGGAATGGATCCGGGACAGCTTGAGGAAGCGCTGCAAAATCCGGTTAAAGTGGTCTATACGATCCCCGATTTTCAAAATCCCACCGGACTCACCGCTTCCGGCGGGAACAGAGAACGTATCCGCGGAATCCTGAAAAGCCGTAATGTGGTTTTAGTGGAGGATGATCCCTATGGTGAACTGCGTTTTGAGGGGGAACGTCTGTCCTGTATCGGAGCAGGAAAACTTTCTTGCAGTATTTTGCTGGGCACTTTTTCAAAAACAGTCGCACCGGGGATGCGCACAGGCTTTCTCATCTCCGAAAACAGGGAATTGCTGCATTATCTGTCTGTCGCAAAGGAAGCCTGCGATCTGCACACCAATATTTTCTCCCAGTATATCCTGTGGGATTATCTGGAGAACAATGATCTGGACGCACATATTGCAAAGATAAAAGCGTTGTATCAAAAACAGGCGCAGGCGATGACGGATGCCATGGCGCGTTATTTTCCGGCCATGGTAAGATACACAAAACCGAAGGGCGGCATGTTTTTGTGGGTGACGCTGCCGGAAGGAGTGAGCGCTATGTCCCTGTTTCCGAAAGCCTTGGAAAAAGGCGTTGCGTTTGTCCCGGGAGATCCCTTTTATGCTGATAGAAAAAATGTCGGTACAATGCGCCTGAATTTCACCAATGCGGACTGCGCGACGATAGAGGAGGGGATCCGCAGGTTAGGAGAACTGCTGAAAAACTGTACCTCAGCGCGTTAAGGTACAGCAGCGCGCTGAGGTTTACTCATCAGCCGGATCGTCCAGATCTCCGAGCAGTTCGGTCACTTCAGCGTCAGTCATGTAGGCGACGCCCGTGATTGCATTCTCTTCGTTGCGGACAATTTTGATGTTGACGGTACCCGCCGGGTTGATCTGCAGTGTGTATAAGGACCGATCGGGCCGTACAACATCCAGAAAAATATGAACAGGCTGTCCCTGATAGAAGTAGTTTTTGCCGTTCGTCGTGACACCCACCGCTTCATATCTCGCGAGCTGTTCTTTCTCCCATTGTTCATCAAATTCAGCGCCGCGATTCAGCGCGTCGTACAACACGGACTGAAAAGCCCAGTCTTCCTCTGTCAGCGCCCGGTCTAACCAGGATTCCAGTTCCGTTTCGCTTAAATAATCCGTCAGGATGGAGAAAAATGCAATTTCGCCATCGCTGTACGCTTTTTCTGCAAAGTCTGAGGGCAGAGAAGAGCCTGCGTCGAGTTCACTTACAGCGACGGAGAAGAAAGCGATACTGTCTTCATTTGCATAGAGTTTTTCAAGCCATGTTTTTTGTGCGCTTTCATCCAGCTTTGAGAAGGCGATTTCAAATAACGGCAGGCTGCCGGACGCATAATAGCGCTCAGCCCTCGAAGCATCATCCTCGTCATTCTCAGCCGTTTTCATGACCGCTCTATTTCCGGTTGCCTTCCAGGCAGTTTCATGTCCGCCTGATTCTTTGGGGTAAACGAAATTGTCATAGATCCTGCAGCCGCTCCCATCTTTCCCGCGCGTGATAGCAGCGATCGCCCCGACTGACGTTTTTGAAGCACTTCTGCCTGCGCTTTCGATGTCCAGATCCCGCAGGGTAATATTGTAGATATGGGCGTTTTCAGCCACACCGAACATCCCGACAATTTCTGCGTCCGGATCTGTCATGGTAAGTCCTGTGATTTCAAAACCGTTGCCATTAAAAGATCCTGTAAACGGATCCGCCTTTGTCCCTATGGGCACCCATTCCTCTGCGGATAAGGAAATATCGGCCTGCTGCATATAATTTTGATCCAGGCCGTAAGCCCCTGTGCTGATGGCTCGCAGCTGGGCTTCGTTCTGTACCAGATAGTAGGTTATCCCATCAAACTCCAATGTCTCCATTGCAGGGAGATCGTCTGCCGCCTGCGAAGTCTCTGTCGTCTGTGAACTGTCTGCAGAATGCGATGCATCAGTCTGAGAGGGCGATGATTTTTCCGTCTCCGCCGGATCGGTTCTGTCTGCGGTGGAAGCGGAATAAACCCCGATAGAAACCGCGCCCAAAACCACAGATAATGTCAAAAGGGCAGTCAGAATTTTTACTGTTTTTGTCCGTTCTTTCAACTTCATAATTGCACCTAACCTTTCTTTCAGCAGCTTTTTATTCCCGCTTAGAGTGAGAGCATCACATTTTTCCCTGCATTTTCCGACTGCTGCCATGGCGTCGAGCAGGGTTTGCCCGTAATCCTGTGCGTTGCTGTACCCCATTTTTGCAAGGACAGCCTCATCACAGGAAAATTCGCAGGCTTTTGTGATCTCCCGGCTCATCAAATGAACGAGAGGATTAAACCAATGCAGGCAGACCGTAATCTGTACCAGCCATTTATAGAACATATCATATCGCCTGTAGTGCGTCAGCTCGTGCAGGATGGTATACAGAAAATCCTTTTCGGGAATCTCTGTCTTTGGCAGAACGATGCACGGACGAAAAAAACCGATCAACAACGGAGAGGAGATGAGCGGGTTGACACTGAGGTCTATTGGCCTTTTTACGCCGATCTGTACGGCGATCGCGGACAGTCGATCCAAAATTTCAATGTCGGAAACCGGCGTCATTTCGGTGCGGATATAACGGATATAATTCCGGTAGATCGTCACCTTCCGCAGCAGAAGACTACACATAACGGTAAGCCAGATCAGCCAGATATGGCCTGTAAACAGCGATGCGATATCCTGAAGAAGGAGGGCGGCGGTCAGATCTCCGGCAGGGCTGTCTGTATTTTCGGCATCCTGTTCAGTATTTTGTTCAGCATCCGATTCTGTACTCTGCTCAGCATTCTGTTCAGCAACTGGCGCTGTCCCTGGATCAGCAGAAGAGGCGGGAACATCCTGCGGGGCCGGCAGCGGCTTTGGGGATGGAGAGAGAGAAGCAGCCTGCGTTACCGCCTGATCTACAGCCTGCCAGGTCTTTCCCATCAGACTTGTTTCCGGACCAAAGGGGAGTAGCAGCCGCAGGATCACAACGAGCCAGATATAATACTGCCATTGTCTGCTGATCTTATCCTTCCAAAACTGTTTTCCGAGAAGCAGGACCAGGATGAGCAGTCCGCCGGACAAAGACATTGACAAAAATATTTTAAAAAGCGTATTCATCTTTCCCGTCCTTTCTCCAGCAGCTTTTTCAGTTCCTGATATTCTTCCTCTGACAGCAGATCTCCCGAGATCAGATTGCAGACCAGATCGTTTACGTTTCCCTCATAGATCTTATTCACAAAGTTTTTCGTCTGCGCGGTCTGGTACTCCGTCTCAGAAATGAGAGTAGTGTATTCGTTTCGCCGTCCGATTTTTTGGGCGTTCAGATAGCCTTTGTTCATCAGTCTTGACAAAAGCACGATCAATGTATTTTTCTGACATGGTTTTCCTCTGGCAGCCAGTCCTTCCATGATGTAGGGGAACAGCGTCACCTTCGACGGGTTTTCCCATACGATCTTCATGATTTCAAGTTCGGCATCAGATAGTTGTTGCAGCATTGTGGCTCCTCCTTGATGTATAACATTCTGTTGACTGTTAAAATATAACACTTCGTTATACAAATGTCAAGGGGAAAGGGATAAAGTAATAAAATTTGACAAAAACATAACCCTCTGCATATTATCAGCAGGGGGCTGCTTTGGCACTATCCGAAAGAAAAATAAATGAGTGATAACAATTGCAGAACGTTTTACAAAAGCTCTGAAATTTGTATGATTAGAGTATTATAGATACACACCGGAATTTTATCTCTGCTTCATCTCGGCTGAATAATTTAAATCGAACCTCATGAATATGGAAGTGCGCATGGGGCTGTTGTTATAGCATTCCGTCTCGTAAAATCCGTATTTTTTGTAGAGATGGATCGCAGTTTTTAAGAAGGGAAGGGTATCTAACAGCATACAGGAATATCCGATGTCCTCTGCATCTGCTATAATCTTTTGGACTAACTGTTCTCCGAGGCGCCGGCCTCTGAACCGGGGTCTGACATAAAGGCGCTTCATTTCACAGGTTTTCTCATCAATTTTTCTGAGACCGATGCATCCGGCCGGTTCCTCTTCACAGTATGCCAAATAAAGCCGTCCCCCAGGGAGAGCCATATTTTGTTTAATCCTCGGTAAAAGTATTTTATTTTTACTTTTTTGAATAGAAGTTATCCTATTATACCGTATTTATCTGCCGATGAAAACCGATATGACAGATTTTAAGAAACGCTTTTGCAAATAAAATAAATCTATTGACATAAAATTTATATTTGTATAAACTTGAAAAAGACCGGTCAGAAAAGATATTATAGAGCAAAAGCAGAGTAAAATTATATAGTAAACAGTAGAAGTGTTAACTGTAAATCTTATTGCGGCAGGAGGAAAACAGAAGATGTATCATGGAAGATTTAAGGGCGATCATTACGGAATGGGCGTAAAACGCGGAAAAATTTTTAACAGAAGCGGGATATCCTTTCCATTGCAGTTGGATGATTTTCAGCTGGAACACGGAACAGAAAGTGAGAAGGTCCTGCGATATTTTTTCCCGGAAGTCTGTGAGGAGATAAAAGGGGTGAGCGATACGGTGGACATGGAGTATATGCAATTTGCTTCCTGGATGTTATGTATGGGGTGCTGCATGTATAATCTGGAGGATAATATCCCGGTGGAGGTCAGGGGATGTACTGCCTTTGCCTGCACGAGCGGGGACAGGGTGATCTACGGCAGAAACAACGATCTGCCGCCTTATCTGAGAAAGGGCTGTAAGAGTGAGATCTATACGCCGGACGGGGGAAACAGATTCCATATCACCACCTCATCCTTTATCAACGGGGAAGAGGGGATCAACGAATACGGACTTGCAGTGGCCATGACTTTTGTTATGACGGATCTGAAAAAGATCCGGGCGGGATTTAATTCCTGCTTTATCGTGCGGTATCTGCTGGAAAAGGCGAGGAATACGGAACAGGCTGTCGCGATGCTTTCGGAACTGCCCATAGCATCCAACTGCAACATCCTGTTTGCGGACTGTAACGGCCGGATGACGGTGGTGGAATGCACACCCGCTTTGAAACGGATTCGGGAAGCAGAAGTTTTTGGCGCAGAAAAGATAATATGTACGGTCAACAGTTTTACGTCTGATGAGATGAAAAAATATGATGATGCTCATGGGAATGACTATGATTCCCATAAGCGGTACGAGACGGTGATGAACGGTTTTTCAAAGCATATGAGGAAAAACAGCACCGACTGCGTGGAAAAAACAAAGAGGCTCTTAAAGGGCGAGTATGGCTTTATCTGCCAGTATGACAGGGAACCGGATTTTGAGACGGTATGGAGTTCGGTCTTTGATCTGAAATCTCTGATGATCTGGTGTGCGGAAGGCGATCCGAGAAAGAAAAAATTTCTGGAGGACAAGAGACTGTGCGAAGCGAAACAGTTGCCAGATGCCTGCAAGCAGCCACCCGGCTCGTTGTCCGCGGAAATAAAAAAGGAAAAGCTGCGGACGAAAAGAGCTGGCAGGTCTGCTGCGATACGGTCATGACATGTATACATCCGTTTATGACAGCGTCGAAACTTTGTTTGCTGTCATGCCGATATAATCAAATAGGGAAGATTTTTCCCCTGCTTGTGCACAGCCCGCATGCTGTCCTGGCAGCAAATTCCCTTATGCGGCCTGCGCATAAAAATGTCGGAAGGCGCGGTATGCGGCTGTGCTCTGGCAGAAATTTGGGGAAAGCAGGTGATGGAAATGTTGTGGATAGCGGTATGCGATGACGAAGTGATGGAATGCTGTAAGATGGCGGAAAAAATAAAAGTCATCATGAAGGAAATGAAAACGTCCTGCATGGTACGGCAGTTTTATAGCGGGCGGGAACTGCTGGCATCTCCGGACAGTTATGATATCATTTTTCTCGATATTATCATGCAGGAACTGGACGGTATGAGAACAGCGCAGCTGTTCCGCGAAAAGGCATTTGACAAAATACTGATTTTCATGTCTTTCAGCAGAGAATACGTATTTGAAGCTTATGATGTGGAGGCTTTTCAGTATCTGCTGAAGCCGGTTCCGGAAAAGAAGCTGAAAAGGGTATTGCAGAAAGCCGTGTTGAAAACAGAAAAACGCCTGCAGGAGTATATTATTGTCAGCAGAGAAAGACAGAAACGAAAACTGTTTCTGGACGATATCTGTTATTTTGAGATAAAGGGAAGGCTGATCGATGCCCATGGTACGGAGGGTGTTTTCACCTACTATGAACAGATCGGTGTGCTGGAAAACATGCTGCAGGGAAAGGGCTTTTTTCGCTGCCATAAAAGTTATCTGATCAATCTGAAACATGTGGATGGTTACAACAGGCAGGAAGCGATTCTGGACAACGGGGAAAGAATTCTGATCGCAAAAAGAAGATATGAGGGATTTTGCAGAGAGATCCTTAGATATATGAGACACAACGGAGGGATAGGGTGAAGTTAAAATTTCACGATCCGGATTGGAGTGTCTGCAGAAGCGGATGAATGGGAGTTAGGGAGAAATGAGTATCAGTGAGATTCTGTGTTGTGTCAGTTATCCATGGGCAGCTGACAGATTCTGTAAAAAACATCTGGAGATTTCCGGGAAGCGGGAGGCATTGTTCATCCTGCTTTCTCTGGCAGGCAGGCTGCTTTTGTATTGTATGGGCAGGCGGGGGACACTTCCCGTTGTTTTTCTGATCTTTCTTAAGCATTTGCTTTTTACCGGGTGGGTGCTTTTGCTGTTTCAGGGAAGCAGGGGGAAAAAACTGTTTACAGCCTCTTTTACGGTGTCGGTCATAACCTTGTTTGAGAATTTTTTTACCTCTGCTTTCTCCTGTGCGGCTTTATTTTGGATGCATACCGTAAATAAAATACCGGAACCATATCTGCCGGGGTGGACGATTGATCTGATCGGGACCGTGAGCATGATCCTGGTGGTAGGGGCGATTCATCAGATGGCAGGATGCCTGACAGATATCTTTTACGGCAGGCCGGAGAAATGGTATGTTTTCCTGGCGGTTCCGCTGTTTGCGGTGGTGGCGGTAAATGATGTGGCTGTCTGGGGAGCAGGCAACGGTATCATGGTCAGAAGCGGAGGTAGTATGAGCGTGTATTATGACCAGATGTTCAGCCACTTTGGATTTCTTCTGCTGACAGCTTTATCCGGCTTTGCTTCGGCGGCTTACGTGTTTGGGATGAACCGGGTATGGCTGGAACAGGAGAAAAGCGGCAGATATCATGCACAGATCGCAGTTTGCAGAATGCTTGAGGAGCAGTACAGACAGTCGGAGAGGCTGCGGCATGATATGAAAAATCATGTGATAGCCCTGTCAGGGTTGCTTGCGGGCGGGGAGTGGGAGAAGATGAGCGCTTATCTGGAGAACATGGCGGGGGGTATACCGGAAGCCAGCGCTGATCTGACGGGAAACCAGGCGGTGGATGCGCTTTTGTATCAGAAACGGCAACAGGCAAAGCGGGAACAGATCGAATGGGAGTGCGACGTACAGGTTCCGAAGAACTGCGGCATCCATGAGTTTGATCTGTGTATCCTTTTTGGAAATATACTGGACAATGCGCTGGAAGCCTGCGGAAGGCTGTCCTGTGAGGAGCGGCGCTTTATTGAGATGGAAGCCAGGCAGGTAAAAAAGTGCTTTCTTGTGGAGGGAAAGAACAGTATGGACAGGAGGGAGCAATACAGGGACGGTTCCACAGGAAAAAGGAGCCCTAAGGGCCATGGAATTGGTCTGTTAAATGTCAAAGATGTGGTGAGCCGGTACAACGGGACGATCCGGATCGAGGCGGAAGAAGGCGTTTTCAGTATTTCGATTCTGTTGCCGATTTCTTAACCGCATATGACATCGAAACAACTGTTTGAGACAGGAAACTAACACCCCCCTGCCGCACTGCCGAAACAACCGGTGTAAGCAGAATAATTTTGAAGGTTGTGAAAGGAGACAGCGGGATGAACACGAAGACAATGGAAGGGATCGTAGGATCAAAAAATAATATGGAGCTGACAAACACACCCATGCGTGTTTTTAGGGAGGCCAGGCGCAAAGGAGATGTGGATGCCATGGAAAGGGCCATGGGGTATGCCGGTGATTTTACGCAAAAGGCGGATGAATATAAGGTGAAAGCCCATGAAGGGACGAAGGAGGATGTAAAGGAGGCCAGGAAAAAGGCGGAGGCAGAGCAGGAAAGCGCCATCCGGAAACGCAAAGAGGAGCGGGAAGACTTTGAAAAGAGGATGGAAGAGAGCAAAAAGAATGCAGATACCGTTGAGATAAGTACAGAGGGAAAAATACTGTGCAAAGAAAATAACGGATCGGAGAGTACGGCGGACGGCACGGAATCCGCGGGGGGCGATGCAGCCGGAGTAAATGCAGAATCCGTGCGGACAGAACCTGTGATTTATACAAAAACCGGAGAAGTCAGTAAATCGGAGACGGGGACAGAACTCTCGGTTTCTGTATAAATAGGCCCCTGATAAAGGATAGGTCAGGGACTGGCCGGAACTTCACAGCAGCCGCCAAATATCCAGGCCAACCGTTGGTTGGCTCATTGTCCGCGGTAATAAACAAAAACCGGCAGCAGTACGGACGTCAGAACATCATAAAATCCGTGGGCAATGATAAGCGGCGCCAGACTTTTTTGCCTGGAGCAGAAAAAGTAAACGCACAGGATGATTACATTCAGGGTAAGATTGTAAAATTCTCCGAAGGTAAACTGCATGGCGGACCAGTGGATCAAATAAAAAAGCAGAATGTTCAGGCTGACGGCCAAAATTTTTGAAGGACAGGCAGCCAGCGTTTTGTGTAAGATAAAACCGCGGAAGATCAGTTCTTCCGCGAAACCCACACAGAAAAGGCAGTAGAGGGTTGTTGCAAAGATATAGCCGGGATCGGGGGCCATGGCGTAGGCGGAATAATCAAATTTCATGAGTAGAAGCGGTATCTGCTGTACGATAAACATGCAGAAACCGAGAAGCAGCCCCTTCGGAATATCCGTCAGACAGATTTTTTTGAGGCCGATGGAAGAAAGCGGCTCTTTTTTCAGGTGCAGCATGTAAAAAAGCAAAGCGGCGCAGAGGATAAGATAACATAAAATACCTGTTATAAATCCGTTGATGGGAAAATACAGTTCAGACAGACGCATAAGGACTGTCAATATCAGCATAAAAAGGAAAAACAGGGATATTTCGAGAAAGGCTGTTTTTTTGTCTGTTGTTCTGGTGTGCATGGGATCCTTCTTTCTGCGCCGCTTTTATGTTGGATTAGATTCGGGTAGTCTGTGGATGCGGCGCTGACACAGACGCGCCAGGCATATCGTTAATAGGAAAAACTGGCTATCAGATCAAGCCCTGCGATAAATAAGACAGTGATCAGTGCCGTAGCCGCGATGACAGCGATAATGCAGAGTGTTTTTCTGGTTGTCGTATGCATTTCACGCTTCACTTTTGACTTTTCCGGAAGGACATCATCAGGGGATGTTTCATTTTTACTTCCCAGAAGAATGTAGTCGGTACTGACATGATAGATCTGCGACAGCCGGATTACATTTTCGATATCCGGATAGCCCTGTGCGGATTCCCATTTGGAAACCGCCTGTCTGGAAATCTCCAGCATTTCGGCAAGCTGTTCCTGGGAATAACCGGCATTTTTTCGTAAGTCTTTCAGACGGTCAGCTATGTTCATAAAAACCTCCATTCCATTTGTAAATCTTGATTTGTTACCACTGAAAAATACCATGATTCTTTCGTTGCACACCACCAACAGTTTTTTGAATCTGGGGCAAAAATTAGTTGCGCAGACGTAACTTTCGGTTGCGTCCTTCTGTATTTCGGCTGAAATTAAAAAAAGATAAGAGTTTGAGAGAATGCATTTTGACAGGATTTGTTTTGGAAAGGATCCGTCTGTGCCGTTTGAAAAACAGCGGCTTAAATGTATTCAAAAATACTCTGAATAGCATCGGATACATTGATCATTTCGGAAATTGGCAATCTGTCTGATTTTTTATAACCGCGAATAGATAAATCTAGCAATGCCAGTTTTTCACAATGTATATATCCTTCCGTATTTTCTGTGGATATCCATATATGAAGAGGTCCTGGCCTGGAATTACTAATAATAGGACATCCTATTATTTCCCCGCTGATATTGAAAAAATCTTTACTGGCAATCAGTACCGGATGCCTGATTTTTTCTATTTTCAGAATATCTCCCTGATATAACTGTTCCATTACCATACCTCTCTTCCGACAGGGGTGCCCCAGTCATATTCGCCATCAAGCATCAATTTTCCGTTAAATTCCGCTGCTCTTTCTTCCAATGTTCTATGACGGAATGGTTTTACTAAAGTAATTACACCGTTTGATATCGTGACATCTAAAATGTCATTTGTTGCAATTCCGGCACTTTTCAGTATATCCTTTGATAGTCTTATTCCCT
>Ga0137297_10105_pt1 | contig 65441 bp, 84 predicted proteins | sample RamsorincwithD2O_FD_97191 | JGI IMG/M metagenome (GOLD analysis project Ga0137297, IMG submission 97191) | Mouse cecal microbial communities from Vienna, Austria - Mucin amended with D2O | ecosystem: Host-associated > Mammals > Digestive system > Large intestine > Cecum | place: Austria: Vienna...
CGAGGACAAGATAGCAACAATGTAGATATCATGAAGACAACGTATCAAGTATTAGGAACAGTAGATAAGGCGGGAAGTATAGCAGGAAATGCAGTAACAGTAGGACAACAACTTAGCGACGAATATGCCCTAAATGATAAGGAAACAAGGACAATTCAATTACAAGCAGATGGGAATTGGACAGTAAAGGTACATAACTATAACAAAGAGGGAAAACTAGTAACAACAAATATAGTAGAAGTAACAAGAGATATAACTCCACCTACTATTTCTGCATTTACAATAGGAACGATAACATATAGAACAACAGGAAATGGGATAGCAACAACAGAAGTAACAGAAGTAACAAGTGGATTAGCAACAAAAAATGATGCCTATCAATATTTCCTAGGAAATACAAGTAAAGCAACACAAGCAAGTAACAGTTATACATATACAGATATAACAGGAAGTGGAATACCAAAAGTAACAGTAAAAGATAAAGCAGGAAATACAAGTACAAAAGAATTAGAGAAGATTTCACAAATAAACTTTGAGTATGTAGGACAAGCACAGTCGATTACATTGCCAACAGGAAAATATAAGTTAGAAGTGTGGGGTGCTCAAGGCGGGTATGGTAAGAAAGATGGTACGATTAAGGGATTGGGTGGAAAAGGGGGATATTCTATTGGTTATATTGATTTTAAGGATATAAAGAATGTTTCTGTGAGAGTTGGTGGAAAAGGAACGGATGGTAGCGAAACTATGGCACGTGGTCGGATTTAATGGGGGCGGAAATAGCTCTACTACTAGCAATCACGGAGGAGGAGGCGGTGGTGGAACCGATATAAGAATAGGGGGAGAAACTTGGTATTCCAGGGTAATTGTTGCTGGAGGTGGAGGCGGTGCAGGAACTAATCAAAGTCCGTATTATGATGGCACTTGTGGCGGAGGGGAAAACAGCCCATCCCAAGGGTCGCATAGTGGGGCTGGAACGCAAAGCGGAGCCACCCAGACGAGTGGAGGACAGAACCAATCAAATACGCCTAGTGGTTTTGGAGAGGCAAGGTCTGATGGTTACGAAGGAACAGGTGGAGGCGGTGGAGGCTGGTTTGGTGGAGCCTACGGATACGGAGGAGGCGGAACAGGAGGCTCAGGCTACGTTTTAACTGCTTCCTCATATAAACCTTCTGGATATAAACTAGGTTCAGAATACTATCTTACAGACGCCCAAACCATTGCGGGAAACCAATCTTTCCCAGCACCAGGCGGCGGTACTGAGACAGGACACAGTGGTAATGGATATGCTAGAATAACTTTAGTGGAATAATTGTTTAGAACTCCATAGATTTTCTGATGGAGTTCTTTTCTTATGCTTTCTTGCATAGGATAAGGTAGCAAGAAAAGAGGGGGAACCTATGGTAATGATTGGTCGTAAAAGAATAACCTGGCTTGGTGGTATGGTGCTGTTGGCTATGCTGTGCTTTACTTTTCAAAGTGCGAAATTAGAGGAAAATGCAGTGGCTGTTCCAACGGTTGCTTTGCCAGTTACCAACCGCGTTATTGTACTAGACGCAGGGCACGGAAAGCCAGATGAACGGTGCTAGAAATTAACCCTAACCGAATAATGATAATCTTTTGCAGTAAAATAAAGTGTTTGAGGCACTTTATTTTTTTTGAAGGGATTATCAGGAAAGGACAATAAAATGGATAAACAAAAAGTAAAAAAGATAAAGTTTTATTTATATAATTATTATGAAATTGATAATTTGATAAATAAAAGGCGAGAAGAAATTATAGATGCAATTAAAATTAGTAATAATGCTTGGCTAAAAAGTAAAAATTCAGAAGGCTTTACTTTAGAGGATCAAGTAATAAAACTAGATGATGATTTTAAAATAATTGAATATAAGAGGTGGCAAGTATTTTTAAAAGAGATACTTGTTTTTTTATGCAAAAAATTCCCTAAATGCTATCAATATGTAGTATTGAAGTATTTGGAAAATGATGATGCTGAAGAAATTTCAAAACTTCTTAAAATTGATTTTAAGGAACTGATTATTTTAGACAACAAGTTAATTGAATTGATCTATAAAAAGGCTAAAATAAGAAATTTGGTTTAAATGGAGGTATTAAAAAATGTTTTGGTTAGGACTAATTATAGGATTATTTGTAGGAGCTAATTTAAGTTTGATTTTATATGCTTGTATAATTGCAGGAAAGCAAAGTGATGAAAGGATAAAGCCGAATGAACGAGAATAACAGAATAAGTTATTATGCTGTTATTCCTGCAACTGTTCTTTTTAATGAAAGATTAAAAGCTAATGAAAAATTGCTTTATGCTGTTATAACAGCACTTTCTAATAAAGAAGGATATTGTTATGCTAGTAATAAATACTTAGCAGATAAACTTAAAGTAGATCCTAAAACAATTTCAAGTTGGATAACTGATTTGAGAAAACAAAACTTTATATATGTTGAAATACTAAGAAATGAGAAACAAGAAATAATAGAGAGAAAAATATATCCTCACGATGTACCCTATACATTAAATAATGGATACCCCTATCCATCAAAAAATGTAGAGCCTACCCATCAAAAAATAGAAGATAATAATATAAACAATAATAATATAAATACACTCACAGTTGCAAAGCAAAAATTTGCTGAAAATGTTACTTTATATGATTATGAATATAACAATTTAGTAAGTGAATATGGCGAAAACAAAGCCAAAAAATGTATTGAAGAACTTTCTCTATATAAGAAGTCTAAAGGTGTTGAATATGAAAGCGATTTTGCAACAATAAAGAGATGGGTTGTTTTAAGAGTTGAGGAATTAGAATCAAGAAACAATAAAAATAGTACTAAAAAGAAAAATATTGCAAGAAACTTTGAACAACGAGAATATCCTAAAGAATTCTTTGAAAGTTTATATGCAAATAATGAATTTAGCTCAATGGAAAATGAACAAGAACTAGATATTGATATGTAATGCAACAATTAAATGTTGTATTTTTTTATGGAGGCTGAAAATGAAAATAAAAAATTGTAGATTTAAAAGTAAACTTTTAGGAGAAAACCTTGAATATGCACTTATTCAAGATGAAGATACAAAAGCAATAATATTTGAATGTGATAACAAAATTTTTATATTAAAGGCTAAAAGTAATAGGCAATATATAGAAAAGCTAATAGATAACAAAATATATAGTGATTGCCTAGAAGAAATTATAAAAGATCAGCAAGAAGAAATTTCAAGTTTGAAAAATAAATGTGCAAAGGAGGGCTTGCTATAATGAAATCAGATAAATGTATAAAATATGTTAAAGAGATTATAAGCGAATATCCAAGAATTGATACTATTATTCAAAGTTTAGAAATGAAAAAAGATATTTCCAATAGTAGAGATGTTAATTCATTCATAAGAAGTAAAAATAAAATAAACAGAACAACAGAAACACAAGCAATTAATAGTGTTAATATTGATGAACAAATTGAAAGTTATAGAAAGTGGCAAAACCTTGTAAACAAGGAACTTGAAGAAATAAAAACAACAGATAATGATGTTTATAAAGTTGTAAAAAGCAAATTTGCAGGAGCAACATTTGATAATATCGAAAATGAAACATTTATAGGCAGACAAAGAGCTATAAAATTATATTATGATTTTGTTGTAAATATAACTCTTTTAGCAGTTAATAGTAAATTAATAAAGTTATAAATTTGAGGGACTACATATATAATTGTAGTTCCTTTCTATTTTTTTATGACAAATTATTTAATATATGGTATAATCATCCTCAGTAACTTGTGGAGGAGATTAATTATGGGATTATTTAAATTTAAAGAAAAAGAAGAAAAGCCATATAGAGTTGTACATTATGAAGGAATTGATAATGTGGGAGTAGATATTCCTTGTACTCTATTAATAAAAAACAATATTTTAAACATTAAATTTAATTCTGATATGAATATCACATTGCCAATGGAAAGAGTTATTAAATTTGAAGCAATGAGTGAAAATGAATTTATGATGAAGTATAAAAATACAAATGGAAACACAAAAAAATTACCTGTATCATATTTAGTTATAACATATACATCTAAAGAAAACGAAGAAAAAAGAATTGTACTTTGGGCAGCTAATTATAGAGAAATGAAATATTTTACTGATTTGCATTATAAATATAAAAAACCAATGGGAAATATTGAATTATAAATGTTTTTAGTTTAAATTAAAAAATAAATATACTAATTGTGAGGAAGTTTGCAAAAACTGTAAATACAATAAAGAAAGATAGGTTTAGTATGAATAGAAAAATGTATGAAAAAATACATCAATATTCTTTTGAAAATGAAAAAATATTAGAAGGACAAGAATGCGTTTGCTTATATTGTAAAAGTAGGTTTAATTATAATAAAATTAAATTATGGATTGAAGATGAAAAAGGAAAAACAGCTCAATGTCCTTATTGTGAGATAGACTGTGTAGTACCAATTTCAATAGAAAACGAATATAAACTTACAGATAAAGATATTGAAAACTTAAACAAAATATATTTTTAATAAGATGAGGTGGATTTATGGGACAGAGTTATTCTATTAGATGTTCTAAATGCAAAAGAAAATATGAATTTACTGAAGGTGTGGGAATGCTTTGTAATCCTATTATGCTTATGGATATAAATAATAAGCATAATTTACTTTCTTATTATGAAAATGGAATTGACAAAGAAAGGTTAAAGCAAATACTTATAGATAAAAACTATATGCTAGACAAAAATTATGGTTATAAAACTTATCAATGCCCTACTTGTAAAAATATATATAATAATTTTTATTTTAAACTTTATTCAATAGATGATGCAGAAGTATTTACTTCAGCTTATGAATGTTCAAAATGTAAAAAGCCCTTACAAATAGCAAGAAATATTAATAGTTGCCCTAATTGTGGAGGAGAATTTGATAAAGAAACAATGGAAATTATAATGTGGGATTAGGAAGTGAGATGTTTTGAAGAAAATTTTAGGAAAATACAAATATTTAGGTGGAGAAAGTACATCTGATTTAGTTGTAGGAAAAGTTTATACAAGAGTTGAGCCTGAAAATGAATTTAGAATAATTGATGATTCCGAAGAAGATTATCTATATCTTCCTGAGAACTTTCAATTAATATTAAGTGATAATATTGAAATAGTTAAAGAAAATATAACTGAAATGCAAGTAGATGCAATTATATGTGCCTCAAATAATGCACTTATGCGAGGTAGTGGTTTGTGTGGAGCAATATTTAAGAAAGCAGGTTTTGAGTTAGATAAGGAATGTGCAAGTATAGGAAATTGTAATACAGGAGATGCAGTTATAACAAAAGGTTATAATTTAAAAGCAAAACATATAATACATACAGTTGCTCCAAAATGGTATATGGTAAAACCTGAAGAAGAAAAAAGAAAACAGTTTAGAAATTGCTATAAAAATATTTTTAATATTGCAATTAAAAATGATATAAAAACTATTGCTATTCCTTGCATTGGAACAGGAATATATCAATGCCCAATAGAAATAGGCAGAGATTTTGCTTTTGAGGAGGCAAACAAAGTCGCTGATAAATTTGAAAAAATTTATTTTGTATGTTTTAGAGATGAAGAATATGCAATTTATAAGCAAATGTGATATAATGGGAATGAAAATAAAAAATTAAGGAGTGAGCTTGTTTATGGCAAATTTAGAAAAAACAGAAAAAATATCTTTAAAAAATAATCCAGAAATTAAAGAAGATATGATACAAAAATTTATATATGAAGATCCAAGTGTATTAGGATTAGGAGAATTAACGGCAATACAAAGAGAGAAAATACAGCCTCAAGGTGGAAGAATAGATTTATTGTTTGGAGATGATAATAATACAAGATACGAAGTTGAAGTACAATTAGGAGCAACAGATCCAAGTCATATAATTAGAACAATAGAATATTGGGATATGGAGAAAAAAAGATATCCTCAATATGATCATTGTGCTGTTATAATTGCTGAAGAAATAACAGGAAGATTTATGAATGTTATCTCTCTATTTAATGGAACTATTCCACTAATAGCAATACAGTTGTCTGCAATAAAAACAGGAGAAAATATATATAATTTAGTTTTTACAAAAGTATTAGATAGAATGACTTTAGGAAATGAAGAAGATGAAGAAGTTGAAACAACTGATAGAAAGTATTGGGAAAACAGAAGTACAACAAAAATGTTAAAGAATGTAGATGACATTTTTGCTGATCTAAATGAGCTTACTCAGGGATATGAATTAAAATATAACAAATTTTATATAGGTATTTCAAAAGAAGGGTTAGTAAAAAACTTTATAGAATTTAAACCAAAAAAGAATTACTTATATTTTCTTGTAAAAGGAGAAGAAAATACAGAAAAAATAAATAAAATAGAAAATGCAGGACTAGAAGTTTCGTATATTCCAAGATGGAAAGAATATCAAATAAGAATTAATAATTTAGATGAATATAAAAAGAATAAAGAGTTAATCAAAGAATTAGTAAAAGATTCTATGGAATATTACAATATAGATTAATGTATATTCAGAAAGAGAGATTAGGATGAGTTTAGAAGAATTTTTAGAAAAATATAATTGTGCTATGAATCCATATCAAATCAATGAAATAGAAGATATAAATATACGAAATATTAAGGCAAAATATTGGGAATTAAAACATAAAACTTTTTTAGATGAGAGAAATATATCAGATCAAGAGTTAGGAAATGTATATGATGATTTAACTCAACAGGAAAAAGAAGAATTAACAAAATATTACAATAGTAAATAATAATAAAATATAAAAATAGTTCTTAGAATTTATCTAAGAATTATTTTTTTTGAAAAATTTTGTAAAAGGGTTTGGATTTTCATATAGTAGGGTTTTATAATATAAGTAATTTGCGACACGACACACATTATACCCTATAATGAAAGGAGGAAATTTTATAGAAGAAGTTGAAACATTATCTGTTGAAGAAACTGCAAAAATTCTAAATGTATTTCCACATAGCATTAGAATCGGATTACGAAATGGAAGATTTCCTTTTGGAGTAGCTGTTAAAAGGGAAAAATCAAAACATTGGAATTATCTTATTATAAAATCAAAATTAGAAAAATTTGTAGCATCTGAAACAGAAAAAAATACAAAAGAATTTAATTAAAGATTTTATAAGAAACGGAGGTTAGACAATGGATGTTGATATGGAAAACATTGAAACAATGACTCCAGCTGAGGCAGGAAAAATAATACATAAGAGTTCTGAATTTATAAGAGCAGGATTAAGACAGAATAGATTTCCTTTTGGCACAGCAATTCAAAGTGAAAGTGGCAGATGGAACTATATTATTATTAAAAGTAAATTCTTAGAATTTGTAGGACTGCAAAATTCTAAGGACATTGATTTAAAATATATTATTACAAACAATGAAGCTCTTGTAAAAGAGTTAAGAAAATGTGGGATTACTACTGAAAGACAACTTGATGAAGAAATAGCTAATATGAAAAAATTAAATATAGGGGGTTTTGTAAATAAAATGCCTGATAAGAAAGAAGGAAATTAGATGGAAGAATGGGTTAGTTTAAATGAATTTGCACGAAGAATGAAAATAGGACACAGTACAGTATTAAAACTAATAGCTGACAATGAAATTGAATATATGAAAACAGGAACAAGATACAAAATTAAAGTTGGTGGTAATACTGTTAGTAGAGATATTTACGAAAAAGAAAAAGAAAGAAGAATACAAGCAGAAACAAAACTACAAATGTTAAAAGATTTTATAAATGAGCTTTTTTCAAAAGAAGTATAGGAAGTGAAATAATATGGAAAATGAGATTAAAGAAAATGAAACAGAAGAAATTATTGAACTAAACGATAATATATTTTATTCTCCAAAAGAATTTTCAAAATTAAGACATTGTAGTATTCAAACAGCACTTAATATTTATAATTTATCTGATTTTCCTAGCGAAAATTACGGTAAAGAAAAAGTGGCTTTAGGAAGTGCAATAAGAATTTGGTACAATCAAAGAAGAACAAAAGATTATTAATTTTATTAAAGGGTTTGGATTTTCATATAGTATGGCTTTATAATGTAAATGTAGCACAACACTAAATTATATTGAAGGGAGCTGATGCTATATGAGGGTAAAATAAATAACGAAAGAGAGATATAATAATTATGGAAGATATGTTATTTAATGTAAAAGAAGTTGCAGAAATATTAAAGACAAATCCTGCTTTTGTTTATGAATTAATAAAAAAAGGATTTCTTCCTGCTCTAAAATTAAGAAGTCTAAAAGTTAGAAAAATTGCATTGTTAGATTTTTTACAAAAGTACGAAGGAAAAGATTTTACAGATATTAATAATGTTAAGGATTTAAACCTTAACAATGTAGAAGATTACAAAGAAAAGGATGTGATAGATGATATTAATAATAAAAAAATAAATTAAATTAAAAATAAAATTTAAAAAACTATTGAAAAATGAAGGTTTTTATATATAATACAACGAAGGAATGTGTTACAGCAATGTAGCACATTTTTTCGGTACACACAAAAAATATTATTATTTAGTACATACAAAAAGAAGTACATAAAAAGTTTTTATTGAACTTGACAAAATAACTGTTATAATGTGTATAATGAAATGATTAGAAATACATAAGGCTTTTCCCCCTTTTTCTTATGTATTTCTTTTTGTTTGGGTTTTGTTTTTTTAATGTAATATAGTATAATACCTTCAAGGAGGGAAAATAAAATGAGTAAATTAATTGAAGGTTATTTAGACTATTGTATTGATGATTTTACTGAATACTTTGATGAATATGTTGAAAAAGTTTTAAAGAAAAATAAAAAGTATAAGAAAGTTGAAGATGAAATACATAAATTAAAGGATGAATACCCTAATGTTACAGCTTTTATAGAGAATAAGAAAAAACCTAATTTAACACAGAAAGATAAAGAGGCAATAGATAAATTATTCAGACTTGAAGGAATATTAAAAAATCACGAAATTTTAGAGGCATATAAATTAGGACTTAAAGAAGGAACTGTACTATCTTATAAAACAGAAATACCTAAGGGATAGTATTTAGAAAGAATAAAAGACTACCTCTTTTTTCTTTCTTATTAATTGGAGGTGGTTACATTGATTTTTGGTAAATACGGAGAAATGATTTTAAAAAATATGGAACAGAATTATCCATATAGAAAACAAGAATTAGAACTTACAGGACAGCTTGACATTAAGATATTTGAACGAGAAAAGTATATTTTAGAATTAAAGGAGAATACGGAAAAACAACTAAAAGAAAAACATAAAGCTCCTGATACACACGAAATATCGGTACTTGCTAAATATCAACAAATGATAGATGGTTTAGTTGATGAAGTTTTAATGAAAGACATTTTACAAAAAATATAAGAATTGAGTTAGTTATTACGACTAGCTCTTTTTTTATGGAAGGAGAATTTTTATGCTTAATGTATGGATTGGAAATTTAGGCAAATATAATGAAGGCGAGTTAGTCGGAGAATGGTTAAGTTTGCCTGTAACAGATAAAGAGCTTGAAAACTTTTTAAGAGAAAAAGTTGGATTACAACTAACACAAAAAGAAGTAGATGAATCACTTGCTAAAAATGGAATATGCTACGAAGAATATATGATTAATGATTATGAAACGGATCTACCTATTAAAGTAAGTGAATACAGTAACTTAAATATGCTTAATTTACTAGCGAAAGCCTCTGAAAGAGTTACAAATATGGAGGCTGTTGAGGCATATATAGAATGTGAAAATACTGATGATATAGAGGAAATAATCAATATAATGCTACAAGAAGATAGAATCCCTTATTATACATACGGTATAGAAAATGACACATTATCAAAAGAAGCAAAATACGGTATGCAAAAAGCTGAAATGATGGGACTAACTGAATTATTACAAAAACATAATATAGAAAACTATTTTGATTATGAGGCATACGGAAACGAAGATGATTTGTCAGGTTATGTTGAACTTTTTGATGAAGGTTATATTGATAGATCTGAAACAAATGCCGTTGATTTACACTTATATTCTTCTGAAGAAATTAAAGAAGAATTATCTGATGAAGAAATAGTTGAAAATCAAAAATTAAAAATCATTTATAAAGAAATTGGAAAAGATCCTGTTGTAATGGAAATTGATGATACATTAGAGGCAAAACAAAAATTAGTTGGAGGACTAATTGAAGTTGTTCCATATAAAGACAATTTACTTCTTATATGTAATGAAGAAGGCAAGATTACAAACTTAAAACCTAACCTACAATTTGATTATGATTATATTGCAGGAAATTGTTTTATAGTTGGAGATGATTACGAAAATTCAGACTTTAAATCTATTGAAGATAGTCAAAGTGAAGAAATAAAAAAAGATTTACAGGATAGGACAATTATTTTAGAAGAAATACAAGAGGTTGAAGAAACTGAGGAAATGGAGTTTTAAATATGGAAGTTGAAATCACAAAAAAGCCTAAAACAGATATAGAAAATGAAATTAAAATAGTAACTTCTGATGATGTCTATAAATTAAATGCAGTTCAGAATATAAAAGATGGTATTCAAGAACACTTATTACTTTTAGGATTAGACAGAGGAAACAATTTAAGAAATGTAAATTTAGTTGGAGTTGGAAGTTCTGACAATATTTCAATAAATTCAAAAGATATATTAAAAATAACTTTAATGTCTGCAAATGACAAGGTTATCTTAGTACATAACCATCCTTCAAATACATTAAAGGCTAGTAATACAGACATAGACTTTACGAATAAAATAAACAAATTTCTAGGAATATTTAATATACAATTATTAGATCATATAATTGTAACTGAGCAAGGCTATGTTAGTATGATGCAGGAAAAACAAATAAATAAGGATTATACAAATAATGATATTAAATTTGTTGAAAAGACTATTTTAATTGAAGAAAACAACAGATTAAAACAAGAATTAAATAATATGACTGCTCAAAATAATAATGAATTAGAGCAAAGCGATGAAATGGAATTTTAGGAGTAATTATTGAAAAATATTAGATTATTTATAAAAGATAAAGATTTAAAATTACTACAAGCTATATCAGATGAAAGCTATTTATACAACTATATTGTTAATAATTATACAGAATTAGCTGAAGATAATATTTTCAGAAATCCATTATTTATAAAGCAATTAGATAATATGTTATATATAGCAAAAGACAATATAAGTTCAGATGATATTATTGTATGGAATGAAACAAATCAAGAATTAAAGAAAAAGAATGTAAATTATTATGCTATAATACTTGATCCCTTAAATGGGACTTTTTTTGTATATAACAATTTACAAAATACGGCTATTCCTCAACTAGAAATAAATTCAAAAACTGATATATTTGAGGCTATAAATAAAATAGAACAATTTAATAATGAATTAGATTTAGAAATGGAGATGTAAAATTGAATAGTTTAGAACAAGTACGAAATAAATTTATAGTAGATAATGAGCCTAAAAAGGTTGAAGAAAATATCAAGAAAAATGAAATTTTAAATATAGAATTAAATAAATTGGTTGCTTTTAGAAAAAGGCAACCTTTTTCTATGTATAACGAAATTAAAAAGCAAGAAGTATTGGAGAGTATAAAAGAAAATGGAGTTTTAGTACCTATAATTGTACGACCATTAAAGGATGGACAATATGAAATTATTTCAGGACATAATAGAGTTGAATGTTGTAGAGAACTAGGTTTTTCCACAATTCCTGCTCAAACTGTGGATTGTGATGACAATAAAGCTACTCTGATAATGATAGATACTAACTTATGTAATAGAGATAGAATCCCACCTGTTGAAAAGGGTTATGCTTATAAAATGAAAATGGAAATATTAAAAAATAACCCTAATATTACTAATATCAATGAGTATAACGAAAATTCTCCTGAGGAGAATTCTGAAAGCACAGCACAAATTTATAGATATATAAGACTTACAGAATTAATAAAACCTATTCAAGAAAAAGTAAATAATGAAAATTTGTCTATAAAAGCAGGTGTTGAATTATCTTATTTATCACAAGAGGAACAAGAGATTGTTAATCAAGTTATAGATGATGAAAAAATAAAACTAAACTTAGCACAAGCACAAAAAATAAGAATAAAGAAAAATTCTATTACTTATGAAATAGTTTTAAAGATTTTGAAGAATCAAAAAGTTGTTGAGCCAAAATTTACAGGCAAAGTTGATAAAAAAATAATAAAAGCATATAAAAATAGGTTTAATTCAGATAAAGAATTTAACGACTTATTAATGAAATTACTAGAAGATTACTTTACGAGCGATAGCGAGTAAGTTAAGCAAGATTCCTATTTGTACTTACAAATAGAACGAAAAGTATAACTTTTCTTGATATATGGGAAAGCCTTCCCAAACCCTTCATCAAATTAGGCAGAAAGGAGAACAGTTGAAAAAAACAGAGAGAATCGAAATAAGGCTTACTCCTGAAGAAAAAACAAAAATTGTTAATAATAGCATAAAAGCTAAAACAACAATTTCAGATTATGTAATAAAGTCTGCAACAGAGCAAGAAATAGTTATTTATAATGATATAGAAAAATTAGTTACACAATTAAGGAAACTAGGTAACAATGTTAATCAGCTTACAAAAAAAGTTAATCAAGGAAGAATTACTTGTGTTGATTTAGAAGGAACAAAAAAGGAGTTAAGTCAAATATGGCAATCATTAAATTTATTAATAACAAAAACAGTCTAAAAAAGACTATTGATTATATATGTAAAGAAGAGAAAACAAACAACAAGCTAATTACAGGAAAAGACTGTACTAGCGAAAATGCTTACGAAGAAATGATGACAGTTAAAAATATGTATGGAAAACTTGGAGGCAGAGAAAAATTACATTTTATTCAATCTTTTAATCCTGAAGATAACCTAACTTATGAAACAGCACACGAAATAGCAATAAAAATGGCTAATGAATTTTTTAATGGTTTTCAAGTAGTAGTTGCAACTCATCAAGATACTGAACATATACATTCGCATTTTGTAGTAAATTCTGTTAATTTTGAAACAGGAAAGAAAATACAATTTTCGCAGAAGGATCTTGAAAGACTTAAACAATACTCAAATAAATTATGTATGCAATATGGCTTATCTGTTACACAAGAGAGTTCAAAAGTTGATGATATAAAAATTAATGAATATAAAGCTAAACAAAAGGGTATTAGTTGGAAGGAAACACTTGAAAAAAATATTGACTTAGCAATGGAAAAAGCAACAAATAAGCACGAGTTTTTTAAAATTATGAATTCACTCGGATATAAAGTAACTTGGACTAAGGAAAGAAAAAATATAACATATACAACCCCTTCAGGTTATAAATGCAGAGATAGAAAATTACACAACGAAAAGTACTTAAAAGAAAATATGGAAAAGTATTTTAAAGAAAAATCTATAACAAAAATTAAAGGAGTAAAAAAGCAACAAGAAACTCAAAGATATATTAATATATCATCTAGTCTTGCAAGCATTATTCAACAATTTAAGCAAAATAATCAAAATGAATATGAAAAGAATTTAAGTAGTTTGAGTGATAGTGCTAAAAAGCAATATTGGATGGAGAATCATTACAGCTTAGAACAGGAGGATGATATGGAACTTTAGGAGGTGGTAATAATTGAAAAACAAAATATGTATGTTCTGATAATTGAAGATAATAAAAATCCTGAATTAAAAAGAATACCTAACAGACTTGAAACACTTAGAAAAATAGTAGGAAATGAACAAATAGAAGTGATTAAATATAAAGATGTACTTATTGTATATGATTTAGAGGCTTTCAAAAAATTATTGCCGATAAATAGAGTATTAGATGGTTTGAATATTAGAGGAACTTTTATTATTACAGGTAATGATAACAAAAATCAGGACTTTAAGGATTTAACAGAAGAACAAATACAAGAGTATTCACAAAAACTTGCACTAGAGCAAGAATTACAATTAGAAGAAGGAGAAGAAATTGAATGAATAGAAGAAAATTTACTATTATTTTAATTTTATCAATTATAAATATACCACTTACTATATTTTTTACGAGATTTATACATACACAATTATCACATATAACATATTCTGAAATAGTAGTAAATAAGCAAGTTTTACTACTATTTTTTCTTATATATTTTCTAATTGAAATTATTATAATTGCTGTATTTGGAATTGGAAGTAGGAATGTTTATCAAAGTGGAACTGTTAATGTAACAGATAAAATAAAGACTCCAGCAAGAGTGGGACAAGGTCAATATGGAACAGCTAGATGGCTTACTAAGAAAGAATATCAAAAATATTTCAAGAGCAATATTCTAACTGATAAAACTGAGCAATTTAAAAGTGGTGGAGTTATTGTTGGATACGATAAAAAGCGAGAAAAAGAAAAAATGTATTATATAAACGACAATATACACACTTTAGTTGTTGGAGCAACACGATCAGGAAAAACAAGAAGTATAGTTTTACAAACAATAGGAAATTTAGCACTAGCAGGCGAAAGTATGATAATTTCAGATCCTAAATCGGAATTATTTGAATACACTTCAGATTATTTAAAAAGTCTTGGATATAAAGTGATTGCAATAGATTTTAAAAATCCTAAAAAAAGTGATAGGTATAATTACTTACAACCTGTTATTGATGCTGTAAATAGAGGAGATTTTAGAAAAGCTGAAGAATATGCTTGGGACATTACACAAAGTTTAGTTGGCGATGAGGAAACAAAGATGGAGAAAATTTGGAAAGATGGCGAAATGTCAGTTATTGCAGGTGCAATAATGAGTGTTGTTTTTGACAATAGAGAACACCCTGAATATCAAAATCTTACAAATGTATTTTCTTTCATTGCTGAAATGTGTTTAACTAAAGCTCAAACAATGCCATTAAATAAATATATTGAAAATCTATCCCCTGATCATCCTTCAAGTAAAATATTTAGCATTGCTAGAATTGCTCCTGAAAAAACAAGAGGCTCTTTCTTTACTTCAGCATTAGCAACCTTAAAGCTATTTACTAATCAAAGTGTTTATGGAATGTCTTATACTAGCGATTTTGATTTAAAAGTTTTAGGAGAGCAAAAAACAGCTATATACCTTATTGTTTCTGATGAAAAAACAACATATTATTCTATTGCAAGTCTTTTCGTATATCAAAACTATGTTGCACTTGTTGAAAGTGCTGATAGCAGAGGTGGAGAGTTAAAAGTTAGGGTAAACTATGTATTAGATGAATTTGGAAATTTTACTACTATTCCCTCTTTTAGCAATATGCTTACTGTTGCAGGAGGAAGGCGAATTAGGTTTAACTTGTTTTTACAAAGTTTTTCTCAACTAGACAATAAATACGGAAAAGATATATCTGAGAATATAAGGGATAACTGTCAAACTTGGATATACCTTAAAACTGCAAGCTATGAAACAGCTAATATAATTTCTAAAAAACTTGGCTGTTATTCTACTTCAAGTTATAGCAAATCAAGTAGTTATAGTAGGTATTCAAATGGAAACAACTCAGAATCTATGAATTTAATTAGCAGACCACTACTAACAGAAGATGAAATCACAAGGATAGAACGACCTTATGTTTTAGTTATTCAAGCAGGTCTATTCCCTGCTATTACAAAATTGCCTGATATATCCTGTTGGAAATTCAATAAATTATATGGTATGGGTAATGAAGAAGAAAACAGAGTATTAAGGTTAAAAAGACAACTAGCAAGACCTCAGAGAGATGAAGAAAAAATCAAATTATGGGGAATTTGGAATTATTATAAATAGAAAGGAAATTTTATGTATGAAAGAGAAAATAATAAAAAGAACAAAAAAATTATTAGAAAAAATAGGAAAAGTAGGACTTGTTTCAACAAGTCTTTTCTTTTGCACAAATACTTGTTTCGCAAGTGTTTCAGACAGCAAAATTGCAACAGGAACTCAAAACCTAATAGGCGACTTAACTAATTGGCTATTAATACTAGCTCCTGTTTTAACAGTATTACTTATTGGATATTACTTACTAAGAAAATCATCAAGTGATGAAATGGACGGTAAAAGATGGGACTCTAGAATAAAAATAGCAATAATTTGCTGTGTTGGGGTAATTGTAGCAAGTGGACTTATAAACTTAATTATAGGTTACTATAAATAATAAGGAGGCTAAAATTGGAATCTATTTTAACAGGACTTATAACTAGCATAATTGGAGGTGCTGATAATGTTATAAATTCTGCTTTTAATGGGCTGATTGATATGTGCTTTAATGCTGAGAATTATATAACTTCAAATTTTGGAAGTACTGTAATAGACTTCTCACAATTAAAAACTCTTATTTTAAGTTTGGCTATTTCCTTAATAGTATTAAAATTCTTAAAAAAAGGGTTTGATATGTATATATTATGGACTGATGGAGAAAGCGATACTCCTCCCCTAACTTATATTGTATATTTTATAAGAGCAATAGTTGTGGCTATTAGTTTTGCTGTATTGTATGATTGGGTTATAGAAATTGCTAAATCTTTTGGAAACTCAATATTAACAGCTATGAGTTTTCAAGATAATGTTTCTTTAACTACTGCTATTGCAAATATAGCAACTTCAGGACTTTTTACAGCAATAGTAGCCCTAATTGCTTTGATTTTATTGTTTGTTTTATATATACAATTTTTAATGAGAGCTTTGGAAATGTTTGTATTAAAACTCGGTTTTCCTTTAGCTTGTGTAGGATTAGTTAATCCTGATGGAGGAGTTTTTAAGTCATATTCAGAAAAGCTAATTAAAAGCATTTTAACGGTATTAGTACAAATAATATTATGCAAAATAGCAATAATTTTAATATTAAATGTAAAAATGCTGTTTGGAATTTCAGCAATAATATTGGCAATAAAAACACCTAAATTCCTACAAGAATTTATGCTTGGTGGTGGCACAGGTGGTATTAGTAATGTAATAGTTACTACAAGTAAAACAATGGAATTGTCAAGTCAAATAAAAAGAAAATTAAGTACATTGAAGAAAGCGAGCTAGGTAATATGGATACTTTAAAGGAAATTATAAGTTTATTACGAGTTGCAATTATACCCTTAGGAGTTGTTTTTAGAGTTGTATTTTGTTTTACTAAAATGATATATGATGAGGAATCACAAGGAGCATATAAAAAGAAAATAAAAAATACTATACTATTTGGAGTAATTACAGAATTAATTTTTGTAATATTAGACCTATTACAAAATTATTATGGATCAATTCCTTCAAGTGGTGGAGGTTTTAGATAGGAGGCTATAATTGAACGAAAATGAAGAATATAAATTGTATATTCCTTCCAATGTGAGAACAAGGATGGAATTTTTCAAAGGCTATGGAGTAAAAGAGTTGATCTCCACAATAATTGTCTTTGCCTGTTTGCTACCTATTAGCTTAATTGTTTATAAGTTAAAAGGTAGTTTTTTACTTCCTATTGTTATTGAATTTATAGGAGTTGCAGGGACAATAATTGCAACAGCAAAAGATGAAAATAACTTATGTGTAGTTAAACAAATTAAATTTTTGATTGATTTTTCAAAGACTCAAAAAGAATATAGATATAAATATTATAATAAATGGAGGGACAAGAATGTTTAAATTATTAAAGTTATTTAAGAAAGATAAAAAAGAAAAAACTTGTAATGAAGAAGTTGGAATTTTAGACATTAGAAATAATTTTATTTATACTACTGATAATAATGTAATTGCAGGATTAAAAATATATTCAATAAATACACAATTACTAACTGATAGAGAAAAACAAAATTTGATTAAAGAATTGTCAGCTGAGTTATCTTCTGAACAAGTTGAAATGAAGTATTTTAATATTGCAAGGGCAGTTGATATATCTCCTTTGCAAGAATATTTAACTGAAATTATAAATAACACAGACAATATCACTCAGAAAAAAATATTAAAAACACATTTGCAAGAAGTACAAAGACTATCTTTAAACGGAGAAATCGTTGAAAGACAGTCTTTTTTAATGATTAATTCAAAATATGATGATAATTGCGAAAAAGATCTTTTAAAGAAATGCTTTGAATTAAGCAGTAAATTTGAAAGGTCAGGAATAAAAGTTGATATTTTAGATGAGCCTTCTCTAATTCAATTATGTAATAGCTTTTTAAATATGAATTATGCACACAGAGAAGATCAAGATGATATTGATGATAGTGTTGTAATGTTGAAGGAGGCATAAATTGAAAAAGAAAGAGATGCAACGAATAATACCTAATTATTCATTATTAAATTTTCTTGCTCCTATTGGAGGAATAGAATATAGAAAAAATTATATAAGAGTTGGAGATTATTTTGGCAGAGTATATACAATAGCCAAATATCCTAAAAAAGTTAGAGTAGGATGGCTTGAAAGTATTGCAAATATACCTAATACAGTATGCACTTTAAATATATCTCCAACAGAAGAAGATTCATTAATGCAAAATATAAGTAAAGGCATTAGACAAAATGAAATTCAATACGACAGTATAAAAGATGAAATATTGAGGCAAAGGACAGAAAGAGAAATAAACGATGCTAGAGAAATTATTGAGAAAGTTGATGTAAACGGCGAAACTGTGGTTTATGTAACAATTTGTATAATGGTAATTGCTGAAGATATTGATGAATTAAAACAAAGGTCAAAAGCTGTTCAGACTAAACTTGCTACTATGCAAATGAAAGGACGACTTTTAACAAATTTAAGTAGAAATTCTTTAAAAATGATGTCGCCTTATGCAATTAGTGATCCTATTATAAAAGAAATAGCTGATAGAAATATGCTAGAGAGTACTTGGATTGGTGGACTTCCTTTTTCAAGTTCAGGATTTAATGATGGAGATAAATACTATTTTGCAAAAGATACAAACGGAGGAATTGTTATATTAGATCCTTGGAAAAGAGGAGGCGACAGAACTAACTCAAATTTCGTAATTATGGGTACGGCAGGAGTCGGAAAATCAACAGTCGCAAAGCATTTAATACTAAATGAATATATGACTGATACAAAAGTAATTTTAATAGATCCAGAGCGAGAATATAAAGAAATGACTGAAAAACTAGGCGAAAAATGGATTGATATAGGAAGTGGTAAAGGTGGAATAATAAACCCTTTACAAATAAAAGCTGTGCCTCTTGATGATGAGGAAGAAGAAGAAGAACAAGCATATAAAGATGAAGGCAAAGGAATGGGAGCTATGGCTTTACATTTTCAGACTTTGAGAACATTTTTTAAATTATTATATCCTGAATTATCTTCAATACAAATTGCTTATTTAGAAGAAGTTTTAGAGGAACTATACAATAGATTTAATATTACTTGGGACACAGATATAACAGGTATTCCAAATAATAAATTTCCTATTATGACCGACCTTTATAATCTGCTTGGAGAAAAAGCAAATAGTGAAAATGATGCAGATAAACAAAAAGTCTTTGCTACTTTAAGAAGTTTAATAAGAGGAATAAGTATAGGAGCTGAAAAAGGCTTATTTAATGGCTATACTTCTGTAAATGATATAGCAAAAGTTGTATGTTTTGACACATTTAATTTGCAAAATGCTTCAGATAAAATAAAAAAGGCTCAATACTTTAATATTCTTACTTATTGTTGGGAAATTATGAGTAAAGATAAAGAAGAAAAAACGATGCTTGTTTGTGATGAGGCTTATTTGTTAATTGATCCTGAAGTTCCTCAAAGTTTAATATTTCTTAGAAATGTTGCAAAAAGATGTAGAAAATATGAAGGAAGTTTAGTTATTATTTCTCACTCAATCGTTGATTTTCTTGACAGCTCTGTAAAAATGTATGGACAAGCAATACTTGATATGGCAACATACAAAATTCTTATGGGTACAGATGGTCAAAACTTGGAAGAATCAACAGAACTCTTTAAACTAAGTGAGACACAAGTTGATTTTTTATATAAAAAGAAAAGAGGTTTAGCTTTGTTTATAATAGGCTCAAATAGAATATTCGTTAGATTCGATATATTCCCTATTGAATTTGAGTATTTTGGCAAAGGTGGTGGTCGTTAATGGCTATTGATCCTCATACGGCAAAAGTTATAGCAAAAGTAGTATTAAGTCAAATAACTGATGAAGAAAAAAGACAGAGGCTTATTATAGGCATAATAATAACATTAGTTGTTATTTTATTTATTATAATGATACCTCTTTTTGCTTTAACTTCCACTATTGATAAAATTAAAAGTTTTTTTGGCTTTGATGATGATGGAAAAACCTCAGATAGTTCTTACTATTCATTGGTTGAAATGCACGATACCTATTCCCCTTCTTTATCATCAGGAGAATTAGAGTATAACGGAACTTTTCCTATGCCTGTTAATGGAGCTACTGTTACCTGTGAATTTGGAGGAAGAATACACCCTATTACAAAAAAACAAAGTTATCATACAGGGATGGACATTGCAGGAGCTTGGCATACTGATGTGATGGCTGTTGAAAACGGGACAATAGTTTTTGCAGGAGTGCAAAGAGGCTATGGAAATTGTATTGAAATTGAGCATAAAACTAATAATGGAACAACATATTATACTTTTTATGCACATTTAGCAAGAATTGATGTTACTGAAGGTCAGGAAATACAACAAGGCAATGTAATTGCTATTCAAGGAGGAGATCCTAATCGTGATCCGAATCCTCGGATATAGTACAGGTTCACATTTGCATTTTGAAATAAGAATGAGTAAAAACGGAGATTTCATAAATCCACGAGAATACTTATACGGTACAAAGGAGGTAAACGATGGTAGTTGATATATATAATACTAAAAATAAATACAATATAATTTATGCTGATCCTCCTTGGAAATACCATACTTGGAGAGATGGAACAGGAACAGCAGAAAAACATTATAAAACAATGAAAGTTGAAGATATTATTGATATGAAGGATACAATAAAAAGCATTTCAGATAAAAATTGTATTCTTTTTTTGTGGGTTACTTTTCCTAACTTAATTGAGGGACTAAAAGTAATGCACGAATGGGGTTTTAAATATAAAACCTGTGGCTTTAATTGGATTAAAAGAAATAAAAAAAGTGATACTTGGTTTTTTGGTATGGGACATTGGACAAGAGCAAACTCAGAATTATGCTTAATTGGAACAAGAGGTACTATAAAAAGGAAATCAAATAAAGTATTTCAAATAGTAGATACTCATATTGAAGAACACAGCAAAAAGCCTGATGTTGTTAGAGAAAGAATAATTGAACTTGTTGGCGACCTACCTCGTGTTGAACTATTTGCAAGACAAACAACAGAAGGATGGGATTGTTGGGGAAATGAAGTATAATTATTTGTCATATTTAATAAAAAATGCTATAATCTAATTAATTAATATGAAAGTAGGAATATAGATGGGATTATTAGATATTTTTAAAACAAATATAGATAATATAGAATTGGCAGAGGAATTATTCAATACACTTTCAGTTGGAGGCAGTACATCTCCTAAATATGAAAGAGCCATTAAAAAAATAGAAAATGAATATAAGGATGAAACAGGTTACCCTGATAGGCAGAAAATATTATTAAAAGTAATTGAACTTGCAGGAGAGCCTATTACTCCAAAACAGAGATATTTATTAGCGATAGCCTATGCTTGGTCTAGGGCTAATTATAGAGAAAAAGCCATATATTACTTAGAATTATATTTGAATAATGAAATATGCGATGAAATCTGTAAAAGATATTCCTCAGATGGAAACTATGAAGAAGGAAAAAAGAAACATTTAATAGAAATGTATAACTTCCTTGCAAAAGCCTATATCTCAGAATATGATTTTAATAAAGGACTTGAAATTTCTGAAAAAATGATTGAAATTTATCCTCAAAATCCTATGGGCTATTTTACTAAAACAGAAGCTTTAACAAAGCAAAATGAATTAAATAAATGTCAAGAATGGTTGATAGAAGTAAAGAAATCTCAATATTATAAAATTTATAAATACAAAGATGCATTAGGCAGAGAATTTAAAGATGATTGGTTTTATACTTCAATCAATAGACTACTTACTGAAACTGAAGAAAAAATAAAAAAAGGTTATGTGTATAGACCTCGTAAAAAGAAAAGTGAATAATAATGTTTTTAAGATTATCTAAATATAGATAGTCTTTTTTTGTTGCTAATTTTTAATGAAAGGAGCTGATGTTAAATTGGTTTTAGCAATTACTAGAGAGAATGAAAAATTAATTTATGAAGTTTGCAAAGAAAATAACCTTAATACACCACAAGTACTTACTGGAGTTGATAGTTTGAAAAAGTTTGCAGTTCAAGAATTAAGAAACCTTAATAATTACGATCAAATAATTATTGATATAACTTCTACTAAAGAAACAGAGGATGAAATAGTACAGTCTGTTGTTGCAATTAAAAGTATGTATAATATAAGAATTATAATTGTCGCACCAGGTTTAGATGAAGGCAATAAATTACTTGCAAAACTCTTTAATGAGGGAATCTATAATTTTGTAAATGCTAAAACTTATTATGAGCAAAAAGAACAATTTAGAAATTGTCTTACAGAAGAAGGTTGCCAGTATAAAGATGCAGTTAGGTTTAGACAAAAAATAGATGACAATAAGAAAAATAAAATAATAATTAAAAAAGAATACAAGAAATTAAAGCAATTTGTAAATATTGCTGTTGCAGGAACGGAAAAGCATATAGGAGTTACAACACAAGCAATATTGATTACAATGTTTTTAAAAAGCCTTAATATGAATGCTTGTTATATATGTAGTACTGATAAAAACGAAATAAAAAACATTGAAACTTTAGAAGGAGTTGTAAAAAAAGATAACTTATATAATTATATGGGAATTGACTTATATAGCAATGACAATAAGGTTGATGCTATGCAGTATGGATATGATTTTTATATATACGATTATGGAATATTAAACGATAATTCTTTTGATAATTTTTTATCTAAAGAAGTTAAAATAATTGTTGGTGGTACGAAATGTTGGGAAACTGATGAAACATTTAGAGTATTAAGTAGGCTTGAAAAAATTTCAGATGTTAATTACATTTTTAATTTTTCTAGTAATGAAGAAAAAGCAAAATTTAAGAAAATGTTGAAAGGTATTATTAAAAATATATACTTTTCAGAATTTACAACAAATACCTTTAATGACAATATAAATCAAGGAATATATCACGAAATATTTAAAGATTACATTACTGAGAAAACTAATAAAATTGAAGTGGTTGAAAAAAAAGGCTTTTTTAGTTTTCTGAAAAGAGGTAATAAATGAAACGAAACACTTACAAGGAATATTTAAAAAAGCAAAAAATGAAAGATAAATATGATGAGGAATTTATAGTAAATGAGGAAAGTATGATTTTAAAAATTATTTTTTTTATATTTGATATTCTGTCAAGATTTTTTAATGTGCTTTTTTACTTGGGACTTATTATACTTTGCTCAATAGGAGCAACATTTTTAGCAAACAAATTTGGAATAATAAATATATTTTGAGAAGGAGGAATTTCAAAAAATGAAATGGTTAAAACGAACACTTGCGATTTGTAGTTTTTGCACTTTACTTACTGTTACAAAATGTTTTGCAGTAACAGATCCAAACATAATTTTAAGTAATGATGGCTCATTTTTGACTAAAACATATCAGGTTTTAGAAAAGGATAGTATAAATTTTATAGATAATTTAGAAAAAGAGTTAGAAGTTGATGGAGTGAAATATAATTTTACTAATTATACTTCTGAAGGTGGAAATACAACAGATACAATTCAAATAAATACCTCTAAGACTATTACTTCAAAAACAAATAACATACAGAGTATAATTGCACAATTAGGAGAAGTAATTAATTATAATGAAGATGGCTATGTTGGAGAATATGTTTTAGATACACAAAATATTAATGTTAAAACAAACTACAATGGATTTAGAGAAGATTTAATAGAGAAAACGATAAATTATACTAATTTGGAGAGAAACGACTTAGATTTTATTCCTAAGCAGACAATAAAAAACGGTTTTACATTAGATTTATTAAATGTAGAATGGGAAGTTGAAAATACACAAATGATAGGTAATTATGAGGTTGCAAATACTTATACAGCTAAATGCTATTATGCTGGAAAACAAAGAATAAACTACCCTAACACATACACAGTAACAGCAAATTACTCAGGAACAGCCACAAAAACAACGGAAAATCCTATTACTTATAATGTTAAATACAAAAAGGTTGAACTTCCTATACAAGAAGTTGAAGAAGAAAAACAGAATAATATTATACCTATAACCACAGGAACAACAGGAATTATATTAATAATATGTTTCTTTTTAACTAGAAATATAACAGTTTATAATTTTAAGGATGGTGTATATAAGAAAGTTGGTAAAACTAGACTTAAAGCAAATAATACGGTTAGTCTAAATAGGTTTATTATTTTAGAATCAACAAATAAATATAAGTTAGAATTTTCAAAAGCATTAACAAATAGGATTAAAGGTAAAATGATAACTATAAAAAAGAACAATGCCAATATAAAAATGCTAGTAAATTCCGACAATGAAAAATATAATGTTGAATTTAGATTATAGGAGGCTTACATTGAAGAAAGAAAATAAATTTTTAATTTGTATAATATTAATTGGTATTATAACTCTAACAGGAGTTATTTTTTTTATAACTAAATACCCTATTTATAAAGCAAATAAGGATGCTGAAAATATTGTTGTTGGAGATAATACAGATTTGGATGAAACACCACTTGAAAACATTGAACAAGATATAATTCATTATGATGATGAGCTAGGAACACTTACTATTCCTGATATTTTACTTGAAAATGCACCAATTAGAGAAAGCGTTGAATTATCAACCTTATCCGAAACAATAGGACATTTCCCTACCACAAGTCTTTATAGTGGTAATGTTGGTTTAGCCTCTCATAATTCAGGCAATAAAGGAGATTTTTTTAAGAATCTAAGAAAAATTAAAATAGGAAGTGAGATATTTTATCAAACAAAATACGGTACTAAAAGATATGTCGTAACTACTAAAGAGATAATTGATGAAACAGACTTTTCCTATTTACAAGCTACTGAAGATAATAGAATAACTTTAATTACTTGTGTTGCAGGACAAAGAGAAAAACGATTATGTGTGCAAGCAATAGAAAGTGTTGATGGAATGAATTACGGTCAATAAATTTTATAAAAGGGTTTGGATTTTCATATAGTACGGCTTTATAATGATATTAAGAGGAGATGATCTATATGAAAAAGTATATTATAATAATTTTAAGTTTAGTATTTGGAACATCTATATTATCAAATGCAATAACTTATAAAAAAACAAATCCTAAGAATGAAATTTATAACGATGACTATCCACAAAGTATAGTAGAAACTGTGGAAAACAAGGTTGAAAATGCTACTGAAAATGAAATTGCTGAAGAAATAGTCTTAGAAAATGAAAACATTGCTGAAATTGAAGAAACTGAAAAGAATAACAAATTAGAAATTAAAAGTATAATTTCTGAAGAAAAGCAAGTAGAACAACCTAAGACTTCTATTGCAAAGACTGAAAGTAAACCAACAGAAAAAGTAACAATTCAAGAAAATAATACAAATAATAATAATTCAGCAATTCAAACAAAAGAAGAAACAAAACAAGTTGAAATTGTAAATTCAAATAACAAGACTGAAGAAAAGAAAACTTCTGAACAAGTTGTAACTAAAGAAGAATTTAAAGAGAATTCTAATATGATTAACACTATAAAAAATGTTATTAATAATAATCAAAGTGAAGATATGAAAAATTACGGTTATAAAATTGTTGTTGATAGCTCTATTGTAGATATAACTTCACAATTTACATATACAGAGCAAAGAGTAATTGATAAAATTGCTTGGAAATTTGGAACAATAAGAATATATGCTAGAGATTATTATTGTAACGGTCAATATGTTTGGACTGAGTGTTTTATCATATAGTAAATTAAATAAATTTATATAATTAACTAAGCACTTTTAAAAAGTGCTTTTTCTAATGGAAAGGATTATAAAATGATAAAGAATAAAAAAATAATAGCAATAATTTTATTGATTTTAACTATATTTTCCTCAATATCTCCTATTGTACTTGCAACAGAGATAAGCGAGGCAAATATACAAGATAGAGGTAAAGTTGAACAACATTTACAATATTGGAATGAAGATCAAGGAGCTTGGTATTATGTAACAACAACATATACTACTTATAGTGTAAATGGTAGAGAATACCCTGCATATTGCCTTAATAGAGAATATGCAGGAGTTGGAGAATTAGATGGATATACTGTTGATGTAAATACTGATGTTACTTCAGTTCTAGGAAATGCTCAGGTTTGGAGAACTGTTATAAATGGATTTCCTTATAAATCTGCAAGTCAGCTAGGACTAGCAAATGATTTAGAGGCTTTTCAAGCAACAAAACAAGCTGTATATTGTGCTTTATATGGATTTGATCCTACAACAAGATTTAGAGGAGCAGATCAAGGAGCAGACTCCAGAGGAGATGCTATAAAAAATGCAATAGTAAATATTGTTAATGCAGGAAAATATGGAACTCAAAGACCTTCTGATCCTACAATAACATTAAGTAATTCAGGTAGTTTATATGAAGATGGAAATTACTATACACAAAAAATAAATGTTTCAAGTGTAGTTGATATGGCAGGTTATACAATTACAGCAACAGCTAATCTTCCTGAAGGAACAATAATTACTAACTCAAACGGAACTCAAACAAATTCTTATAATGGAAATGAAAGTTTATTTGTCAAAATTCCTAAATCTCAAATGAATAAAGACATTACTAATGCTGTAATTAATGTTCAAGGTAAATGTAAAACATATCCTGTATTTTATGGTAAAACTAGAATAGCAGAAACTCAAAACTATGCCCTAACCTATGATCCTTTTGGAGATGGTGTTGGTCGTGCTACTCTAAATATAAAAACTAATACAGGAAAAATCAAAATAAATAAAACAGATTCAGAAACTAGCCAACCTATTGAAGGAGTTACTTTTAGTTTAACTAAGGCAGATGGAACAGTTGTCGCAAGTGCTACTACAAATGCTGAAGGAATTGCAAATTTTACAGGACTATATCAAGGAAGTTATAAATTAAAAGAAACCTCAACAAATGCTAAGTATGTATTAAATTCTGCTACTTTTGATGTTGATGTAGAATACAATAAAACTATTACAAAAAATATTACAAACGACCATAAAAAAGGAAACTTAAAAATATACAAAGTAGATAAAGATAACCATAGAATAGCTCTAGGAAATGTAAAATTTGATTTATTTTCTGAAGAATTCCAAAAGGTAATTGGAACATATACTACAAATGTTGATGGAGAAATTACAATTAATAACCTAAGAATAGGACAATATAAGCTAATTGAGAAAAATACAGGAAAATGGTATAACTTAGCTGAAGATAAAACAGTTGAAGTTAAATGGAATACTACCGAGGAAAATACTATTGAGAATGAGCTAAAAAAAGGACAAATTAGAGTTATAAAAGTTGATTTAGACAATAACGAAGTGAAGTTACAAGGTGTTAAATTTGATTTGTTAAATCAAAATGGCGAAGTATTAGAAACTATTACAACAGATGAAAACGGCGAGGCTTTAACTTCAAGATATGCTATAAGAGATTTTGAAAAATTAACATTAAGAGAAACTGAAACTTTAGAAAATTATGTGTTAAATGACACTCCTCAAACAATTACTTTAGAGGCTGATAAAATTAAAAATATGACTTTTGAGAATGAGTTAAAAAAAGGACAGATTAGAGTTATAAAAGTAGATTTAGACAATAACGAAGTGAAATTACAAGGTGTTAAATTTAATGTATATGATGAGGACAAAAATTTAGTAGATACTCTAGTTACAGATGAAAACGGCGAGGCTGTTTCTAAAAGATTAAGAATTGATAAGGATTATATAGTTCAAGAAACTGAAACATTGGAAAACTATGTATTAAATGAAAAACCTCAAACAATTACATTAGAACAAGATCAAATAAAAGATTTAACTTTTGTGAATGAACTTAAAAAAGGACAAATTAGAATTATTAAAGTAGATATGGATAATAACGAAGTGAAATTACAAGGTGTTAAATTTAATGTATATGATGAGGATAAAAATTTAGTAGATACTCTAGTTACAGATGAAAACGGTGAGGCTGTTTCTAAAAGATTAAGAATTGATAAGGATTATATAGTTCAAGAAACTGAAACATTGGAAAACTATGTATTAAATGAAAAACCTCAAACAATTACATTAGAACAAGATCAAATAAAAGATTTAACTTTTGAGAACGAACTTATAAAAGGCTATATAAAAATTACAAAGTTAAGTAAAGAAGATAATAAATATAATGGAGATAAAGCAGGTACTAAACTTGCAAATGCAGAATTTGAAGTATTTGATGCAGAAAATAATTTAGTAGATACTTTAGTTACAGATAAAAACGGCGAGGCTACTACAAAAGAACTTTTAAAAGGAAAATATACATTAAAAGAAAAAATTTCTCCTGATTATTATATTTTAACAGATGCAGTCTTTGGAGCAGAAATTATAAAACATCAAGAAGTTGTAAGTGTTACAGTTAAGGATGATAATGTTGATATTGAAGTTGAAGTAACTAAGAAAGGATTTATTGAAACTCAAAGTAAAGATAGTATATATTATGATTTTTCTAATATTCATAATAAATCTAATATTGCAATAGATAATTTTACTTGGAACGACTCACTTCCAACAAATGCTTTAAGAGTAAATAGAATTTATACAGGAACTTGGAACGAGGATTTACAATATTCTGTATGGTATAAAACCAATTTAAGTGATGACTATATTTTGTTGAAAGATAATTTAAGTACTACTACAAATAATGAAGTTAAATTTACAGATGCTACATTACAAGAAGGCGAATTTATTACTGATTTTGAATTTAGATTTGGAACAGTAAAAGCAGACTTTAAGGAAATTGAACAACCTCGCTTATATTGTGATATGCTTGATAATCTTCCAAATGGATTTATATTTGTAAATCATACAAAAGTTGCAGGAAATTATAAAGATATTTATGTTGAAGATAAAGATGATTGGAAAACAATTACTTACTATAAAGAAATAGAAACAATGCAAAAGCTACCTCGTACAGGTTGCTAATTTTAATGGGTATGGAGATTTTATATTTCTGTACCCTTTATTTTTTTGTCTTTTTATGTTAAAATATATTACGAGGAGCAAAAAAGAAAATGAACGATCAGCAATTAATAGAAATAATAAATAAAACATTAGAAGAAAAATTGGATAAAAACCTTAATTATATTAGATATTCTTTTTATGAATTAAGAATAAAGTACAATCTTTCTGAAGAAGAAATAGATAGATTTTTACAATTAATAAGAACAAAACTAGAAAATATTAATTATAAGGTTTACTTTACAAATGCAAAATATGAATACAACGGAGAAAAATATACTGTTAAAGAAAATGAACTTATGATAGCAATAAAATAATAAGGAAGGGTTGTTAAGATGGAAAATAAACTATTAGTACAAGATATTTTAAGGCTTGATATACCTGAAATGGTTATAAATAAATTAAATGAAAATAGCATTACTAAAATTGGGGAACTTTGCACACAAGGTAAAACAGAACTAAAAAATATGGGTATATCAATGAATGATGCAAACAAAATAGAAATTGAACTTGAATTAATGGGATTAAAATTAAAAAATTCATTATAAAAAAAGGGGAATATTACAAGCTCGTAAATATTCCTCTTTTATATTTCTTCTAATTCGTTTTCTAACTTTTTATAATCAATTTCTAATATCTTACAAATAGCAATTAATTCAAAGTCTTTTAAAATTTTATTTTCAGATTCCACTTTATAAATAAAAGTTCTTTCAACATTAATTCCCATAAGCTGAAGTTTGTTTGATAATTCTTCTCTTGACATATTCTTTGAAATTCTTGCCTCTTTTATTATAGATCCTGATATATTTGATTTTTTATTATATTTTCTCATATTTCTACTCCTGTTATTATAAATATTTGCATTTTTTTCAATTTTATACTAAAATGTAGTAAAAACAGTTGCCGATACGGCAACCTCAATAATATAGTATAATAGGAGGAGAAAAAATAAAATGAAATTAAAAAAAGATAATGCAGAAAAAGATTTTGCCGAAATTTACGAGCTAGTAAATAGTCTAATACACGAGAATAAAATAACATTTAATTATAATAATGGCAATGAAAGAATTGAGCCAATTCAAGTATGTTATAATAAAAAAGATGAAAAAATTGAGGTTGTATTTAGAAATAATATGCAGGAGTATATTGATGAGCTAAGGGCTTTAAATGAGCAATACGAAAAAAATCATAAATAGTACGATAATATTTTACTATTTTTTATTTTAGTGTTTTCACTCAATATTTTGAGAATATTAATAAACTATAATATAATATCTTCTAAATTCAGTAAAATGACAAATTTAAGTACTTATGTTATAGTAATAAAAAGAAAGGTAATTAATACATTATGTATTTAAAATTAGATAATTTTACAGATTTTGAACTAAGCATTAATAGAGCATATAAGGATAGAGAGGCTAAAGATGATAGATGGTGCAAAGTTACTCTTAGAATTGAAAACGAGTATATTCACTATAAAATAGATAATAAAGAAGTTTTAATTGAATATGAAATTGAAAATTTAATAAGAGAACTTTATAAACTTTTGAATGGAGAATTAGAAGAAGATAGCAAAATGGAATTTTGCGAGCCTGACTTAGAATTTATACTTTCTCCTTCAAATGCAGTACCTTCAAATGTTTTAGTTGATATGAGAATAAACTTTTTTGAGGATGGAGTATTGTCAGCAAATTTTTATAATTTATGCTTAGCAAGAGATCAAATAGAGTTGATTTTAATATATTTAAACAATGTAATACCTACTGTTGATACAAGTAAGCTATTAAATGAATATGAACAAAAGAAAAACAGCGAAATTGGTAGAAATGGAAAATATAAATGCCCTTGTTGTGAGTATTATACATTAGAGGAAGTGGGACATTATGATATTTGCCCTATATGTTATTGGGAAGATGATCCTATACAAAGAGATGATGCAGATTACAAGGGTGGAGCAAATGAAATATGCTTAAATGAGGCTAAAAAGAATTATAAAGACTTTTCAGCAATCGAAAGAAAATATATAGATAATGTCAGACTTCCTGTTTTATCTGAAACTATTTTTTATCACAAATATAAAAACGAAGATGAAATTTGTAATACCCTATTCAATGGCAAAAAAGAAGAAATTGAAAAAATTATGAAAGACTTAAAAATTGAGTATTATTTTTATGATAAAATTAAAAAATATAATATAAAAATAAGGCTTTTAGGAATAACTAAACAAGGAAAAATGAATAAGGGAAGTAATTATAATTGTATAAATTATTTCGGATATACAGCATCATATAAAAATTTTTAATATACTATTGATAGGGAAGTGTGGCAATACTTATTTACAATATTTTTTAATTTTTTTCAAAAATTTAATAACTGTGTCCTTTTTATGCAACATTTTCAACTTTAATTTTCAATGTTTCATCTGTAATAATCTTCTTAATCAATTCTTCATAAGTCAATTTTGCTCCGTTAGATTGAATTAAATTGACAGTATAGATTGTTCCATTTATCTCTAACTTGAATTTACATTCATTATTATTCTTCTGTTCTTTAGACATCTTTTTTCTCCTCCTTTCCATTTTTAAGCATAAAAAAATAGAGATACTAATTTCTTAATATCTCTGTGCTTATTATATTTAATTTTTTTAATTACATTTATCAAATTTTCTTTTAAATTTTACTTAAAAATCCACAGTATAAACCTGTGGACTCTTAATTTGTATTATATATAAAATCTTTCATTTTCAAGTGTTTTACTTTTATTTAATTAAATTTTTCATTTATAAAATGCCTTTATCTATCACATCCTTTCCAAAAATCTCTAAGTCTTTTATATTATTTAAGTCAGATAAATCTTTTCCATCATATTTTTCTAAAAAATTTAGTAATGAAGTTCGTCTGACTTTTAGACTTCCTAAATTTAATGCTGGTAAATAACCTTTTCTTATCAAATTATAAACATATCCTACATTTGTTTTTATTAAGAGTGATACTTCTTTAACTGTATATAAAACATCTTCCAAAATTTATCCCTCCTCATTATTCTTTGGAGTCTTATTAACAAAGCCACCTATATTTAAGGGTTTCATTTTAGCAATTGCCTCATCAAGTTCTTTCTCATTAGTTATTCCACACTTTTTTAATTCTTTCCATAAATTCTCAATATTCACTTTCTTTCCTTTCAGTATCTAATAATATTTTCTTTATCATTTCTAATTTTGTTTCAGCTATTGTTGCTCTTTCTATTGCTTTTTCATACATTTGAATATTAACTGTATCTGAACCAACTTTTATTCTATATCTGCCTGTTTCAGTAATCTGGTATTCTACTTGATTTGTTGCAATTAACTTCAATACATTCTTATGTCCTATTTTAAATCTTCTCATATATTCATTAACACTTATATATTCTTCCATTATAGTTCCACCTATTTTATTGTCCTTTTAATGTTAGTTTTTTGTTTATTTCTACTAATTCTAAATATATCAAATTTAATAAATTGTCTTGTTTTTCATCTTTAATATTTACATATTCAAGAAATTTACTTCTTATGATGTTATAATTCCATCGCCCTCTTTTGCTTTCTACTGCTGTCCCCCAATTTACTTTACCTTGTCGTAGTAAAGCTCTAATATATTCAGGATTCTTGCCAATTATCTTTCCTGCTTGTTCAGGAGTTAATGTTTCCACTCTTTTTATATCTTCTTCCATCAAAATTGCCCCTTTATAAACTTAAATTATTATTCTTCTTTATTTCTCTTTACCTTATACCAATCTCTAATAGCACTTCCTAAAGCTACTTTTTCTTTTCCGTAATTTTCACTTGGAAAATCCTTGCTATTATAAATGCATAATGCTGTTGGTACACTGCATTTTCTTAATTTTGCAAATTCTGTTGGAGTATAAAAATAATTATCTTGTAACTCTCTTATTTCATATTCTTTTGTTTCATTTTTTTCTTTTTCCAATAATACCACCTCTTATTATTTTTTTAATTTATTACCCTCAATATACATCGCCACCATTCTTTTTTTATTTGTGTGTCGTGCCGCAAAACTATTTTTATTATACAATAGTTATATTCTAAAATCAAAACTACAAAAAAAGAAACATTAGCACTTTTATTAAATGTTAATGTTTGCTTTTATATCTATTGATTATTTTTTACCATATTGAATATTTTTACAAATTCTGTATGTGTGTTTAATATTATTGAATAAGAAGTTGAACCAATTTGCAAAATTATTCCATCATTCACTTCTGTTACTGATGTTATCTTATCAAATGTTTTATCAAAACATTCATTAGTTGAAGAATAAATCACTCTTTTATTTGTAATATATAATGTACCAGCATATGTTGTTCGTTGATTTTCTCTTATTGCTTTTCCCCCAGAGCCACCTGTTCTATATGTTAAGCCTTTCATTAGTCTAATACTAATTCCACTACTTTTACCTGTATATCCTGTAGTTATTGTTTTATCCTTAAAGGTATATCCTATATCTGCATAATGGCATACCTCATCATTTGCTAAATTTATATTTGTTCCTATTATGGTAGGTAGTTGACCATTTTTTATCATATTTAATGTTTCTGTACTCATTAATGATTTACTATTAGTATTTTTTCCAGTAAGTTCTTTAATAATATCTATAATCCAACCAATTCCACAAAGTCCTCCTGTAAATAAATATATTAGTCCCATTTTGTAATCTTTATCTATAAACTTATGAACTCCAAATACACCTAAAAATATTACAATTAATAATCTTGTTTTTTTGTTCATTCTAATTTCCTCCATAGTGTAAGTAAATTGCATATATTATGCTCTCGGTCCTACGAATTTATCTCCGTTTAAATGTATCATATGATCTGGCATTTCACTTAACCATACTTCTGTTTCCCAAGCTAAATCTTCTGCAAACTTTTTAAAAGTTTTCATATCTATAAATGCTGTAACAAATATTTTTCCTAAATCACACTTTTTTGTCATTTCATTTATTTCTAATATTCTCTTTGGACTTATCGGACCAACACTTGTAACTGCTTCAATGAAATAAACCCATTTCTTATCATCTTGATATAAAATAACATCTGGCAATTTTTCGTGTTTTCCCATTGATATTTTCAGTTTTTTTAACAGTTCGTTGTCCTTATATAAGTCTTTATCTTTAGTATCTCCAACATATAGTACAATACTATTCTGTGCAAATCTTGGAGCAAATTCTTCTATTATAGCTTTTTGTAATTCATTATGCTTTCCTGTGCTAAATTCAAATTTTTCTCCATTTATTATTACAGGCATCTTTGTCAGTTTCCTTTTGTTTTCATAAATGCTTATTAGTTTTTCGTGATTTTTTAAATATTTTTCTTTTTCACTTTCCCACTTTGCTGTTTTATATTTTTTAATTAAATCTAAAGCTTCTATCGTTAATCTGTATCTATAATTAGGACTGTTTGTTGGTTTAGCATTGTCTTCAACTATAGCTGCAATCCTAAAATGGTGTAATGCTTGTTTTCTAAATGTTTCTCTACTGTTTTCAGCATATACAATATTATACTTTTCTTTTATAAATTCCATAATATCGTGTATTCTAATATATTTATTAGTTGCTTTTTCCCATTCTTGATTTTCTTCTAATTGTAATAAAGCTAATAGAGTATATGCACATAAATCTGATTGTTGTGATTTTGGCATTCCTATTTCTTTTAATATCTCTTTTGCCTCGTCTAATTTATTCATTACTAATCGCCTCCAATAATACATTATCACATATTTCAGTTGTTATATTTACTTTTTTTTGTAATCTCTTTCCTATGTTTTTTATAATATTTTCATTTGGTATAGGTATATTATTTATCTCTGTTGCATTTACTTGAGTTGAGCCATTTAAGATTCTATAATACTTATCATATAATGTACTATTATAAATTCCATATAATCCATATATAACATCTTCATTTATATCTTTTTTATCTATACTGCCAATAAAGTTAATATGATTTTCAGTAGATATATACTCATAGTTTGCAAAATCTTTTTTGAAAAACATAACAGGTTGTATTCTTCTGTTTTCCTCTTTACTGCTAAATCGTTTTATGAATAATGAATTAGTATTTTTTTGTAGTAAAGCTGTATTATCTTTACTCACATACTGCAGTTCATCTTCATTGCTTGGAAATTTTATAAATCCTTTATTAAAATGAATAGATGAAAAAAGAGGAACACTATTATTTGATGCCTTATTTGTTAAATATTCTTCATTTCTGAAATCAACAGTTAATCCTGTTTTCAATTTCAATCCTATATCTTCTAATTTAGTATGAAAAGATTTTATTGTTTCCAGCACCTCAATATCAGTATTATCTATTGGCAAATATACATATCTTTCATTATCTTTTTCTACGCATACATTATAATCAATATTGTAAGATTTTAATTCTTCAAAATCTTCATTACTATATGATTGCGTTATATGAATTGTGTTCTTTATTTCTTTAGTCTTTATAGCTTTTAAAATCATAGTTTCTTGTAATACATTTTCCTTATTAAATACTTTATCTCTACTAATAAATAAATGTATATCAGTAAGCCTAACATTATCTAAAAATACTTGTCTAAACTTTTTAAAATATGCCCCTGATGTCCACGATCTAGGAACTATAAATATCATTTCTCCATTATTAGTTAGTAATCTCATAGCTTTCGTCATAAACAGAAAATATAAGTTAGGCTGTCCATATATCACTTCGCTCATTTCTTTTGCTTCAATGTCATTCTTTCCTATTTTTTTATATGGTGGATTACTTATTATAATATCATAACTTGTTTCTTTATTGCTTAGTATAAAGTTTTCTTTAATAATATTATATTTCGTTAATTTACTTACTTTTTCTTTTGTTTCTGCCATATTCTTTTCTAATATTGGTATAATTTCTAAATCATTTTCATATAAATCTATTTCTATATTTTGTATATCTTCTTCTTTATTCAACTTTTCTAATAATGCTATACTTAAAATTCCTGTTCCAGCTCCTGCATCTAATATTTTTATATTATCTTTTTTATAGTTACTTAATTCTGCCATATATATAGCCGTTTCTTTTGATGTGAAAAATTGCCCTATTTTTTTTCTATCACTTTTACTTTTAGAATTAAGATACTCATCTGTACTATTTAAAACCTTTTCTAATAACATCTTTACTCCTTCATTTTTTCACATTATACCACAAATTTTAAGAAAAAACATAAATAAGAGATATATTTTTTCAATATCTCTTATTTTTTTATCTTATAATAAACTGCTATCTTTAAGTCCTAATTTAAAGGTTTCCACTAATTCAATGTCTTGTATATCATCAGCTAACTTTAGATATTCGCTTAATGCTTTTATTTCATTTTTATTAAGTTCTACTATCTCACTTCGTTCTATAAAATTCATTACATTTGGGTAATCTTCTTTTAGTTTGCTCATTTTGTGTACTATATCTTTATAGTCTTTTCTATTCCAGATACTACCTCCTAGCATTTCTTTTATACAATGCATATTTCTATAAATAAAAGTATTTTGTAAATCTTCAACATTACTATTTACAAACTTTTGGCTATTGTCTGCTATTTCTTTTTTTAAATATATTCTATCTAAAAAACCTAATTTGTAATACTGTTTATTCCAAAAACTACTTTCTCCAGACATAGCTCCCTCAAACCTGTCTAATTTTAGCCATAGCTGTTTTTGTTTTTCCTTATCTTTTACTAACTCATACATTAAGTTCTCTAATTCTTCTTTAGCTTGTCTTGTTTCTTTTATTTCTTCTGGCTCTCCATACATTCTAATATATAACCCATCTAGTCCATCTCCTCTTGTTTCGTATATATCATTTAAAACTTGATTTTCAAATAATTCATTAACTGTATATTCTCTTTTTTCCATTTTCTCCCCTCCTACAATGATTTTCCTGTTTTCACACCAATTTTAAACATTTCTTCTGCCTCTATTGTAAATCTATCATTATATAAACTTATTACTTTTAAAATTGCTTTCATTTCTTCTGGTGTAAATTCTTCAATTTTTTCATCGTAAATAAATTTCTCAACTCTAGGGTATTTACTATATATGTCAATAAGTTCTTTTTTAATGTTATTATAATATTCATTTGATTTTAAATTATTGTGCTTTGTTTTATCTACATAGTCCCATATATCATCAAATTTATCATAAATACTATCTTCATTAGAAATATTGTCTGCGTTTTTTTCTTCCTTTATTTGCTTATTTAAAGATATTGCATCTATAAATCCTGTTTTATAATATGGCTTATACCAAAAACATAATTCGTCCATTGCACATAATTCAAACTTATTTAATTTTCCATACAAGTTCTTTATTTCCTTTTCATCTTTTATAAATTTCTTCATAAAATTTACTAATTCTTCTTCTGCTTTTTCCGTTTTTTTACTTTTTGGTGGCTTGCCATATTTTGATATATAGCGTTTTTCCACTTCTCCCTCTCTTATTTCATATAAGTTATCAAGTATCTTATTTTCACACATTTTTATTTTTCCCTCCTAATTATCGTTATAGCGTTATTTTATTGTATGTTTTTTAATTAGTCAACGCTGTGGCGATAATATTTATTTTTGATTTTGTTATACTAATAAAAAGGAGAAAACTATGGATTTACAAGAAGCTATTCGATTAAGAATTTTAAATTTATGCAAAGAAAATAATATCAATATAAACAAACTTTCTACTTTGGCTGGAGTCCGTCAGTCTACTATCAATAGCATAATTAACGGACATAGTAAAAAAGTACAAGTTTTAACAATACTTCGTATTTGTTTAGGCTTAAATATGCAACTTGATGAATTTTTTAATGATAAATTATTTAAAGACTTAGATGATGAATAATACAAAACATTATTTATAATCTAAGTCTTTTATTTTTTTATCTCCCTAACTCTCTACTTTTCCACTTTTGCTTATATTGTTTCAATAAATTTTCAATAACATCTTCCATTTGTTTTGTGCTATAACCTTTTGGAAAATAGCCTTTTAAATTTTCTACCTTAAATTTTATTTGTTCCTTTTGATTTGGTTTTTGTTCCGTCATTATAGCGAAAATCGTGTCCATATCTAGTTTGTTTTGTCTGCTTAATTCTTTCATTCTTATTGCTTGTGGGTATGATGGTGTGCAATCTTCACTTTCTATTGTTTCTAATAAGTCCTTTTGTTCCTGTTCTCTTAAATATGATATTTCTACTGCTGGGTTCATTGCCATTTTATTATCATCAACTAATTGTAATAAAGGTTTTATAAGTTCTGTTAGTCTTACATACCTTTGTACTTGTCTGCCACTTATTCCCTCTGCAATTTTATCTCTGGACTTGTGGACATTGTGTCCATAAGTTTTTTTACTCTGGTTTTTCTCTGCCTCTAACTTCATTTTATAAGCATAGGCTTTTTCACTTGGTAGTATATCACTTCTTTGTAGGTTACTATCAACAAGAGTAATTATTGCCATATCTTTATCCATATCACGAACTAAAACAGGAATTTCGGTTTTTCCTGCTTTTTCACAAGCATATTTTCTTCTATGTCCACTCACGATTTCGTATCCCCCTTTTTCTCTATTTCTTACTATTAACGGCTCTATAACTCCATATTCTTTTATACTTTCGATTAAATCTTCCATATCTTCATTATCTTTTACTTGGTATGGGTTATCTTTAAATTCGTGTAATTCATTTATATTTACAATTTTTTCACTCATTTTATCTCACTTCCCTATTTTTATATTTTGTTTTTGTTTGTTGCAATTCTTCATTTCTTGCTTGTCTTTCTATTCTTATTACTTCTTTAATTTTTGGGTTATCTTCAATAATTTGATTTGCAACTTTTAATTTATTTCTATAATCTTTTAGAATTGTAGTGCATTCATCTCTTTTGGTTTTGTATTCTTTTATTAACTCATCATCTTTGCAATTTCTTAATTTGTTTCTGTACTTTTGCCTTATTCCAGTTACTTCTGCAATATTCTTTTCAGTCTGTGAAATATAGTTTTTTACATCATCTGTTGTTTGTAGCTTTTCTTTCGCTATTAGCCTTAGTTCATTAGAATATCTTTCCATTTTCCTTACTTCTTGTTTCATTTCTGGTGATAATGGCTTTCTAGTATTTTCTTTTGGTATTAGTCCTAACAAGTGATAAAGCAATAAAAAAAGAGCCTCAAGCCCTGTAATTTTACTTATATCTTTGAATTTTCCATTAAGCATACATACTTTGTTTTTCTTATATATCTTTCTAGTTTTTATAAATTTATAATACTTTTCTTGCACATAATAAGGGTTATTAAATACTCTATCTGCAATATTTTTAGGTGTATATTTTTCTCCTAATTGATACATTCTTGTTGCTTTTTTGTCATTTATTGAACGAATAGTAGCATATTTTCTATTTGGATCATCATTTATAATATAACCTTTTTTATACATTGCTTTCTTGAATTGTGCATAGGTTAAACACATTTCTAGTGTTTCATCTATTGCTTTTCTCATTAGATTATACTTTGTTGGCTCTCCTCTTTTTTCTGCAAAATATATATTTCTTGGTGTTCTTCCTTTTGGATTCTTAATTACTGTTAGATTATTTTCATTACACAATTCATCTGATAAACTTCTAAAACGATAATATGCTCCTTTGTTACAATTAAACTTTTTCCCTGTAAACATATTAACAGAACACACTACAAAATGATTATGATATGTGCCTGTATTGAAATGTGTTGCAACTAATACTTGGTATTCTCCCCACATTTTTCTTGCAAGTTGTACTCCTATTTTATGAGCAAGTTCTGGAGAAACTTCGCCAGTTTTGAAACTTTGGTATGCGTGATATGCAATATTTCCTGTACATTTTCCAAACTTTTCTTGTGTCATTTTCATTTCTTCAAAAGCTGTTTCTCTATTACAATTTACTCCAGTTACAAACATTGTTTTTTCGTTTTCATCAACTGTTTTCTCATTGTTTTCTGCATATAATAATACTTGTTTTAGGTCATCAAATCTTGTTTTTTCTGGGTTACTTGCATAACTAACTACTCGTGATAAACTGTCCTTAACTGCCCATATTTTTGTTGTTGCCATCTTCATCATCTCCATTACTTTTTGAATTATAAATTACTAAAAAATTGTGTTCTATCACATCTAAACATTCTTCTATTTTGTCTATATCTAGTTTAAAAGTATCATTTTTTAATTGACATATTTGTAAATAAATTTGATAAAATTCTTTATCTGGTATTGGATAAATTTTTTGTTTTAGTCCTGTTTTTCTTAAATAATTTGATAAAGATAATTTACTTTTTTTTGCTTTTTGTTGTAATTTTTTCTTTTCATTTTCACTAACTCTTATATGAATATCTACTATTTTTTCTTGCATAAAATTTCACTTCCTTTCAACTTTTCTAGCTGGGGTTATAGGGGTGCAAAACCCCTTTCAACGAATGTTGTCGGTTTTGGGTGCGACACAAAACCTATGCTCGCTACACTGATAGATAAATCTATCAATGCAGATTTTATAAACTAAAAAAAGAAGTTTTTTCAACTTCATTTCACACTATTTTATCTACTTTCTCTTTCAAAATTTTTCTCTCTTGTATATTCTGGATACCTTATTTTTATTCCCTCATAAAAGTATGGTGCATAACTACAACAAAATATTTCACTTACATTATATTTATCGGAAACTTTTTCATTTTCAATATCTTTTTCACTATCATAGTTACATCTATTCCATAAACTAAATGCCATTCTTGTTACTTTCTCACTTGTACTTGTTTGATATGCTCCATTTATTGAATCAATATTTATTTCTCCTGTTCTTAAATTAAATATTTTACTAAAATTATCTCTTGTTGTTTCACATATTCCTAATGTATAAACTATTGCTTTATAATACACATCTGTTTTTCCCATTTGTTCCATTTCTTTATATTTGTTATTCCAAAATTCTTTGTGTTTGCTATCTATAAATTTCATATTTTTAAATCCTCCTAAAATATTTTTGTGTGACAGTGTGACAATGATGACAACAGTGACAATGATTTTATGATAACGGTGTTGTCCTATATCTATTTTTAATGTCATCATTGTCATCGTTGTCACATTCCTTGATTTCTCGGTGTTTCTTCATTGTCATCATTCTCGTTATAAAATTTCAACTTGTTGTCACTCTTGTCACTGTTGTCATCATTTCTTAAAATAATTTGTCTGCTGTTTCTACTTCTAACAATGTCATAAGTTATCTTACTTTCTTTCAGTTTGGTATAATGGTATTCATTCAATATTTTTGTAATAACTGTAGGTGCAATTTCTTTTTCTTCTAGTTCTTTTAGTAATTCGGTTGCACTACCTTTCCATTCTCTTTTGTCTTGCATAAAGTCAATAATGTTTAATATAACTGTCGGTGTTTCTCTTATTTCTAATTCTTTTTGATTTGCTCTATTTATAAGTTCCCAATCACAATTATTAAATCTTAAAACAAACTCTTGATATTCAACATCTCTACCAGTTATATATAAGGTTGCTGTACTCTCTGTTCTTGATTTCTTTTCTAGTATAAATGTTGTATCACTACTTCCCATTATTCCATTTGTTCCAGAAACTCTATTGAAAACATCATTGTCGCCCTGTTTCCTTATATGGTGTACTGCTATTATTGCTATTTTATTTTTGTCTGCAAAATCTTTCAGTATTGATATATCTCCATAATCACTAGCATAAGAAATATCATTATTTGTATTTCGTACCTTTTGCAATGTATCAATTACTATTAGTCTTGTTTGAGGGTATTTCTTTATATAGCATTCTAATTGTTCTATTAAGCCATTTGATATTTTATTTGTAGATATAGCAAAATGTAGTTTATTATTTGCTTCATTTGTTATTTTAAATAGTCTGTTTTGTATTCTTGCCAGTGTATCTTCTAAACATAAATATAAAACATCACTTTCTTTTGTTTTCAATTCCCATATAGGCTCGCCCTTTGAAACTTGTAAGCATATTTTAAGCATTAGCCAACTTTTCCCAATTTTAGACGCTCCACAAAATAAATGAAATCCAATAGGTATTATCTCATCTACTATAAACTCTGTTTCTTTTAGTGGGTTATATAATAATGTTTCTGCATCTATTGTTTCTAATTCTTTCATTTGCAAGTTTTCTCCTTTCCTTTTACTAGCTGAAGAAAAGTATATTGCTTTTCAGTTAGTAAAAAAATAAAGCCTATATCAATTTTTACATTAGATATAAGGCTATATATTTCATTTATATTCAATTTTTCTTTTTAGTTATATACATACTCGTTATAAACTATTTCTTCAGCTCTATTCTTAATATTATTCATTCTAGCCACCCATTCTAATTGATGATTAGCTTTTAATTCTTCTGTAACATTTTCTTGTTTAGCTAGTTTTGTTATTATACTTTCTAAAAGAGAATTACATTTTTCATCTATTGAGTGTAAATACTTATTTAATCTTCCGTCTAGTAGTAAGTCTGTATATAAAGGTTTATTATATTGTTTTATATGTCTTAAATGTGCTTTTCCATATCTTCCAATAGTAAAGTTTGTATCTTTTTGTATTGTTAGATTAGGAAAATAATAATCTCCTTGTTTTGTATAGGTTATTCCTGTTCTTTCATCAATATATTCATTTTTTAATTCCATAATTATTACCACCTTTCAATTTTGATTTTACTTTATATTATAGGCTTTTTCAAATGTGCATTAGGAAGTTGTCATTGTTGTTTCATTTTTTCTTTATCTCGATAGTAATATTCCTTTTTCTTTAAATTTCTGTTTTCTCTTTTACATTCCTTTGAACATAATAGTTCTTGAGCATTAACTGGCATAAATGTTTTACCACAAATTATACATTTTCTTTCTTCTGGTGCTTTTGCTTTTCTGTGTTCATTATAATATTTCATTCTTGTATTTTTTAGAGAAATTTTTTTACATTCTTCGCTACAAGACTTTTGCCTAGCATATTGGGGATAAAATGGCTTATTACATACATCACAAACTTTTTCTGGAAATAAATGCCCATTATTTTTAGCAAGTTCTTCTTCTTTTTTCTTTTGTCGGTATGCTTTTTGATATTCCTTTTCCCTTTGTTTTTCACATTCCTCTTTTTCTTTTTTAGCTTGTTCATTTTTACTTTGAATTTCTTGCAATTCTTCATTTGTATATTCTAGTTCATATTTTCCTATAAAATTAAAATAAATATCTACTTGTTGGGTACGATTAAGCTTTTTTCCTTTTGCTTGATAAACAATAATCTTATCTATAAGTTCTCTTACTAATTCTTGAGTTATTTCAGTTGGATTTTTATATTTTTTTATTAGTTCAACAAATTTCTTAACATTAACTTTTTGAGGTTGTTTTTCACTTTTAATATTATCTGTTAAAGTTTTTATTTTTGTTTCAACTTCTTTTTGTTCTTCATCATACTTTTTCATCAATGAAATATATTGCCTTTCTGGAAGTAATTGATTGATATAATTTTCATACAAACTAGAAATAAGTTTGTCTAGTTCTTCAAATCTTCGTTGTAAAACTCTTAAATCTGTTTTATCTTGTATAGGCTTTTTATTTTGATTATTATTCCATTTTAATTTTAGTTCTTCAATAAAGGATTCTTCATCTTCAATTATTCGTTTAGATATAGCCCTTAAATATTCTAGTAATATTTCCTTTAAATCATTATTATTGATATAGTGTGCCGTACAAGTTCCTCTTTTTCCTCTATAATCAGTACAGGAATAGCCAAGAGTTGATATATCTTTATTGGGCTGATATTTATATATTAGTTTTTTATTACAATCCGAACAATAAAGTAATCCTCGAAATGTTGCTTTTTCTCTAATCTCTGCATTATCTCTTGTTTGAGGTGCAAATCTTCTATTTCTTTGAGCCTTATCCCATAATTCTTGTGATATTATAGGCTCGTGTGTATTAGGGAAAAAATATTGTTCTTCTTTAGTTGCTTTTCTTCTTTTATTAAGTTTGAAATTCGTACTAATAGTTTTTCTTAAAATTGTATGTCCTAAATATTCTTGCCTATTTAAAATAACTACCACTGCACTAGCTTTCCATTTACAATATCCCTCTGGTACTATATAGCTTATTTGTTCTGGATGATATTTCATAGCAAACGCTGCAGGAGTTAGCACTTTTTCTTCTGTTAATATATCTGCTATTTCATACGCATTCATTCCGTTTGCTGTCATTTCAAATATACGCACAATAACTTTTGAAGCAATCGGATCAACATATAATGTTTGTTTATCTCCTAATTTTCTATAATATCCATAAGGAATTGAGCCACTACATCTCTTTCCCTCTTGCATTCTTGAAGAAAATATAGATTTGATTTTATTACTTGTATCTTTGGAATACCACTCGTTCATTATATTTAAAAATGGAGCAAAATCATTTTGAGAAGGATTTTCGCTCTCACTATCTACATTGTTGTTAATTGCAATAAAATGAACATCTTTTTTTGGAAATAACATATCAGTATAAAAGCCTACTTGTAAATAATTTCTACCTAAACGACTCATATCTTTTACAATAACAGTTCCTATTTTGTTATTTTCAATATCATCAAGCATTTCTTGAAATCCTGGTCTTTTAAAATTTCTTCCAGTATATCCGTCATCTGTGTAATGCTTTATATTTACAAAGCCATTTTTTCTTGCATAATCTTCTAAAAAGTTCTTTTGATTAGAAATACTGTTTGACTCTCCTTGAAGTTCATCATCTCTTGATAATCTTTCATAAAGTGCTGTAATTCTGTTTAAATCCTTTACTTTAGCCAACTAATTCTCACCTCCTTCGTACACGGTTTTGGTATATATACCCTCAATGTAATTTAAGTATATAATAAATATTTCTATGAGGCTAATAAACCTCTCTACCCTATTTTTTATGAAATATTTAGAGGGAGGGAACAAAATATTATGAAAATATTATCTTGGAATGTAAACGGCTTAAAATCTAGTTTAGATAATAATTTTGAACAATTTATTAATGATACTTCAGCAGATTTGATATGCCTACAAGAAACTAAAGTTACAAAAGAAATGAAAGAATTAAAACTTGAAAATTATCATAAATATTTCAATTATACTAATAAAGGTGGATATTCAGGTGTTGCTATTTTCTCTAAAGAAAAACCTGTAAATGTTATTGTTGGTATGCCATCTGAAGATGAATACGGAGAAAATGAAGATTTAGATACAGAATCAAGAGTTATAACAGCAGAATTTAACGATTTCTTTTTGGTTAGTGTATATGTTCCCTGCTCTCAAAGAACTTATGATAGAAAAAATTTTAGAATGGATTTTGACTATAATTTTAATGAATATATAGAAAAACTTAATATGATTAAAAATGTAATTGTATGTGGAGATTTTAATTTATGCCACCAAAAAATAGATATATGCAATTTAGAAAAACATAACAGGCTTGAAATCTTTTCAGATGAAGATAGAGATAGCTTTAATGAATTATTAAATAAAGGCTTTATTGATACATATAGATATATGCACCCTCAGATGAGAAAATATACATTTTGGACTAATGATATTGAAGATAGGATAAATTGTAAATTTGGTTGGAGGCTTGATTATATACTTGTTTCTGATTATTTAAGAAAAGAAATAAGACAAGCAAATATTCTTTCAGAAATTAGAGGTAGCGATCATTGTCCTATTGAATTGGTAATTAATATTTAGGAGGGTTGAATTTTGTACGATGATAAAGTTATGTATGTGCAAAAAGGCTATTTTCAAGATGAGGAATTTGAAAATATTTTATATATAAGAAGTGATTTAGATAATGAAACTTTAGGCAAGTTATGGCGATGCTATGATTTTGAAAGAGCTGAAGAAAGAGTTTTTGAATTACAATGTAAATTATGTAAGGCTGTTTATAACAATAATGAAATTAAAATAAGGCAATTACAAGATAAAATAGTATATTCTAGCGAGGCTAAAATGCTTGCTGTAAGAAAAGTTGCAGAAATATCAAAAGCAAGTGCAGGAATTGATAGAGTTGTTTGGAGAACTGACTCTGATAAAATGAGAGCCTCAATAACACTCAATAAGGGGAACAAGTATAAAGCACAACCATTAAAACAATTTATCTTCAGAGATACAAAATCTTGTAAAGAGCGAAAAGTTGGTATTCCTACTGTTTATGATAGAGCTATGCAAGTATTGTATGCTTATGCTTTAGAGCCTGTTGCTGAAGTTAGAGCAGATAGGAAAAGTTTTGCTTTTAGAAAAGGAAGATCTCCTGAACAAGCTCATTCACATATTATTCATTCTTTAACTGATACAGATGCTCCTGAATGGGTACTAATTTCTGATATTAAGTCGTATTATGATACTATTTCTCATAAATGGCTTATTGATAATATTCCTATGAATAAGCACATTTTAAAAGAGTTTTTAGGCTCAGGATTTGTATTTAATGGAGAATTATTTAATAAGGATGAAGGAATTTCTTTAGGTAGCAATTTAAGTACTATTTTAGGAAATATGACTTTAGATGGATTTCAGAAAAGATTATATGATTTACAAGGAGAAGTAATAACAGATTATAAAAATGGGTACTGTGTGCGATTTGCAGATGATATATATGTTACTGCAAGGACTGAAGAAGATGCTATAAAATTCAAAAATGAATTAGTTAGTTTTGCTAGTGAAAGAGGGTTAAAAATTTCTGAGGAAAAAACAAAAATAGTAAATGTAAAAAAAGGATTTGAATTTTTATCAAGATTTTACTGTAAAATAGATGGAGTTATAAGGTGTATTCCTTCACAAAAAGCAGTAGATAAGTTTGAGCAAGAAATTGAACAAATGATATTTGACAATAAAGGTGTATGGTCGCAAAGTAGATTAATTCAAAATATAAATGCCAAAATTACAGGTTTTGCAACTTATCATAAATGCGAAGAATCTTTAGAAGTATTTAAAAGATTAGACTTGTTAATAAATGCTTTTTTATTAAAAATGATGGAAGAACTAAACAGAAATATGACAAAAGATCAATTAATAAAAAAATATTGGAAAACAGATTCTTTTAATAGAAATATATTCACACTTCCTAGCAATAAAGAAAAATGTATAAGAAGTATGGCTGATACTGTTTTAATATGGGAATCAAGAATTGATACATCTAAAAATATTTTTTTAGACAGAGAATATTTTGAAGAATTAGAGAGTAAAAAAGATATTCAAAATTGTGTGGGTAGATATAAAAAAATATGGGATAAACAAGAAGGAAAGTGCTTTATTTGTTCAAAAGAAATAAGGATGGGACAAGAAAAAGATATTATATTTAAAAGGCTTTCAAAAGATAAAACAATAAGAAATATAGCTTATGTTCATAAATTTTGTAAAGAATCTGTTGTAGAATATGTTGATATAGGAAATGAAGATATAAAAACAGTAAATTTAAAAGAACTGATTTCAGAGATAAATTCAAAACCTAAGAAAAAACAGAAAGATAGTAAATTTAGTTCTCTGACAGCATACTTTCATAATTTGAGAAAAAACAATGTTACACTAACATTTAAAGAAATAGAAAAAATTTTAAAATTTAAGTTATGCGAATCTGCATACAAACATAAAGCATATTTCACAAATAAAAATGCAGGAACAATAAGTGAAAGTTGGCTTTCACAAGGTTATAAAATAAGCAAATTAGATATTGAAAATCAAAAAATAAGTTTTACTAAATTTGATTTCAGAAGAAGTAAAGTAACAATTCCTAAATTTATGTATAGACTTGATTTACCTTCTGAAGTAGTTGAAGAAACGAAGGTATTTTTTAAACATTTACAAGAAAAATACAGACTAAAATAAAAGCACTACAAAATAGTGCTTATTTTTGATTATTTATTTACTTTATCTTTAAGAGCTTTTCCAGCTTTAAAAGCAGGAGCAGTAGTTGCAGGTATTTTTATTTTTGCTTTAGTTTGAGGATTAACTCCTTCTCTTGCTGATCTTTCTCTTGTTTCAAATGTTCCAAATCCTATTAATTGTACTTTTTCTTTTTTTGCTAATTCGTTTGAAACAACATTTACAAAAGAATTTATTGTAGCCTCTGTGTCTTTTTTAGAAAGACCTGTTTCATTGGCAATAGCATTTATTAATTCAGCTTTATTCATTGCAGATGCCTCCCTTCATTATTAACATTATTTATATATTTATCAAAAGTGTTGAATATTGTCAATACTTTGAGAGAATAATCGCATAATAAAAGTAATTGACAAATATTATACTACTATCAATTACTTCTCCCTTTTCCTTTTTAACCACTCATTAGCTTCAGCCTCTTTAAATCTTTCATCTGCGAAAAAGTCTGATAAGTTGGTATTTAAACCTTCACAAATAAAAAGTAAATTTTCTAGTCTTATTGTTTTAGTTTTCCTTGTTAGGAACATTGCAATAGTTGAACTATATACTCCTGATAGATTTTCTAATTTATAAATTGATATATTTCTCTCTTGCATAATTTCTTTTAACTTTTTTGCAATTAGATCAGAAAAGTCCATAATGCTTGCCTCCTTCCTATACTTCTTTAAATTTTAGCAAATATAAAAATTGCAACCACTCAATTAATTGAGAGAATATTTGTAATAGGTATTCAAAATATTGAGAGAATATGCTATAATTAAACTATGAGGAGGACATTATTATTATGGAAAAAAATTTTGAATATAATACGAACATAAAAGAAAGAACTAGACAAAATTATATATGGATTAAAAAATGTAATACACTTTATGAAAAATTAAAAGAAATATTTGATTTTAAAGTCCCTGATTATGTTGTTGATGATATAATGGAACAGAATACTATTGAAAATATTATTAGCTTAACATTACTTGCAAAACTCAATAATAGAATATCAGAAGAGGATACAAATACATTTATTGAGGAATTAAAGAAAAGCAATAAATTTAAGAAGATATGTGAAAATATTAATAATACTATAAAATAAATATGTTGTGATGCATATTTATTTTTTTTGTCATAAATTGTTGAGAAAAAAAGCAATTTGTGATATAAGATATTATAGAGTTTTTATAACACAAGAACGGAGGAAAAGATGGAGAATATAAAACCATTTATAAAATGGGCAGGTGGAAAAGAAAAAGAATTACAGTATATAAAAGAAAATCTACCACAAAAAATAAATAGATTTATTGAGCCTTTTGTTGGTGGTGGAGCTGTATATTTTAGCCTTGATATTCAAGAATCATATATAAATGATAAATCAGAAGAATTAATAAATTTATATAAATGTATAAAAAACAATGATAAAAAATTCTATCAAAAAATAAATGCAATATATAAAAATTGGAAGTTACTAGAGGGAGTTGTTTTTAATAATCAAAAAGAATTACAAAAAATTTATAGTTCATATTGCAAGAAGGAAGATAAAACAGAATTAAAAAAGGTAATTATAGATTTTGTTGATAAACATACTAAAGAATTTAACGGAGCTTTAACAGAAGAATTTACTTTTGGAACAGATAATTTTATAAAAGAAATAATTAAAAACTTAACTTCAAAATTTAGCAGAATGAATAAAATTGAAAAACAACGAGGAAAGATGATAATAAGTGATTTATTAGACAATATTGAATGTGCTTTTAAAAGTGCTTATTATATGCACCTAAGATTTCTATATAATAATTATAAAGAATTTAATATAGATGTTTCTTTTTATGAGGCTATATTTTATTTTATAAGAGAATATTGTTATGCCTCAATGTTCAGATATAACAGAGATGGAAAATTTAATGTGCCTTATGGTGGAATTAGTTATAATAGAAAAGATTTTTCTAAGAAGATAAATTATATATCATCTAAAGAAATAAAAGAATATATGAAAAATACCGAAATTTACAATTTAGATTTTGAAGAATTTTTAAAGAAAATTAAAACTAATAAAAATGATTTTATTTTTATTGATCCTCCTTATGACACAGAGTTTTCAACTTATGCTAAAAATGAATTTGATAAAAAAGACCAAATTAGGCTTGCAGACTGTTTAAGCAAATTAAATGCAAATATTATGATAGTTATAAAGAATACAGATTTTATATATAAATTGTATAAAGAAAGAGGATTTAATATTAAATCATTTGACAAAAAATATTTAGTAAGTTTTCAAAATAGAAATGACAAACAAGTTGAGCATTTAATTATAACAAATTATTAAAGGAGTGGAACTAATGGAAGATTTAAAAAGAAAGTCTATACAAGGACTTGTAGATCAAAGTATAAAGAGTTTTGTTGATGGGTTAGATTTAAGATATACAGCAGATCTAAATAATCCTGATGGAGTAATTAACTCAAAAAAACACAATGTATTTATAGCAGAACTAGGAGAAGAATTTATATTTTATTCAGCTTTTGTTAGATCTTTTGACTCTAGTTTTGGAAATGTGTTAGAAAGCCTTGCAAATGCAATAGCAAATTTATCTTATGATGTAAAAGGAAAAATAGATTCATACTTATTAACACAACAAAGCCAACATATAGATTATTTATTAAATGAGTATGAAACTTATCATACTAAACCTAAAATTACAGATTATAGTACTTTTACTTGTATGAAACCTAAAGATGTAACAAGTTATTTAAAGAGCCACGAAACAGATAATTACTTTTATAATCCTGAGAAAAAAGAACATTACATTATTGAGTTAAAAGCAGGTGGAGATTTAGATAATAAAAAATCAAGAGCAGAAAAAAACGAATTGTTACAACAGTATTTCCTTTTAAAAAATCAAATTAATGAAGATGAAAAAATAAAAATATATTTGGCAACTTCATACAATAAATATGGAGAGGGAAATCCTTGGAAACAAGGTAGAGTTTTACAATATTTTTCTGAAGATGAATTATTAATAGGAAAAGATTATTGGAATTTTGTTTGTAATGATGAACAAGGATTTGAAATAGTGATGGAACAATATAAAAAAAGTGCTACATATATAAAGAATATGCTAATTAAGGTTAAAGAAATGTATTTTAATAATAAGTAAAAGCAGGGGTTGTCTCCTGCTTTTAGTCTTTAAAATGTGATAATGCTAATGGTATAAAATATTTTGCTGTTAATTTCCTAGAACAAGAAATTTTTAATTTATCTTGTATTTCTTCCTTAGTTGTATTTCGTTCCATTGTGTCTATTGAATTTCTAATACTTGATTTTATGGTATTAGTAGGGACGGTATGTTTTTTAGATATTAAAGAATAAATGTCTTTTACATTTTTCATTAATATTGGTCTATCATAAGCCATTTTTATAGCCTCAACTAGATAATCAGTCCCATCCGAATAAGTATTAAAATTTAGATAATATAAATAATCTTTTACTTCTTTTTCTGTTAGTGTATTATTTTCGTTAGGAATTTCTTTTATAGCAGATATTACTTTGTCAAAATCAACAGGCTTAGGCATTACTCTATATACTTTTGCCGTATTGAGTAAATTAAATCTTAAATCTGCATTTCCTGAAATTATAATAATATTACACTTGTTTTTTTCTTCTGTATCTAAACAAATATTGTTTATTACATCTAATCCATTCATCTTTGGCAAATCCAAATCTAGTAAAAGAACATCAGGTCTTAATTCTTTGTACTTTTCTAATGTTTCTTCTCCATCATAAGCACTAAAAACAATCTGAATATCTTTATCATTTGTTAGATAATTGCAACACAAGTGATTTAAAGATGTGTTGTCCTCAGCAATCATTACCCTAATCATTTTTGTACCTCCATATAAGAATAATTAGTCAAGAATTGTCTAAGCCTCTAACATTGCCTATATTCTATCACAAAAATTATGTAAATTCAATATCTAATTGACAATTTTTTACAGAAAAACTGCTTGAAATCAAGCAAAAACATTGAATTTACATAAAATATGTAGTATAATATAATAAGTTATTATTAAATTTTAAAAGAAAAGGGGTATTTTGATGAATGAATTTACTGAGATATTTTGGATTTTGACAGTAAAAAACAATCAAGATATGAGATTTTTCCAAAAATTAAATGTAACGAAAGAATTAGATTTAAAGAAAAACAAAGAGATAATTAATAAGCTAGAAAAACAAGATGTAAGGAGAATTAAGTTTTTAGGAAATGAGGCTTTTGATTATACAAATTTTATTGAACTACTCAAATATGCAGTTGGTAAAGGGATAAAATGTGAACTATTATTTTATAACCTTTTTGATACGAAGAATGAAATATTTAAAGAAAGTCTAAAATATATTGACAGCATTACATTATCAATAGATTCGATGAATGATAGAATAAATACAAAATTAGGAAAAGAAAAAAGTTATTTTAAAAAGATAAATAAAATAACGAATGAATTGTCAAAAATAGACATAAAAATAAACATTAATACAATGACATATTCTTTAAATTTTGATGAGGCTGAAGATTTAGGAAATTTATTTGTAGCAAGACAAATTAATATATGGAGAATATTCAATTTTGCACCTATTTTTATAAGTAATAATACTAATATCGAAAAATTAAAGTTATCAAAAGAAAACTATCATCATTTTGCTAGTTGCACTCATTCATTCTGCTATGGAATAAAATTTTATAAAAATGTAAGTGATAGAGTAATAGAAAACTTTTTTATAACAATTACTCCTGATGGAAATGCAGTAATGATATTTAATAATGAACTATACAATGTTGGAAGTACATTAAAAAATACAATAGATGATATGATAAAACAATTTGAAAAACAAAAACAAGATTTAAAAAAAGAAATGGCTCAAGAGAAAATTACAATATTTTTAGGACTAGATGATGATGAAATGGAGCAAGAAATAAGAAAGCAATTAAGAAGATTAAAATATGTAGAAATAATTGGAACTGCAAAAAATGGAGTAGATACATATAAAAAAATATTAAGATTAAAGCCTGATATGGTATTCTTTAAATATGGATTTGAAGATATGAAAGGCTATGATATTGTAATGGGTATTGCAGATAAATTAGAATTAGATACACCAATATTTAACTTTTTAACTGAGCCTGACGGAGTTTCTGATTATGAATTAATGCAAATGATAAAAAGGACACACAAAATAAATGGTTGGATTTCAAAAGATTTTTATAAAAATCAATTTTATGAAATAGTAAAAGGTTATAAAGAATTAATGGAATTATAATATATGTAGTGAAAAATTGAGGCGAGTAAGCGAAAAAATGCTTATTCGCCTTAATCTTTTTCAATCTTCATAGCATCTTTCCACACTTTTAATGAAATTTTTTTAAAAGGCTTGTATTATAGAGATATAGGGCAAAAGTCCATATAGAGGTAATATACCAAAGTTAGATTATGAGTAATGCACGAATGATATTTTTACTTTTTATAATTTAATAAATTTATGGGCTTTTGATGAAATACTTTATATATAGGAGGAATTAGATATGTAGGAAGTGTTTTTTATTTGAATATGGATGGTAATTATAAATAATTGATTGCCTCTATTCTGAGGGCTATTTGCCTTTAGAATGGAGGTTTTTATTATGAGGGAGCTTTCTGAAAAAGAAATTGAAATTGTTGTAAGAGCTTTTAAAGTTTTTCTAAAGAAAATTATTAAAAATTCTGCTATTGATTTTGCAAAAAAAGTTAAGAGCAGTAGATTTACTGAGGTTGTTTATAGTGATTTGGTTGATGAAAAGGTGTCTTTATCTATGTATGATGAAGATGCCTTTTTTAATATTGAAAACATCGAATATAAAAAGTTAGAAAATATCGTTTCAGATCCTAAACTAAAAAAGGCAATTAAAAATCTAAAATTAGAAGAAAAACTTTTATTGTATTTGACTGCTGAAGATTTTTCAGCTGAAGAAATTTCAAAAGAGATGAATTTAAAAGAGCAAACTATATGGAATAAAAGAAATATAATTAAGAACAAAATAAAAAAACAAATGGAGGGGTTAAAAAATGAAAATAGAGATGAGTAATAAAGAACTTTACGAGGTTATAAAAAAGGCTGTAAATGGAAATATGAAAGCTAAATTTGAAATTATAATAATGTTTCAAGAACTAATTGAAAAAGAATCTTATATTAATGGGAAATATAGCGAGGAATGTAAAGAATACATTGAAGATAAAATTATAAAAGATATTGAAAATTTTAAATATTTCAAAAAAATTTAAAAAATTAAAAAAAAGTCGGTAAGTTTTATTAAAAAAATTCGCCTATGTGTGTAGCAACAAAAAAAGCTATGCACATTGACAATTTAATATATTAGTTACAAGTACTTTAACTAATATGGCAAGCTCCAAGAAGGCGAATGTTATGATTTTAATAAATAGCGACTATAACGAGGGAAAAAGCAAAGATTGGTAAATTTGTGTTGGCGATGATCCATATTAGCCATAATGATACTTCAGCTCGGCTTAGGTGTGATGCCAGAGGAGTTGCTCGGTTGTAAACGGAGAGGTAGAAATACCTATGAGAAAGATACTAATTTCACTTGTAACTATTTTTCAGTTATAAATGAAGGAGGTAATTTTGATGGAAAAACACAAATATAAAATTAATACATTAACAAGAAGGCAAGCAAAATCTTATACTGCTATTGCTTTGAGAAATTTATTAATAAGCAATAGTAACTTTACTGAAGAAGAAAAAAAGAAAATTATAAATAATGTAGTTGAAGAAATTGATGTTGTTATGAAAATATACGAAGGTCAAGATGCTACTTCTCTTGCATATAGTATTACTGAAAAATTAGATTCAAAGCTATAAATTTCAGTAATATTTTTTTTTATTTTTAATATTCTTAATTTAGGAGTAATTGAGAATGGAAAGAGAAGTTTATAACATTGAAGGTCAAGAGTATATTGTAATAACACAAACTAAAGAAAATACAAGCAATGATAATATTTATGACATTTTTGTTAGATATGCTTTAGAAAAAATTAACGAGAAAATACGATAACAGCTTTCTTTTTTGGGTTTGGATTTTATAAATAAATACTATATAATATGAATAACTGCAAAAGATTAGTTGTTATTCTTTTGAAAGGAGGGCAACTAATTTGAGTAATAGTTTATATAAAGTAGCAGGATATTTAAGATTATCAAGAGAGGATGGCGATAAAGAAGAAAGTGATAGTATAAGTAGTCAGAGAAGTATAATTACACGAAAAGTAGAAGAACTAGGAGAAGAATTTGAGTTAATTGATTTTTACATTGATGATGGTTATACAGGGTTAAATACTGATAGACCTTCATTTCAAAGAATGTTAGCAGATTGTGAAAAAGGTTTAATAAATGCTATTATTACAAAGGATTTATCAAGACTTTCAAGAAATAGCTTTGAGGCAAATTTTTATATAGAAAAATACTTTTTAGAAAACAATATAAGATATATTTCAGTTTTAGATAATGTTGATACATACATAAAAAATTCTAATAATGATATGATACAATTCAAAACTTTAATAAATGATTGGTATAGTAAAGACATTTCAAGAAAAGTAAAAAGTAGTGTTTGGGCTAGGAAAGATAAAGGTTTATTTTTAGCCTCGCTTGCTCCTTATGGGTATAGAAAAGATCCGAAGGACAAGAATCATTTAATAATAGTGCCTGAAAGAGCTATGATAGTAAAAAGAATATTTACTATGTTTGATAATGGTAAAACTTATAAATATATTGCAGATACATTAAAAAAGGAAAAAATATATTGCCCTCGGTTATTATGACTATGGAAATTCTAAGAGTGGCTCAGAGTATAATTGGAGAAGTGAGGCTGTAAAAAGAATTTTACAAAGTCAATATTATATTGGAAATACTGAATATGGAAAGAAACTTAATTTAAGTTATAAGTCTAAAAAAGTAAAACTTGTGCCTAGAGATGATTGGAAAATTGCATTAAATACACACGAGGCTATAATTGATAAAGCACTTTTTGATAGAGTACAAGTTAAAATAAATTTACGAAAAAAGGCTAAGAACAATAATAAGTTTGAATGGCTATTAAATGGATTAGTATATTGTAAAGAATGTGGCAATAAAATGACCTTAAAAATAAAAAGAGATAATTACGGCAATATAAGAAGTAAAATAATAGTATGTAGTTGTTCTTTGAAAAAAGGTAAAAATAGAGAATGTGAAAGAAAAAGTAAATCAATTAAGGAAGAAGTTTTAAGAAATATTATTACTTCAAGTATAACAAAAAAAGTTAATAATATTATTAATAATGAAAGACTTGAAGAAATAACACTTAAAGAATTTGAAAAATCAACTACCTATGTATTAGATAACCAAATAAAGATGTTAAATCAAAAATTAGCAAAAACAGACACAGCTATAAGTTCTTTATATGAAGATTATTCAAACAATATTATTGAAGAAGAAGATTACAGAAGATTCTATCAATCTGAAGTAGAAAGAAGAAATACTTTAAAATCTGAAATAAACAAACTTATAAAACAGAGAGAAGAAAAACCAACAATAAGTAAAGATGAATTATTAGAAATCATTTCAAAATTAAAAAATATTGAAGATTGGACATCAGAAAAATTATCTGAACTTTTATACAATATTGAAATAAATAAAGATAATCAAATATTTATAAATTACAGATATGATGTTATAGGTAAACTATAATGAAAGAATACAAAGCAGGAATTTATTTAAGATTATCTAAAGAAGATGACAATCCTAATAACAGTATTTCAGCACAAAGAGATATAATTTTGAATTATGCTAGAAAAAATAATTTCAATGTTGTTAAAGAATATATTGATAATGGATGGTCAGGAATTTTAGACTCAAGACCTGCCTTAAATGAAATGATTTTTGATATTTTAAAAAGTAAAATAGATATGCTTATTGTAAAAGACTTATCAAGATTGACAAGAGATAAAAATAAAACAGGTTATTATACCGAGGTTTTCTTCCCTGATAATGATGTAAGATTTATAGCAATTAATGACTTTATAGATAGTGGAGAAAGATACGAAATAGATGATACAATTATGCTAAAAGGTATAATAAATCAATCCTACTTAAAAGATGTTTCTAAAAAAATCAAATCTGTAATAAAAAGCAAAAAAGAAGAAGGAAAATTTGTGCAACATTGTACTCCTTATGGGTATAAAAAAGATGAACAAGACAAATATAAATTGATTATAGATAATAATGTTGTAGATAATGTTAGACTGATTTTTAAAATGTATTTAGAAGGGTATTCTCAGGGACAAATAGCAAAAGAGCTAACTAAAAGAAAAATAGATACTCCCAAAAAATATAAAGGACAAAAAGTTAAAGTTAATGAGTGGCGAAATGATACTGTTGGAAGAATACTAAAAGATCCTTCTTATATTGGAGCATTAGTTTTAAATAAATTTGAAACAGATTATATTACTAAAAAAACAAAAAAGACTCCTAGAAAGGATTGGATTATAAAAGAAGATACACACGAGGCTATAATTGATAAAGAAACATTTTATAAAGTTCAAGAAATGCTTAAAAGTAAATACTATAAACCTAAACAAGAATATAAATATTTGTTAAAAGACTTAGTGTTTTGCAAAGAATGTGGATCAAGGATGCAGTATAAAAGCAGAGCTAGAACGAAAATACATAATAAACGATTAGCAAATCCTCAGAAATGTTGGTATTATAAATGTAGAATGGTGTATAGATTTCCTAGTATATGTGATAAAGGTTATACAATCTCTGAAAAAGTCTTAAATAATATTGTTACTTCAACACTTAATAAAAAATTATCTGTATTTAACTTTGAAGAAAAGTTAGAAAAAGTAATTGCAGAATATAAAAAGAATAATGATAATTATAAAATGCAATTAAAATTACAGAATCAAAAGCTAAAACTTGAAAATGATATAAGAATTTTATATAACAAAAAATTGGAACAAAATATTAACATTGAAGAATTTAAGAATCAATATGCTACATTAAAATCTAAAGAGAAAGAAATTGAAAATAAAATAGAAGAACTAAAAGAAGAAAATAAAGACAAAATATCTATTGAAAAATTAGTAAGCATTGTAAAAGAATTTAAAACAGCTGAAAATTTTGACAATAATATAATGAAACAATTAATAAATAGAATTGAAATAGGCGAAGATAAAACGGTAAGTATTATCTTTAATTTTTAGAAATTTTAGGGTTATTGAAAAGCGACTTGGCGACGAGGGAGCACAAAGTAGTCGTGGTACAACCGAGGCAGAAACCAATTTGAAGATAGCAAAAAAACTCCAAAATCTACTAGAGCAGAGTGGTGCAACTGTAATCCTAACAAGGTCGGATGAAAACGCTATCTATGACGCAGAGGAAAGTAGTCTTCGCCAAAAGAAAGTGTCAGACATCCATAACCGTGTCAGGATTGGAAATGAAAGCAGTGCAGATATTTTTGTATCCATCCACTTGAACAAGATACCACAACAGCAGTATTGGGGCTGGCAATGTTTCTACCAACTGGGCAATGACAAAAGTATCAAACTTGCCAAAAGTGTGCAAAACAATCTGAACGAAGCCATTCAGCGAGAAAACAAACGTGTCCCAATGAAATTAGACAATGTATATATTATGAAGCATGTCGAAATTCCAACAACTATTGTGGAATGTGGTTTCTTATCTAATCCAGAAGAAGAACAAATGCTATTAGAAGATACTTACCAAGAAAAATTGGCTTGGGGGATATATAACGGAATTATGGAATACTTTTGTGAAAACGAAAACAAGAGCAACGATTGACGAATAGTCGTTGCTTTCTTTCATTTTGTGCTAAAAATGCTATGCGTAAAGGAAAATGAGGTTTTTTGCTGTTTTGTTACACATTTGTCAACAAAAAGTAATATATCCATCAAAAAAGAGGGAAAAAGTCCTTCCGTAGAGCAAGAAAACATACCCTTTCCAACCTTTCTCAAAACAGGAAAACATTACTATTGCAAGTATAGAAGAAAGTTTGTAAGATAGAAATAAGATATTCGATTGAAAGAATAGGGGAAGCGTATGAGCAAAAACAAGCAAAAGAAAAACCAAATGAAAACCATGCTTTTAGCCACCACTGCACTCACTTTTGTGATGGGGTGGAATTTATCGACGGCAAGTTATGCACAAGAAGGATACATCTCCGAAGAAATGGCACAAAAAGCATTGCAAGAAGCAGGGATTGAAGGAAGCGGAACTTCGCTAAGTATCCCGGTCCACTATAACGAGGAACGTAGCAATTTCTCATTTGAAAGTGCGAGAAGTCTACGTGCACTGGCACCACAGTATTCGTCCAAAAACAATACAGTGGGCGTAAAAGACCAACAAGAAACTGGTTCATGCTGGGCGTTTTCAGCGACAACCTCAATGGAACACTATCGCTACAAATATGGAGGAAAAACAGATGTATTTTCGCCAAAACACATTGAATATGCAACTTCAAACAAATATGCAGACGGAACCACAACAGGAGCAGAGCAATATTCAGACTGTGTATACAACCGTAAGGTAAACGGTGGAGGAAACTCATACCAATCCATGTCATATATGACATCCGGAACAGGTCCAGTGCTTGAAACAAATATGCCATTTACTTCTCCCAATAACAAGATAAACATATCTGCACTCAATGTGCCAAAAGCCAATGTGGAAGTAGGAAAATATATTATATTACCGAAAATTGCAAAAACCATTTCTTCTGGTAGCGTTACCTATTCAGACGGAAGTAGAGAACTAACAAGCAGTGAAGTAACAGCAAGGCGTAACGAGATTAAATCTGCGATTGTGGCTTATGGAGCAGTAGAGTCTACAACATATGCTAGTGATAGTGAGTATTACAGTAATAATTTACACGCATATTTTTGTGATGATGTAACCAAAGGTAGCGACCACGCCATTACCATTGTTGGTTGGGACGATAACTATGCTGTTACCAACTTTAATTCAGCACATCGACCATCTACACCAGGAGCATATATTATTCAAAACTCGCATGGTACTAATATTTACGACAATGGCTACCTATACATTTCTTATGAAGATGTCAATATTGAAAGAGTCGTTGTGGCTTTTGCAGAAATAAAAGATAAATCCTATGACTATATCTACCAATATGATAACCTTGGAACGAATTTCCCTTTGTATCCTTCTGAGGCAGCCGAAGACAAACAAGCAAGACAAACGGTATATGCAGCCAATGTCTTTACGAGAAAAACAACAGAAAAAGAAACCCTTTACCAAGTTGCTGTTAATACCATGGCAGAGGAAGATGTAGAAATCTATATCGTTCCAAACTATACCGGAACGGCTAGTCTTGCTATAAGCAGTGCAACCAAAGCAAGTGCAAAAGTTCATTTGCCACCAGGCTACCAAACCATTACTTTAACAACACCCATCAATCTAACAGGTAACAAGTTTGCGGTTATTGCAAAATTTACGAATAGTGTAGAAGCAAGCATACCACTCGAAGTAAATTACCTTTCTAATAATGCTGTGGGAGATGATGGACAATCCATTATCCCACAATGGGATACTGCAACTGGGAATGCAGGAGAATCTTTCTATACCTTAGATGCAACCGGAAATGCAGGTTGGTTTGATCTCCATGATGCTTTCCTTGACACAAACGTTGGTATCAAGGCCTTTACGACAACTGAACAAGAGCAACCAGTAACATCAGGTATTACCTTTGGAACCAATGGAAATACGACTTATGCAAGAAGCGCAAGCACAACTGTTACAACAGATATTGCTAATACGAAGACATTAAAATATCTATGGGCACAAAGTACCACACAACCAGAGGCAGCGTCCTTTACACAAACCTTTACCAATGGGCAAACCATTACAAAGTCTGATGGAAGTGGAGATTGGTACTTATGGATACAAGTAACCAATACAGCAGACCAAGTAACCTATGCTTGCAGTAATAAGTTCCGTTTAGATAACCAAGTGCCAGCAAAACCAACTATTACAGGCGAAAATGGCATTACAAGTGGAAAATTTACAACCGAAAACATTACCCTACAAGTACAAGGACAAGCCCCACTTAGTGGACTTCAAAAATATCAATTTAATGTAGACGATGGAGCAGAGTGGGTAGATTTAGCATTAAATAACGCAAAATTAAGTTACACTGATGAGGGAAGACATACGGTAAAAGTTCGTAGTGTCAGCAATGTTGGCATTATCGGAACCGTTTCAGACCCATTTATCGTCGGAATTGACCGTACACCACCAGTACTAAATTTAGTCGATGGACAAACTTATGAAACATTAAAAATTACTTTTACAGATGTTTCAAGATTAACCGTAACCATGCACCGTAACCAAGTACCGATTGATGAATTCAAAGAGGGTGACACCATTACGGAAAAGAATGTATATCGTATTCGTGCAACCGACGAATGTGGTCATACAAATTTATGGGTATTCCGTTATAACGCAGATAACACGGTAACCTTTGATAAAACAGGACCAACTGTAACTTTTGGAACCAATGGAAGCACCATTTTCCGCAAAACACAGAACACAATGGTAACCGTTACAGACGATATGGACGCAGATGTTACAACATATAAATACCTATGGAAGCAAGGAAACGTACCACCAGCCAAAACAGATTTCAAGCAAACTTTCCCAAGTGGTAGCATGCTTTCCCAGAAAACAGGTACCGGAACCGATTGGTACTTATGGATTTATGCAAAAGACACCCTAGGAAATGAAACAATGACAAAAACCAATCCATTCTACCTAGATAATACACCACCAACGAAGCCAACGATAGAATTAAATGTACAAAATGGAGCTAAGACAAAAGGACCAGTTCGTATCAAGATTAGTGGGGGAACGGCTCTTTGTGGAATTCAAAAATATCAATACAGTTATGATGGGGTAACTTGGAAAAATATATCCATGGGCGTTACCAACTCGATTTCTACCAAAGGAAAATATACCGTAAAAGCAAGAGCAGTTAATACATTAGGAGCAACGGGAGAATATGCCGAAGTGTCATTTGAAATTGTAGAAGATACAGGAGTTGACCCAAACCCAGGCGGCGAAGAACCAGGTGGCGAAGAGCCGGGAGGAGAGCAGCCGGGAGGAGAACAGCCGGGCGGCGAAGAACCAGGTGGCGAAGAGCCAGGAGGAGAACAACCAGGAGGAGAACAGCCGGGCGGAGAAGAACCAGGTGGCGAAGAGCCAGGAGGAGAACAACCAGGAGGAGAAACACCAGGTGGACAACAACCAGGACAAAATCCAGGTGGAAGCTCTGGAAATAGTGGAAATGGAAGTAGTGGTCAAAAACCAAATGGTGGAATTACCATTGGTTCTGGAAATGGCACTACCAGTTCAGGAGGCTCACAAAATAGTGGAAGTGGAACATCAAATCTTCCAACTGGCACACAAGGAAATCTAGACAATACGAAAAAGCCAGGCATCATTCCACAAACAGGTGAAAGTTTAGCACTCAACGTTGTTATCCGTACCTCTATTTTACTAGTAGCGGCAGCAGCCATTGCGATTTATGAAAAAATTATTCGTATCGATAAAAGAAAATAAAAGGTTTTTATAAAGAAAAGAAGTATGAACGAGCTCATACTTCTTTTTCATGCGCTAAGATAAAGTGCACTTTATCTAAATGTTCATACAATCTTTGGTATAAATATCCACAAATTGGAGAACCTATTGTTAAAACGAAAAACAAGGAGTGGAATATTTTGAAAGAAACTCGAAATCTATATATCCAAGGAGCAGTCTTAGAAAAGGGACAAATGGAAGACCACTTAGAAAAAATTGCTTCTGACCATGTACTCAAAAGTTCTTCGGATAAAAATACATATCCGATCCCACGTGTGAGAGACAATTTCATAGCAATTACAGAGGTATATAACCTACTCAATGACCAAATGAAACGAAAAATTCCCATTCATCCAGCAGGAGAATGGATACTAGACAACTACTATGTCGTTGAAAAGACGGTTAAAACCATTGTGAAAGACCTATCGCCACAGAAATATGCCAAATTCAATGGAATTGCAAGCGGACCATATACTGGGTTTGCTCGTATCTATGTATTGGCTTGTGAAATTGTGGCATGCACGGACGCGAATATTAACCGCATCAACCTTTACCAACTGCTCGAAGCCTACCAAAGGAAAAAAGACCTTAGTATGGAAGAAATCTGGTCGATTAGTCTTTTCTTAAATATTGCACTCATTGAAAATATCCGCCGTATTGCGGAGAAAATCTACACGGCACAAGTCCAAAAAATTCGTGTCGAAGAAATCCTAAGCAAAACCATTGAACAAGGCGAAGAAAACACCGTTAAACTGAACCACCGTACAGAATACAAAAAAAGACTAGCCAAAGAAGATGAACTCAAATATTCTTTTATTGAATATTTATCTTACCGTTTACGCAAATATGGTAAAAAAGCCTATCCATATTTAGGTGCACTCGAAGAAATTACCAACAAACTAGGAACTGACGTTTCTTCTGTTATTAAAAAAGAACACTTTGAAGTAGCCATTAACAAAGTATCCATGGGAAATTCTATTACCAGTATGAAAACCATTCAAAGAGTGAATTTCTTAGAAATCTTTGAAAAACTAAATTCGGTAGAAGAAATCCTAAAGCAAGACCCAAGCGGAGTTTACGAGAAAATGGACTTCTCGACCAAAGAATGGTACCGAAATGTCATCAAAAAACAAGCCAAAAAGAGCCACGTTTCTGAGATCTATTTTGCAAAAAAGGCTTTAGAACTTGCTAGCAGAGAAAACATAAGCGAAGTACAAACCCATATTGGATATTATCTCATTGACGATGGACTACCAGAATTGCTAAGTCGAATTCGAGGACAACAAGTAACAAGGTTTTCCAAAGACAAAAAAGTGGTGCTTTTTTTTAGCACGCTCTTCCTCGTATCGCTAGGTGTTTCTAGTCTTCTTGGATGGACGTGGTACCAAAAAAGCCACCAGATATGGCTTAGCATTGCTTTTGCTATGCTTTGTTTCCCAGTGGTACAACAAGGCATAAAATTACTCGGACAATATTTGCTTAGTAAAGTTGTCAAACCACGCCGTATTCCCAAATTAGATATGCAAAATGGTGTGCCAGAAGAATATGCTACCTTTATTGTTATCCCAACCATTTTAGATAAACCAGAAAAAGCAAAAGACTTCCTCCGAAAACTAGAAGTTTTTTATCTTGCCAATAAAAGTGAAAATCTATATTTTGCCCTATTAGGAGATTGCACTGCTAGCACAAGAGAAGAAGAGCCAGTCGATCGCCAGATAATTCAAGCAGGGCGAGAAATAGTAGAAAAACTAAACCAAAAATATGCAGAAAATATCGTGCCGAAGTTCTACTTTTTCTACCGCAAACGTACTTGGTGCGAGGGAGAAGAATGTTTTTTAGGTTGGGAACGAAAACGAGGTTTGCTAACCCAGTTTAATGAAGCGGTACTAGACGGAAACTTAGAAGGGTTTGCCTATGCTAGCAAAATCCCAAAAGTGAGATATATCATTACACTGGATGCAGACACAGATTTGGTGCTAGGAACCGGACTAGAACTCATTGGAGCAATGGGACATATTCTAAACCATCCGCAGTGCAACCAAGCAGGAACGCGTGTTACTAAAGGACATGCCTTGTTGCAACCACGTATTGGAATTGATTTAGAAGCCAGTATCTTAACCAACTTTGCAAAAATCTTTGCTGGAAGCGGAGGCGTAGACTCGTATACCAACGCTATTTCCGATGTATACCAAGATAATTTTGAAGAAGGCATTTATACCGGAAAGGGCATTTATGATGTAACTGTTTTTTCGCAAGTTCTACAAGGAAAAATACCAGAAAATGTAGTACTCAGCCATGACCTACTCGAAGGAAGCTACTTGCGTTGTGGACTTGCCTCAGATATTCTCCTCAT
>Ga0137297_10110_pt1 | contig 64049 bp, 62 predicted proteins | sample RamsorincwithD2O_FD_97191 | JGI IMG/M metagenome (GOLD analysis project Ga0137297, IMG submission 97191) | Mouse cecal microbial communities from Vienna, Austria - Mucin amended with D2O | ecosystem: Host-associated > Mammals > Digestive system > Large intestine > Cecum | place: Austria: Vienna...
ATAAGGTTTGTGTCATATCCACTGTCGGCACATGCTTCCTGTATTTTCAAACCCAGATTTTTCTCAATATAATCAATCCTTTTGATATACGGCTGGCTGTCAGGCACATTACCAGCTGTAGCTGCCACATCGATTATAATTCCGTTTTTAGAGTCCACGGTTTCATGCGACAAGTAGTGCATCCCCTCCGCTTTCCCTTTCCTCTTGTAAAATCCAGATTCGGGGTCTGTTCTACTTTCACGGCGGCTAATGATTTCCGTTTTTTCCTTCCGTTTCCTGCATCTGATGGGCTTGATTTTCCCTTCTGATTCCAACTGGGCCCGTACCGTTTCTTCATACTTGTCTAGTTCTTTGAGGTATTCATTTGTGGCTTCTTCTGTTTGCTTGATGTATTCTGTTTTCCGGGATGCGTTTGCCTTCACGTGTGTCGAATCCGTAAAAACCAGCTTGCCGTCTGCCAGACCCTTTTCTATGCATATGGAAACAATTTTCTGAAAGATATTCCGAAAAAGATCACTGCCGTTGAAACGGCGGTGTCTGTTCTGGGAAATCGTAGAATGGTCTGGAACTTTATCCATGATATCAAGACCAAGAAACCAACGGTATGCCATGTTCACCTGAATCTCTTCTGATATTCTTCTTTCGGAATTGATGCCATAAAGAAAACCGATGAGAAGAAACTTGATTAAGACCACCGGATCAATGGATGGACGCCCATTGTTATGACAGTACATATTCTCTACTTCGTTATATATGAATGAAAAATCAATGATATCATTTACTTTCCGAAGCAGATGCTCCATAGGGACTAAATCTTCAATTGTTATCAAATGCATTTCTATCTGTTGGTTTTCTCTTTTCGTCATCATAATGTATCACCTCAAGGATTAATCTACACATATATTTTCGTATATGCAAATCTTTTTGGCAAGAGGTTTGTCAACAGCTCGAACCTGGCCCGAAGCCCGGCCCCGGTGCCGCTCTCCACCGCCTCCGTTTCAGTAACTCATTCACCAAACACCGAAACGGAGGTAAACATGACTATCATCAATCTGCGGGATTTTTACCCGTACTATACAGTGGATTCCTTTATTGAAGTGCCTGATGAGGTAGCGGAGGCAATGGCAGAGTTTGACCGCAAGGAGGCGGCCTACCGTCTGCGTACATACCGCCACAAGGCCTATTATTCCCTTGACCGGGAGGACGGCATTGAGCACTCGGCCTTGTTCGTCGCCCTCTCCCCATGCGAGATTTACGAGCGCAAAGTCACCATGCAGGAACTCCACGCGGCCATTTCCAGCCTGCCCGGCAAACAGGCCAAACGCATCTACGCCCATTTTGTCCTCGGCATGAGCAAGACCGACATTGCCAGAGCCGAAGGCGTGGACGAAAAGGTGGTGCGCCTGGCAATCGAGCGCGGACTTCGGAACATGGAAAAATTTTTAAAAAATAATTTCTAAGATGTACCGAAAAAGCCTGAAAAATGAAATGGTATATGAAAGGCAGAGGCGCCCCGGGACAAACTGGCCCGAAGCGCGGACAGACCTTTCCGGCAGATTGAAAACTGAATAAAAAGATCCCCGGATACGAAGGGTGGATGTGCCAGGCGACAGGCCCGCCGTGACTTCCGTTTCCATTGTGGCTTTCACTTTGGGGGCGGGAATAGCGATAAAGCCCATGCCGCAGGCGGGGCCGTGGCTGGCCCAGACGGATAAGGCACACCCCCGGATACTTGCGTTCAGTCACAGTCCGAGCGTTGAAGCGGCCCTGCAAGCCGCGAGCCGTCGCAGGCAATGAGGACGCCTTGCCATAAGAATGGGGAGAGTTGAGACACTATGGGGTGGACAGGCCTACACCCGTCCGGGGAATCTGTTTTACAAAACCAATCAGGGAGCCGCCCGCTCTCACTGTCTTGTGACAGGCCAACTAAAACGGTGCGGCTCCCTGAACTTTTATGAAAGGAAGTGCAGGTTATGGCAAAATCTTTGCAGGAAATCCAGGACATGCTGACAGACAAATGGAGCAACAACGCCTGCCGTGGATATATTATCAAGGCGATGGAAAGCTGCGGCTATAAGTCAAAGGACATCCGGAAGGTTCTTATGGAACTGTACGAAGTGTTTGACTTCTGCTCCGTGGAGGAAGCGGTGGCCTATTATGAACACTGGCAGTCCTGACCCCGGGCCAAGCTGGCCCGAAGCATGGAGAAAGACGAAGGGGCAGCGCTCTTTACCGGGCGCTGCTTTTTCGTGTTTCCCCATAGGACAAGAGGGAAATGGCCGGATTCAACCCTGATTTGGAAAGGAGGCCCAGATGGTGCAGTCCGTAACCTACCAGAGAGAAACAAGGACCGTCCCCTTCCAGGGAAAGAACATTGTGCTGGAAAGCCTTACCCCGGTGCTTTCCCCAAAAGAGAAGGAGAAACGGAAAAAAGAGATTGAGCGCTGTCTGTATGACGTGTTCAGCAAGTACCGCCAGGACCGGCGCTGACCACCGGCAACATTGCCCTCCGGGGCTATCAATGGTATAATATACTTGTAAGGTTGGTAGCTCCATTCCCATAGGAAAGGAGCCCAATATGAACATTAGAGAAGATTATATTTACGCAAGACAGTCCGTTGACCGCAAGGACAGTATCAGTATTGAGAGCCAGATTGACTTCTGCAAGTATGAGCTGAAAGGCGGCAGCTGCAAGATTTTCAAGGACAAGGGCTATTCGGGGAAGAACACCGACCGGCCCGAGTTCCAGAAACTCCTTGACGAGATCCGCAAAGGGAAGGTACGGCGGGTAATCGTCTGCAAGCTGGACCGGATCAGCCGCTCTATTCTGGATTTTGCGAACATGATGGAGCTGTTCCAGGAGTATGACGTGGAATTTGTTTCCTCCACGGAAAAGTTTGACACCTCAACCCCAATGGGGCGGGCCATGCTGAACATCTGCATTGTGTTCGCCCAGCTGGAACGGGAGACCATCCAGAAGCGCGTCACGGACGCCTACTATTCCCGGTGCCTGAAAGGCTTCCACATGAGCGGCCAGGCCCCCTACGGTTTCCAGCTGGAGCCGACCACGGTTGAAGGCATCCGCACAAAAATGATGGTGCCGGACCCGGCAGCCGCAGACCATGTACGCCTGATGTTTGAAATGTACGCAGAGCCCGGGACCTCCTTCGGGGACATCAGCAGGTACTTTGAGGAAAACGACATCAAGGTTTACGGAAAATCGCTGTTCCGTCCCTTCCTCTCCCAGCTGCTCCGCAACCCGGTATACGCGCAGGCAGACCTGGAATTATATGAGTTCTTCAAGAGCCAGGGGGCGGCAGTCGTCAATGACGCCGCCGACTTCGCCGGGACAAACGGCTGCTATCTCTACCAGGGGCGGGACGTGAAGGAGGACAAGGACAGGAGCCTGAAAGACCAGATACTTGTTATCGCTCCCCATGAAGGGATTGTCTCCTCTGACACCTGGCTGAAATGCCGGAAAAAGCTCATGGCGAACACCACCTTCCAGAACGGGAGAAAGGCTCGGAATACCTGGCTGGCCGGAAAGGTCAAATGCGGAAAATGCGGTTACGCTTTAAAAGTCACCCGCAACCCTTCCGGTTATGAATACCTCCGGTGCAATAAACGGTCCGACCACAAGGGCTGTCCGGGGTGCGGCACTCTCCGCAAGGCAGAATTTGAACAGTTCATCTTCACGGCTATGGGAGAGAAATTCCGGGATTTCAAACACCTCCGGGGCGGTGAGGAAAAGGCCAACCCGAAATTGACCGCCTATCAAGTGGAGCTGGCACAGGTAGAGGCGGAAATTGAAAAGCTCCTTGATACGCTGACCGGGGCAAATGCTACCCTGCTTGCCTACGCCAACAAGAAAATCGAGGAACTGGACACACGCCGCCAGAAAATCACAAAGGCGATTGCCGATTTATCCGTGGAGACCATTTCCCAGCAGCAGATTGATTTGCTGTCCGGCTATCTGGATGACTGGGAGAATATCAGTTTTGAGGATAAGAGGAAAGCCACGGACGGCCTGATTTCATCAATCAGCGCGACCAGCGAGTATGTAAAAATAGAGTGGAAAATCTGACTTTTCCACTCTGCATATCTGAAACATTTCTTTATATCGTTTGTAGCCCCTTGTACACTGATGTTTACCAATGCTGATTACACTCACGCTTTTTCCCGATCTGATTTCCTGTCCATCATGCGGATTATTTATGATTGCCATAATCTTATCAATCAATGATTCTTCCTCTTCCGGTATTGATAAAATCAAAACTTTTGCCAAAACGATTTCTCTACCTCCATTTCTTACTTATGTCGCGAGGCAGGCTCTCCACTCTCGCTACTTGCTCATAGCTTTACTGTCACTCCGAGTCATAAAGCTAAATTGACATTTCGCATTTCATACACTATAATATGTATTACAGGCGTAAGAATTAAGGAGGTTCAAGATGAAAGCATTGCCACAGATTTCAGAAGCAGAATTTGAAGTGATGAAAGTCATATGGAAACACGCACCAATCAGCACCAATGAGATAACGGACAGATTAACACAGACGACCAAATGGAGCCCCAAGACAATACAGACTTTGATCAAACGCCTTGTGACGAAGGGCGCTCTTTCCTATGAAAAGCAAAGCAGGGTATTCGTTTACACGCCTCTGATAGAAGAAAGGGAATACATCGGGCAGGAAAGCCATTCTTTTCTTGAGCGTTATTACAATGGAGACATTACCGCAATGCTTTCTGCCTATATTGAAGATGATAAACTCTCGGAATCGGAGATAGACGCCCTGCGCTCGCTTCTCCTCAAAGGGCCAAAAAGGAGGACTTAACATGGCGGATTTTGGAATACGTTTTTTTCTATGCAATATTTTAATCTGCGCTGTCACAGGCATACTTCTCATTACAAAACGGGCATTGAAGAACCATCTGACCAGCCGGATGCAGTTTAATTTATGGTTTCTGCTGCTTGGGCTTTTGGCAGTTCCGTTTCTGCCTGTCCGTCCGCTCCGATTTTCACAGGTTCTTTTGTGGCTTGATAAGTTGCAAAATGCAGCGGCATCAAATATGGAACCCCTTATGGAAACAGCGGCAAATGTGAATACGCCTGGCGCCGCAAAACAGATCAATGACTTTGCGTTGTCCGTCAGCAGCAAAACGCCATCCATTATCGGGCTTATACTATTTGGAATATGGATCATCGGAATCCTTGCAATGCTGTTATTGGTAGCAAAATCAAGATCACACTTTTACTCTATGAAAAAAACCTCTCTTCCGTTGCAAAACAGGGAGGTTCGTATGGTATACAACAACTGTTTAAACGAGATGAAAATAAAAAAGAACATCCCTGTTTATAGTACCGCTTTTTTGAAATCCCCCATCATTGCAGGATTATTCAGACCATGTATTTATCTGCCAATCCACTTGATTTCGGATTTTAATATGACTGCCGAAAAACACATGTGCCCCAGAGGGTATAAAAGAATATCTGACGGATGTTCCAATGCTACGGATATACGGTATATGCTGTTACATGAATTACAGCATTACAAACATAAGGATGCCATTGCAAGTTTCCTTATGAATCTCTTCGGCGTTCTGTACTGGTTTAACCCTTTGGTATGGTTTGCGCTAAAAGAAATGCGTAATGACAGGGAAGTTGCCTGTGATACTTCCGTGCTGAAGCTCCTGAACGAAAGCGATTATGAAGATTATGGGAATACCCTGATAAATTTTGCAGAAAAAGTTTCCCTCACGCCCTTCCCCTTTGCTGCCGGGATCAGCGGGACTATGAAACAAATGCAGAAGAGAATTATTAATATTTCCTCTTACCAAAAACCGTCTGTCTGGAAAAAAGTAAAGGGAACCGGAATTTTTACCCTTATTGCAGCCATACTTTTGGGGATTACCCCGATGTTTTCTACCTATGCGGCAGAACAAAGTTATTATCAGTGGAACATATCCTCCGAAAAGATTGACTTAATGGATTTATCTGCATATTTCAATGGATATGAGGGAAGTTTTGTCTTATACGACATGAACAATGATGCATGGAATATTTATGACATGGAGCATGCCACTTTACGAACAGCGCCAAATTCTACTTATAAAATCTATGATGCGCTGTTTGGACTGGAAGAAGGCGTAATTGCCCCAAATGATTCTTTCATGGCATGGAATGGAGCTGACTATCCATTTGAAGCATGGAACGCTGATCAGGATTTGTATTCTGCAATGCAGTCCTCCGTCAACTGGTATTTCGAGGAAATAGATAAGCAGCTCGGTTCCTCCACCATTCAGAATTATATCCGAAAGATCGGATATGGAAACGAAAATGTAAGTCCAGACCTTTCCTCATACTGGATGCAAGGGACGCTAAAAATTTCCCCGGTAGAGCAGGTGGAACTTTTAACAGTTCTCCACAACAATAGCTTTGACTTTGCCCCGGAAAATGTAAATGCTGCAAAAAATGCTATTTGCCTGTTTTCTTCGGAAGGCAAAAACTTTTATGGAAAAACCGGAACAGGACGTGTAGACGGCCAAGATGTCAATGGCTGGTTTGTAGGCTATATTGAAACTGCCGGCAATACATACTTTTTTGCCACCAACATCCAAGCTGCCGAAAATGCCACAGGCAGTAAAGCATCAGAAATCTCCCTTTCCATCCTGTCCGATATGGATATATGGAAACAATAAAAATCTGATCCAATGCTCTCAAGCATACAAAAAATGCTCCCTTTTTAAGTAGTCCATGTAGAAATGCAGTTACTTAAAAGAGAGCATTATTTCTTCCATGATTTAGTTGTTATTTTTTAAGTAATTACAAATAGATTCGATAGTCATGTCTTTTTCAACCATATTCTGTTCAACATTTGCCATAATATCTTCTGCTAAATTAAATTCATTTTCCTCGGCTAAAAATATTCTGATATCTGGACGTGGAACCATGCCTGTCGGACCTGCTCCGGAAAAGTAATAGCATATAATAATTATATCTTTCTTTCCATCATTATTTACATCCCGAAAAGCAACCGCACCAACACTGTCAGACATACCTACATGCCCCATTGTATTATCTTCATAACAATAAGGAAATCTATACAATATCTGTTCATCTCTAAGCAGGTAAAATGCAGCATACTCATGTTCAATATCATAAGTCGGCTTACACGACACAAATTTAACTTCTCCCCAATCATCCAATGTAATGTCAAATGACTGCTCCGGTATCATGTACTTATTTATGTATTCTATTGAATTACTATCAATATCCAATTTTCCGTCATTCACATCTGATTCTGTATCGTTCTGACTCTCCTGTTCTCCTGCATAAACTATCTGCGGATTTGTCTCTTCTGGATTTTCCTGTTCGCTTTCATAAGCTGATTGTGAAGTTATCCCCTCAATTTCATTTATATCCCCGGTTTCTGTATATTCTTCTTTATCTGTTAATTGTTTTATCTCTTTCCTTCCATCAAAGTATAGAACAAACTGCTCATCGAACTGTTCATCCCCAGACAGGATAACTTCGGCATAATCCCCATGCCATGTAACCTCCCATATACTGCTGCGTATACTTCCACCGTCATCCCGCAGCTCAAAGTCTGCTTTGGATATTCTGCTTTTACCCTCATAAAGAACCAGCCTGCCAGAAGCCGGACCAAACGGAAAATCAGCCTCTCCGACTGCCTGTAAAACCAGTTCATAAGTTCCGTCCGGTGAAGCAGATGTGTCCACCTTTGTTATTTTGTAATCTGCTACATAGACAAGACTTCCCCAAAACACAGCGATTATAATAAAAGTAACAGCCACAAAGCCTAATGCAAACTTCACTATCTTTTTCATTGTTCCATATCCCTTCTTTTTCAACGTCAAGCGATACCCACATAATTACTCTCTGACAATCCGGTATTGGTATTCCGGTATATTTGAAATCCCATCATTCAGAATTTTGTTTCCCAAATACTGAAAACTGCCATCTTCTGCAAACTGCATTGTAAGTTCATGCGTTATTACCGCATCATCACATAAAATCATACTGCACACCGCATCCACAGTTAAAGTAACCGTTCTATCTTTGTTTTCCCTAATATTCGTAACTTCTGGAAAGGAAGTTCCAAAATAGGTAGGCGCATAATTGAGACAGCCCAGTCTTTCCCATACATAAGTCTGTTTCTTTTCGTCAAATACCGCATAATCCTGTATCTCCTCTACTGTTACCGGAAGATATTCCATAATCAGGCGCTCAAACTCGTCTTTGGGTATCCCGTTCGGATAATCCTCTGAAGGAAACTGCTCCTGATATTTCATTGCATATAAATATTCATACATCCCATTATAATCTAAATTTTCCATATGGTCTGCATCCCATTCAGAGCATAAAAGATTGTTTCCCTGATAGGCTAATCCAAGTACACACTTTTCCGACATTTCCCTGTTTTCCTCTGTAATGGGTTTTACCCTGACCATGCAGCTTCCATCCACTATCTCAGTAACTTCCGGGTATTCTGGTACACATAACTCGTAACAGAAGTATCCTTTATCCGTAAATCTCCATTCTTTGATCCGGGTATAGGAAATATACGTTATTACAGGCTTATCATCATCGCTCCATGCGGCTTTTGCGGATAAAACATACATATCCTTTCCGTCATAAAAATACTTATATCTCCCGATGCCGCCATCAGAATGTATTTCATAGACAATCGCTGAACCGCTGCTGCCTGCTAAGGAAGCATTTAAAAATTCTTCCAGTTTCTTGTAATTTTCCATATTTGAATATATTTCCGTTATTGCGACCGGGCATCCGGTAGCTTTCAGTTTTTCCACCATCTGATCTATGACTTCATCTGCAATGACAACATTGGACGCACAGCCTTTATCTGCGTTTTTGTATAAATCCGATATAAGCCCCATCATTTCTTTGCAATCTTCTTCCGTTTTTTCCCGTTGACGGGCATCTATCGGAAGATCATAGCCTTTTTCCTCTTTATTACCGTATACCCACGCTGTCGCTGGGGCAGACTCTGGCATAGAGGGATACCCGGAGGGTGTTTCTATTTGCCCGTCTGCTTCTGCTTCCCCGTCTGCCTGTTCTACATCCTCCTTTTTCCTGTTCTCCCTGGTTCTGTCAGCATATTCCGTTTCCATACTTTTTTCATTAGCATTACATACACATAACAAAATACTACATATCAATATGGCAGTCAGCAATATACTATGTATTCTTTTCCCTCTCATCTTCCTCCCTTTGGCACTTCCAATTCTTTCTGATCGATTGAATTTGATAAATACCGAAATGTGCCATCATCAAACGGCTGTACCACGATTGTATTGGTAAAAGCAAGGTCAGAATTGTAATCTGCCCATACCCCATCAACAATAAGCGTAATTGTTCCATCTGCATTTTCTGAATAATCAACAACTTCTCCAAACGGTGGATACGGGCTTGCAAATATCATTTCATACTCATAGCTGTTGCTGTTCTCGTCATATCCGCACTTTTCCCGTACCTGTTCTATTGATACTGGAAAATATGTAGTCATTATTTTTTCGTATGTGTCCGCAGGTATTCTCCAGTTTTCTGTCCTTAAATTTTCCCCGGTGTATATCCGATATATATCTTCAAACATACAAGGCATCAGAATATCTTCTACATTGCTGCTGTCCCAGTTTGTCACAAGGACATTATAATTTACATAGCTTAACCCATATACATATTTAGCGGTCAATTCCCTGCATTTATCAGAAAGCGGTTTTATTCTCCAATACTGGCGCAGACTGGAATGGGCTATCACATCTTTATATGCATAAATAAAATAACCTTTCTCTGTCAGCTTGATTTCCGCTATATCGCTGACCAGGGTATTCTTAATCTCCGGTATACCGCCCTCCTGCCAGCCAATCCCCACATAATATGTCTGTAACTCATTATTTCTATATATAAAAGTGACAGCTCCGATAAGCCCATCCCGGTTTACATCAAATACAGTCACCATTGCATCACGTTTTTCTAAATATGCGGCATAAAAATCTTCCACTTCCCCATAGTTTTCCATATTGGTATCTTCTGTAATGCTGACATAGCCCGCTTCCCCAAGAAGTGAAACAACCTTCCGGCACTGCTCTCTTGTGAATCCTTTGATATTGGAGCCATAAGAAGATTCGCATATCAACTCTATATCTTCATACACTTCCTTTCCCTGCTCTGCTGCGGCCAACGCAGTATCTTTTAATTTATCTTTTTCCGCTTCGGTTATCAGGCATTTTTCCGTTTGCGGAAGGAACCATAAAGATGATTCCATTTCTGAATCTGATTCTGTTTCGCTTTCTTCTTCGCCCTCTCCTGCAGCGGTATTACCTGATACTTCTTTATTACCGCCGGATGGAACAGAAGTATTATCGGAAAGTATTTCTATTGGAGGTTCCCACACTTCCTCTGCGTTCCTTTCGGAACTTCTTTTCCCCAAAACAATACTGCCTGTTATCACAATGATTACCATCAGCGCAATGAGAGAACCATACTTTTTTAAAAGCCATTTTACATCCTCCATTATTCCGTTCCTCCGTATATTTCAATCCATTCTTCTTTTGTCAGGCGGTTGGAATGCCACCAAATATCATGTTCATCTATTAAATTAGCACCCTCCGGGTATCCCTCCATGTCATCCGACAAAGAAGAGGAAATCATCTGATTCGATACATACTGAAAACAATCCTCTTCCAAAGGACGGATTACTGTTTTATGTGAATACGCCATAGATGCATTGTCATTCGGATATACAGCATTGACAATAAGCGTGATTGTTCCATCCTGATTTTCTGTATAACTAACTACTTCCGGGTATGGAATATCAGGATATTCGACTTCATAAAATCCCCGTGGTCTGTACTCATAAGCTGCCTTTTCTGGAATATATGTTGTCTCCCTCCGAAGCGCTTCCTCGTTTACATTAAAATACGTCATAATGACATTCTCAAATATTTCTTCCGGTATCTGATAGACCGCTCCGACCGCCAAACTTTCGTCTGCGACATAAGGAACGGACTGCCCATACAAAATTGGATAAAAATTGTCAAAAATATCATAAAAATCCAACTCCCCAATATCTTCTTCATTCCAATCCGTGAGAAAAATATTGTTCTGTTCATAACCGACTGGCAGGATATACTTCCGGTTCAATTCCCTGCATTTTTCATCTAACGGTAATACCCGCAATGCCGTATGCTCTGGCGTATCACTTAACGTAAGCACATAGTTTTCATCTGAGAAATAGCTTCCTTCAAAGAGCAAATACCCTTCCTCTGTATATTGCCATATATCAGCCGGATAGCTAACTGTACTTCTATTCTGAAGACACCCGTCCTGATCATATTGGTAGTACCCTCTGACAATACTCACGTTGCCGTCCTCTGTTTTTAGATCAAATTTCCGAAATCCAAAGTCTTTGATTACTATGATTGTCAGCATTGCGCTCTTCTTTTCATCTACTGCTTTACAAAACTCTATTACCTGTTCTGCTCCTGCCATGTCAACCTGATTTTCACTGTCAACAGCCACATAACCATTCTCACCAAGCTTTGCAACAATGCGCCGCAGCGTTTCCAAACTGCTCAAAGTATTTGTTTCCTCTTTATTGCCGGATGGCATAGAGGGATGCCCGGAGGGTGTTTCCACCGCTTCATCATAAATATCACGGTAAATTGCCGCTATGCTTACCGCATCATCAAAATCGTCTTCATTTGGCAGACGCACTTCATTATCGACAACTATTTCCCTATTCTCCGGCACCTCTTGTAATTCATTGCAGCATCCAGTCATTACCAAAATAGCAGTACCCGCCATTACAAATAAAGTTAATATTTTTTTCTTTTCCTTTTTACTGCCAAATGGCATAAAGGTATCCTTAATTGTTTCCACCAAACCAGCTTTCCAGAACTTCTTTATCTTTTCCAACAACATAACCGCTTCCTCCTCTCCCTTTTACATCTTCTACCATACTCACAATCAAGATCGGACGTTCCACTGTACTTTCCGCTGTAAAAACAGCAAACCATCCAAGCTCTGTGCCGGAAGCATCTTCTTTTGAGGCTTTGATTTCCGCTGTTCCGGTTTTCCCTGCCAGAAGAATATCTTCACGGTGCACTGCATAGCCCGTTCCATGAGAGTCATTGATAACCTTTTTTATTCCCTCCAACACAAGATTCGTTGTATTTTCAGAAAAAGCGTTTGGAATCCAGTATTCCGGCTCTGCATCCGGGCGATAAACAAAATACGGCTGTATCACATTCCCTTTATTGCAAAAGGCTGTATAGAGACATGCCATGTGGAGCGGATTTACCAAAATCTGCCCCTGCCCGTATCCGCTGTCAGCCAGTTGTATCTCCGTTTCAATATTTTCCGTGTTGGAATACTGTGATTTTGACATTACAACTTCAAAAGGCATTTCTTCCTGAAAGCCCAGTTTCAACAGAAAATTTTTCATTTCCTCTGCACCGATTTTTAATGCCGCTTTTGCGAAATAGATATTATCTGAATAGATCAGGGCATTTTCCAAAACAACCGGATCATACGCATGAAGTGTCGTTACATGGTAGGAACCCCATGAAGCATCCTTTTGCCAGCTTAACCCTACGTTTCCATAGTCCTCATTTGGATTGATGGCTCCGGACTCCAGACCGATTGCCGCAGTAATTGGCTTAAAAGTGGAACCCGGACACCATACCTGCCGGAAACGGTTATACATTGGTTTGTTTTCATCCTCATTCAGTGCTACCCATTTCTCACTGGATAATCCCATAATAAAGTCGTTATTGTCATAAGACGGTGTGCTGACTAATGCCAATACTTCCCCCGTATATGGATTCATCGCTACGGAACAGCTTTTATCTTCCCGGAACTGTTCATATAAGGTCCGTTGAAGTTCTGAGTCAATCGTCAGCTTTATCGTTTTTCCATGTTCCACCAGTCTGTCTGCCAGTTCTTCCTTTGTGTTTCCTTCGGCATCCACAATATAGATCCGGCATCCATTCTGTCCCTTTAATTCACTCTCAAACAGCCCCTCCGCCCCACTTCTTCCAATGACGCTGCTTGCAGTATACCCTTCCCCAGCGTGTTTCTCCAAATCCTCCGCCGTGACACTCTGCACATATCCCACTAAATGCGCTGCCGCTTCGCCTAACGGATATGCCCTTACCTCCGTGTCTGAAATCATAACGCCCGGTATCTCAAGCAACTGCTGCTGTCTTTCATGCTCTTTTATTACTTCTTCATCTGGTTCCATTGACATCAATTCTATTTCTTCCACTTTCTGCAGCGTTTTAATTGGAACAAAAGAATCCTCTTTCACCCACTTTGCCGATAATTTCTTTTCTATTTCTTCCGGCTTCATTCCCAACAACTCCGCTATCTGCTCTATTGCACTATCCATATTTTCCAGTTTTCCCGGCACAATCCCCACAGAAGACGCAACACCCGGTCCTGCAAGTATACGATCATTTCTGTCTAATATTTCTCCCCTTTTGGCTTGTATGGTAGAAACCCTTACTCTGTCCGTGGAGGATAGTCCCGGATAGATCAGGGAATCACTCCATACCAGCTTGTAACCATCTTCTTTTTTCAGGAAAAATGCCTCATTCTCAAAGCTGATATTCCCCGCAGCAGTATCAAACGCCGTCTGGTACTGCACCACATTTCTTTCTGCATCGTAAGAGATAATTGTGGTTGTCATGTTATGTGCTTCTATCCCTTCATAGATCGCTGAATTGCGCTTTATAAAATCCTCCTCCCTGATCTGTCCAGATGCATCCACGTCAAGCATTTGATACATTTCCTTATAATTCTGCTCTGAAATATAATTCATATATGTGATGAGCAATTCATCCGGTTTGGTCAGATTGCTCCCCGTTTTAGCTAAAATCAGCATATATACTGCCATGCCAAATGCAATTGCTCCCATAATGCCTGCAATGAGCCACAAAATCTTTCTACTTCTCTTTCTGCGTCTGCTTTTCTTTTTCGCCATGAACTTTCCTCCAAATTGAAACCACTTCAGCACTAAATATTACTTATGTAAGATTTAACAATAAAAAAATTTAGTATGTCTTGCCAAAATATTACATCAGTAAGATTTGTAAGTCAAGTAAAATATTTTAGAAGGCTAGCTAGAATTTATTTACAATAATATCTTTAGACAAACTTCAAACAAAGGAGGAGACTTTAAAATGCACACTTTACAAACACATATTGAAAACTATTTGGAGTATTGCCATACCCAAAAATGCTTAGATGAAAAAACGCTAAAAGCATATCGAATTGATTTGCAACAATTCGCTGAACAACTTACTATTCCAGATGTAACAGAAATCACCTCTTCTGAGTTAGAAACTTATATAGCTGAGCTTCATCATAGGTACAAGCCTAAAACTGCAAAACGCAAAATTGCTTCTGTAAAAGCCCTATTCCACTATCTTGAGTATAAAGATATTATTGACCGAAATCCTTTTAGCAAAATACAGATACGTTTTCGGGAACCTATGATTTTGCCCAAAATAATACCATTACATACCGTTGAGATGTTTCTATCTACAATCTACAAACAGCGTCAGGAGGCTAAAACAATATACCAGAAACGAAATGCCCTACGGGATGCCGCCGTTGTAGAACTCTTATTCGCTACTGGTATGAGAATTTCTGAACTTTGCTCATTAAAAGACAAAGATGTAAATTTATATGATGGCATAGTCCTGATTTACGGAAAAGGCGACAAGGAACGACGGATTCAAATAGGAAATAACTCCGTGATTCATATTTTGAAAGAATATAAAGAAAACTTTTATACAGAAATTCAAGCCTGCCAACACTTTTTTGTAAATCAGTCCGGTAAAATATTATCTGATCAGGCAGTTCGCAGAATGATAAACAAGTATGCCTCCCTTGCTTCCATAGACTTACATATTACACCCCATATGTTCCGCCATACTTTTGCCACAAGCCTCTTAGAAGCAGATGTCAGACTGTTGTTTCCGTAAAAGAACTTGCAGCGCATACAGTCTCTCAGGTCTTTTTCAAGTTTTACCTGTGCAGCAATAATTCCTTTTTGTTTCGGAGCATCCTGCACCCTTACGTTAATTCCCATCTACGCCACCCGCCTCTCTTGCGGCGGAAAGCATGTTTATCTCCTCCATCTTCCTGTCTGCCAACCCTGCTGATTTTGAAAGCGCAAGTACAAACATAAATGCTACTATAAATCCTACCGCTATCATCTGCCGCCCCTCCTCTTCTGTTCCGCTTTTTTCTTCTGTTCCGCTTCTATGCGCTCGACATACTCACGAATGTCAATCAAATCCTCTAAGTCATAGATTTTGGAACTCATGGCACGGTCAACATTTTCAGGAGTACATTCGCCGTGTTCCGTCAGTGCTGCTATTACTTTCTGCCTGATTTCTTCCTGCACTGAATCCGGCATTGCTGCTATATAGTGTGGCGGCAGCTTTGAAACTTCTGTGATTACCTCCTTTTCATATCCGTAAGTCTTTTCAAAGTCACTTAGGAATTTTTCTTTTACCAATACTGCTCTTGCCCTGTTTTCCTCACTGGCTAACTCCACCAGTCCGTCTAAGAACTGAATCAGCTCCCTTCTTGTAAAGCCCATCTGTAAATCCTCCTTCTCAAAACAAAAAGGCAGGACCAGATTAGCAATACACAAACGGAATATCCGTTTTGAGAGCCAATTTAGTCCTACCTAAATCTTTGTTATTTTGTTTCACCTCGCATTTCCTTAAAGCCATAGAATGACCGTATCAGTAATCGACCATTATCTGACTTTCGTAATGTAGGTTTTCGATTTTGATCAGCGCTGTCCTAATCTTGACCTAAAATGGGCTTAAAATAATAGGACTAAATCAGTGCAAACCCTTATGTTTACTGGGCTTCTCTTAATTTAGTCCTATTATACCACCAGCATAGCCGAACAATTTCACACCATCATGCAAATCTTCCCACATAGCGTATATTTGTCGCCTGTGTTAATCAATTAAACTATAAGATTGGTCTCTGAATGACCATTACCGAAAGGGGGAGGAACGCCGCACCAGGCTTCTCCTCCCCAAAACAATATCCCGGGACCGTCCGAATCCACCCCCTGATGGGAACAATCCCTTTTCACTTCTCCCTCTCACCGAAACTATCAATCTGAAAACTCCACCAGCCAGTCCCCTCTCGACTCCACCGATATATAATAACTATGAGAAGCATCCAGGTAAATATTCCCATTATTCTTCCCATAAGTACCCACTCCATTCGCCAGCAGTTTTTTTGTATGATCATTGATATCATAGAGCCACACAATAAAATTCCCTTTATCCGCCCAGTTTGCACAATAGACACTGTGCGTCTTATCATCTCCTCTAAAACGTCCCGACACCATATTCCCCGTACCAGCCTGTGTAGGTGTCGTTTCCGTCAGAACCGGCGTCATCGTGATCTTCCAGTGCCCGGCAGCGCGAATCTCAAGAGAGGATCCTTCCGTCCCTCTCGCAACAGTACTGCTGCTCTCAAAAGCCCCCGCGCGGTTTTCCAGCACTTCCATCTCCCCCGCCGCATTTTTCCAGACCAGTCCGAAATAACCCTCTGCATCCGTACTCACCGTATGCACCTCATAGGGAACCGGCGCCATATTCAATCCCGAGATATTCATACTTCCATCCCCTTCGTACACATAGCTATCGGCCACATCCTTATTTGTCACACGAATCTCCCTCGCGATCTCCGGATGTTTTGCCACAAAAACCGTGACAACCGTCTCCCCCAGCACTTCCCCTCTCTTAAACAAAAGCCTTGTATATCCCCGCGTCTCCTTCTCTACCCATTCCACACTGCAGACACTGCCATCCGCCACCGAAACCCCAAACTCTGTCCCTTCCGGCAAATTCCTTGCCGCCACATTCATCTGAATCTCAGCCGCCTGCGGACTCAGTGAAATCAGATCCGTGGAAATATCCACAAAAGGAACCGCCTCCTCTGCCCGCACTGTACCCCCAGCCAACATCATTCCACCCATAAACACCACTGCCGCCATAACCGTCGCCGCAATCTTTCTCCCAAATCTCATTCTCTTTCCGATCCTGTTTTCATTATTTTTCATCCTGATTCTCCTCTTTTCTGCGAATTTTTCTGCCAGCCGGATTTGAGATCCTATCTCCTGCCGGGGCGTCCGCCCGCCAAAAACTGTTCCTGCCTTCACCGAAAAATCCCCGCAATCTTCTCCCAAAGATTGACAAACACCATTTTAAATCTCCCCCACATCCCGATATCTTCCCTGGCCACCTCAATATCCGCCGCATTGTCCTCCCCGTCATCCGCCGAAATCTCCGCCGTCCGCAAAACAATCTGAATACTTGCAGGCTCCGCATTTTTATCGGAAGTAAACGACGGAAAAGCCGCCGTCACATCCATATTCAGGAAATTGTGTTCCTCCTCTATTTCCTCCAATTCACTGTCCACACTATCCTTTATCGTATCTCTGGCATCCCGCATCACATCCACACTGTCCGCGATCCCGATCCCGCTTTGTACCATACCGGTCAACCCATTTAATGTCAGCGTCATAGAAGAAGACAGGGTATCTTCCGTCAGCTCCATGGTATTGCGTATGCTCGACAACGCCGCCTGGGTTGCAGTGAGCGTCATTTCCGTGGCGTCCACCAGATCCGTCAGCTGCGTGATCAGCGTCTGCAGATCCTCCCGCACCTGCCCGTCTGTCCAGTCCGCCATGGAACTCATGCTTCCCGCCATGGAGTTTAAGGTATCCATCGTACCGTTGGCCTTGGAGAGCAGTTCCTGGCTGTTCGATACCAGCGCTTTCCCAGTATCTCCCGCCTCCGCGTTCATCCCTTCCAACGTAGCAATATAACTGCTCAGAAAAGATTTTAACCCCACATCCGCACCGGAAGGATCGGCGATCTTTACATCCATATCCTTTGCCGGATCATATCCCATACTCTGTACGGCTTCCGGAATGCCCGCCTGCATCGCCGCCTGTATCTGTGCCGCCGCTTCCGGCGGGATACCCGGTACAGACTGCCCTCCTACGATCGCTGTCACCGCCTCTTTGGGAACTCCCGTGGCCGCACTCACTTTTTCCGCCACGGCCTGCGTCGCCACCGCACCTACTGTCACATCCACCGTCACACTGCCGCCGCCCACATTCACAGTCTGCTGCCCTGCGGTCCCCGTGATCTGTCCAAGCTGTTCCACCTTCTCCTGACTGATCGTTCCGTCCGCGATCTCGTTTAACTGCCCAAGACTGCCGTTTAACTGATCCAGGCTGGTCGACATATCGGAACCGAAACTCCCTAATCCTTCGACCGTGCGCATCATTCCTGTCAGCCTGTCGATCGACTCATCCAGATTGGCCTGATCCGCCTCGGTCTGGGTATTGATGACCTTCAAATAAGTCACCATGGTTTCCAGGGAAGCGATGGCCGCATCGGCGTCCGCCTCCATGGATTCCCGGTTCTTATCATAGATCTGGTGCGCCTTTTCGGCCTTATTTAACCCTGCCTCCAGACTTTCCAGATCCCCTTTCATACCCTCAAGATTATCAAACACCACATCCATGGCCGCGTCCATGGCATCCGCGGAATCCTCCACCGTCTCCCGCACGTCCCGCACATCATTGACAACCTCCAGAGAACTGAGTGTCACAGGAACCGCCATAAAGAATACCCCCATACTCTCATAACTGTTGGTCCCCACATCGATGCGAAACTCACTCTCCTCGCCGGGCAGCGCCAGGAAAATCGCGGCTTTTTCCGTTCCCAGCGTCTGCAGCTGTGCCCCCGGCGCCTCGATACTCAGTGTGTCCTTCATATCCACCAGCGTCCCGCATATCAGGATCATATTATTTTTATAATAATCGTCGATATCCTCCTTCGGCATCACATGGATCCGTGTGCTGACAAGTCCCTCTGCGCCGCCCAGATCCTCGCCTCTTGCCTCCACGCCGTTTAACCTGTAAGAGATATCGATGTCCCAGGGCACCTTTGTTTTCAGGTCTTCGGATCTGCATTCGTAATAGAAATACTGGTTTTGAGTGTCCTCCAGATTCCATGTCACCTTTCCGTTTTCCACTGTCGGACTGGTGCGGTCGCTCATATTGATGATCTCGTCGTAATCGCCGTAATCCTCAATGATCGTATTGCCGTTTAAAAAGCATCCCTTTACCACGCTGATATCATCGATCCCCCCATAATAATCCATATTGACATACAGAGATTCATCCACTTCCACGCTGGGCGGCGCCGCCTGCAACGGTGTGCAGAACATCCCCACCGCCATCACCGTAGCGGAAATTGCCGCTGTTGCCTTATATCTTCTATATTTCTTATTTTTCCTCATGACCGTCTTCCTCCTGTTTGCTGCCCGCCATATAGGCCGCTTCCTTCTTCTCTCCCTGTCTTTTCCCCGCCTTCCGGGCCTGCCGCTTTTCTTCCTCCGTCTCCCCTGTATGCCGCAGTTCCTCATCCCGCCTTTTCTTTGCTTCCTGCAGGCCTGCCAGTTTTTCCTTCTTCTTCTGTTCTCTCAGATTTTTCAGCAAAATTCTGTACTCTATCTTTTCAAGCCGCTTTACGATCAGAGAATCCTCTTTCGCCCTCTTCTCCTGACGCCTCGCATTTCGGCCTTCATCCTCCTGCCTTTCCTCTTTTTTCCTTCTCTTTTTCTCCTCCAGTTTTCCCTTCACTGTGTTGCGCAGCTCCCGTTCTTTCATGATCGGTTTGTCAAGCATTGTCATCAGTCCCGGCACGGCAAGCAGCACAAGTGTCATACTGAGGATCGCTCCCCGTCCCAGCATATGACCGATATCCCTGATCGCCTCCACCGAAACCACAAAATAGATCGCATAGCCTGCAACGATCAGAATCGTACCGGATGTCAGGATGGACAGCATGCTGGCCTGCAGTGCGCCCAGAGCCGCTTTTTTCGGCTGCATCCTGTCTCTTCTGTCCAGATAGTTGTTGATCAGAAGGATCGAATAATCCACCGTGGCGCCCAACTGAATACAGCTTACCACCACCATCGCCGCAAACATAAACACCCTGCCCTGCAGATAAGGGACCGCCAGGTTGATACAGATAGCCGCGCTGATCGGTATGATCGCGATCACCGCCAGCAGCAGCGACTGGAAGGCAAGGATCACAACCACCGCCACACCGACCAGAGAAAAGGCGTTGACCATCGCGTAGTCCGCGTCACAAACCACTTTGAGATCCTGGGTGGAAGGGGTGTTGCCCGCCACATAGGAATCTTCCGGATAGTAATTTTTCACAATGGCCTGTATCTCATCCGACGTCTCAAAAGCCAGATCACTCTCCGATTTTGTTTTGGTAAATACCAGCATCCTCGTATAATTCTCTTTTCGCAAAAGCCCCGTCACACTTTCCGGCAGGATCTCTTCCGGCACACCTTCCGGCAGCATATCCGACAGCGCGGTCACGCTCCGCACATAGCTTAAGTTTTTCAGTTCTCCCGCCAGTTCCCGCTCCGTAACCGGAGAACCGTTTGGCACCATGACAAGATAGAGATTGCTCCTCCCGAACTTTGATTCGATCAGCTGTTCATCATCGTAAACCACCGTACCTACGCTTGCCCCCAGGGCGCTGTTCCCGTAAGTATTGACATTGGAATTCTGCATCAGGCAGGCAGGGAGAAACACGATCGCAATAAAGATCACCACAGCATACCGCAGTCTGAACACTACCCCGGCCGCTTTTTTAAAAGAAGGCATCAACATCTTATGCTGTGTTCTCTCGATCAACGGTTCAAAGCGCAGGATCAAAGCCGGCATAAACAGAAGGACTGTCACAATACTGCAGAGAATGCTCTTCCCCAGCACAAACCCCAGATCCTGCCCGATCAGAAACTGCATGAAAAACAGTGCCATAAACCCCACAAATGTCGTCATCCCACTGGAGAGCACCGATACGGCCACATCCTTTATAGCATTTGCCATCGCCTTTTCCCTGTCTGTTTCCGTCTCTTTTTCCCGCATAAAGGTATGTAACAGAAAGATCGAGTAGTCGATGGAGATAGCTAACTGCAGCACCGCCGCCACCGAATTGCTGATAAAGGAGATCGTTCCCCTGAAAATATTGGTGCCCATATTGATCACAATGGCCACCCCCATAACGATCAGAAACAGAAGCGGCTCCGCCCAGGAATCCGTCGTCAGGCACAGGATCACAAAGATCAGGCAGATTGCGATCACCGTAATCAGCGCAATCTGTACATTCAAGGTCTCTTTCAACGACTTGTTTTCCACCGCCGCGCCGCCGTAGTGGCCCTTCTCTCCGAGAATCCCGTTTATCTCTTCAAGCGCCTGATCTGTCAGCGCCGCCGTATCTCCCTCTGTGAACGTCACATCCATCACGGCACAGCTGTCTTTATAATAATCCTTCTGCCCCGCGATATCGATAAACTCTCCGGACATATAGACATCCGAGCTGATCCAGGACACCATATCTACGCCGTCCACATTTTCGATCATTTCTTTATAGAGCTCCGCCTCATAGGGCGTGACATTCTCGATCATAACCCGGGCCGTTCCCGGATAACCAAACTCCGCCTCCATCACATCGATCGCTTTTTTGGAAGTCATACTGTCCGGCAGATACGCCGTCAGGTCATAGTTGACCTCAATAAAAGGAATACACAAAACACAGACCACCGCCAGCACAATAAAAACAGTCATAATTTTGTTTCTGTGTCTGACGATCCACTCTGGCAGAGAGGTTTTTCCCTTCCGCAGATCTTCCAGGCGCTTTTCCCTGCTCTCAAACTTCTCTTTTACCTTTTTTGCCGCCTCTTCTTTCGCGGCTCTCATTTCCGCTTCTGTCAGCTTCATACGTTTGTCATCACAACCTTTCCACAACCTGTTATCCCACATCCGCAAGCCGAACTCTTTCTGCAAAATCTGTCCGGCGCATTTTCTTTCTGCGGAATGTCTCCTGTCAGTTAACAAGATATGCCATTTCTTTCCGGGTGTCTTTAGACAAAAGTTCCTGTCTGTTCTGTTTTCTGACAAAACGCACTTTCTGTCTGTTTTTTATCAGGGGATTTTGTAGTATGGTTAATGTGAACAAATATTTCACCTGCAGATCATATGTCCCGAAAAAGGCACAGATTATAATCTGCAGGCTGCACAAAAGGCACAGGTATCGCAATGAGTCTGACACAGGATATGAAAACTTCTTTTTTTGAAATGCAGCTACAGCACTTAAAAAGACGCAAAAAAAGTCCGCTCACCCAAAAGGCAGCAGACCATATTTTAAAAAATTATAAACTGATGTTTCATCTGGATTCCCCGGTATCTTTTAACGAGGAGAACCGGGAAACATTTATTCGTCTTTTTTCGGAAGAATCTCCGGCCGAATTGGCAGAGTGGATAGAATCTCTGTTTCCGTAGCCATCTCATTTTTATACTGATAAATATAATAAGACAGCCGCTCAATATTATCCACCAGCTCCTTCATATTTTCAGCCAGCAGTTTTTCGTCCGCTTTCATGCCGCCCATGGCCCACTCAATCACCACGCCGGTCAGTCCGTAAGCAAATATCTTGGACGCTAACCGCTTCTTCTCCGATGTCATCTGCCCTTTCCCGTCCAGATCCTCCACCGCCGTCTCAAATAACGTCGTCAGCATCTTTAACAGATACTCCTCAAAAAAATTGTCGGAGCATTTGATCGTATTCATATAAAAGGATTTATTCTCCCGCATGATCCGCAACAGCGCGTAAAGCTTTTCATCCCAGTTTCCGAAAGTGATATCGGCGGTCAGCGGCACAAATGTCTCATTATAATAAATCCAGTCAAGCAGTTCGTATTTATCGCTGAAATGATAGTAAAAGGTCTGCCTGTTCACCCCGCATTCCTTCACGATATCTCCCACCGTCACCTGCTCAAAAAGCCGTCTGGAAGCCAGCCTTTTCAGACTCTCCGCCAGTTCTTTTTTTGTGATATTTGCATTCGCCAAATTTTCCAAGCCCCCTGTTTTACTGTTTTGCAATGATCCGCATATTTCTTCAGCCATCTCACCTGTGTCTGCGCTGCACAGCTGTCACAGTTTCTTCTGCTTTTCTTCCGATTCTTTTTCTGTACTCTTTTTCATCATCTCTACCAGATTCAGCCGAAACTCAAAATCCCGCCTGTTTTTAATCGCATTATTGGTTAAAATCAGGCCTGCAAACAGAGACTGCAGCGCCGCTAACAGTACAAAACAACAGACAAACAAGGTGGGAAATCTTTCCACCAGCCCTGTCTGAAAATAAGTCACCAGCACGGGAATCAGAAAGCCCACAGACAATACCGTCAGCACTGCGCTGATGAGCGTATAAAACTTCAGGGGCTGGTAATTGCGAAACAGCCTGATGATCGTGCCGATCACTTTCATACCGTCGGAGTAGGTATTTAACTTGGAGACGCTCCCTGCCGGCCTGTCTCTGTACTCTACGATCACATTGTCGATCGCCATATTATTGTTGACCGCATGAATCGTCATCTCCGTCTCGATCTCAAATCCTTTGGACAGGATCGGAAAGGTCTTTGCAAAATTAAAGCTGAAGGCCCGGTAACCGGTCATAATATCCTTGATATCGCAGTCGAAGATCTGGTTGATGGACATGCGTACTAGAGAATTTCCCATATTGTGGAAAGGTCTTTTATTTTCCGTAAAGTAAGTGGAGGAAAGCCTGTCCCCCACCACCATATCGCTCTGTCTTTTTAATACTTTATCCGCCATTTCTGTGGCGTATTCCAGAGGATAAGTGTCATCCCCGTCGGTCATAATATAACATTCCGCATCGATCTCCCGGAACATCCGCCTGATCACATTGCCCTTGCCCTGCTGATACTCGTGGCGCACCACAGCGCCGGCCTGTTCTGCGATCTTTGCCGTATCGTCGGTAGAATTATTATCATATACATAGACCACCGCTTCCGGAATATATTTTCTGGCATCCGCCACGACCTTACCAATGGTTTTTGCCTCATTATAACATGGAATCAAAAGCGCGATCCTGTCCATCCTCTGCCCTCCGTATAGTTACCGTATATGAACAGGTTCTCCTGCCATATCAATACCTTTTTATTAAATCAAGCATAATAAAAAGCAGAAAACTTGTCAAGTCCTCACCAGATACCGCTCTCCACATTCTTTTTCAAAGTGACCAACGCCTCCCGGTTTTCGATCCGGTAGATTCCCTTGGACTGTCTGGAAATGATATTTTCATCCACAAAATACTTGAGACACCGCAGCAGATGCCTGTAGCTCACCCCCAGATATTCCGCTTCATAAGACAAGTTCTTATCATAAATCCCTCCTTTCTCAACATTCAGGATTCTCGAAGCAAGCCTGTTGTCAAGGGGCATAAATTTATTGCACGCATTATTGCGGGCAGTAGAAGAAAGCATATGCGCCAGGCTGTATCCCAAAATGGAAAGCAGCCTGCAGTCAGCAAGTATCTGCTTTCGGCAGGCTTTTGTGTGGATCCTCATGCAGACGCACTCGTTCAGACTTTTCACCAGGGAAAAGCAGTGATCTTCCATAAAAAACTCCGCGTTTCCAAAAATATCTCCCTCCCTGCAGAATATATGCAGCAGTTCGTTTCCGTCATCGCCAGGAGCACAGACATAGGCATCCCCGGAGAGAACAATATACAGATATTCCACAATATATCCCGGCTCCAATATCGTCTCCTCCGGACTGAAAATACAGAAGTCCGGATCATAGGGCAGCCAGCTGCCGTATTTTTCCAGGTCTATCTTATAATAAGACGCGATAATATCCTTGTCGCAAAATTTTATGATCTCCATACTCCTCCATTGCTGAAAAAGAATCCTGCTTTGCAGGATTCTCCACTATCAGTTCTTTCCATGACGGCGGAATCTGCTCAATAACTGTGCGCGATCCTGCAGAATTCCCTGACAAGAGCGATATCCTTCTGTCCTTTCTTCTCCGGTGAAGACGAATTTGTGCGCGTAAGGGAATCCACACCGAAGGGATGTACCCTTTCGATGGCCTCCGCCACATTATCCGCCCCTAATCCGCCTGCCATGATCACCGGTATCTTCACCTGTTCTATTATCTCACGATCCCAGTCCCAATTATGCGTGATCCCTGCCGCGCCGATAAATTTGCCTTCCGATGCTATGGAATCCAGAATCAGCAGGTCCGCATATTCAGCAAACTTCTGTGCCCGTGTGATGGCTTCTTCACCGTCCATGCAGACAGCCTGTATGATCGATATGTCAGGACTGGTCTCCTTGATGCGGTCTCGCAGTCTCCCGTTTATTGTAACATGGTTTCCGGTGATCTGGATAAAATCAGGCCGGTATTTTCTCACGATCTCGCAGTAATAGTCTTCATCATCATTGGAAGCGATCAGAACACACTTCGCCAGGCCTTTTGCCGCTTCCAGAATAGCAAGACACATCTCCTCCGATATTTCCCCCGGCGCTTTCACGCCGCCTTTCAGGCGCTGGGGCGGCGCCATGCCGATATAATCCGCCCCTGCCTCGATCACAGCCAACGCCTCCTCAACGCTCTTCATCGAATAAATCTGCGTAATCATAGATCCTCCTTCTCTACTTTCCCGAAAAATTCCTCCGAATTCATCACATGGGCCGTAGTGTGCCCGATCATAATCAACATTGCCCTGTGTAATGACGCCGCATCGATTTCGCCGTACCCGATATCCTCATACCCATTATTACCAGTCAGATCAGAAAGGAACACCACATCATAGCAGTTCTGGCCCGCATCTCTGGCCGTGGAAAAACAGCAGCACTCCGTACACACTCCCGTAATCACCACCGTATTAACGCCCAGGGTTCGGAGAATGGAATCTAACGTCGTGCCGCAGAATGCGCTGTACCTGTTCTTTTTGATGACAATGTCTCCCTGTCTCGGAGCCACTGCCTCATAGATCTCAGCCCCAGACGTCCCATCCACCAAGGCTCTGCCCTCCTTAATCGCCTCGCAGAACTCCCCGGCCTTTGCCATATCCTTCCGGTCCGCCCTGATAACATCCTTCGTATAGATGATCTGTATCTTTTCCTGTCTGCATCGATCTAAAAATTCTTTCAGAGCCGGCGCCATCTGATGCCCCATATCAATATAGATAGGCGCCCCCGGCCCGACAAAATCATTCTGCATATCGATCACCAGAACGGCAGTCTTCTCGGGTATTATTTTATCGATCCGCATAATCCTCTCCTTCCCTGCTAAACTTTTCTCACATTTTCCACATAAGCCTTCACCGCATCCGCCTGAACCGGGCCGCCCCAAACCCCTTTTTCAAAGCAGGTCCCCACAATGGCTCCGTCCGCATATTTCAGACGTCTGGCCGCATTCTCTATATTGGTGCCGCCCCCCAGGATCACGGGGACATCGAAAGCCTCCTTGACATCCCGCACCATTTTTTCGTTGATCTCCTCGTCTTTTGCAAACAGTTCTATGGCATTTCCGCCTGCCGTCAGCGCATCTTTGGCATGAGACACCACAATCTCCCTGTTATACTCCTGTTCATTCAGAAAATGATACCCCGAAATTTCCGCGATCATGGCCACATGTTCCGCATCGATATATCTGCGGTAGTTCATGACCTTCATAGGATTTCCCTCAATGGCCCCGAAGGGAGACCGGGAAACCCCGGTCAGTGCCGCGCATCTGGTAAAATCTGCCCCGCAGGCCTTTGCTGCCGCAAGGGAAGGGGTAATGCTGTTCCACATGATCTGGACACCCACGAGAAAGTCTTTTCCGACCTCCGTTCTCACATGGGTACCCACCGATGCCATGCATGCCACGTTCACATAATCGGTATCGTCGGTAGGAACAAAAATACCGTCCACATTCTGTATGATACAGCCGTCGGCGCCGTTCTCCTTCAGAGTGCGGGCGTCCCGCACCGCTTTTTCAACGCTCCTCTCCAGATCGCCGCTTTTATAGTAGGGCGTATTGGGCATGGGCAGAAGATGGATGCAGCCGATCACCAGCTTATGCCCCCTTTTCCTTCTCGTAAAAATATTGTCATATCCTTCGTTTATTTTGATTAAACCAGGCATCCTTCCCTCCTTACGCTCAATGCTCTTCGATCTTGCTGTATCGCAAAATAGAACCTCCAAAGGGGAACAGGGAGTCGATCATATCCGCACAGAATTCCGTTGTTCCCTTTACATCCGCTAACGCCCCCGCAAACAGGCAGGCCGGCACTGTCTCAAACAGAGGCTGCATCCAGAACTGCGGCGCCGTCGGAATCTGAATAACCTTTAACGGATCCGCAAATAACTCCGGCTCAGCGTTTGTAAAGACCCGGTATCTGTAATCCTGCCTTGTGAGCACCTGGGAAACCTCGATTGCTCTGCTCAGAGAAGGATTCCTTTTATCCACAAACAGGAACATGCCGCTGTCCATCTTCCTTAAAATATAATCCACATGAGTCCAGTCCTCAAAGTTCTCATATCTGGAAAAGTCCCCGGTGGCCTCATACATTTTAGCCTGTCCAAACCATGCGGAAGCAAACTCCGGCCCGGAACTTAAGAACTCAAAATAGGGCACATCCCTAAAACGCACCGCCAGATTGTAAAGTTTCTCCTCCAGCTCTTCCCGAGAGTTCACAGACGCTTCGGAATAGGCGAGGATCTCCGCTCTGTACTGGTCAGCTTCCTCTGTTTTAATTTTCCCAAGCATCTCCGCCATCTGAATGGCAAAGTGATACAGTCCCAGCATGGAAGCCACATAGGTGCGGCATCCCGGTGTTCTGTGCAGATCGAACTCCTCCGGCACCACATGCAGGATCCTGTCACAGGCTTTTGCTACCGGAGATTCGCTGTCATGGGTTACCGCCATGGTGACGGCTCCGTTTCTCTTTGCCCTCTCGGCCGCCTCCACAACCCGCGACACCTTGCCGGAAAAGCTGACGAGGATCGCAAGAGTAGTACCCTTCTCACCGAACCGGCGCACATCATAATGTCTCGCCAGATCGATGCAGACCGGCGTGTCAATATCCATCTTCAACAGCTTCTCGAAACACTCTTTTACCGCATAGGCGGCGCAGATGCTGTCGCCGCAGCCGCTGATCACGATCCGCTCAAACCGGGCAAGCTCCTCTTTGCGAAAGACGCCCGCCGCCTTCTCCGGCAGATTGCCGCACAACGTCTGCGTCATATCTCCCAGGCTCCAGATTTCCCTGTGTAAATTACTGTCAAATTTCATTGTCATTTTCCTCCTTCATCATGAAATAAATTGATAACTATGTAGTTTATATAAAACGTCCGCCTCTTTTCTAATCTCTTCGCATACCGCGTCATCAAACAGAGGAACCGGACCGTTTTGCCTTAAATTATAGCCGGAAGCCACATTGGCCATGACGCCTGTCATTGCCAAATCCTTTCCCACGCACCAGGCGTAGGCCGCGGCTGCCGTGGAACAGTTTCCGCAGCCTGTGACATCCACCACGACGCATCCTTCCGGAAGAGGCGCCGATGGGATATAACAGATCTTTCCGTCTGAAATGGTATACATCCCCCTTTTTCCAACCCGCAGAATCACCAGTTCGCAGGGCAGATTTTTCAGAAAGTTAAGTAGCGCTCTCTCATCGTCTATGGAAAAAATATCCTTTGCCTCCGACACATTAAAAGATGCCATCTCGATCTGATCGCACAGCGCAAGTATTTCCCGATGGAATTTTTTATTGCTGTGTATCCCGTTGGGCTCCCACATCACTTTGAATCCGAAGGTTCTTTTCAGTTCAAAGATTTTTTGCCACATGTCATTCATCACCGGCGTCTCACTCAGATATAGGCACTTTGTATCCGCCCCGACCACCTGCTCAAAGTCTTCCCCATGGGGCCGCCAGAAATCGCTGTCCTCCCAGTGCCCTGTCACAAACTCCCAGGAAAGTACATTCCCGTTTTCATCATAATCAATCACATTATAGGGCGTCTCATCCGATACATAGATCACCCCCTCCTCCGAAACTTCATTGTCCGAAAACCAGGGCTCAAAGACCTTTTTAAAATCCCGCCCCACTCTGGACAAAAACAGCACATTCTTCGTATAGGGCCTGATCCCGCAGTATCCGTACAGAGGCACTCCTCCCAGATGAGGTTCCGAAACATTCTGTCCGTTGACCGCTATTTTATCCAACATGGTAAGGCCGGTTACAACATACTCCATCTAAACTTTCCTCCTCTTATACACTTTCCTCTGCCATCTTCCGCTCTCTGATATTCACAAAGATCAGTGTCAGGAGCGCCACGGCATAGGGAATGATGGACAGGAAATTCGTGGGAATGCCTGTGGATTTAAGCTGTGTGGCAAGCGCATCGCAAAAACCGAACAGCACCGAGATGAAAAACGCTCTCTTCGGTTTCCCGCCGGCGATCAGAATTGCTGAAAAAGCAATGAACCCGCGTCCTGCCGTCATATCTCTTGAGAACAGCACCACATTGGACAGGGACAGCTGCGTCCCTGCAAGTCCACAAAAAACACCCGTTATGATTCCCGCCACATATCTGATCTTTTCCGGATTTTTCCCGGCTGTCCGCACTGCCCCCGGGAAAACGCCCGTTGCCCGCAGCCTGATGCCAAAGGGAGTTTTATAGAGCAGATAATCCATCACAAACACCAGGATGACCGCCAGATAAATCAGTACACTGTAACCGGAAAAGAGCTTATTCATAATGTCTATTTTTAAATCTAAATTTAATTTTTGTATTGCAGCAATATCCGGCGAATTGAATATGGCAACCGGCAGAAACCTTGACAGAAAAAGTGTGGCCGCGCTGACAAAAATATTGATTGCTATCCCTATTACGAAATTATTCGCCTTCAACGTAACCGCAAAAAAGGAAAAGAACAGGGAGACCAGTATGCTTGTCACCATCCCCGCAAGCAGACCAAGCAGTGCGCTGTGACTGTAATAGCTGACCAAAACAGAGACAAAGCAGCTCGACAGCATGATCCCTTCCATTGCGATGTTCACAACTCCCGCCTGATAGGAGATAATGCCTCCCAGCGCACACAATACAAGCGGCGCCGACAGGATCACTGTCATCTGCCAAAGACTGATCAATACACTCATTTTTCTCTCCTCCTCCTTTTGATCACAAGCGCTCCCTTAGCCGCCACAAAGAATATCATAATCGCCTGAAGCACCGCCGCTATCTCTGACGGGATATCTGTGGAAAGCTGCATGCTGATCGCGCCCACCTGCAAAATGCCAAACAACACCGCGATGACAAAGCAGCCCACAGGATTTGACATCGCAACCAGTGCCACAAGCATCCCTTTCATACCATAATCATTGGTAAATCCCGACTGAAACGTATGATTTACATACAGAGCCTGAATTGCTCCCGCCAGACCGGCAATGGCGCCCCCGGCCATCATGGCCCTCATGGAGACGACATCCGTATTGATGCCGGCCTGTCTGGCAAACAGCAGATTTTTGCCAACCATCCTTGCTTCAAACCCTTTCACGGTCCGTTTGTTGTACCATACAGCCGCCGCAAGTACGATCGCCACAAAAATCAGGGAAGAGGAAAACTTTGATGAAAATAACATCGGCAGTTCAAAATTCTCAGGCACAAAATCCATTCTGGAAATACTCGAGCCTTTCATCCGCAACGGATAGGCCACCATGTACTCTGTCAGTTCAATGATGATATAATTGCCAAGCAGTGTGGTCACTACCTCATTGATCCCGTATTTCACTTTCAAAAGTGCCGGCCAGAACGCCCAGATACTTCCGAAAAACATTGCGATAATAACCGAAAGTCCCACATTGATCATCAGATTTCCCGTATTGACAAACTGCGGCAAAAGCGCCGCAAAAAATCCGCCGGCAATAAACTGTCCGTCAATTCCTACATTTGCCAGACCGGCCTGATCCGGTATGGCGTAGGCTATGGCAAGTAAAAAGAACAGAAAAATTTTATTGAGCACCGAGGCAACCGCCCCCATATCCTTGAAGGAGCCGGACATAATATACCCTACGACCTGAACCGGATTCTCCCCGCACAGGAAAAACAGAATGCTCCAGGAAATGAGAATCAGAATCACCGCTTCCACAGTTCCGCTTCGTTTTTTCAGTTTATCCATCATTTTCATCCTTTTTTACTCCCGTCATATAATATCCGATCTCATTCAGATCAAAGGCTTCCGGATCGGAAAACTCTTTCACCAGTTTGCCCCTGCAGAGCACACAGATCCTGTCGGACATTCTCACAAGCTCATCCAGATCCTCACTGATCAACAGAAAAGAACAGCCCTCACGCTTTAACTCGTTGATCTTTCCGTGAATAATGCTCTGGGCGTTAAAATCGATTCCCGCCGTCGGCTGGGAAAGAATCGTCATAGCAGGTCTGTCATACAGTTCTCTGCCGATAATCACCTTCTGCATATTTCCGCCCGACAGGCCGGAAATCAGCTGATCTGAGGATCTGAAACCTTCCACTTTGTACTCTTTCGCGATCTCAGTCGCATAAGAATCCGCCCCGGGCCAGTTCACCGTAATTTTCTTTTTCCCCAGAAACGCCTCTTTCAGATGCCCGGTTATTGTATTATCCGTGATCGTACAATTCTGCGCCAGTCCTTTGTGCATCCGATCCTCCGGTATATAAGCCATCTTTCTGGCGCGCCTTTTGCTGATACTCTCCCCGGCAACATCCGTGCCGTCCAGTAATATTTTTCCGGAACGTATTTTTTTCAGTCCGATCAGGGCATCCGCCAGTTCCACCTGTCCGTTTCCTTCTATACCGGCTATCCCCAGGACTTCACCCCCGTAAATTTCAAAAGAAATATCCTCCAAACTGATGCGTCTGCCGGACATGCAAAGCCCTTCCACACGGAATCTGCAGTTACTTTCCGCTCTGTCGATCCTTTTTTCGTCCCGTTCAAAAGCAGTGACCTCATAGCCCAGCATATCCCTGCTGATCTGCTCCATTGTCGCCTCATCGGTCTTTACATCAGAAATCGTCTCTCCCTTTCTCAGAATCGTAATGCGGTCCGTCAGATCAAAAATTTCCCGCATACGGTGGGAGATATAGATCATGGTCGTCCCGTTATCCCGCAGTTTTCTCAGAAATTCAAAAAAGGAGTCCACTTCCGTGGGGGCAAGCACAGTAGTCGGTTCATCCAGTATTAACAGTTTTGCTCCCCGAAACAAAGCCTTAATAATTTCGATCTTGCTCTGCAGTCCGATGGTGACGCTTCCGGTTACGCTGTCCAGATCCAGATCCACATCGATCTGTTTCATAATCTCCCGGATATCTTTCCGGGCTCGCTCAAAATCTATTTTGCCAAATTTATTTTTATACTTGTCCTCGCTTCCCAGGACAATATTCTCCAGTACCGTAAAGGAAGGCACAAGCATAAAATGCTGATGGACCATGCCGATTCCCAGACGGATCGCATCGCTTGAATCCGCAATATGGACAGGTTCTCCATTCATCAGTATCTCTCCGGCATCCGCCTTTAAAACACCGTACAGAATGTTCATTAACGTACTCTTTCCGGCTGCATTCTCTCCCACTAACGCATGGATCTCCCCTTCGCACACCGTCAGATCCGCCCCCCGCAATGCGCAGACTCCGTTTGGAAAGGTCTTTTTTATGCCTCTTAACTGGATGTATTCTTTCCCCATATTCCTGCCTCCGTGGGGCAAATGGACAGATCCCTGTGTCCCTTTGCCCCTTACTTTTACTTTCGGTCAAATGCCATGTCCTGTTTTTGTCGCTCCCTGCTGTCAGTTACCGGACATTCTCAATCATAATAACTCGGAATCGTCACTTCCCCGTTTGTGATCGCGGTGACCAGTTCATCTACCTTATTTCTGTTTTCCTCCGAAACCAGTTCCTGATAATACTCGTTATCTGCCAGAGAGATTCCTCCGTTGGCCACATTGTATACATAAGCGGATTCCAATTCCTCACCGTTTTTGCACTTTTCTATGATGTCATAGATCGAAGTATCCACACGCTTTAACATGGAAGAAACGATATGTCCCGGCTGCATATATCCCTGATCCGTGTCCACGCCTATCGCCAGAAAGCCGTTTTCTTCCGCCGCCTCCAATACACCCAGACCTGCCGGTCCAGCCGCCTGGAAAATCACGTCGCAGCCATCGTCATAGCAGGCTTTTGCCGTAGTTTTGCCAAGTGCCGCATCAAAATGATCATTTGTATATCTGGATACAACTTCCACACTGTTTTCCGCATATTCCACGCCTGCTTTAAAACCAACCTCATAGTCATGAATCACCGGCCAGTCCGCGCCGCCTACAAACCCAACTTTTCCTGTCTCCGAAATCAGCGCCGCCAGATATCCCGCCAGAAAAGCGCCCTCATTCTGCATGTAGGTCACAGAAACAGCCCCTTCCTGTTCTGTCTCGCCATCAATATAAATGTATTTGGTATCCGGATACATTGCCTGCACTTCTTTCAACTCGTCGTCAAAAAAGTATCCTGTCACAAGGAACACAACGTCATAGTTTTCCGCCGCAGTTTTTATGGTATCCAGATAGATCGTGGAATCGTTATTACAGCTGAAGATCTTATACTCTACACCAAAATCTGCTGCCGCCTTTTCGATCCCCTCGTTACTCAAATCACAGAACCCCTTGTCGCCCACTGAATTATTTGCCACAATAGCAAAACGCACATCCGCCAAAGTCTCTGTCTCTTCCGACGGTACTTCCTCTGTGTCAGCTTCCGGCTGTTCTGCCTCTGCGGCAGGCTCTGTTTCAGCCGACGTGTTGTCAGGCTCCGGCGCCTTCTCCCCGGAACTGTTCCCGCATGCAGCAAGGCTGCACACCATCACCGTTGCCAGCATAATACTTAATACCTTCTTTTTCATGAATTGCCTCCTTTGAATAATAAATTATAATTTAATATCTCCTGATATCCGTCCCCGGCATAGTCGTTGCGCCCCGTTAAGCACAACTGCCCAATATCTGAAAGACATGATATGAGGGGATACATGCACGGATTTAATGATCGCGAAAAACTTTTTTTCTGATGATCTCTATAGTCTCTCTCCCGGGAAAGGCCTCGATACTTCCGTATTTTGTAACAGAATACCCTGCGTATTCATTGGCGAACTTTCCCGTTTCCTCTATTGTTTTCTGTTCCATATTGCAATAGATCACAGCGGCGGTAAAAGAATCTCCGGCTCCTGTCGTATCTACGACAGAAATCTGCTTGGGCGCAAAATACGCATATTCTGTCTCTGAAATATAAAAGCTTCCTCTGCCGCCGCATTTCACCCATAATTTCCCGGCTCCCTGATGCAGCACCTTTTCTGCTGCCTTCCTTGAATCCTCATCCTCTCCCAGCATCTTCACCTCTCCTTCATTTGGTATCAGTACATCCACATAGGGCAGGATTTTCTCAAAGATTTCTACGGCATCCTGTTTCAGTTTATTTCCTAAAACTCTGAGATTCGGATCAAGAAACACAAGCACACCCTGATTATGGCACTGTTTTGCCAGTTCCAATGCCGTCATGCGGCTTTCCATCCCTTCATTGATCACTGTTCCGGAGATAAAAAGCGCATCCGCCTCTTTACAGATATCCCGAAAAGATTCTTCCAGACTCATATGCAGATCAGCTGCTCTCTCCCGTATGCCGATCCAGTACTTTTCTCCGTCCGGTTCCACCAATGCAATCGTATTTCCTGTCATATAGTCTTTGCAGCGGACGATTCCTCTATCCGAAATTCCGTTCTCCGACAGATATTTCACCACTTCGTCGCCGTCTCTGTCATCACCGAGAAACGTGAGCGGAACAGAATCAATTCCCAGTTTACTGAGTGCGGTCGCCACATTGAGCATCGTTCCGCCTAAACCCCGGCAGATGCGATCGGTATGGGTACATCCTCCTTTTATGGGAAGTTTCTTAATGGGAACAGATGTGTCTATATTGCAGTCTCCCATACAAGCCACTATTTTCTGTTTCATACATACCCCCTGTCAATATGCTGTATTTTTCGGTTGAATTCCTCTGAAATTTAAATAGATTGTATCATAGTATTTCTTCAGCCGTTAGGACACATGTCATAATTCTGCTTTTATTTTTTATGTTTTTTGTGGACTTTTTTGATATAAGGCCAAATATGAAATGAGAGACAATCGAACAGATCTGCCCTGCTCAATCGAACAGAGGAGATTTTCTACCCTGCGCATAAAAAAAGCCGTAAGAAACCTAAATCTCTTACAGCCTTTTTGCCTGATTTTACAGGATATCATTATAAATCCATACTATACTTTACATATGCCCCGCTCCCGCCCGGGATACTGTCAGTCTTCCAACACCAGTTTCTTAAAGTTCTTCTTACCTCTCTTTAAAATAATACCGTCTCCGTCAAAGAAATTCATCTCATAGGATGCCTTGACATCCGTCACCTTCTCATCATTTACACTGACGCCGCCCTGTTCAATGGCCCGTCTCCCCTCGGAGCGGGAAGCCACTAATCCACAAGCTGTTAACATCCCGATCAGATCGATTTTCCCCTCCTGGAAATCCGTTTCCTTAAGCACCGCCTTCGGCATGTTTTCAATACTGCCGCCTCCGCCGAAAAGCCCTCTGGAAGCTTCCTTCGCCTTTCCGGCTTCCTCCTCGCCATGGACGAGATTTGTCAGTTCATAGGCCAGTATATCCTTGGCTTCGTTTAACTGGCTGCCCTCCCATTTATCCATCTCATCGATCTGCTCGATGGGCAGAAAGGTTAACATCCGCAGGCACTTCAGCACGTCAGCATCCCCGATATTACGCCAGTACTGATAAAACTCGTAAGGAGTCGTCTTATTCGGATCCAGCCACACCGCCCCTTTCTGCGTCTTGCCCATCTTCTTCCCTTCAGAATTCATAAGCAGCGTAATGGTCATCGCATACGCATCTTTCCCCAGTTTCTTCCGGATCAATTCCGTACCGCCCAACATATTGCTCCACTGGTCATCCCCGCCGAACTGCATATTACAGCCGTAGCGTTTGTAGAGTTCCAGGAAATCGTAGGACTGCATGATCATGTAATTAAACTCCAGAAAGCTCAGTCCCTTCTCCATTCTCTGTTTGTAGCACTCCGCCCGCAGCATGGTATTCACCGAAAAACAGGCGCCGACATCCCGGATAAACTCAATATAATTTAAGTCTCTGAGCCATTCGGCGTTGTTGACCATCATGGCCTTTCCCTCGCCGAACTCGATAAAGCGGCTCATCTGTTTCTTAAAGCAGTCGCAGTTGTGGTCGATCATCTCTGTTGTCATCATGTTCCGCATATCCGTCCTGCCGGAAGGATCGCCGATCATGCCCGTGCCGCCGCCGATCAGCGCAATGGGCTTATTGCCCGCCATCTGCAGCCTCTTCATCAGGCAAAGCGCCATAAAATGGCCCACATGAAGACTGTCCGCCGTGGGATCAAAGCCGATGTAGAAAGTGGCCTTCCCCTCATTTACCAGTTCCTTAATCTCCTCCTCATCTGTCAGCTGCGCAAGCAGACCTCTGGCCTGCAGTTCCTCAAATATTTTCATAATGTCTCCTCTTTTCTCTGTTTTTATCTGCCTTATTTGTTCGCCATGAGTTTGATCATACCGTCATTCAATCCCTTCACCGTCAGTTTATACATCGGGAACATCTCCCTGATAGCCGTCTCCGCCTCCCGCCAGGGGGCTCTGCCGGGCGCCATCTTGGGGTTCATCCAGACGATCTTTTTATAATGCTTCTTCATAAGCAGCAGCCATTCATACCCCGAAAGCCCGCCGTTTGGCCCTCTGTAATTGCCGCTGTCGGAGTACAGCTCCTCCGGCGCCATGGCCGCATCGCCGACGATGATCACCTTATAGTCGCTGTCCAGATTGCGGAACATCCACTCCGTATCCACCCACTCGCCGTTCTCGCACTCCGGCGTCTTATAGAGCTTGCTGTAAATACAGTTGTGGAAGTAATAACATTTTACATCTTTAAAGTGATTCGATTTATTCACCGCCTGAAACAGATCGTTCATCAGGCTGCTGTAGGGGATCATGGTCCCGCCGGAATCAAAGAGCAAAAGCAGCTTTACCGCATTCTTTCTGGGCTTTTCCATGACGATCTGCAGGCAGCCGCCGTTGTTGCAGGTCTTATCCACAGTCCCCGGAATATCAAGCTCCGTCTTCGGAATATCAAGCTTTGTGGAAAACTGTCTGAGCCTCCGGAACGCCAGCTGAAACTGCCTGTTGTCCAGTACTCTGTCATCCCGGAAATCCTTATATTTTCTGGCCCCGATCACCGAGAAAGCGGACTGGTAACCGGTTCTGCCGCCTACTCTGACGCCGCCCACGTTGCCACCCATATTGCCGAAGGAAGTCTTGCCCATGGTGCCGATCCAGAAGGAACCGCCGTTGTGCTCCTCGTTCTGATCCCGCAGCCTGTCCTTGAAGGTCTGTTCCACATCCTCCTTATCGATGACCGTATTGTCTTCCATCTGATTCAGGTGGGCTCTGGCCTCCTCATGGGCCAACTCCATCATATCGGATTTGTCTAACCAGCGAAGCATCTGGGCAGTCACCTCATTCTCCGATTTAACTCCCTTAAAGCACTCCTCAAAAGCCATGTCAAACTTGTCAAAATCTGTCTCGCTCTTGACAAGGATCATCCTGGCCAAATAATAGAACTGCGTCAGGCTGCTGCCCGCCATACCCTGTCCCAGCGCATCCTGCAGCGTCAGCCACTCGCTCATCGTAATATGAAGCCCTTTCGCTTTACAGATCTGAAAGAAAGGATAAAACATAGTATATCTCCCCGTATAATAAGTTGAGATTGCCGGACGCCGTGAAGAACATAGAATGCTCCAGGCTGTCGCAATACTTAACCAGATGGCATTGCCGTCTTCTGCTCCCCGTCAGATACCATGCTGCCGCACCGTCTCCAGATCCTCATCCTTCTTCACCACCACGCCGAGGAACGGCATCTTCGCCCGCAGTACATCCGCCGGAATGCCGCCGATCTGCAGCGCGTTGATCCAGTCGATGAGCTCCGAAGTACTGGGCTTTTTGCGGATATCCCGCATGCCGCGGATATCGTAGAAGATCTCCATGGCCTGCCGCATCAGATTCTCCTCCACATCCGGGTAGTGAGTTTTTATGATCTCCTCCATCAGTTCCTTATCCGGAAAATCGATATAATGGAAAATGCACCTTCTAAGAAATGCATCCGGCAGCTCCTTCTCCGCGTTGGATGTAATGATCACGATGGGGCGGTGTTTTGCCTTCACAGTACGCTTCGTCTCATGGATATAGAATTCCATCTGGTCGAGCTCCCACAGCAGATCGTTGGGAAACTCCAGATCCGCCTTGTCAATCTCGTCGATCAGAAGGACCACCTGTTCCTCTGACTCAAAAGCCTCCCCCAGCTTCCCTAATTTGATGTAGCGGGCGATATCGTCCACGCCCTCCTCGCCGAACTGACCGTCGTAGAGACGCTGAATCGTATCGTACATATAAAGGCCGTCCTGCGCTTTCGTGGTGGACTTGATATTCCAGATGATCAGCTTTTTGCCCAGAGACTGGGCTACGGCCTCTGCTAACATGGTCTTTCCCGTGCCCGGCTCCCCCTTGATCAGAAGAGGCTTTTGCAGCGCGATCGCCACATTTACGCCGTCCATCAGTTCCTTTGATGCCACATACTGGTTCGTACTGTTAAATCCCTGATTCATATTAATTACCATGCCCTTTCTACAACCTGCAAATTTTCATGCGTGCCTTATACGCATTGCGCAGCCTCAAAATTTTCGTGTGAAAAATTCATTTTTCACACTTTCCTCTTTTCTGCGCATTTTCTCCTGTGACAAAGCTGTGCCAAATGCGCCTGTCTCAACTCTCTATCATGCTATCTCATCGTGACAGTTCAGCCCTTCGCCTGAACTGTCACATCCCTCTATAATTTAATTGTCACTGCATCCGCGCTGCCCCAGTACGGTTGGGCATATATCTCCTCCATCTCTTCCGGCACCAGCACGTACTCTTTGAAAATCATACGCTCTCCCGGCGGCAGGATCTTACAGTTGTCATACTCCGATATGTCTCCCATACTCGCAACAGAGTCAAAGGCCGTGAGCCACTCATCGCCTTCCCCGAAATAATAACACAGATTTCCTGCAATCGTTATCCTGTCATTGAGGGGATTATAGAGTTCATAAGTGATCTCAACTGCCTCCAGATCACCCTCCGCATAATAAACGCCATACTCATACGCTTCATCTGCAGAGATCGTCCACAATACCTCTGTCTCATAATCGCTGATCAGAGAACAGGAACTCGGAGAACAGACATCAAAATACATCTGGCTGAGAGACACCGAATACCCAAAATAACAACCTATGATGACCACCACACAGAGAACCACCGAAATAATTTTCACTTTATTCATCATGGCATATCCTCCTCAAGCTGCAGCGGAACACTCACCCTTCTCTCCAGGATAAACATCGTATCCTCCGCTCTTTCCTCATCAAAAGAGATCATGATGTCATCCGCTTCATAATTCACAAAGAAGTAAAATCTTCCGGTCACTCCATCTACGGAACTGTAACTGAGATAATCATACCCTGTCAGCACATCCTCCACATCCAGAAAATCCGTAACTACATAACTGTCCAGATACTCCTTACAGTTATAACCATCCGAGACATACACCGTACCGGACATATCCTTTCTCTCCTGGTTCCCCTCGTCTGCCGGCAGTATTTCCACCGTCACCGCAACCAGCTTTTCCTCCGCCGCCAGATCCGGATACTCCGAGGTATCAATGACCTCCGCCTTATCCACCAGAAGCAGCCTGTTATTGATCTCGAAAACCTCACCGGCCTCAGCGTACTCCTGCTCGTAATCCAACGTATTGTACCTCTCTGTCAGACTCTGTTTTTTCATCTGCAAACTGATCACCGTGACCGCAACCGCCACTACCGCAATCAAAATACAGATCGGCGTGACAAGGTTCTTTGTCTTAACCTCCCCGTTCAGGCTGGCCTGACGGGCCTTATTCTGGCCGGAATATCCGCTCTGCCCGTAGGAAGCGCTCTGGCCGCCCTGATAACCCTTTCCTGCATTTCCCTGTCCATAGGAGCCGGTCTGCCCCGTCTGGTAAGTACTTCCCTGCACAGTCGCCTGCTGATAGGGATTGGTTTTCCCAAGTGAAACTCCCGCCTGATAATTCCGCGCCTGTGCACTGCCGGAAGGCGAAGTCCCCGCTTGCTTATGCATGTTATACTTATCATACATCTGGTGCAGCTTCTCATGCTGACCAGCTCCCGGTTTATGCATATTACTGCTGTCATATGTCCTGTGGAGCTGTTCATGCTGCTTTGACGCCTGTGCACTCGTGGTAACCTTTCCGCCGTCATCAAATGTGGCGCTGAAATACTTACTGACATCGTACTCCTTCTGCCTGTTATTAAAATGCCCGCACTTCGGACAGATCCCACTGTACATCTCCTCATCAAAATTTTTACCGCATCTTGCACATCTCATATCTTTTCTCCAATTTTTTCGCTTTCCTGTGCATTCATCCACTGCAGACCAAGCTTTGAACTCTTATTCTCTGCCAAATCATCCGTAAATTCTATCAACTGCCGCCGGGCGCCCGCTTATAGGTCACCACCCCACACTAATCTCAATCTTCTTATCCCGCAACATCAGCTCCTCCAGCGCCTGTGCCGCCGGCTTTTTCTCAAACAGCACCAGATTTACCTGCTCGATAATAGGCATTTCCACTTCAAACTTTTTCGCGAGCCCCATGGCAGCTTTGGCAGAATACACACCCTCCACCACCTGTTTCACCTCCGCCATGGCCTCCTCCATGGATTTGCCCTGTCCGATCAGAATACCTGCCCGCCTGTTGCGGGAGTGCATGGAAGCACAGGTCACGATCAGATCTCCAATACCGGTGAGCCCACAGAAAGTCTCCAGTTTTCCGCCCATGGCAAGTCCCAGCCTGCCAATCTCCGTGATCCCTCTGGTAATCAGCGCCGCCTTGGTATTATCTCCACAGCCAAGGCCGTCCGCTATCCCTGCCGCCAGTGCAATCACATTCTTTAAAGCGCCGCCCAGTTCGATCCCCAGCAGATCCGGGCTGGTATACACACGAAACGCTTTATTCATCAGCAGATTCTGAATATACTCCGCCGTTTTCTTTGTCTTTGCTCCGGCTACGATGGTCGTAGGCATCCCCTTTCCCACTTCCTCCGCGTGGGAAGGACCGGAAAGCACCGCCACATCCGCCTGCGGTATTTCCTCCTCAATAATCTCTGACAATGTCATCAGCGTCTTTTCTTCCACCCCTTTGGCCACATTGACAATGATCTGCCCTTCTTTCACAAAAGGTTTCATCAGCGCCGCAGTATTTCTGGTGAAAGGCGACGGCACTGCCAGAATACACAGATCCATTCCCTCGATCGCATCCTGCAGATCCGTTGTATAGGAAATACTCTCCGGCAGCTTCACACCCGGCAGCTTATCCAGATGTTCTCTGTTTTTCCGAAGCATTTCGATCTCTTCTTTTACAATGGACCACACCGTCACCTGATGTCCGTTATCCGCCGCCAGCTTAGAGAGCGCTGTCCCCCAGCTGCCCGCTCCGATCAATCCAATTTTTGCCATATCCTGTCCCTTCTCTCTGCTCTTTTTTATATATCTGTTTATATAGTCATTATATTCCACATCTCCTGTCAGACACCACACTAAGCCACATCTGTCTGGATTCACACTTTCATTCCACATTTCCCGGCGCAAAATCTTTATTTTGTGGTATCTTCCTTCTTCAGGTAAGTCTTCCGCTCCTGTCCTTTCACGAGCCGCTTGATATTCTCCCGGTGCTTACAGTAGGCCATCACTGCCAGAAACGCCGCCACGATATACATCTCATTGAGCGCCGCCTGGGACATGCCGAACACGCCCATCTGCCCCTCCACGATGATCTGAATCATAAAGCCGGCATAGACAAGAAGGGAGCCTAAGGACACATAATGCGTCGTAAAAAATGTGCCGAAAAATACAATCACACCCATGATAAAGAAGTGCCAGTGAAAGCAGATGATTAACCCCGCCGTCGCTGCAATCCCCTTGCCGCCCTTGAAATGCATATAAAACGGGAAATTATGCCCTAAAATCGCACCGGCCGCCGCATACAGAACCAACAGATAATTTAATTCCGGCGCCATCTTCGGCGCAATGACATACCGCGCGATCAGACAGGCCGCCGCACATTTTAAAATATCCCCGAATAACACCAGAATTCCCGCTTTCAGTCCGAACGTCCGCAGCGTATTTGTAGTGCCGGCATTGCCGCTTCCCTTTTCTCTGATATCGATTCCCTTTGATCTTCCATATATATAGGCGGTCTGAAAAAGCCCGCATAAATATCCCACCGCCAAACAGATCAAACGTGCCATCTCTCTTCTCCTCCTGTTCTCGAAAGGCCTGGTTCCCTTTTTCCTGCATCCCGGCTGTTCCGATATCGTCCTATTTTTCGCCCTTCCGCTCCCTGACAAAAAATTTCAGGGGCGTCCCGCGGAATCCGAAGGTATCCCGGATCTGGTTCTCAATATACCGTGTATAGGAAAAATGCATCAGTTCCTTATCGTTTACAAAAATCACAAAGGTGGGTGGTTTAACTGCCACCTGGGTAATATAGTAAAGCCGCAGGCGCTTTCCCTTGTCTGCCGGCGGCTGCTGCATCGCCACCGCCTCCGACATGATCTCATTCAACACACCTGTCGCCACCCGCATCGCATGATTTTCATGTACTGCTTCTATCATATCATATAATTTCGGCAGCCGCTGCCCGGTCAGTGCGGAAATATATAAAATTTCCGCATAAGGCATAAAGGACAGCACCTGTCTGATCTTCTTCTCGTAATCTTTTGTGGTTTTATTGTCCTTCTCGATGGCGTCCCACTTGTTGACGGCAATGATCATGCCCTTGCCCCTGTCATGGGCGATTCCAGCGATCTTGGCATCCTGTTCCGTGACGCCGTCCACCGCATCGATGACAAGCACCACAATATCCGCCCGCTCCACAGCGCTGACGGTACGGATGATCATATAGCGTTCCAGTTCCTCCTTGATCTTATTTTTCCTGCGGAGTCCCGCGGTGTCGATAAACACATACTCTTTTCCATGGTATTTTACTTCCGTATCCACCGCGTCTCTCGTTGTACCTGCAATATCCGATACGATCAGGCGGTTCTCCCCGAGCAGTCTGTTGATGATCGAGGATTTTCCCACATTGGGTTTGCCCACAATGGCCACCCGGATCTTTTCATCCTCCTCTTCCTCTCCCGCATCTTCCGGGAAATGGGAGATAACCACATCCAACAGATCCCCCAGCCCGGTCCTGTTCGCCGCCGAAATGGCATGAGGCTCCCCGATACCCAGATTATAAAATTCATAGACGGCAAGCATATCGCGCTCATAGCTGTCTACCTTATTGACTGCCAGAACCACCGGCTTCCCCGCCTTGCGCAGCATATCCGCCACTTTGGAGTCAGAGTCCGTCATCCCCTGTTTTGCATCCGCCATAAACAGAATCACATCCGCCGTATCGATGGCGATCTGAGCCTGTTCCCGCATCTGCGATAACAGGATATCCTTACTCTCCGGCTCGATCCCGCCGGTGTCCACCAGCGTAAATTTCCGGTTCAGCCACTCTGCATCCGCATAGATCCGGTCCCTTGTGATACCGGGCGTATCTTTTACAATCGATATTCTTTCTCCGGCCAGCACATTAAACAGTGTGGATTTTCCCACATTGGGCCTCCCCACCACCGCCACCACCGGTTTTCCTCTTTTTTTTGCCATAACTACCTGCTTTCCAAAACAGTTTATCGTACCTTTCCCATAAATAAGATTCTGTACAATAAGCTGCCGTTCCCTGTTTTCATCCGCAGACGGCATTTCTCTGCCGCACTGTCAGCAATCATCTCTTCCGTATGACGTGTCTCCCCGCAAGATACAGGAAAGCAGATCATACCCGCTTGATTTTACAATATCTACCCGCACTTGTAAAGTTTTTTCCACCTCTCCCACCGTCACATCATCCAAAAAGACATCCGTACCGCTGCGAAGCATGTTGACAGGCAGCAGCAGCCGTTTTCCCAGCGCCTTCCCTTTCAGCTGCTTTATAAGATCCTGCCCGGTGATCAGCCCGGATACCGTGATCTTTTCTCCGAAAAAGTGATTTGTGATTTCATAAACCCGTATTCTTAAATCAGAATAAAATTTTTCAACATCTTCTGCCATCCGCCTGATTGTCGGATATGCAAGTTTCCCTGTGGCAATGGAAAGCTCCTGAGCCGGTTCTCCCTGCTTTTCCGTATCAAGACATCCGGCCTGTTTTTCCTTCTGCTCCTTCTCCGGCATGTTCTCCGTCTCAGCTAACCTCCGGACTGCCTGCTGCTCCGTCTGCTGTCCACCCTGTAGTATCCCGGCCCCGGCCGGTTTCCGGATTCTATCCCGCGCCTCCTGCCGCAGTGCATCCTCAAACTCATCCGTAAGAAGCCGCAGCATTCCCACACCGTTTTCCAGCTGCAAATAGCCGTCATAGCGCTCCGCCTCGGGCAGTTCCCTCTCCGCCAACAGATACCATTCGTCCGAGGCATGCACAAAATGAATCCCATGTTCTTTTTCTATTTTTCTCTGCCAGTACTCAATACAGTCGATCACCTGCTCCGCATCCTCCTTCGTAAAAGGTTTCAGCGGATAAAGCCCCTCTCTGAAATCCGAAAGCCCCACCGGCACAACGGATAAACTGGTAAGATAAGGCAGATATCCGGCCAGATCCGAGATGCTCCGCTCAAGCTCCGCCCCGTCGTTGATACCTTTACAGAGCACGATCTGCCCATTCATCTCAATCCCTGCCTCACAGAGCCTGTCTGCCTTTTGAAGCGCCTCCCCCGCAAACCGGTTGTTAAGCATTTTGCAGCGAAGCTTCGGGTTCGTGGTCTGAAAAGAAATATTGATGGGCTCTAACCTGTAGCGGATGATCCTGTCGATATCATGATCTGACATATTGGTCAGCGTCACATAGTTGCCCTGTAAAAAGGACAGTCTGGAATCGTCATCTTTAAAATACAGTGTGTCCCGCATTCCCTTCGGCATCTGATCGATAAAACAGAAGATACACTTATTATGACAGCTTCTGTACTCGTCCATCAGGCCGTTCTCAAACTCCACCCCCAGATCCTCCCCAAACTCCTTCTCGATCTCCAAAACACACTCTTCCCCGCTCTTTGCAAGAACAGTGACCTCAATATAGTCATCCTGCACCAGAAACTGGTAATCAAAGATATCGTCTATCTCCTGATCATTTATTTTTAATATGGCATCACCGGGCTCAAGCCCCAGTTCTTCGGCGATACTGCCCGGTAAAACTTTTTGAATCAGATGTCCTTTAACTTTCATATTTTTCTATCCTGCACTGATATTTTCTTTTTCCCGCCCCATTCCTGATTCTGGCAAAACCGCCGTTTCCCGGCTTCAAATAACTCCCCATTTCCTGCTTACCTCCCCGTTTTTCCGGTATTCCTTGTTTCCATTATATCCCCGACTCCCCTGTTTCACAATAATATTTTAAAAGAATTGCCATAAGTCTTAGCAGCTTAACCTATTGTCTTCACTATTACTCAGAAGCACACAAAATGCTCCGGAATCGCAATCTGAATGCCTGAGTAACTCACGAAATCGTTTACGGAGTAATTTTATCCGCGGAATAAAAAACGATTGAACTCTTACCATATCTCATATTATCTGCAAGTATTGCATTATTCCAATATTTATAGTATACTAATTTCGCTATTTGTATACTATAATATCAAAAAGGGGCTTATTATTATGAAAAAAAAAATTTTGTATTCGGCTGTTCTTTCTGTGTTTTTGACATCCTGCGCCCATAATCCGGAATATCTGCAGGACACCCGCATCGATGAAGAAAATATAACTGATCATCAGCAGGACGGTACATCCCATTCGGAAACATTTTCAGAAACGGAGGATCTGTTTGACAAAAACGATTGTTTTTCGGAATACAGTTCACTCACTTCTCCCGCTTCTATCTCCGGTATTGAATTTATCGAAAAAAAGAACGACCGTTATGTTTTCTCATTTCCTGATAACAAAGATACGGCCGCAGAATTATACAATGAATACGGAGCTCTTCTACAGTCAGAAGGTTTTATTCTGGAAGAATATGAGGGAAATTATATTATAAAAGATGAGGGGGAATCCATTGCTTTTATGGGCACGGGGCATAACCCGGAGTACGATTATATCCTGATGATCGCATTCTATACCGATACCTGATAACAGTACGATCTTCGTCCTGCCATATCTGCTGTAAAATCTGATCAGAAAACCTCCGCACTCTAAAAGTATCGGAGGTTTTCTGTTGCAAAAATCATGATCTGCTACTGCAAAAATTATCACCCTGGATATCAGATATCATTACCTGAAACTGACGGGGTACCCGGCTGAGGATTATTGTCCGAAACACCGGGCTGCTCCGGCTGAGGATTATTGTCCGAAACACCGGGCTGCTCCGGCTGAGAGTCATCACCTGAATCTCCCCCCGGGTTTTCCGGCTGAGGATCCCTTCCAGGAGTTACAGGCTTATCTGTACTGCCGGAATTTGAACCGCTGTTATCTGAGCTGCTGCCTGAACTGCTGCCACCTGAGCTTGTTGTCTCAGATTCTTTTACCATTACCCCAGCTGTTCTGCCTTCTGCAATACCAAAAGTCAGATAATGTTCTGTAATTGCCAGAATATCATCACCATATGCCGCTGCAACGTCAGGATATGCTGCCGCATACTCCAGAGGATTAAACAGGATACCCTCTGTCCTTCCCTCTTTCATACCAAAAGCAAAGAAGTGTTCCACATAAGCATCCCAGTTGTCACCAAATGCTGCATCCAGATCAGGGTAAGCCGCGCGATATGCCTGTATATCAATAATCGGGCTCATCTGTCTGTTTTCTGAAAGGCCAAAAGCAATGAAATGGTTATACAATGCTTCCTCATTGTCACCAAAAGCAGCCTTCAGATCCGGATAGGAATCTGCGTAATATTTTGCGTTAAATACATCCCGCAGACCGGTTGCTGATACGCACAGCGTAGAAGATGCCATCATTGCCACAGCCATGCCAAGTACCACAAATTTTTTTGTTCTGTTTTTCATACGTTCTCTTCCTTTCAAAGTAGTCTTTTAGTATTATTTATCAAAAATACTATTTATAGTATATATCTTCGCTAATTTCGTGTCAATAGTCTGTTGTTTTATTTTTTTATATACTATAGTCTTCTTTCATCAAAACATCCCATGACTCTGCTCTTAACCCGATTTTTTGAAAAATCAGCTTCTTTCTTTGTATAAGCACATTAAAAGCAGGGAATAAAAATAGAACTAACCAGATGAAAGGAACAGAATATGGAAATACAATCCGAACTCGGTCTGCGTATCCGCTATTATCGCAAACAACGTGGCCTCAGTCAGGAAAAACTTGCTGAACTGTGCTCTCTCCACCCCACTTATATCGGCCAGATAGAACGTGGTGAAAAAAATGCAACTATAGAAAGCCTTTATCATATTGCAAAGGGATTAAATATTTCCCTTGGCGAGCTTTTGACGCATCTGGGAGATCTTCCCGAACCCCAGGAGAAATCGGGCTCTCTCCCTCTGAATATATACCGCAAAATGATGCTTCTTTCACCGGAAAAACAGGAGCAGCTCTCCTGCATTATAGATGCTGTTTTATCTTTTTCAGAAATTTAAAATATGATAGCTCTTGACGTGTTCTGAAGAATGTTATAAATTTGAATTGTAACAAAAGAAAAGACTTCATTACTTACATACCGGGAGAATTTCATGGCTGACGTTACAAAACTGGAACAGGCGCTCCCTGCCGCGCCTTTAAAAATTGTCGCTCTCGACTCTGCGGCGGAAATGGGCAGAGTCATCAATGAATATCTTGTTAATTTTCGAAAAGAAACCCACAAAGATCTGACAAACGATCCCGCTTTTCAGGGATATCATGAAGACAACTTTCTCGCGGACATAGACTGTCCCCGCTTCGGCACCGGTGAGAGCAAAGGCATCTTCAAAGAATCCATCCGCGGCAAGGATCTCTATATTCTGTTGGATGTCTGCAACCACAGCATCACCTATCAGATGAACGGTTACATAAATCATAAATCTCCTGACGACCACTATCAGGATCTGAAACGTATCATTGCGGCGGCCGGCGGTAAGGCATTCCGCATTACCGTCATCATGCCCTTTTTATATGAAAGCAGACAACATAAGCGAAGCGGCAGAGAATCTTTGGACTGTGCCTATGCGTTAAAAGAACTTTCGAATATGGGTGTCAGCAACATCGTCACCTTTGACGCCCACGATCCGCGTGTACAAAACTCCGTACCGCTCTGCGGGTTCGACAGCTTCATGCCCACCTATCAGTTTACAAAAGCCCTGTTAACGGCAGAACCGGATATCATCATCGATAAGGATCACACGATCGTGTTAAGCCCCGATGAAGGCGCTTTAGACCGCGCCATCTATTTTGCCAATGTGCTTGGAGTAGACATGGGAATGTTCTATAAAAGACGGGACTATTCCACTGTGATCAACGGAAAAAACCCCATTGTGGCCCATGAGTTTCTCGGGGATAATATCGCCGGAAAGGACGCTATTATCGTGGATGATATGATCTCTTCCGGCGAGAGTATGATCGATACCGCCCGCATTTTAAAAAAATTCATGGTAAACCGGGTATTTATCTGCACTACCTTCGGTCTGTTCACAAACGGCCTGGAACATTTTGACGACGCTTATGAAAAAGGCTATTTTGACAGGCTGATCACCACCAACCTGACTTACCAGACGCCGGAACTTCTGGCCCGTCCTTATTACATAACAGCTGATATGAATAAATTTCTGGCGTCCATCATTGATTTTATGAATCATAATGTCTCTATGAACTTCGTGCGGACGCCAACCGACAAGATCAGAGAACTGATGGAGAGCCATAATCGAAAACTGCGGGAAGAAACGTGAGGACAGAGGCACAGTTTTACGCCTCTTCCCTTTTCTTTTCTCACAACAGCTTCATAAACGCCCCCAGATTCCCCCGCTTTCCGTGGCTTGCCCGATGAGAAAACAGAAGATCCGGATTACAGCAGGTGCACACATCCGTCATCTCGATCTGAGCCGCGGGAATCCCCGCTTCCAGCATGATTAGTCTGTTGACCTCCCACAGATTCAGCTGATATTTCCCGGGGGAAGTCGGAAACCAAAGCGGGCAGGCACGCTTACGAACTTCACTTCGCAAGCTCCCATTTCCGACACCTTCTTTAAAGCTGTTCGCTGCATCCCCCTCTTCTATCCCCGGAAACGCCTTCCGAAACTCCCCGATCACATCCTCGCTTACCTCATAGCAGTCCTGACAGATGGAAGGCCCAATGGCCGCATGCACATCCTTCGGATCCGTCCCGAAGGCTTTTTTCATCTCCTCTACGGTTTTCTTCCCGATCTTTCGCACCGTTCCCCGCCAGCCGGAATGGGACAGCCCGATGGCCCCTCTCACCGGATCCACAAAAAATAACGGCACACAGTCCGCAAAAAATGTGCAGAGTACAATACCCCTTTCCTGTGTGATCAGTCCATCCACATCCCTGTAATCTTTTGGCCTTACCACACCTTTTCCTCTATCCTTCGCCGACACCACCCTGATGTGATCCGTGTGCGTCTGATCCGAACATACCATATCCGCTGCACTGCTTCCCAGGCAATCCGCGATCCGGCAGAAATTCTCATCCACCGCCTCCCGCTCATCCCCTCTGGTATAACTGAGATTCATGGATCTGTAGATTCCCTCGCTGACGCCGCCCTCTCTGGTGGAAAAGAGATGGCGCACCGCCCCCGTCCTCTCAAGCCCCGGAAAGGTGAGATACGTCACGCCGTTTTCTGCATGATGCAGTTTGCATACTTCCTGACCGCTTTTTCTTTTTATTTCCATATCCCTTTTGCCCTATCTCTCCCTGTAATCAAATGCGTTCGGAAACCAGTCTACCGTCTCTCCGCAGACCGCCACCACATCAAACCGCACCGGAGAAAAATCCCCCATATCATGCAGCATCCTGTAGTAATCCGCCACCCTGCAGATCCGCCATTGTTTCCGAAAATTTACGGCCTCCTGCGGCAGTCCTTTCTGTCCGTCCTTCCGATATTTAACTTCAACAAAGACAGTGGTCTCTCCATCCTTTGCCACAAGATCGATCTCCCCATACCGGTTCCGAAAATTGTAACATAAGATGACTAACCCCTGTCTCTCCAAAAACTGTCCCGCCCTTTTTTCATAGTCGGAACCCACCTTTCGCCTGTTCATCTGAACCTTCTTTCCCTCTCCGGGCTCAGATCTGTCTCCTGCATGCTTTTCCTGTATCTCCCCCATGGAATACAGTTTTTACCTTCCAATCTTCTGAAGTCCTCCGGAAAATCTCCTTACTTTTTCATCTTCGCTCTGATCTTATCCATCGCATCCACAAAGACCAGTATTTCCGCTACGACTTCGTACAGTTCCGGCGGGATCATTTCCCCGATGTCCAGCCGTGACAGCGTATCTGCCAGCTCATTGTCCTGGTGCAGCGGTACATCCGCCTCTTTCGCCTTCTCGATGATCCGCTCAGCCAGAGCGCCCTTGCCGGTGGCAATGATCCGGGGCGCCTCGTCGTTCGGATCATACTCTAATGCCACAGCGGTCTTTGGCTTTTTCATGTTCTCTCTTCCCTGTGCCATTTCCTATGCCCTCACGTCAAACGCCGTATAGGAGACCATTGTATCATGTTCTTCCATCCCCCGGATACGGGACATCACATTCTCTTGCCGCTCTTCCTCTTTATATTTCATTTCCGACTGCATATGATAGCCCTTTTTTTCAAGCCGCTCATTCAGCACATGGATATGTTCCGCCAGAAAATCCAGCACTTTTTCATTGGCAAGAGTAAACTGGGTGGATACATTATAATCTTTCATCTTTACATAGATATCCATATTTCCCAGATGCTCCATCTCCAGATGAAGCAGCGCACTGGAAGAACCATCCTCTGAAACTTTCCCTTTCTTTTTCTGATAGACATAGAGTTCCCCGTGGGCGTTCTCCATGGAAGCCTTTAACGGAATCTGCAGATAGGGAAACATCTGATTCACATTGTCCATAAACTGCAGGTTCTGATTCATCTGCTGCAGTGCCTGCCCCGCAGAAGATTCCGCTTTCCCCGCCGCCGCAAATACTTCCTGCATCTGTCCCGCCTGATTTTTTATCTTCTGGTAGAAGTTTTTCACTTCTTCCTTATCGGAAAAATTTTCCGGTTTTATCGTCCATTCTTTAGACAGCAGATTCTTCAACTGTCCGGTAAATTCTTTCTGCAGGCTTTCCAGACGATGTTCCAGCTCATCCGGCAGTTTTAACCGCCCCTGTTCCGTCATCTTTGCCCCGTCCTTGACAAGCACCGTACCGTCCTCATCGGCAAGCTGCTGCAATACTTTTGCCGCCTCCGCTTCCCGCCCTGTAAGACCCTGTTCGCCATCCCGGCCTTCACTCGGAACCGCACCTTTTCCTTCCCCGATCTCTTTCATCAGGCTCTCTATTTCCCGCTGCAGCTCCTTTACTCCAGCCGCTTCTTCCGCAATCTCTCCGGTCTGCAAAACATGCAGCAGATCCTTCATAAACTGCAGGCCGGCAACAGGCTTCCCCTCTTCCCCAAAAGAAGAAAGTACCTGACTCAGTCCCTCCGTAATATCATTCATCCGGTATAAAAGCTGATGCTGCATATTCTGAGTGGCCTCATACTGCATCACATTGGTCTCGTTGACCTCCATTCCCATCGCCGTCAGTCTGACGATCGTATCAGCCGATGCCTGCGGGAAATCCGCCGCCAGCTTCCCCATCAGCCACAGACTCTCCTTATCGATGGGAAGCCCTTCCTCCATCATGCTGTTCACCATCGCCATATTTTCGCCTGTGAGCGGCATGCCGGCTGCATTTAACGCGCCCGCCGCAGCGCTTTTTCCGGCGGAAAGATTTGTATATAAAGGACTTAAAGTCAGCTTGTCGTCAGAATTACCCTTTACCTCAAAGAGCATCTGACGCCCCACAGCGGCTTTCATATCACTGTCCAGTCTGGCATTGATCTCCACACCGTTTCCCATATCGAGCAGGATCTGCCGGCCGTCCACAGAACTGATCCGGCCGCCGATGGTCTGCCCGGACACTAACGAATTTAAGACCGCGCTGGTCTGAAGCTGCTTTGCGATAGCAGAAGCAGATGCCGCATTTCCCGCCGCACCTGACTGGTTCGTCTGTCCGTTTATTCTTGTCAAAACATCTGTAAGCGTAATATTCATAGATTTTTTATGAAACTCTTTCTGTGAATGGGCGTTGCCCCATATTTTCTGATGGCCTCGATATGCAGCACCGAACCGTATCCCTTGTTGGCGGCAAAACCATATTCCGGATAGATCTCATCATATTTCACCATCAGCCGGTCTCTGGTCACTTTTGCCACAATACTGGCCGCCGCTATGGAAATGCTTTTGGCATCTCCCTTGATGATCGGCACCTGCCTGATACTGATTTTCGGAATCGTCACCGCGTCATTAAGCAGCAGATCCGGTTTCGGGAAAAGCCTTCCCACTGCCTCCCGCATTGCCTCGTATGTAGCCTGTAAAATATTGATCTCATCGATTCTTGCCGGCGTATTATATCCTATGCCTACTGCGACGGCAGTTTCCAGAATTTTATCGTATAACTCTTCTCTCTTTTTTTCGGACAGTTTCTTGGAATCATTTAGATATAAAAGACTGCAATCTTTGGGAAGGATCACCGCCCCCGCCACAACCGGCCCCGCAAGCGGCCCTCTGCCAACCTCATCAATGCCGCAGATGTAAGAGTATGCCGCATACTCTCTCTCATACCGCTTCATCTCTTCCGTTCTCGCGACTTCTTTTTCCCAGGCGGCAATCCGCTTTGTCGCCGCTGCCACCACCGCCTGCACGCCAGCCCGCTCATCCGTCTCATAACAGGAAATAAGCCCCGGCAGCTCTTCCACCCCGCACGCCGCAAATTTCCGCTTTATCTCCCCGATCTTCTCCATACCATCTTCCTCACTGATGCCGCAACTTTCCAAATTTATCAAAGGGATAAATTCTCACCCAGGCACGGCCGATAATATCATCCCTGTGTATATTCCCCACCAGCTCTGCCCGGCCGTCCGTACTGTTATTCCGGTTATCCCCCAGCACAAAATATTCATCCTCGCCAAGCGAAATCTCCGTTTCCGCTCTGCCCGGATCCTGTATAACCTCCAGTCCATATCCCTCTGCCAGCAGTTCTCCGTCAATATAGATATTCCCATCCCAGTCGATCCGCACACTCTCCCCCGGCATACCGATGATCCGCTTGATATAATAGGTTTCCTCTTCGTACTGAAAAGGAAAAACAATGATATCAAAGCGTTCCGGGTCGTGAAAGCGGTAGGAGATTTTATCCACGATCAGATTGTCCCCATCCTGCAAAGTCGGCTCCATGGAACTGCCCTCCACTTCCGTCCTCTGTCCGACATAGTAGATAATCAGATAGGTAACGGCCAGCACGATCAACAGATAGATACTGGTACTCAAAATCTCCTTTACAACGCTTCCTCTCATTTCATTTCTTTTACTCTTCCTGCCCATTTTATTCCTCTTTTCTCTATTCCATGCAAGGCATCTCCAATGAGATCCTTCCCAGCCTGCCGCTTCTGAAATCATCCAGCACAAGAAAAGCCGCTTTTTTCATATCGGGCTCCTCCCCTTTCAGGATACATCTGCGCATTTTTGCTATATCTTTTAAAAGATCATAAGCCTCTGTCGCTTCTTCCACGCCATAACGCTCTGCAAGCACTCCGCCATACCGCTCTCTCAGCATACCGATCAGCGAGACTGTCATCTCCTCCACAGAGTTAATATTATCATTCATCGAACCTATTAAGGCTAACTTCAGGCCCACTTCCTGGCTCTCAAACTTCGGCCACAGGATCCCCGGCGTATCCAGAAGCTCTAATGACTTATTTAACCGGATCCACTGTTTTCCCTTTGTCACCCCCGGCCTGTTCCCGGTTTTTGTACAGGCTTTCCCTGCAAAGGAATTGATAAAAGTTGACTTTCCCACATTGGGAATCCCAACCACCATAGCCCGGACAGGTCTGTTTAATATGCCTCTCCTCCTGTCTCTCTCTATCTTCTCTCTGCAGGCCTCTTTCACAAGCCCATGGATCGCTTTTATGCCGCTCCCGCTCTTTGAGTTGACTTCCAGCACATACATTCCCTGTTTTTCAAAATACTCTTTCCACAGTTTATTGACAGGCTCATCTGCCAGATCTGATTTATTTAACAGGATCAGTCTTGCCTTATTTTTTCCCATGGCATCAATATCCGGATTTCTGCTGGCAAGAGGAACCCTCGCATCCACCAGCTCGATCACAAGGTCAACAAGTTTTATATTTTCTTCCATCATCCTTCGAGCCTTTGTCATATGCCCGGGATACCATTGATAGTTCATATACTTCCTCACTTCCGCGTCCCACTGCCTGACCGTCATCTCCCACGCTGTCTTTTTTGCACATTTACTCTATAAATCCGATCATATCGATACTGTCGCCTAACTTAAACCATGCCTTCCCTGCAATGGTATCTTCCTTTACGGCTCCCACATTGGCAGAGCGGCTGTCCTCACTGTTGTTCCTGTTGTCCCCCAGCACAAAATATTCCTCATCTCCCAGCGTAATGCCTTTCTCCGCAATTCCTCCGTCTTCAATCGTATCGTAACTGTCGTCTTCTTCATAAAAATAGCCGTTCAGATAGATCCTGCCTTCGCTTATTGTGACCGTCTCCCCTGGAAGGCCTATAACACGCTTAATATAATAATGGGTATTTTCATTGCCATTGGGCAGAAATACGATCACATCGCCCCGTTTAGGCGATCCAAAACTGTAATTTATCTTGTTGATCAAAACATTCTGCCCGTTATAAAGGCAGGGCTCCATGGAAGCACCAATCACGCTGGTCTTCAGACCCACGGAATAAACAAACACAAAGGCTATCAAAACCGCCAGCACGAAAAAGAAACCCCAGCTTCCAATCTCCTTTAATAATCCTACACTGATGGTCTTTCGTCTCTTATAAAAATGAAGCCCATTACTTTTTCTGGACATGATCTCCTCACTATCTTCCTTTGTGGCTATTACATTATATAACAAAAGGAGAACCATTACAACCGTAACAGTTCTCCTCTGCATCATACGATTTTCAGAATTTTCACCGATAAAAATAATTTTACCGCATAGCCTCTTTTACTTTTGCCTTCTTGCCGGAAAGATTTCTCAGATAGAAGAGTTTTGCTCTTCTCACTTTACCTCTTCTTACCACTTCAATCTTTACTACATTGGGTGAATGTAACGGCCATGTCTTTTCCACGCCAATCCCGCCGGAAGATTTTCTAACTGTAAATGTTTCACGGTTTCCACCGTTCTGTCTCTTGATAACAGTTCCCTCAAAAACCTGTACTCTTTCACGGTTTCCCTCTTTAATCTTACCGTGTACTCTGACCGTATCACCTACGTTAAACTCATCTACAGCCTCTTTTAACTGCGCCTGCTCAATTTCTCTGATTACATCATTCATTTATTTCATGCCTCCTTATTGAATCGGATGTTCTTAATACCTGCGTAACAGAGGACCATCTCTTTATTGCAACGGTAGTATTTTACCATAAGGTGTCATTCTTTGCAAGAAAAAATTGAAAAAGTCTTCTTTTGTGTTTCTTTTTTATCTCTATTTATTCCAGTGTAAATTCCATCACTACCGGATCGTGATCCGAAAACTGATAGCCACAGTCCAGATGCCTGTAACTGTTTACGATCACGTTATCCGATATGATAAAACCATCAAGAGTTACTGTGTAGGTGGTTTTCTCATCATAAGGTTTATCAGCATTCCGACAACTGTCGTGCGCAATATCTTCCGGATCTTCTGCCTCGTCCATCGCCATTTTAAATCCTCCCGGCAGGCTTTCCCGTGGGAAAAGATATGCCCACTCCGGTGCATTTTCCTGATTTTCCGTCCTCAGATTATGGTTAAAATCTCCTCCGCAGATCACATAGTTTCCGGCACTGTAGTCAGCCTCCATATCCTCATAAAGCATGGACAGCTGCCCGGTTCTTATTTCATCGCTGCTCCCGTATGCGGACATATGCATATTGTAAAGGCAGAGCATTTTTCCATCCTTTACCGGAATCCGTGAGATGGCGTAGCATCTGTCAAGATCTACAAATTTGGAAAAGGACTCTGATATTGGGAGACTTCTGCGCACAGCATCTGCGATCTCTCCTCTGGAATAACTGACAAGACCTGCTTTATTGGCCCCATGGGGTTCCCAGGGCGGGTAAAATAAGAATGGGGAATCATAGTTCTGGGCATATGTATAATAATATCCCCTGACAAACTCATTGAGCAGTTCCAACTCATCGATATGGTAGGAGCGTGTGCCGTCCCTGTCTACCTCCTGTAAAAGCACAAAATCAGGGTCCAAACTGCGGACAAACTCTCCTGCACCACAAACTGCATCCTTCACACTCTCCTCGTCTTTTCCCCAGGAATTCTTTCCGCCGTCCATAAAAAAGCTGTAGTCCGGCTGATAGGCTCCGAATCCAATATTGTAAGTCATAATGGAATAGGATTTTTTCCCGGAAAACTTATCGCTGTTCTTGAAATCAGAGTTTTCGCCGCTTTCAGCCACCTGCAGCGTCATCTTATCCGGAAGTCTGTCATAAGCAATAAATACATAAATAACATAAACCACAGAAAGCGCCAAAAGCACCCCCGCAAAAATCCCGGACCATTTCCACACTTTTCTCATGAAACTCACGCATTCCTTTCCTCTCACACGTTCATTTATTCAATAGACTTCAAATCTTCCCCGTCTAACAGCACCGGCCCGGAAGTAAGCGTATCCATACCGCCCAAAATATTCAAAATCGTCGTTTTCCCGCGCCGGAAGCACCCACCACAACACAGAACTCCCCCTTTTCAATACAAAAGTTCACATGTTTTATTTTCCACCTCGCCCATGTGATATATCTTGCCGACATCCTTAAATTCCACAAATGAACTCACCCGGTGTCCCTCCTGATTCCAATCCATTTAAACAGCGCAACCTTATATCTGTATCTCCGTACCGTCCGCCACCGCATCACCCCGGAATGTGATCTGCCCTGTCGCCTCATTCATACTCTCAACGATCGCCAGAGACTCTATACGGATTCCTTTGCCCCGCAGCGTATCTCCGCCAGCCTGAAATCCCTTTTCAATTACGATTCCGGCGCCGACAAGATCAGCACCTGCCTCTTCCACCAAAGCGATCAACCCTTCCAGGGCTTTTCCGTTCGCCAGAAAATCGTCAATCACCAGAACCTTATCACCCTTACCCAGAAATTCTTTCGCCACAATAATATCATAGATCCGCCCATGCGTATAAGATTGCACTTTCGTTGTATAAACATCTCCCGCGATATTCCTCGTCTGTGTCTTTTTCGCAAATATCACCGGCACATGAAAACTCTGCGCTGCCACACAGGAAATACCGATACCGGAAGCCTCTATGGTTAAAATCTTATTTATCTCCGCATCTGCAAAACGTCTCTTAAATTCCTTTCCAATCTCTGAAAACAATTCTATATCCATCTGGTGATTCAGGAAACTATCCACTTTCAGAACATTTCCCGCTTTGATTTTCCCCTCTTTTCGAATCCGTTCCTTTAAAATTTCCATCCGTTTTCTCCCCACTGTCTCTTCATAATTTTCCTTTGTCGACCAGCTCCGGTCTGTTCTGTTTTTTTATTCTAACATAGCTTCCTGTTCAGAATCAATGCGTATCAGGTAAATCTTACCTTCGTATCGACAAAAGCAGTTCACGAACCGCCTGGAGCCCCCCGGCAATGCCTGCCAGACAAAAAATCGACTTAAATACATTCTAATCATACAAAAAAATAGTTGACTAACAGGAAATTTATGCTATAATATTTGATGTATATAGAACAGGAGAACTTCTACCTGCCTGTTGTGTATATAAGAATAACCCATTCAGTCGTAAGAGCCGAAGGGACTGAAGGGAGGTCAGGGTGATTTAATGTCTAATGTTATCGTAAAAGAAAATGAATCTTTGGACAGTGCATTACGCCGTTTCAAGAGAAGCTGCGCTAAGGCAGGTATTCAGCAGGAGATTCGGAAAAGAGAGCATTACGAGAAACCCAGCGTAAGGCGAAAGAAAAAATCCGAAGCTGCAAGAAAACGGAAATACAACTAATGTAAATGCTGAACTGCCGCAAACATGGTAACCATGTTGCGGCAGTTTTTCTATGCGCAGGAGCGCCCGCTCCCCTATTCTGCCTGATCCTCCTCCTGTTCTCCCTGGAACTCCTCCAGTTTCCGGAACACACTGCGCAGAACATAGCAGTTCAGCCAGGCCACCATAGCCACACCCACAAACAGCCATACCGTAAACCCGATGATCAGCGTCATTTCATTATAAAATGTGGCGATCACCGAACCGATGGAAATGATCACGATCAAAATCGTATGCGGCAGTTTCGCAAACACCAGTATGGCCGCATTTTTCAGGGTGTTTTTCACCGTATTTACAAATCTGGCCTGGAGCCCGAAGGCATATACCGAACCGCTGATCAGTAACGCCCCCATAAGCATCAGCAGGATCTGCATGATCCCCGCCACATTTGCGGACATCAGCCGCAAAGCGGAAAAATCCACAAGGAGTACGATCCCCAGCGCCAGAAATACAAGCCATATCACCGTGCTCTGCTTAAAGTTTTCCCTGAAGGCCTTGAAAAATCCCTTGACAAGGTAACCCTCTTCATTTTTCACAATCTTTAACATAACTGTGTAAAGCGCTGTCGTGGATGCCCCTATCGTAATAATCGGTATGGAGCAGAGCACCCACAGCAGATTTAACACCACAAAATCCGCGATCCTGCCGATCCCGTTCACGACCGGATTGTCGAACAAATTAAAATTCATAGTATTTTCCCGTTTCTTCCTTACTCTTTCAGCTGGCCATCCAATACCTTTGCTGCCTCCGCTATGGCCGCAGGAATCCCCTCCGGGTTCTTCCCGCCTGCCTGTGCCATATTCGGCCGGCCACCGCCGCCGCCGCCCACAAGGCCTGCGATCCCTTTGATCAGATTACCGGCATGGGCGCCTTTCTGCAGGGCGACGTCAGTCGCCATGGCCATCAGGTTTACCTTACCCTCTTTTGCCGAGGCAAGCACTACAACGCCCTCTCCCAGCTTTTCCTTCAGCTGGTCGCCCAGATCCCGCAGCCCGTTCATATCCACATCAGCCACACTGGCCGCCAGAAGTTTCACTCCTTTTATTTCCGTCACGCTATCCATCACGTCGCCCAGCGCTTCCTTTGCCGCCCTGCTCTTCAAGGACTCATTTTCACTCTGCAGCGCCTTCATGTCCGCCATCACATGCTGACATTTTTCCACGATATTCGCAGGCGTCGTCTTTAATACTTTTGCCGCCTGATTTAAGCGCTCTTCCATCTCCGCATAATAAGCGAATACATTGCCGCCGGTCAGCGCCTCGATCCTGCGGATCCCTGCCGCCACACCGTTTTCGGAAACAATCTTAAACGCGGAAATCACGCCGGTATCCCGCACATGGGTACCGCCGCAGAACTCTTTGGATTCGCCCATCTCCACCACACGGACAGTCTCGCCGTATTTTTCTCCAAACAATGCCATCGCACCGGTCTTTTTCGCCTCTTCCACGGTCATGATCTTTGTCACCACCGGCACATTCGCCTGAATCTGTGCATTGACAAGGGCCTCCACTCTGGCGATCTCCTCCGCCGTCATCGAGGAAAAATGGCTGAAATCAAAACGTAGCCTGTCAGGATCGTTGTAGGAACCGGCCTGTTCCACATGATCGCCCAGCACTTCTCTGAGGGCCTTCTGCAGCAGATGCGTCGCACTGTGGTTTTTGCAGGTACTCATCCTGCGCGCTTCGTCCACGTGCAGCGTCACCACATCACCGGTTTTTAACATGCCCTTTACTACTCTGCCGATATGGCCGACTTTGCCGCCTAAAAGCTTTACGGTATCCTCTACCCGAAACTCTCCCTCCGCTGTGGTGATCAGGCCGTGATCCCCCGCCTGGCCGCCCATGGTCGCATAGAAGGGTGTCTCCTTCACAAAGATCGTTCCCACTTCACCGTCCGTCAGAGCGTCCACGATCTCACTTTCCGTTGTCATCACCGTGATCTCAGACTCGAATTCCAGCCTGTCATAGCCCACAAACTCTGTTGTCACAGAAGGATCTATGGATTCATAGACCGTGGCGTCAGCGCCCATATAGTTTGTTTCCCTGCGGGCTCCTCTGGCTTTCTCCTTCTGCTCTTTCATGCAGCGCTGAAAGCCCTCTTCCGCCACAGAAAAACCCTTTTCCTCCAGGATCTCCTTCGTCAGATCAAGGGGGAAGCCAAAGGTATCATAAAGCCGGAAGGCATCCTCGCCCGCCAGTTCCTTTTTCCTCTCTCTTTCCAGTTCCTGCATCATCTCCTGTAAGATGCTTAAGCCCTGATCGATGGTGCTGTTGAATTTATTTTCTTCCTGCGTCAGCACATTTAAAATAAATGCCTTCTTCTCTTCCAGTTCCGGGTATCCGTCTTTGGAGCCCGCGATCACCGCCTCCGAAAGCCCTGCCAGGAAAGTCCCCTGTATCCCCAGCTTCCTTCCCTGACGCGCCGCACGGCGGATGATCCGCCTGAGCACATAGCCTCTTCCCTCGTTGGAAGGCATGATCCCGTCGGAGATCATAAAAGTTGCGGAACGGATGTGGTCCGTGATGATCCGGATGGAAACATCCGTATCCTCGTTTTCATGGTAAGACACTCCGGCAATCTCGCATACCCTGTTACGCAGCGCCTGCACCGTATCCACATCAAAGATGGAGTCCACGTCCTGTACCACCACCGCCAGACGCTCAAGTCCCATGCCGGTATCGATATTTTTCTGCTCCAGCTCAGAATAATTTCCCTTGCCGTCATTGTCAAACTGGGTGAACACGTCGTTCCAGACTTCCATATAGCGATCGCAGTCGCAGCCTACCGTACAGCCCGGTTTCCCACAGCCGTATTTTTCTCCCCTGTCATAATAAACCTCTGAACAGGGGCCGCAGGGGCCGGAACCATGCTCCCAGAAATTATCCTCCTTGCCAAACCGGAAGATCCTCTCCGGCGCGATACCGATCTCCCTGTTCCAGATCTCGAAAGCCTCCTCATCCTCTTCATAGATGGAAGGATACAGCCTGTCCGCCGGCAGCCCCACCACCTCCGTCAAAAATTCCCAGGTCCATGTGATAGCTTCCCGCTTAAAATAATCGCCGAAGGAAAAGTTCCCCAGCATCTCAAAAAAGGTGCCGTGGCGCGCTGTCTTTCCTACATTCTCCAGATCTCCGGTCCGGATACACTTCTGACAGGTCGTCACTCTTCTTCTGGGTGGGATCTCCTGCCCGGTAAAATAGGGCTTTAAGGGCGCCATGCCGGAATTGATCAACAGCAGACTGTTATCATTGTGGGGCACCAGAGAAAAACTTTTCATTTTCAGATGCCCTTTACTCTCAAAAAACTCCAGAAACATTTTTCGCAGTTCATTTACGCCGTATGCTTTCATCTCTTCACCATGCTCTTTCCACTGTTATTTAAAAAGTAAATTTATCCGCAAAATAAGCGTCCAGTTCGTCAATGGCAACTCTCTCCTGCTCCATGGAGTCCCTGAAACGAACCGTCACCTTGCCGTCGGTCTCGGAATCAAAATCATAGGTCACACAGAAGGGTGTACCGATCTCATCCTGTCTGCGGTACCGCTTCCCAATATTTCCTCTGTCATCAAACTCACAGTTATACTTTTTACACAGCTGCGTATAGATCTTCTCCGCGCCCTCATTTAATTTTTTGGACAACGGCAGCACACCGATCTTCACGGGAGCCAGCGCCGGATGGAACCGCAACACTGTTCTCATATCCCCGCCCTCTAACTCCTCCTCATCGTAAGCCGCGCAGAGGAACGCCAACACCACACGGTCCGCGCCGAGAGAAGGCTCCACGACATAAGGCACATATTTCTCGCCCTTACTGTCATCAAAATAACTCATATCCTCGCCGGAAACTTCCTGATGCCTTGTCAGATCATAGTCTGTCCTGTCCGCGATTCCCCAGAGTTCACCCCAGCCGAAGGGGAATAAGAACTCGATATCCGTGGTGCCTTTCGAATAGAAGCTTAATTCTTCTTTCGCATGGTCCCTTAAACGCATCTCCTCTTCCTTCATGCCAAGAGACAGCAGCCAATCTCTGCAGAAGCCTCTCCAGTACTGGAACCATTCCATATCCGTGTCAGGTTCACAGAAAAATTCCAGCTCCATCTGCTCAAACTCTCTGGTGCGGAAGGTAAAGTTGCCCGGTGTGATCTCGTTCCGGAAAGATTTGCCGATCTGGCCGATACCGAAGGGCAGTTTTTTCCGGGAAGTTCTCTGTACATTTTTAAAGTTTACAAAAATACCCTGGGCTGTCTCCGGTCTTAAATAAACTGTATTCTTTGCATCCTCCGTCACACCCTGGAAGGTCTTAAACATCAGATTAAACTGACGGATATCCGTGAAATTATGCTTGCCGCAGGAAGGACAGGGAACATTGTGCTCCTCGATAAAATGCTTCATTTCCTCCCGGGAATAAGCGTCGATAGGCCTGCCCAAATCAATCCTATTTTCCTGCGCATAGTCTTCGATGATCTTGTCTGCGCGAAAACGCTCCTTACACTCCTTACAGTCCATTAAAGGATCGGAAAAACCTCCCAGATGTCCGGAAGCGATCCAGGTCTGGGGATTCATTAAGATCGCGCAGTCCACACCCACGTTGTAGGGATTTTCCGTGATAAATTTCTGCCACCAGGCTTTTTTTACGTTATTTTTCAACTCCACGCCGAGATTACCGTAGTCCCATGTATTGGCGAGCCCGCCGTAAATCTCAGAGCCGGGATATACAAATCCCCTTGCCTTTGCAAGCGCCACGATCTTTTCCATTGTTTTTTCCATACTTCTCTCCTCTCATCCTGTCCTGTTTTACTTTTTTCTCACTATCGCTTCTCATTATATCGATAAGCTCTTGATACGGATTTTACCTTTCATCCCTGACACGCTTCCCTGTCAGTTTAAGGTTCATCCGGCATCCCGGCCTGTTTATCCGTTCAGTAAAATATATGCCAGTTCATCCGTCTCCGCAATCTCCACCACATTCTTTCCTGCCACTGCCACATTGTCAGAAATATAAAGCAGCTCATCCTGGGTGCTGATCTGTACCGGCGCCCCCAGGTTCATTTCACTGTCATAAATAATAATCCTGTTTTTTCCCATCGCCAGAAGATCGCCCTTCCCCTGAAGCGCACTGTCATCCTCCGAACTGTGCATTTCTATTTCCAGATCATACCCCTGTTCATAGGCATCTTCCACAGTACCATAGAAAAAGGGTGCCCGCAGAGCAGGATCCACTGCCACTACATCCATATTCATAAAACCATCAAAGGCGGCCGCATCCGGATAAGTCATCACCACTCTGATCACGCCATCACCCGCTTCCACCTCATCCACGGTAACTCCGCCCGCACCTGCAGAATTGTTGTTATTATAGTCTGCCGCCTTCTCTGACATCAGCTTTTCCAGTGCTTCCACAGACTCTTCTCCAAAGTCCTCCACCATCGTATGTCTGATCGTACCATCTTTCTGTATTGCAATAGTCGTCATCTCAACCGTAGTCTTCCCACAGCCGCCGAGCAATAAAACCATTATCGCCAAAGGCAGTATCT
>Ga0137297_10115_pt1 | contig 62852 bp, 52 predicted proteins | sample RamsorincwithD2O_FD_97191 | JGI IMG/M metagenome (GOLD analysis project Ga0137297, IMG submission 97191) | Mouse cecal microbial communities from Vienna, Austria - Mucin amended with D2O | ecosystem: Host-associated > Mammals > Digestive system > Large intestine > Cecum | place: Austria: Vienna...
AGCAACTGATATAATGTATATATATATATATGTTATATATGGAGTGGTTGGGTTAGCTGTATTTTTATATGTTTTTATAAGAAATATAAATTATGCGAGAAAAAAGGATATATTTTTGTGTTTTGCCATGTTAATAATTGCGTTAGTTTCGTGTATTGAAAATCAATATTGTTCATATGGAACAAATATATTTCTTCTTCTTTTTTCAAAGTGTATTTTTAAGGATTGATTTATGAAAAGAGGTGTAAGGGTGTGAAAATTGTTAAAAAAAATAGTCAAAAAAATTTTGCATTAATTTTAAATATTATATGGTCTGTAATTGCTGTTTTAGTGAATTACTTAATAACATTTTTTACTACATCATATATTACCTCTACAGCAGGAGCAGAAGCTTATGGGTTTGTAACTTTAGCAAATACATTTACTTCTTATATAGATATCATTACAATAGCATTAAATGCGTTTGCTGGTAGATATATATCTATTGCATACCATAAAGGTGATTATGAAGAGGCAAATAAGTATTTTAATTCGACTATCATAGCTGATGCCATTTTATCCTTGGTTATCATGTTGTTAGGTTGTATCATGATTTTAAAGCTAGATATTTTATTAAATGTATCCAATAATTTAACATTAGATGTTAAAATACTTTTTTTTCTAGTTTTAATAAGATATTTAGTTTCATTGATTGGAACTGCCTTCAATGTAAGTACTTTTATAACTAATAGAATAAGTTTAAGTGAAAAACAAAAAAGTATCAGTTATATAATACAAGGGGTTATTGTTTTAGCGTTATTTACTCTTTTTCCAATCCATATATGGTATGTAGGGGTTGCTTCTGCAATATCAATTATATATGTTAATATAATGAACATTCGGTATACACATTTACTAACTAAAGAATTAACTTTAAATATAAAATATTTTGACATACAAGTAATAAAAAAACTTGTTTCTTCAGGGATATGGAATTCAATAAATAATTTAGGGAATGTATTAAATAGCGGGCTTGACTTATTAGTTTCAAATTTAATGTTAACATCACAAATTATGGGTGAAATATCAATTGGTAAAACGTTAGGAACAATGATTAATGCCTTGCTTGAATCATTTGTAAATTCTTTTAGACCAAAAATATTGAAATATTATGCTGAAGAAAAAAACGAACTTTTAATAGAGGAATTAAAAAGAGCAATGAAAGTTACGGGAACTATATCAAATATAGTTTTTGCTGTTTTTTTAACATGTGGATACACATTTATGCAATTATGGATATTGAAAGGAAATATAAATTTTATATTTAATATAGCTGTAATAGTACTAATGAGTGATATTATGATTGGAGTAGTGAAACCACTATATTATGTTTTTACACTAACAAATAAGTTAAAATTACCTTGTTTAATAACTATTGTTTCAGGATTTTTGAATGTTGTATTTATGTATCTACTTATTAAATATACAGATTTAGGTGCTTATGCGGTTGTTTTTACAACCTTGGTTTTAAATTTTGTTCATTTCTTTGATACACCAATATACTCAGCATATTGCTTAAAAGAAAAATTGAGTGTATTTTATCCTACTATTATCAGACACTTTATTTCATGTTTTTTAATGGTTATTTCTATGACGTTTGTTATTAGTTTCATTCCAGATTATAGAACGTGGATGTGTTTAATAATAAGATGTATAATATGTGGTAGTGTAGGTGTTATTGTTTCAATAATTACGGTGTGTAGCAAAGAAGAATTAAAACAAGTATTGGGATTTGTGAAAAGATTAAAAAATAAGTTATTATAGGCATTGTTTTCATTTTATGTTAGAATAGTAAATAAGATTTTATATGATTTATAAGGAGATGGATTTGGTGGATAAAGAAATCAAAAATATAGAAAAAAAAGATAAAATTATTGATTTGTTTGATATGTTTTGGGCAATTATTTATCAATGGAAAATTTTATTGTTATGTGCGATTATTGGATTTGTAGGGTTTACAAGTTTAAAAGTAGTTAAAAACTATAATCATATAAGAAACAATGAGGCAAAAGTTGAAGCATATAAAGAAAAATCAAAGCAATATAAAAAGAATAAAAAAGAATATGATAAAGAATTAGATACTTTTTATAAAGAAAAAGAAGTTTATGAAAAAGCAAATGCTAAATATGAAAAAGAATTTAAAAGTTTAATGAAGAAAAATGAAATATATGATGCATATAAATTAAGATTAGATAGACCAATTGCTCCAAAAAAGCCAAAGGAACCAAAAGAACCAAAAGAACCTAAAATAACTGAAATAGGAATGACATATGGTTTAGTAAAATATAGTTTAGTTGGTATGGTTGGTGGATTACTAGCTGGAGCTATAGTAGTATGTGGATATTATGTTATAAATAAAAAAATAAAAACCAAAGAAGAATTAGAAGAAGTTTATAGTCTTAGAATATTTGATTATTTAGTAAGTGATGGTAAAAAAAGAAATCCTATAAGTTCTAAGATAAGAGAATTAAGATATAGAAATGTTCTTACAAAAGAGGAACATCTTGGATTAGTTATTACAAATTTAGTTATAACATGTAAGAGAAATCATTATGCGGAGGTATTCCTTACATCGTCTATTGATTTAAGTAAAAATGATAAAAATCAAATAGCAGTTATCATTAAGGGATTAAGAGAAGAAGGAATAGTTGCTGCTTATGGTAACAATGTTAATACTGATGTTTCATCTATGAAGACAATGGATAAGATGAATAATGTAGTTATTGTTGAAAAGATTGGTAAAACAAGTTATCCACAATTAGAGGAAGAACTTACATTGTGTACTGATTTAAATATAAATCTTTTAGGTATTATTCCAATTGTTGAAGAGAGATAGACTTATGGGTATTAAACTCATAAGTTTTTTTTCTGGAAAAATATGTAAAGGTTTAGTTTAAAACATTGCATAAAGTGCACTATAACGTGTAATTCATTGACTTTGAATATTATATATGATATAAATTAGATGATTAAATAAAGATGTTGAATGATGAAATGTTTTGGGAAAAGGGGGAAGAAAAATGGATAATATGAGGAAGAGCATTTATTCTGTTTTTCTTTTTTGTTTAGAAGTATTTCTTTATTATATAGTAGTTCAATTATTAAATATTCCAACAGTTTTGGCTATTAAGTATGGATCAATTTGGTTTATTTTAGTTTTTATGTTTAAACATTATAGACTATCTTCTACACTTGTATGGAATGAGATAAGGAGTTTAGGAAAAATCTTTATTATATATACATTAATATCTTGTGTTAATTTATATCCACAATTTTTAAATCTTATAAAAGTTATAGGTGCAGGATTCTTTATGTTTGCATTAAGTCTTTTGATTAGTAGAACAGCTAGAATTCTTTTTAGAAATAAGCTTGCGAAAAGAACATTAGTTATTGGAACTGGAAGAAGAGCATATAGAATTGGACAGATAGCTCATAATAATAGATATGCAGTTACAAAAGTTATTGGATATGTAAAGATGGGGAAGAATGTTCATACATCTGAGATATTAGATGAAGAAGATAAAGAGGTTTTTGAATATAAAGATTTAGAGAAAGTTATCAAAGAAGAAAAGATTGATCAAGTGATTATTGCGATTCCTAATTCTTCTAAAGATATGATAGATGAAGTTACAAGAAAGATATTTAATAAAGTGAGATATATTAAAATAGCTCCTAATCTTGATTTTACTATGACATTTAATTCATCTATAGAGGATTTTGATGGTGAATTGTTAATTTCAACCTCTAGAGGAAAAATGAATTTCATATCACGTTTTTTCAAACGTATGATAGATATTTGTGCAGGACTTGCAGGATGTTTATTATTGGTTCCTTTAACATTATATGTAAAATATAAGAATAAGAAAGAAGGAGATACTGATCCTATCTTTTTTACTCAAGAAAGAATTGGATTAAATGGTAAACCAATACATATTTATAAATATCGTTCAATGGTTCCTAATGCAGAGCAATTATTGGAAGATTTAATGGAAAAAGATCCTGAAATAAGGGAAGAATATTTAACAAACAAGAAATTAAGAAATGATCCAAGAATCACAAAAGTAGGAGAGGCATTACGTAAACGTTCATTAGATGAATTTCCTCAATTTATTAATGTATTAAAAGGTGAAATGAGTTTAGTGGGACCCAGACCATACTTGCCAAGAGAAAAAGAAGATATGGATATTTTTTATAATACCATTATTAAATCAAAACCTGGTATAACAGGTATGTGGCAAGCTAATGGGAGAAGTGATGTGTCTTTTGAAGATAGATGTAAGTTTGATGATTATTATTATAAGAATTGGTCAATTGGATTAGATGTTATTATTGTCTATAAGACTATTAAAGGTGTATTATATGGAAGAGGAGCATTATAAAATGAAAGACATTAAAGTTATTGTTGCGACACATAAAAAATATAAGATGCCTAAAGATCCTATGTATATCCCAATTCATGTTGGTGCTGAAGGTAAAAAATTAATTGGGTATATAACAGACAATACAGGTGATAACATTTCTAAAAAGAATGCTTCTTTTTGTGAACTTACAGGATTATATTGGGCTTGGAAAAATTTAGATGCTCAATATATTGGATTGGCTCATTATAGAAGGCATTTTAAGGGGAAGAATAAAGGTAATACACCATTTGAAAAAGCATTAACTTTAAAAGAAGCGGATAAACTTTTAGATAGTGCTGATGTTATTGTAACAAAAAGAAGAAATTATTATATTGAAAATGTATATAGTCATTTTGATCATACTCTTTATATTGAAACTTTAGATGCTGCAAAGAAGATAATTGAAAAAGATTATCCTGAATATATACCTACTTTTAATCAATGTATGAAAAGAACTTACATGCATGCATTTAATATGTTTATTATGAAAAAAGAAGATTTAGATAAGTACTGTTCATGGGTATTTGATATACTTTTTAAAGTTGAAGATGAGTTGAAAGATAAAAAGTATAATGCTTTTCATTCTAGATATCCAGGAAGAGTATCTGAGGTTTTATTAGATGTATGGTTAACAAAGAATAACTACACATATAAAGAAGTTCCTTTTATCTATACTGAAAAAATAAACCATATAAAAAAAGGAATAGGATTTTTAAAAGCAAAGTTTTTTAAAAAGAAATACGAAGGAAGTTTTTAAATGGAGAAGAATATTATGATTGATTGTTTAGAGAAAAATAATATAAATAAATTTATAAAGACAATAAAAGACAAATATTGTTTTTTCTCTTTTTATTGTATATATTTTTTCACAATCATGATTGATACATCAGTTTATGTTACAAAGTATCCATTTGTTGATAATATCATGTCAATAATAAGATATATATGTTATATATTCTTTTTAATTCGTTTTATTTTATATTTTTTCTCTTATAAAGAAAAAATATTTAATATCAATATAAAAAATATAATTCTATATATATTGTTATTATTTATTTTTTCAATAGTTATGAATACAATTTTAACAAGAAATACACTCATACCAACACTTCTTATTGTAATGATGGCAGCTATTGATATATCATTTGATGAAATGTTAAATATAACCTATAAAATGCAACTTATCACAATGTGTTTTATTACAGCTTCATGTGCATTTAATATAATAGGAAATTTTGAAACATTTAGAGCAGATGGTTCTATTAGAAATTCAATAGGCTATGATTATCCTACAAATTTTTCTACATATTTATTAGCATTAACATTAATGTATATGTTTATAAAAAGATTTATAGTTGAAAACTACACATTACTTGTTATTCAATTATTATATATAATATCTTTCTTTTTAACAAAATCTAGAACACAATTTCTTATAGGCGAGATTGTATTTATTTTTGGAGTTTTATATAAATATCATATTATTCATAAATTTAAATCTTTCTTATTAAAAGTTCTAAAAACATCAATATATATATTTCCACTTTTGCCTATTACAAGTTTAATGGTTTCAATGTTTTCAAAGAATCATTTTATTATGAAACTAAATACTTTATTGAATGGAAGAATAGAATTAACAAAATTAGCTATTGATAAATATGGAATATCCTTATTTGGTAAAACTGTTGATTTTATAGGTGGAGGCTTGAGTGATTTAGATAAACTAAAAGCACATACTTATTTATATGTAGATAATGGTTATATGCAAGCTATACTTAAACATGGAATATTAGTTGTGTTATGTTTAATTGTTTTGATATTTATTTCTTTGATGTATATGTATTCAAAGAAACAATATTTAACAGTATCGCTATGTTTGATATTTTTATATGGCTCATTAATTAATCCATGGTTAGTTAATTTTAAAGTATCTCCTTTATTATTTATTATCTTTCCAACAATAATATCTGCTATGAAAGAAAACAACCGGAAATATATTTGATAGGAAGGAGGAATAACTTTGAATATTTTAGAAAGAATAAAAAATAACTCTACATTATATGATATACTAAAGATAATCAATTCAAATAAATTTTTCTATATACTATTCTTTATATATTTTTTAGCAATCACATTAGATGGTAGCACATATTCAACAGATTATGCATTAACCGCTAAAATAAGCCGTCTTTTAAAAAACTTTGCTAGAATGTTTTTAGCTTTAAGAATTATTTGTATTTTCTTATTGCAATATAAGAATTTTTCTATAACAAAGTTTAAATCTTTAGATTTGTTTAGAAAAATAATTATTTGTGTACTAGCTATTCTGTTTATAAGTACTGCAATTAATTTTCTAGTGACAAGATCTAAAAGTTTAATTGATATTCTTCTGATTCTTATATCCGCATCCACTATCTCTTTTGATGATATGTGTGATATAACATGTTATTATCAATTGATTATGATGATATTTATTACTTTTTCATGTTCTTTTGGAATTATCTCTAATTTTGTAAATGTGAGAGAAGATGGTTTTGTCAGAAATTCATTAGGATATGGATATCCAACCAATTTTTCAACATATTTATTAGGCTTTACAATGCTTTATTTATACAAAAAGAAATTAAGTGTTCGTTTCTTTGAATTATTTATAACTCAATTATTATATATTTTATCTTATTTTTTAACAGATTCACGAACTCAATTAATGATTGGAGAATTTGTTATTTTGTTATGTGTTTTCAATAAATTAAATATACTTTCAAGATTAAAAAAATATATAATAAAAATAGAAAAAGTAGGAATAGCTCTTTTTCCATTATTTCCTGTTGGAAGTTTTTTACTTGCTTGGATTTATCAATTGGGCGGACGTTTTATATGGGATTTAAATACGATTCTTTCTAATCGTATGGCTCAAACATGTAGAGCGATATTAGATCATGGATTACCACTGTTTGGTAAAAATATAATCTTTATAGGACATGGTGCACAGGATGTATCCAAGTTTGGTAAGGTTAAATCAAATTATGTTGATAATTCTTATATGAAAATAATTTTTAACCATGGTTTGATAGTCTTAATATGTTTTATCATACTTATATTTATATGCTTAGTTTATTTATATACAAAACATAAGTATATGCAAATAAGTTTATGTTTTATATATTTGATTTTTGCATTAATTAATCCTGTATTATTAGCGTTTAGAGCTTGTCCTCTTATATTTATTATTTTTCCAACAATAATAGATATCTTAAAAGACAAATCATTACAATTAGAACATATTTATAGAAGGTGAGGAAATAAAATGAAATATGATTATTTAATAGTAGGATCTGGGTTGTTTGGAGCTATATTTGCTTACGAAGCGAATAAGAGAGGTAAAAAGTGTTTGGTCATTGATAAAAGAGATCATGTAGGTGGTAATATTTACACTGAAGAAGTAGAAGGAATTAATGTACATAAATACGGTGCTCATATTTTTCATACTTCTAATAAAGAAGTATGGGATTATATACAACAGTTCGCAGAGTTTAATAGATATACGAATTCTCCAATCGCAAAGTATAAAGATGAAATCTATAACATGCCATTTAATATGAATACTTTTAATAAAATGTGGGGTGTTATTACACCTAGTGAAGCAAAAGCAAAAATAGAAGAACAAATCAAAGAGGCTGGTATAACAGAACCTCAAAATTTAGAAGAACAAGCTATATCAATGGTTGGAAAAGATATATATGAAAAGCTTGTAAAAGGTTATACTGGAAAACAATGGGGAAGACCATGTACAGAACTTCCAACTTTTATTATCAAAAGATTGCCAGTAAGATTTACTTACGATAATAATTATTTTAATGATTTATATCAAGGTATTCCTATTGGTGGCTATACTCAGATTATTGAAAAGATGTTAAAAGGAATTGATGTTAGACTCAATTGTGATTTCTTTGAATATCGTCAACAATTAGAAGAAGTGTCAGATAAGATTGTATTTACAGGTATGATTGATCAATATTATGATTATAAGTTTGGAACTTTAGAATATAGAAGTTTAAATTTTGAAACAGAATTATTAGATATTGAGAATTATCAAGGGAATGCAGTTGTGAATTATAATGAATATGAAATTCCATATACAAGAATTATTGAACATAAACATTTTGAATATGGAACCCAAGAAAAAACAATTATTACAAGAGAATATCCAGCAAAGTGGAATAAAGGTGATGAGCCTTATTATCCATTAAATGATGAGAAGAATAATCAATTATATTCAAAATATAAAGCATTAGCAAATAAAGAGAAAAAAATTATTTTTGGTGGAAGATTAGGAATGTATAAATATTTTGATATGCATAATGTGATTGCAGAAGCATTAAAATGTGTTAAAGAAGAATTGAAATAGGAGGAAATTTTATGTATAAGCATTTTAAGTGGATGTGTAGTTGTTTAACTATTATTACAATGTTAAGTCTATTTGTTTTTAGTAGTGTAAAGGCAGAAGAAATTATAACTGTTTCTCCTACTAATAGTGGGGATGATACAAAAGTGATTCAACAGGCTTTGAATAAGGCCAAAGAGGGTTCTAGCATCACTGTTAAACTGTCAGCAGGAAAATATTATATTAGTGAGGTATTATCTATATATTCAAATACTAAATTATCACTAGATAAAAATGCTGTTATTGCTCGTAAAAACGATAAAAAAATAATGTTAATGAGTGATACTAGCAATAATAAAGGTGGTTATGAGCAATCACAAAATATTATTGTAGAAGGTGGGACTTGGGACGGTAATGTAAAGAATACAACAAACTTATCTCATTTAATGCGTTTTAACCATGCTAAAAATGTTACTTTGAGAAATACTACAGTCAAGAACTTTTGTGATAGACATATGGTAGTGTTTGCTGGTGTTGATGGAATTCAGGTTTATAACAATCAATTTTTGAATGCTATAGATTACACTGGTAGTGATCCAGAAAAAAAATATTATACAGATGAATTGAATGATAAAGTTGATAAAGAACAATCAAAACATACAATGGAGGCTTTGCATATAGATGCAATATTTAGTAAATCTGAACCTAATGCATTTCCAATAGATAAAACAGTTTGTAAAAATGTTTTAGTTCAAAATAATACATTCACAAACTTAAAAGTTGCATTAGGATCACATTATGATTTCAATTGGGCTGGTAAAAAAGGAGAAAACATTACAATTAAAAATAATACATTTAATAATGTGATTTATGGAGCAATGAATATTTCAACATATAAGAATGTTAATATTAGTGGTAATAAGATTAATAATTCTTCTCAGCTAGCTAGAATTGTATCAAGTAGCGGAAAGGTAACTAACAATCAATTTAACTATAAGGCAAATCCTAAACAGGTAAAAAATGATAGTTTTTCTTCATACGGTCTATATGTTAGTCAATCAACATTAACAATAGAGGGAAATAATTTTAGCCAAAGTGCAGCACACGGGATATTTGCTCTTAATAATGCGAATTTAACCATTTCAAAGAATAATATTAATAAAGCTGGAGAATATGGAATACAAATTCAAAAATCGAAAGCAACAATAAAATCAAATAGTATATCAAATAGTTGCTTATATGGTGTGAGTTCAAATTCTTCAACTGTAAGTATTGAAAACAACACAATAAAAAAAGCAACAAATGGTATAAATATTTATGGTGGAAGCGTAAAAAACATTAATTCTAACAAGTTGAGTTCTATTTCTGCTAATTGTATTAATATTTTAAAACAGGCTAAAGTAGCGAATATTTATAAGAATACTCTATCTTCACCTAAAAAATGTGGTATTGAAATACAAGGAAAATCAAAAATAACTAATATTAAAAGCAATAAAATAACAAGTCCTGGTGCTTATGGAATAGGAGTTTATAAACAATCAAGTGTTTCTAATATTCAAAGTAATACTATTGATAAGGCTAAAAAGAATGGAATTCAAGTGGATCATGCATCTGCTAATGTAACTTCAAATACAATAAAAAATAGTACAAAAATAGCAATTAATTTTAATTCATCTAATGGTAATATCAAAAATAATACATGTTCACAATCAAAGTCAAATGGGATTATGATTTTAAATAGAACAGGTAGCAAGAAAAAAATTAGTGTTATAAGTGGAAATAAAATAACAAGTTCAAAAGGACATGGAATACAGATACAAAAATCATCATATATTAATTTATTATCTAATAGTGTTAGTAGTAGCAAAGCACATGGGATTTTGGTTATGTCTTCAAAAAATTTAAACATTAATAAAAATAAGGTTTCAAAAAGTAATCAGAATGGTATTTCTATTGGAAAGAGTTCAAAAATTATTTTAAATAATAATGTTTCATTAAAAAATAAGAAATTTGATATTTCTATTAATGGTAATACATCTGGTTCTGGGAAACAGAATACGATTCAAAGCAAGAAAAAAGCAAATGTAACAAATAAGAAAAAATTCAAATTAAAATCTACTAAATACAAAAAATAAATATACCTGCTTATAGTATATTTTAATTGACATTTGTAATAAAGAAAGATAAAGTTATAAAGTGTTAATCTAAAAAGCGAGGAATAAGAATGTCATTATCCACAACTGATATATTTAAAATGTTATGTCATAAAAATAAAAATTTAATACAGTTAAATGATGCGGAATTAAAAAAGGTACAGGAACAACTCTTATCTATGGCTGATGATATTATAGGTGTTCTAGAGGAAGAAAACTGTGTTTATCATTTGACAGGAGGAAGTGCTTTAGGGGCAGTACGCCATCAAGGGTTTATTCCATGGGATGATGATATTGATATTGATATATCAAGAGAAGACTATTCAAAATTTATGAGTTGTTTTAAAAATAAATTTGGATATAAATATTGGATTCATAATGCATATAGTGATGATATGCATTGTCTTCCATCAAATCAAATTCGTTTAAAAGATACAATCTATATGTCGGTTAATGATTATTCAGAAAAGGAATGTGGATTACCAATAGATATTGTTATTATGGAAAATACCTTTGATAATGTTGTTTTGAGAAAAATCCATGGAATTGGAAGCTTAGCTTTGGGATTAATTGTTTCATGTAGAAAGTTTTATCAGTATAAAGATTATTTCAATGAGCTTGTAAAAGATTTACCTAATGAAAGAAAAATTTTTCAAAGAAAGATAAATATTGGAATGATATTTTCTTTCTTTTCTCTAAGAAGATGGACTATATTTTATGATAAATGGAATTCAATATGTAAGAATAATCATTCAAAATATGTTGTTGTTCCTACAGGTAGAAAACATTTTTTTGGAGAATTATATGAAAGAGATAAATTTTATAAAACAAGAAGAGAAAATTTCTGTGGTAGAGATTGGAAAATCCCATATGATTATGATTATTATCTCAAGAAATTATATGGTGATTATATGAAAATACCTAAAGAGCACGAAAAACATGCTTTATTAAAAATGAAAATATAGGAGATGATAAGTGTGAAAGATAGAATTAAACACTATATAAAAAATATTGTAGGTTTTCCACTTTTTGCATTATATCGTTTATATCCTATAGAAAACAAAGTCATATTTTCAAATTTTAGTGGAAAAAAATATGGTGATAACCCTAAATATATATCAATGGCTTTACATGAATTAGATCCTCATATTCAAATTATATGGTTAAAGCATAAAGGATATCAATTTGAAACACCAGATTATGTAAAAGTTATAGAATGGCCATCATTAAAGATGGTAAAAGAACTTTCTACTGCAAAAGTCTGGGTAGATAGTCATACAAAGCCTGTTTGGATAAAAAAAAGAAAGAATCAATATTATATTAATACATGGCATGGAGGATTAGGATTCAAGAAGGTAGAGGGAGATGTAAGAGATAAACTTTTATTTTCTCAAATTAAACAATCTCAACATAATTCTTCCATGATAGATTTGTTGATTTCAAATGCAAAATGGCTTACTGATATTTATAAAAGAGCATTTTGGTATCAAGGTGAAATACTGGAGTGTGGATATCCTAAGAATGATATATTTTATAAAGAACATCATTATGAACAAAAAAAGGTTAAGGATACTTTTTCTATAGATGAAAATATATCTATTGCTTTATATGCTCCTACCTTTAGAAACAATAATGATTATCATTTTTTAGATATTGATTTTCATAAAATAATTGATATCTTAAGAAAAAAAACAAATAAAGAGTGGATTGTATTTATCAAGTTGCACCCATTAATGATGGATTATTCAAAGAATTTAAAGTACGATAAACAAGTCGTAAATGTAACCTATTACGATGATATGCAAGAACTAACATTGGCTAGTGATTTATATATTACAGATTATTCTAGTGGAATCTTTGATTTTGCTTTAGAATATAAACCAGGCTTTTTATATGCTCCTGATTATCATCAATATATAGAACAGAGAGGATTATATTTTGATTTAAGAAAATTACCTTTTCCTTTTGCGGATAATGAGCATGATTTAATAAATAATATATTAAATATTGATATGGAAAAATATAAGAAAGATTTAGAGTCCTTTTTTAAAGAAGTAGGACTGATTGTTTCTTCACACTCTTCTATGGATATTGCAGAATTAATTAGAGAAAAAATATATGAGGTATGAATATGAAATATTATATACAAGAAGTTTATAAAGCAAAAACAGATCAAAAAACAGCGGGTATTAAGGCTAGAGATGATGTAGAAGAGATATTGGAATCTTTAAGTTATAGACCAATTGTTATCTCATCAATTATTAAAGATAGAAAAGATTTAAAAAAATTGAAGAAGGTTTTAATTCATAAAGAAACATATGATATATGGAAAAAGACATTATCTTTTCTTAAATCAGAAGATGAATTAATAGTACAATTTCCTATCAAGGAACATTCAATTTTTTTATCTCATTTATTTAAAATTATTCAAAATAGAAATATTAAAGTATCACTTATTATCCATGATTTAGAACTTTTAAGAACAGCAAAGAGACAAAGTATTTCTAGAAGTCAAAGATTACGATTGAAAATAGAAGAAGAGAATATGTTAAAAATATGTTCTAAAATTATAGTACATAATGAGAAGATGAAAAACTTTGTTTCGTCACTAGGAATAGACAAAAACAAATTAATTTCTTTAGAAATATTTGATTATTTAATAGATGATTTAAAGAAAGAACAATTAAAGAAAAATCAAAAAGATTTACCAATTATTATTGCTGGTAACTTAAGAATTCATAAGGCTAAGTATGCTTATCATTTGCCAGATAATTATAACTTTAATTTATATGGTGTAGATTATGAAGGAGTTATTAATGATAAAATAAAATATCATGGATCATTTTCTCCAAATGCATTACCCTATGCTATGGAGGGGAGTTTTGGTTTGGTTTGGGATGGTGAAAGCGCAACAACGTGTAATGGGGTTTATGGTGAATACCTAAAAATTAATAATCCTCATAAGACATCCTTATATTTATCCTTAGGGATACCAGTTATTATATGGAAACAAGCAGCTTTAGCTGATTTTATTTGTGAAAACAAGTGTGGAATAGTTATTGATTCTTTGTATGATATTAAAGATAAACTAGATAAAATGACAGAAAAGGAATATAATGAATTACTAGAAAACACCCAAAAAGTATCAGAGAAACTACTTAATGGATATTATACAAAAAAAGCAATTGCTCTAACTTTGAAGTAAAATACAGAAAGGAGAAATTATGGCACAAAAAAGTATAAAGAAAAATTATATATTTAATTTGTTTTATGAAGTCTTTGTTATTATTGTTCCCTTAATTACAGCTCCTTATGTATCAAGAGTTTTACATGCAGATGGAGTAGGGGTTTATAGTTTTTCCTATTCGATTGCAACTTATTTTGCCTTGCTTGCAGCCTTAGGAACGAACTCGTATGGAGTAAGAGAAGGTGCTAGAGTAAGAGATGATGAATACAAGAGATCAAAGTTATTTTATGAAATTACAATACTAAGATTTCTAACAACATTTTTAAGTATTATCATTTATTTAATAGTTGTTATTATGAATCAATATGATATTTTTATTTATCTAGCTTGTGGTATTTCTATTCTATCTGTTGCATTTGATTGTAGTTGGTTTTTAAAATCTTTAGAAAACTTTCAAACTTTAGTCATTAGAAATTTTGTTGTCAAATTATTAACTGTTATAAGTATATTTATCTTTGTAAAATCAAGAGATGATTTATTAATATATATTTTTATTCAAACTGTAGGAACATTGATTGCGAATGTTATTTTAATTAGCAATGTAAAGAGATACTTAGTTAAAGTAGATATGAAATCATTAAAGTATAAACATCATATGAAAGAAACACTTATTTATTTCATTCCAACAATTGCGACTTCTGTATATACTGTATTAGACAAAACAATGTTAGGAATTATTGTGAATTCTTCATATGAAAATGGATATTATGAACAAACGAATAAAATTGTACATATCTTTTTAACATTAATTACTTCACTTTCAGGAGTTATAGGTGCTCGAACGGCTTATTTATTTGCAAAAGAAGAACATCAAAAAATTAGAGGGTTAATATATAAAGCTTATGATTTTATGAATCTTTTAGCTTTTCCTTTAGTTTTTGGGATTGTTGGTTGTGCGAGTACTTTTGTACCTTGGTTTTTAGGACCAGGGTATGATAAGGTTATTAGCTTATTACAATTGTATTGTCCGCTTATTTTAATTATTGGAATGAGTAATATTTTAGGAGGTTTATATTTAACTCCTAGTGGTCAAAGAAAAAGAAGCAGCAAAGCTATTATTATGGGATCAGTAGTTAATTTGATATTAAATCTTATATTAATTCCTTATTTTAATTCGTATGGTGCTGTTATTGCCTCACTATTTGCGGAGGGAACAATTACAGGGTTGTATATTTATATGAGTAGTGAATACGTTAATTTTATATATATTCTTAAAAACGCATTTAAATATCTCGTTTATTCAATAATCATGTTTATTCCAGTTTATATTATAGGATATTATTTACCAACTCATTTTACGACAACTCTTATTCAAGTTGTTGCAGGAGGTGCAATATATGGTATTTTATTATTGATAACTAAGAATAAACTTATATTTGAGGTTTTAGATGGACTTTTAAAGAAGTTTAAAAAAGCATAAGGGCATTTATAATGTGTATTCTTTTAAGAAAAGGTGAGTCGATATGGGAAATAAACTAAATTTAGAAGATGAAGTTATTGATGGATATCAAGTTTCATCAAAAATGAAAGAAATATGGCAAGTTGAATTAGACTTGTTAGGAAAATTTATAAATGTATGTGATAAGTACAATATTAAGTATTTCATTATCAGTGGATCTCTTATTGGGGCTATTAGGCATAATGGCTTTATTCCTTGGGATGATGATATTGATTTAGGTATGATGAGAGAAGATTATATAAAACTATTAAAGATCGCAGATATTGAATTTAAAGATCCTTACTTTTTTCAAACACCCTATAATGATGATCTTTATAGAGGACATGCACAATTAAGAAATAGTCATACATCTGCAATTTTACCAAATGAGATTCATTTAAATCATAACCAGGGTATATTTATAGATATCTTCCCTTTTGATGAGTATCCTAAAAATGAATTTTTATGTCGTATTCAAAAAATAAGATGTAGAGTATTAGAAAAAATAATGAAACACAAATTTAGAAAGGAACATCCCACAATCAAATCAAAAATATTATATTTGATATGTCGAAGCTTATATAAGATATTTGGTTATAAAAATATATATGCTCATTATGAAAAAGTATGTTCCAAGTATAATGGGAGGGGTTGTGGATATATTTCTAATCTAGCATTTAAATATGGAAGACCGAAATATAAACATAAGAAAGAATATTTTGAAGAATTAACAGAACATCAGTTTCATTATTTAAACGTTAAGATTCCAAAAGCCTATGATGCTATTCTTTCAAAACAATATGGAAATTATATGGAATATGTCATTGGAACTAGCGTCCATGGGTCTTTATACCAAAGTGCAACTATTTCATATAAAGAATATTTAAAACAATTAAGGGGTGATATACATGAAGAAATATAAAATAGGATACACTCAAGGTGTCTATGATATGTTTCATGTAGGACATTTAAATTTGCTTAATAACGCTAAAAAATATTGTGATATATTAGTTGTTGGAGTCAATTCTGATGAACTTGTACAAAATTATAAAAATAAAACTCCTATTATTAATCAAGATGAAAGGAAGTATATTGTAGAAAATATTAAAGCAGTTGATGAATGTATTGTAGCTGATACTTTATCGAAAACAGAAATGTTAAAAAAGGTTCACTTTGATGTTGTTTTTATAGGGGATGATTGGAAAGGTTCATCACGTTGGGCAAAAACGACGAAAGATTTAAAACAAAGAGGTGTTGATGTTGTTTTTTTACCTCATACTGATGGTATATGTTCAACTGATTTGAGAGTTGTTAAGGATGAAAAAGTCGATGAATAAAAAGAGATTACCCTATATTGATTATATCAAAGCAATAGGGATTATATTAGTTATTATTGGCCATATTAATTTTGCGAATGCAGATTGTAAGACATGGATATATTCTTTTCATATGCCATTGTTCTTTTTTGTGTCTGGATTAGTGGTCAATGTTAAAAAGAAAAGGGATAAAGATATAGAGCTTCATTTTTTATACTCTAAGATAGAAAATTTGTTATATCCATATTTTGTTTGGGCTATTATCTACGCACCATTATCAATTAAAAATTTATTAAAAATACTTTATGGAAGTTACGAGTCTATAATAAAGGCTAAGAGCTTATCTTCTCTGTGGTTTTTACCAGTTATGTTTTTGACTGTTTGTTTTTTTGAGTTATTTGTATATATACAAAAGAAAACAAAGATTCAATCAAATTTGTTTTATTCAATGATCATAATTATAACATTTATGATAGGATTAATATTACCAAATTTAGAATTTGGTTATCCAATGGGTATAGATGTGGTTTTTACTTCTTTAGGATTCTATAGTATAGGTCATTTCATAAGACCAGCCATAGATTATGTTAGAAAAAAAGAAAAGAAATATATTATATTACCAATAGTCTGTATAATCACTTTTGTTTTAACATTATCTTATCAATGGAATGAAATTAATGAAAATAGTTATATCTTAATGGCTACAGCTCAATATGGAAATTATCTATTGTTTGTGACATGTGCATTATGTGGCTGTTTATTTATAACGAGTCTTTCATTATTATTAGAATATATTCATAATCAAAAGTTCACTGATATTTTGACTTATATTGGAAGAAATACGTTAATTATCTTTTTTATACATAAATTAATAATTAATATTTGTAAAATAGGATTTAATTATTTTGAAAGTATTCCTACATTTTGTGTTTTAGGGACAACGACTTGTATAACATTAATTGTATGTATTGTAATAAGTTATCTTATAAATAAATATTGTTCTTTTTTATTGGTATATTCTCAAACTAATAGAAAAACAAAAAAAATAACAGAAACAAATTAAAGTTTTATGAATATAAGATTATGGACAGAAAGGTATGTTAGTTTAAATGAAATTAAATTGGAGAATGCTTAGTAAATACAGGAGTCAATTATATGGGTTTTCAATATTATGGATTACTTTATTTCATGTTTTTGAAATTAATTCTGATAAAATGAACTACCCTTGGGTTTCTTCTTTGATTTTAAAAAATGGTGGTATAGGTGTAGATATTTTTTTGTTTTTGTCAGGAATTTCATTATATTTTTCAATGAAAAAGCTATATGCGAAATATGATGATCTAGATAAAAAAAAGATATTTAAAGAGTTTTATAAAAGAAGATTTTCAAAAATTTTAAAAGTGTATATTTGTGTATGTATTCCATATTTTATAATAAGATATTTTATTTTTGCTTTAAATTGGATGTCATTTGTAAAACAAATTTTTTTCTGTATGAATAAAGTAGGAATGTTTTGGTTTTTAGGATGTATAATGCTTTGTTATTTCATTTATCCATATATATACTATTTTATGGAGCGAGATCAAAAGAAAATTATATATATTTTAGTATGTGTATATGTATTAATGTTATTTATGATTCTTATTTTATATCCAAAGTTTTATTATAGGGTTGAAATTCTTTTTTCGAGAATACCAATATTTATAATTGGATGTTTGATAGGTGAAAAGGTATATAATAGCGAAGAAATAAATACTTATTTTTTATTGTTTATGTTACTATTATTAATGACCAAAGGTCCTGTATATTATGCACTTAATCATTGGGGTTATTATGGACACATTGCAAGTTTAGTTGGAAGATTATTTAGAGGAGCTTTAGGGGTGGGGACCATATTTTTTATAATAATAATGCTCCCATATTTTGAAAATACTTTTATCAATAAATTTTTATGTTATGTAGGTAGTTTTACATTAGAAATGTATGTGGTTCATATTATAATTAGAGATGCACTGATAGTAGGAGTTCATTTAGAATTAACATCTCAAAGTCAAGTTCTATTATATACAATAATTTATTTGCTTGCTTCAATTATATGTTCTAATATATTAAATCAAATTTTAAACCCAAAAAGAAAAATACAATAAATTGAAAACTTGTTTATTATATAGTATAAAGGGAATATTTATAGATATAATCAACTTTATATAAAAACAAAGACTACTGTATATTAAAGTCTTTGTTTTTTTATGAAGGGTTAGAAAATATATTGGTTGTTTATTGATTTTTTTCTTTCATTTGTGATTGTAATAAGTCTATTAAACGTTTCATGTGAGCCTCAAACATGATATATAAACCAATATAAATAACTTCTGCAACAATTGTAAAAGAAAACAAAATAATCGCAATAGATGCAAAAGATCCATAAACATTAGTATAATTAGAAAAACTAAAATATAATTCCAATGCTTTTAGAAGAAGAGTTAACAATGATGCAGATGCAAAAGAACCAATAAATATATCTTTTACATTCACATGGACATCTGGAATAATCTTGTATAGTAAAAATAAAATAATAAAGAATATTAAAAATAAATATATATCATCAAATAATATTAATTCATTTAAAGGAAAAATAGAATTAATAATAGGTAAAAAACTAAGTAAAGAAATAATTACTATCAATAATATGAAAACTAATATAGTTTTAGCGATTGAAAGTATCATTTCAATAATAAAATGACGTTCATGATTAGGCGGGAAAAGATTTTTTGTTATACCATAAAGCTGATTAATACCTTTGCTTACGACCCAGAAAGATACACCAATCGCAACAATTGAAGACATTTTTATTTCTTTTGAAGATAAAGCAGATATAATAATATCCGCAAAATCAGCAGTTAAAAATTGTTTTAAAAAATCTCTCATGATCGTAAGATCAATATTCAACAAAGAAGCTAAAAAAGCTAAAATAGAACAAATAGGTATAATAGACATAATCAAATAATATGAAAAACAGATACCTGCATTTTCAGGGATTTTATAACGATAGTCTAAATAACGATTATAAATTGCATAATATATCTTTTTTACATACTTCTTCATATTTCTCCCTCCTAACATCTATTTTACTAAATTTTTGTGTATATTCCTATAAAAAATGATAAAAGAAGTTTTTATTGTTTGAAAGTAAGCGTAGCCTAATTAATTATGTGATATATGTCTAGATTTTATTAAATATTATGTTATAATGAGAAAGGATGGAGTATAGGATATGGAAAGAAATAACATAAAAAAATTAGCTTTATATATAATATGTATAATTTTTATTTTTATCATATTTTTTAATATAACAATACCTAAGGGTAAAATTCAATTTAATCATGATAGTGAAGATGTAGAAATTAACAGTCAATTTGATCCCATAACTTTTATAAAGAGTGTTGAGGGAGACAAAAATAATATAAAAATACAATCAAATGTAAACAAAGATGTTTTAGGAAAATATGATATTAAATATATATTAGATAAAGATGAATATACATTAACAGTTAATGTTGTAGATACAAAGGCACCAGAATTTGATATTCAAGATTTATACTCAGAAGTTGGTGTTAATGTTCAACCAGAAGAATTTGTGAAAAATATAAAAGATCAAACAAAGACAACTGTTAGATATAAAGAGTCATATTCATTTGATAAGGCTGGAAAACAGAAAATAACTATTATTGTTAGTGATGAAGCTAATAATGAAACATCCAAAGAAGCTTTATTAACATTGGTTGAGGATAAAGAAAAACCAGTGCTTGAAGGAATAAAAGATATAAAAATTTCTGTTGGAATGAAAATTAATTACTTATCAGGAATTAAAGCAAAAGATAATTTGGATCCAAATCCAAAGGTAGAAGTTGATTCAAGCCAAGTTAATAACAAAAAAATAGGACAATATGAAATTGTTTATACTGTTACAGATCGTTCTGGTAATAGAAATGAGTATAAACAAAAAGTGAATATTGTAAAAGATAAAGTTATTGTTAAGATACCACAAAGTAAAGAGAAAATAGTTTATCTTACATTTGATGATGGTCCATCAGAAAACACAAAGAAAATATTAGATATATTAGATCATTATGATGCGAAAGCGACTTTCTTTGTGACTGGAAATAGTAAGAAATATAATCATTTAATTAAAGAAGCTTGTGATAAAGGACATACTATTGCCTTACATACATATTCTCATAATTATAAAAAGGTATATTCTTCTTTGAATGCATATTTTAATGATTTAAATAAAGTAGGGAATATGGTAAAGAATATTATAGGATATGTACCTAAATATATTAGATTCCCTGGAGGATCGTCTAATACAATTTCTAAGAAATATTGTAAAGGTATTATGTCTAAATTAGTTGTAGAAGTTCAAAAAAGAGGATATCAATTCTATGATTGGAACGGAGATACAACAGATGCTTCAGGAAATAATGTTGCAGTAAGCAAACTTATTAAGAATGCAACAGTTTATAAATCAAAGAATATAATGATTCTTGCTCATGATACAAAAGCAAAATCAACAACTGTAGATGCATTACCAAAGATTATAGAATACTATAAAAAGAAAGGTTATAAATTTAAAGGGATTGATGATTCAACATTTACTCCTCATCATGGTGTTAATAATTAGATTGCTTAGGCAATCTTTTTTTATGAAATCATTTTTCAAAAAAATAATGTTTTATTGATTAATATGAAATTTCATTGAAATCTTCTTTGCTTTTATTGTTATTTATATTTAAAAATATATAATGAAAATAAAGAAATGAGGAGGCAAATATGGAAATATTAAAATTAAAACCAGCTGTTAAAGACTATCTATGGGGTGGTAGAAGATTAGTTGAATCTTATAACAAAGAAAGTGATTTAGAGAAAGTTGCAGAAACATGGGAGCTATCAAACCATAAAGATGGAAGTAGTATTATTATTAATGGTAAGTATTCAGGTATGTTGTTTAAAGATTATATTGAAGAACAACCTAAATCTATTTGGGGAACGCATTGTGATAAATACGATAATTTTCCAATTCTTATTAAATTTATAGATGCTAAACAAGCATTAAGTATTCAAGTTCATCCAGATGATGAATACGCATTAAAAAATGAAGGTGAATTTGGGAAAAATGAATTTTGGTATGTTTTAGAGGCGGATCCTGGTTCTTTTTTATATTATGGTGTTAATAAAGAAATGAGCAAAGAAGAATATCGTCAATATATTGAAGATAATACGATTTGTGATTATTTAAAGAAAGTAGAAGTAAAAAAAGGAGATTGTTTTTATATTAAAGCAGGAACAATTCATGCTATTGGGGCAGGATTGATTATCGCAGAAATACAACAATGTTCTAATTCTACTTATAGAGTTTATGATTTTAAAAGATTAGGAGTAGACGGAAAACCTAGAGAACTTCATATTGATAAGGCAGTAGATGTGTCTTGTTTACTTCCAAGTGGAAAAAATGGTGATCCAGATGGAAAATTTATTAAAAATGAAAACTATGAAGAATTGTTACTTACGAAAAATGAGTATTTTACATGTATAAAATATGATGTAAAAGGTGTTTACCAGCAAGAAGTCACTAAGGAAACATTTCAGGCATTAACTATTTTAGATGGTGAAGGAAAAATTAATGATATAAATATTAAAAAAGGTGACAGTATTTTTGTCCCTGCTCAGCAAGGTTTTTATAAGATAGAAGGAAATGTCAGTTTTATTAAAACAATTCTATAGAACAATTTTTAACTGAGATTGTTAAAAAGTCAACTAAAGAGTTGGCTTTTTTAGTTTTGAATGTGAAAGTATTCTGTTTATTGTTTCTAACTCTAATGATATTTTGATGTATGTTACATTAAAGTTGTTAGAATTTGATAACATAGTTTTTTTATTTAAGAAGAATAATAGATTAAAATCAATTCTTATTCAATGCTTAAAGGTTAATTTAAAGACTGGTATTATAATGGTACAAAAAAATAAAATAAGAATTTATATACCTTAAAAAATGGATATGTATAGTTTTAATAATTTGAATATGATATATTATAGTTAAAGAATAATATAAAAACAAAAATAGAAAGGAAAAGATTATGGCAATACTCAAAAAAATAAGTTATTTGTTCATTGTTCTCGTTTCAATGATTTCTATATTAATTATACCTTCTCATGCTAAGGAAATACAAAATATTGTATATACAGCTATGAATGAAAGTTCAAGTCATATATCAGGAGATGGGACTAAAGAGAATCCATATAGTAGATTTGAAGATGCTGTAGAAAATGTAGCTGATGGAGGAATCATATATATTGTATCTTCAAAAGGAGCTTTTCTTAATATACAACCTGGAGAGTTACCTTTTGTCATTGATAAGTCAGTAACAATTCAATCAGACTTAGAAACAACACAAGCTTCATTACTAAGTCGATCTGTTGGAATAATGTTAGGTGGCGATGTGACTTTTAAAAATATTGAGATAGATTTTGCATATAGATATCATGATTATATTTTTGCTAATGGACATTCATTGACATTAAATAATACTTCTCGTAATTTGGGATATAGTTCAATTGACATTATCGGTGGTGGACTTTATGATTTGGAAGGAAATCATATTGGACCAGAAACTGGACAAAATGCTCAAATCAATCTTTATGGAAAAAATGAATTTGGAAATATATATGCTGGAAGTATAAATGGAGAATATAATGGAGATACATCAATATGTATTCAAAATACCAAAAATGCAAACTTAGGAGATATTTATGCTTCTGGAGCAAAAGAAAACTATTATGACAAAGATAATTGGTTTGATTTTACTGAACCATTACCACCTCATCCAGATGGGAATTTATATCCAGTAAGTGGTAAAGTAGATATTGTATTAGATAATGCTTCAATAGCTAATGTAGATGGTAGTGGTGCAAAAAAAGGAACAAATGTATCATTAAGTACAACTTATTTAAATTCTAATCTTTCATTAAAAAATCTTGCTCAATTAACGGTTAATCAAGGAGCATTACAACCAAAGGAATTGACATCATGGGAAAATGAGAAGATGAATATTGTTATTCATGAAAATGGAGCTTTAGATTTATCAAATTATAATCATATAGAATTCAATGATTTTGTAGGAGGAGGAAGAGTAATACTTGGGAATCAATCTACAATAAAAATATTAGGGAATGTTACAGGAATAACAGCATTTGAAACAACTGGTGGATATAATGGATATTCTGGTTTGGTTTTAACGGATCATGTTTATATTGAAACTAATCCTAAAATAGATGGAGGCTTTTCTTATAATCCTTATCCAACTCAAAGTGGTTTTACTTTTGAACAACAGTCTAATGGACAATGGATTGTAAAAAAAGGTGATAATGTTGTTGTGAGTTATTGGTGTGAAGATTCAGATATGGGAAATGTAAGCATTGATTGGGAAACATTTCATAAAGAAAATGGAATACCAGAAGGAGCGAAAGCTATTGCTAATCCAGGATATTATTTTCTACATTGGGAAGATGAAGAAAGAAATATAGTTAGTCAAGATGAATATTTTGTTCCTCAAAAGCAATCTGGGGTATATGTTGAAGCAGTGTATGAAGCTATTTTTGCTGCTAATTGTTATCATGTTTCTTTTGATGCTAATGGTGGACAAGGTACAGCCATGCCAGAACAACAGTTCTTTTATAATGAATCTCAAAACCTTTTAAAAAATTCATATGAAAAATTTGGATATACTTTTGATGGATGGAATACTGAAAAAGATGGCACAGGAATTCATTATTTAGATATGCAAGAGGGAAGTCGTCTTACAACTAAGCAAAATGATAACGTTGTTTTATATGCGCAATGGATACCAAATAATTATATCATTAAATATAATCTTGATGGAGGTACAAACAACCAATCAAATCCATCAACATATCAAATGATATCAGATACAATCACATTAAAAAATCCAACTAGAAAAGGATATACATTTAATGGATGGTATAGTGATAGTGCTTATAAAACAAAGGTTACACAAATACCAAAGGGAAGTACTGAAAATAAAACACTATATGCAAAGTGGACAATGAATAAGTATACCATTCAATACAATCTTAATGGTGGTACAAATAATCAATCAAATCCAACATCATATAATGTGATAATTAATACAATCACATTAAAAAATCCAACTAGAAAAGGATATACATTTAATGGATGGTATAGTGATAGTGCTTATAAAACAAAAGTCACACAAATATCAAAGGGAAGTACTGGAAATAAAACGTTATATGCAAAATGGACAATGAATAAGTATACCATTAAATACAATCTTAATGGTGGTACAAACAAACAATCAAATCCAAAATCATATAATGTGACAACTAATACAATCACATTAAAAAATCCAACCAGAAAAGGATATACATTTAATGGATGGTATAGTCAAAGTACTTATAAAACAAAAGTTACACAAATAGCAAAAGGAAGCACTGGAAATAAAACTTTATATGCAACATGGACAAAGGTTTCTGTCGCAAAAGCAAAGACACCAACATTAACAAATGTTAAAGGGAAGAAATTAAAGATAACATATAAAGCAACAACAGGAGCGAAAGGCTATCAAATTCAATACAGTACAAAAAAGAATTTTAGTAAAGCAACAAGTAAGAATTTAACAGGGAAAAGTACAACATATACATTAATAAAAGGAAAGACATATCATGTTAGGGTAAGAGCATATAAGTTGGATTCAACAGGTTCAAAAGTATATGGAAAGTGGAGTACAGTTAAAAGTAAAAAAATTGTAAAATAATTTGATAACCATAGATATAAAGTCTATTTTAGCTTGAGAGGAGGATGCTATCATCCTCCTCAAGTTTTGCAATAAATTCTCTATATATTTTTAATATAATTATACTTCTTTTTTAGTAATCTTTGTTAACTCATTCTTCGTCTTTAAATTTAGAAATTTTATTAAATGTTACTTCTATATGTTGTTTATATAGTGATAAATTAATCACTCTGCTACCTATCGCATATATAACAGCCATGCTAGGAACTGCAATTAAAAGTCCTACAAAACCAAATAAATTACCAAAAACAACTAATGCTAGCAATACATATAGTCCTGATATTCCAACGGCATCACCAACGACATGAGGATAAATGACATTTCCTTCAAACTGTTGTACACAGATAAAGCAAATCACAAAGATAACAGCTAAAGAAGGAGCGGCAGCTAATACCAAAATAAAGCTAATAAAGAATCCTACAAAAGTACCAAACATAGGGACTAAACTTGATAGGGCAATAATAACAGCCATTAATTCAGGGAATGGTAATCCTATAAATCTTAAGACAATATACATCAATGTCATAAATATACAACACTCAAGTAATTGTCCCGAAACAAAACCATTAAAATAATGATTGGCCTCTATACCAATATCTATAATAGATAAAGACTTTTTATATCCAAAGATAAAAGTAATAAATTTTTTAACTTGAGTTATATGTAATTCTTTATTCGCAAGTAAATAAAGTCCCATCATAAAAGAAGCAATCCCATTAATAAATGTATTTACAAGACCAATAGATTGGAAAATAATATTAAATCCAGTTTGCCCCAAAAAATCAGTTCCTTTAATAATAATATTGTTAATATCGAAATTTTGCTGTATCAAACTTTGTATATCAGAGAAATCCATTGCATAATGAATATGAAGCTGTTCAAGTGTCTTGTTAATCATAGTAACTAAAGTAGAAGTATAGTTTAATAAATTAGTAAAGATTAAAATTACACTCTCTACTAATTTAGGAATAATGAATGAGAAAAATAAGACAAGAATAAGAGCAGTACATATTAATGTCAAAGCTAGTGAAGCCCCTCTTAATATATTTTTCTTTTTAATCTTCTTTGAAAGCAAATTTTCTATTTTCTTCATTGGAATGTTTAATATAAAAGCAATAACAACCGCTATATAAAATGGTGTAGCCAATGAAATAATATTCATAATAATATTAAGAACTTCTTTATAATTAAACAAAACAAATGCGAGTACAACAGTGTATGTAATATACATGATTGTTTTATCCTTTTTAATACCCATAATATTTAATTCACCTCATTTTACTAATCATACCATATAATGGAAGAAAAGTGTAGTTTGATAAATATAAATAATCATGATAAAATGGTTCTAAGGAGGATAAGAAGATGACTAAAAAACTCACAAAAAATGCCTCATTTTTCATATTAGGATGTATGTTTTTAATGATTGTTATAATAGGATTTGTATTTCAACCAGAAGAAATTACCAATGAAGATAATGAATCTGAAACAATTACTCTCGTAAAAGAAAATGTAGCTTTAAAAAGTGAATACATAGACATAATATCTAAAGAGCAAAGTTCCAATAAATATGTACCTTGTAAAATTTTAATAAGCAAAGATGAAATGATATTGGGAAATACAATAACTCAAAATCAATCGTTTGTAAAATATAAACAATTATTGGGACCAAAAGATGAATATATTATTAAAAATTCTAAACATAAAGTTACTCATAATGTTTATAGTTGTTTATTGACTGGAGATATTATAAAAAAAGCGAAAAATAATAAAATTAGTTATGTTATAGATAATGCAAGAGTAACATGCGATGTGATACCTGTTGTCCTATTAAAAGGAAATAATGTTATGATAGGAAATAAAGATAAAACAAAAACAAAGACCTATCAAGCTCAAGATTTTTTTGATAAATTAAATGATGTAAAAAAAAGAAAGGAAATATTAAATTGGTGAGAGAAATGAAAGTAGCAGTATTATTTAAAGATGGATTTGAAACAATTGAAGCATTAACAGTTGTTGATGTCATGACTAGAGCAAAGATTCCATGTTTAATGGTAGGAATGGATGATATAGAAGTGAAAAGTAGTCATAACATTGTAGTTAAAATGAATTGTTTATATGAAGAAATGGGAGATGTTGATATGGTTGTTTTACCAGGGGGACTTCCAGGGGCAACTCATCTTCAAAGTGATAAGCGAGTCATTGAATTGCTTAAAAAGATGAACAATGAAGGAAAATATATTGCAGCAATTTGTGCTGGACCTATTTCATTAGAAACATCGGAAGTTGTAAAAGGAAAAAAATTCACATGTTATCCTGGATTTGATGAGCAGATAACGTCAGGATACTTTACTGATTCATTAGTGGAAGTTGATGGAAATATTATTACGGCTAGAGGTCCAGCAGCCACAATTGAATTCGCATTAACACTTTTAAAATTAATTGGTGGAGATGCTGAAACAATTGCAGAAAGTATGCAATATAATTATTTAAAAAATACTATGAAAGAAGTTGTTTCAAAATAACTTCTTTTCTTTTTGGACAAAATGTCCAATGACAAATGAGTTTTTTGTTTCTATAATAAATTTATAGAAACTTTTTAAAAAAATTTGCAAAAAAAAAAGAAAAATCCTCTTTTTATTTGTATAGAATAATAGGAGGAAAAATATAATGAATGCAAAAACAAAAAAAGATGTCTTATCCGATATCAAAATTATGACTTTATTTAATACCCCTATGATTGATGCTGTATTCTCTCATAAAGAATGTGTTAAAGAACTTCTTTATTCTCTTTTTGAACAACATATACATATTAGGAAAACTCAAACTGAATATTTTGTGAGTAATCTTCATGGAAAAGAAGCTCGACTTGATATTCTAGTAGAAAGCATAGATCATGGTTTTATTGATATAGAAATTCAAAAAGAGAATATAGAATATCTATGCAAACGAGCAAGATTCTATTTTAGTGGAATGGATAATCATGTTGTCGAAAAGGGAGAGTTTTATGAAGGTATGCCAGACTGTTATGTGATCTTTATATGTCAGAAAGATCAGTTTAAGAAGGGCTTACCGATGTATCATATCCATAATACAGTAGATGAAACAGGAGAGAGAGTTAATAATGGTCAGGAATTGATTATTGTCAATGGAGAGTATAGAGATGAAAGTACACTGATAGGTAAACTAATGCATGATTTTTCTTGCATTGATCCTAATGAAATGTATAGTGAAGTGTTAAAGAAATGGATGAAGTATTATAAACAGGAAAAAGGAGGACTAGAAAAGATGTGTGAGATTAGTGAAAAGTGGATGAAACAAGGGTATGAGAAAGGAATGATTATTGGAGAAGAAAAAGGATATGAAAATGGTTTATCAGATGGTATAACTCAAGGATATGAGAATGGAAAAGCTGATGGAATAACAAATGGAAAAAAAGAAAAAGCAACCCAAATGATTACTAATTTATTAACGAAGAAATTAGGATCTATATCAGAATATGTTATTAATAAAATCAATGACAGTGATGAAATGGCATTGGATACTTTGTCTTTAAATATTTTTGATATTGATAGTGAAGAAGATATTTTAAGATATGTTCATTAAATAATGCAAGAAAGAATAATAAAAAGTCTGCAACTTAAATAGATAAAATGAGTTGCAGCTCTTTATATAATTTATAGAAACCATAAATCCATATGTTTCAAAAAGCAATTTAATAGTATGGTTTCAATTATTTATTAAGTCTTTATTTCATGAAGATAAACGTATGTTCATTAGATAATTCATCATTATAGTGATAATTATCAAAAGAAATATTTTTAATTTGTTCAATTGTTGTTATTTTATTTAAAATCATTTCATTTAACATTTGTCCTCTAGCTTTTTTTATAAGCATTGCATTTCTGGTTGGTTTATTATTTTTCATAATAATGAAATCAATAAAGATAAGATGAGGATGTTTAATCATTTTAGAAAATTCTTTTGATGCTAATGAGATGATGAAATCTTCATCTTTAAAATATTGATATACTGGTGTAAACCAATAATCATATAAATCTATATCATTAGGTTTCATAGTCATATCTAATCGATAGTATGTAATTAAAGAATCATAGTCTAGAACGCCATAATAAGCAGACATAATATTAAAATGCTTTTTTAAATACGAAAATTCTTCATATTTGTATTTTTCTCTTTGCAGTTGACTAAAAACGGTACCACTATATAAATATAAAGCTGGATATCTTTGGGATGATTGATAATAACGTATTACTTTTTCTGATTGTTTATAGCTGATTTTCATTATTGACATAATTTCTTCATCATTATATTGCTTTAATATATTTAATAGATATTCATTTTTATCTTTAAATAAGATTTCACTTCCTGTTATATTATTTTCAATATATTTCATGGTTTTGCTTGGGGCAATAATAATTTTCATATAATTCTCCTTTTTTTCAACTCTTCTTTTATGTTATAATAGCACAAGGTGATGAAAGATGAATACAATTATTATAAATAAAATTTTAATGCATATGTTAGATTTTGAACATAGACATATTTACTATTCTGATGAATTTGTAGATTTAAATGAAACATCTATAGAATATTACAAGAAAAAAGTAGAAAAGGCTTTATACTCTTCAACTTCAAAAGAGTTAACTGTTGGTAGTTTACATGAAATGTTATTAAGAAGCAAACAAATGATAGAAAGTGATGAACAATTTATTGCTCAAGCAAAAGAAATCACAGATAAACTTTATGCTCTTGGTAGCGTTATTGAAGAGATGCCTAATTGTAATGTTTTAATTGTAGATTGTTATAAGGACGGGGAAAGGTATATCGCAATTTTAAAGTTAAATTATAGATATATACCTTTTAGTGTTGTTGAAGAAGGTAGTGTAAGAATTACAAGAAAACAAGTTTTACCAACTCAAGGAAGTGCTGTTGATGAGGCTGTTATTATTAATGTTGATACAAGTCAGCTATCTTTGATTGAAAAGAAATATTTAATTGATGGTAGAAATGATTATTATCTTAATACTCAATGGATAAAAGGAGAAGAAAAGTTAACTGATAAGCAAAAGTATAATACTATGAAAAGGGTAGTTAATAAGTTGGATGATATGTATCATGTGAATGAAGTTGAAGCTTTGCCTTTGATGAAACAAGAGGTGGCTTCACGAATGGAAAATCATCTTCCTATTAAACCTCTATCTATTGTAAAAAAGGTTTTAGAAAGAGACTATCAAGCTCAAGAAGAAAGTGAGTTAATGCTTAAAGATATGGGGATTGATGAAAACGATGAGATTTATACTGTAACAGGAACCATGGAGAAATGTAAGCTTGTTCTTGACACTGATATTGAGATTAATGTATCTATAGATGATTATGTTAATGGTGAAAATATTAAGAAGGAAGTTCAAAGTGATGGAACTATAAATATTATATTAAAAAATATAAATGATATTCAAATACGATAAGAGATGAAAAATCTCTTTTTTTTATAAAATTTATGTATTAATGTATACAAAAAAGAAAAAAGATAGTATAACTTTGTTTTAACGCTAATAAATAAATGGTTTTTTTGCAAAAAAGCAAAAATAATATAATTATTTCCATCAAAGTGTTTGACATATCTTATAATGTGGTATATACTTAGCACATGACATGAAGTTGTCATTGAAAACGGAGGGGTAAAAATGAAAAAATTAAAAGCGTTTGTTGCTGCTGCATTAGCTCTTACATTGTTAGTGGGATGTAGTGGTGGTTCAAGTGATGCTGGTTCAAATGGCTCTACTTTAGTTATTGCTAAAGAGAATGGTATTGAATCAGTAGATTTATTAAAAGCTTCAACAGGTATGGACTTTGAAGTTGTTAATGCTTTCTGTGAAGGTCTTACAGGAATTGATAAAGATAACAAAGTTTATAATGCCTTAGCTGCTGATTATAAAGTCAATGAGGATGAAACTGTTTATACTTTTACTTTAAAAGATGCAAAATGGTCTAATGGTGATCCTGTAACTGCAAATGACTTTGTGTATTCTTGGAGAAGAACTGCACAAAAAGGTGAAGATTATCAATATTTTTTTACAGATGATATGGCATGTATTAAAAATGGTAATGATGTAACTGCTGGTAAGAAAAAACCAGAAGAATTAGGGATTAAAGCTATTGATGAAAAAACATTAGAAATTACTTTGTCAAAACCAACTCCTTATTTTTTAAGCTTATTAGCTTTCCCAACATCTTTCCCAATGAATGAAAAATTTGTTACTGGATTAGAAAAAGATGGTAAAAAATATGGTGATCAATCTGATATGGCAAATTGTGTATTAGCTTGTGGACCTTTCGTATTAACTAATTTTGTTCAAGATTCTATTATTGAGTTTAAAAAGAATGAAAATTATTATGATGCTGATAAAATTAAATTAGATGGTATTAAAATGAATATTGTTAAGAATGTTTCAACATCAGCATTAGATTTTGATAGTGGAAACTGCGATATTACTAAAATTAATTCTTCGTTAGTTGATAAATATAAAGATGGTAAAACATTTAATTCAATGCTTGAAGGATATTTATGGTTCTTACAGTATAATATTGGTAGCAAAGGAAATAAATATTTAAAGAATGCTAATATTAGAAAAGCAATTTCGTATGCTGTTGATAGACAAGATTTAGTTGATAATGTATTAAAAGATGGTTCAGTAGCTGCACGTGGTTTTATGCCTACTTCATTTGCATATGATCAAGATGGTAAAGATTATTGTGATACAGCTGCTAAATATATGAGTACTGATTTAGCTAAAGCTCAAGAATTATTTGATAAAGGATTAAAGGAATTAGGAGTTTCTTCAATTAATTTACGATTATTATATGAAAAGACAGATCCTGCTAATCCTGCTGCTGAATTTATTCAAAGTCAATTGGCTAAGCTTAAAGGATTAAGCATTGAAATGACAGGTGTGGATCAAAAGAATTCACGTACTCAAAAACAAACTGATCGTGATTTTGATATTACATTAACAAGATGGGGACCTGATTATGCAGATCCAACAACTTATTTAACATTGATGACTAAAGGTCATTACTTCAACTATGGAGATTTTGATAATTCAAAATATGATGCTAAAATTAAAGCGATTAATAGTGAGACAGATAAGGCTAAGAGATGGAAATTGTGTCAAGAAGCTGAAGCAATCTTATTTGAAGATGATCAATATCCTGTAGTACCATTATTCCAAACTGGTGGTGCAATTTTAATAGGTGAAAATATTGAAGGACTTGAAGTTCATACATTTGGTACACCTTACATTTATAAAAATGTTGTTAAAAAGTAATACAAACAATTAAAAGATTGGATAACAACACATTTTGGAATGCCAAAATGTGTTGTTCCTTTGTTTACGAAAACTTGCTTTGTTCTAATAAATGAAAGTAAAGGGGGTTAAAGAATGAATAAATCAACAATAAAATATATTGCAAAAAGAGTTTTAATGGCAGTTGTGACTTTGCTTTTAATCATATTGTTATTATTTGCGTTATTGAAGTTAATGCCAGGCTCTCCTTTTGATGTTGAAAAATTAAATCCATCAGTTATTGCCCAGTTAGAGGCTAAATATGGATTAAATAAACCAGTTTTTGAACAGTTTTTTAATTATTTAAAAGGTATGATAACTGGAGATTTTGGTATTTCATTGAAAATCGCAAAAGGTATGGAAGTTTCTTCCTTGGTTGGACCTAGAATTGGAATTTCATTTGCTATTGGTTTAGCAGCTGCAGGATTTGGCGCATTGATTGGTGTTGCTTTAGGTATCGTTGCTGCATTACACAAAAATACTTTTTGGGATACATTTGCAACAATCATTGCTGTAATAGGAGTAAGTATACCATCATTTGTATTTGCGTTAGTATTATTATTAATATTTGGAGTGAAATTGAATATTTTGCCAATCTTATATAATATAAATGATCCAATACGTTCAGCAATTTTACCAACACTGGCGTTATCAGTAGGGGCAATTGCCAATGTTGCACGTTTTACAAGAACAGAAATGATAGAGGTTATGAAATCTGATTATATTTTATTAGCAGAAGCGAAAGGTTTAGATAGAAAAACTGTTATCTTTAAACATGCTATAAGAAATACATTGATTCCTGTTATTACAGTTCTTGCTCCAATTATCATTAATTTGATGACTGGATCAATGGTTATAGAGAAAATTTGTAGTATACCTGGACTAGGTTCTTTATTAGTAGGGGCTATTCAAGGTAATGACTGTTATGTTGTTATGGCAGTTGCATTCTTATATAGTTTATTATATGTCATTATGATGTTAGTGGTTGACATCCTTTATGGGATTATCGATCCTAGAATTCGTGTTAGTAAGGAGGATTAGAGAATGGATGATTATCAATTTTTAGAAGATGATTTTGAGTTCGTTGGTGATAAACAAGATATTAATATTGATGCTGTTTTGCCATCTAAGCCATTTATTAAAGATGTGTGGGATCGTTTTAAAAGTAATAAGGGTGCTTTGATTGGTGGTATTTTAATTTTAATCATTATTTTTATGGCTTTTATAGGGCCTTTGGTTGTGGATTATGCATTTGATGCTGTAGAAACTTCACAACAAAGTATGGCGCCACGTATTCCTTTTTTAGAAAATATTGGTATTTTAAACGGAAAAGGTGGAATTCGATTATATGAAGGTGATTTAGCAAACATTTATCACTTTTTTGGTACAGACCATTTGGGACGTGATTTATGGGTAAGAGTATGGGAAGGTACTCGTATTTCTTTATTTGTTGCTGCTAGTGCTGTTTTGATCGATATTTTTATTGGAATGGTATATGGGTTAATAAGTGGATTCTTTGGTGGCGTTGTAGATAATGTCATGCAACGTATCCAAGAAATTATTAACTCTATTCCAACGCTCGTTATTTTGACGTTGTTAATTATTGTGATGAAGCCATCATTATATACGATTATCATTGCTTTAATGATTACAGGATGGATTGGTATGGCTCGTATTACAAGGGCGCAGGTTTTAAAAATCAAAGAAGAAGAATTTATTCTTGCTTCTAGAACATTAGGGGCTAGTGATTTCTTTATTATATTTAAAGCAATATTACCAAATATTTTTGGACAACTTATTACAATGTCAATGTTTTCAATTCCAAATGCTATTTTCTATGAAGCATTCTTAGCGTTTGTTGGTTTAGGAATACCTGCTCCACAAGCAAGCTTAGGAACATTGATTAATGATGGGTTTAATACAATCTTGGTTACACCATATATGGTTATTATTCCAACAATTGTCCTTGCTATTTTAATGTTAAGTTTTAATTTGATGGCTGATGGTTTAAGAGATGCCTTAGATCCTACAATGAAGGAGATGTAGTCTATGATTGAAAGAGAAAGAATTTTAAAAATTAGAGATTTAAAGATTTCCTTTAAAACGGGTAATGGGAAAGTACAGGCTATTCGAGGAGTGGATTTTGATTTATACCGTGGTGAAACAATTGCGATTGTAGGTGAATCTGGCTCTGGGAAATCTGTAACTACAAAAGCTATTATGGGGATTCTTGCAGGTAATGGACAAATTGATAGTGGGTCTATTGATTATGTATGGTATGACGAGAACACTGGTGAAAGAAATCAAAGAGATATTGTTCAAATGTCTAAAGAAGAGCTTCAAAAACATATTCGTGGTCGTAAGATTGCAATGGTATTTCAAGATCCAATGACATCATTAAATCCAACAATGACTATTGGAAAACAAATTATGGAACCTATGATTTATCATTATGGGAAAACAAAAGAAGAAGCCTATGAAAAGGCAGTTGAATTGTTAAAAGAGGTTGGTATCACTGATGCTAAAAAACGTATGAACAACTATCCTCATCAATTGTCTGGTGGTATGAGACAGAGGGTTGTTATAGCAATTGCATTATCTTGTGATCCTTATGTTCTTATTTGTGATGAACCTACAACAGCATTAGATGTAACAATTCAGGCTAAAATTCTTGAATTAATTAAAGAGTTACAAAGAAAAAAAGATTTATCAGTTATATATATAACACATGACTTAGGTGTTGTCGCAAAAGTTGCTGATTATGTTAATGTTATGTATGCTGGAAAAATTGTAGAAAAAGGAACTATTGATGAGATTTTCTATGATCCTCGTCATCCATATACTTGGGGATTATTATCAGCAATGCCAGATTTAGATACAGATGATGATCAATTATATACAATTCCAGGATCACCACCTAATTTGGCACATGAAATAAAAGGAGATGCTTTTGCTCCTAGAAATCAATTTGCGTTAAATATTGATTTGAGGTTAGATCCTCCAATGTTTGATGTTTCTGGTTCTCAAACCCATAAGGTTGCAAGTTGGCTAATGCATGAAAAAGCACCTAAGGTAGAAATGCCTGAATCATTAAAAAAACGTATTGAGAAAATGAAGAAGGAAGGTGTTAAATAATGGAAAATAACAAACCTATCCTTGTTGTAAAAGATTTAAAACAACATTTTAAAATTTCAAGAAAATTCACTGTTAAGGCAGTTGATGGAATTAGCTTTACTATTAATCCTGGTGAAACATATGGATTGGTAGGTGAATCTGGTTCTGGTAAATCAACAACAGGAAGAAGTATTATTAGATTATATAAACCTACAGCTGGTTCAATTATTTTTAATGGACAAGAAATATCTGGAAAAATGAGTAGCAAGGCAATTAAGGAATTGCGTACAAATATGCAAATGATATTCCAAGATCCAATGGCCTGCTTAAATCCACGTAAAAAGGTTATTGATATTATTGCAGAGGGTTTAGATATTCATAAGGCTTATTCTTCTATAGAAGAAAGAAATGAAAAGGTCTATAAAATGTTAGAACTAGTTGGTTTATCAAGAGAACATGCTACACGTTATCCTCATCAGTTTTCAGGTGGACAAAGACAACGTATTGGTATTGCAAGAGCGTTAGTGATGAATCCTGATTTAATTATTGCAGATGAAGCAATTTCAGCACTAGATGTTTCTATTCAAGCTCAAGTTGTTAACTTGATGAAAAAAATTCAAAAAGAAACAAATATTGCCTATTTATTCATTGCACATGATTTATCAATGGTAAAATATATTAGTGATCGTATTGGTGTTCTTCATTTAGGACATTTAGTTGAAACAGGAACAGCAGAGGAAATATTTAATAATCCTTTACATCCATATACGAAATCACTATTATCAGCAATACCACATCCTAATCCAAAGGTAGAAAAATCTAGGGTTTCATTAACATATAATTATAATGACAGTGGTCTTGATTATGAGGCTGGAGTTCAACATAAGATTACAGACACACATTATGTGCTTGCGACTGATGAAGAATTTCAAGATTTTTTAAAACATCAAGATGACATCATTTAATATATAAAGTCAGTTCATAATGAATTGACTTTTTTTGTGGAATAATTAGATTTGATATGGAAATGCTATTATATGAATAAACGTAGATATATACGATATTTGGTTCTTGATGAATAAATTATGGCTTTGAGTATAGTTTTATAGTATAATAAAAATATGAATGTAAGCGTTTAAGAAAGGAGAATCTTATGTTAGATAATTTTTTAATACAGTTATTTCATGAGGGAAACTGTTTGGAAATGTATAAAGTTTTTGGAGCTCATTTTGCTGAGGAAAATGGTCAAAAGGGAGTTCGTTTTACAGTTTATGCACCACATGCTAAAGGAGTACAAGTTATTGGTTCTTTTAATAAGTGGAATGGTGAAAACCATGAAATGCAGAGATATAATTATGGAGGGATTTGGACATTATTTATTCCAAGAGTAAAACAGTATGATATTTATAAATATCGTATTCATGCTGTTGATGGTAGAATTTTGGATAGAGCAGATCCTTATGCGTTCTTTAGTGAATTAAGACCAGCCACTGGATCTATGGTTTATAACTTGGATGGTTTTAGATGGGCTGATAAAAGATGGCTAAATAAAAGAACAAAGAACTTTGATAAAGTTTTAAATATTTATGAAGCTAATATTGGTTCTTGGAAAATGAAGAAAGACTTTACTGATGAAGAAGATGGAGAATTTTATTCTTATGAAGAAATGATTGATCAAATTATTCCTTATGTGGTAGAAAAAGGATTCTCACATATTGAATTAATGCCTTTAAATGAATTCCCGTTTGATGGATCATGGGGATATCAACCAACAGGATATTTTAGTGCTACAAGTCGTTATGGGCATCCTAAACAACTAATGAAGTTTATTAATGCATGTCATAAAAATAATATTGGAGTTATTATGGATTTTGTTCCTGCGCATTTTGTAAAAGATGCACATGGTTTGTATGAATTTGACGGTGGATGTGTATATGAATATCCAGATATTAATTTGAGATTTACAGAATGGGATAGTGCTTATTTTGATTTAGGTAGAGAAGAGGTAAGGAGTTTTTTGATGTCTGCTGTTCATTTCTGGGCTGATTATTTCCATATTGATGGTATTCGTTTTGATGCAATTAGTAATCTTATTTATTGGAAAGGAAATAAAGAAAGAGGCGTTAATGATGGGGCTATTGAATTTATGAAGCGTATGAATTCAAATATGAACAGAAAATTTCCATCAGTTATGTTGATTGCTGAAGATTCAACAGATTATCCTAATGTCACAAGAGCTCCAGAAGTAGGAGGATTAGGATTTGATTATAAATGGGATTTAGGATGGATGAATGATACTTTGGCTTATTTCAAAAAAGATCCTGTGTATCGTCAATATGATGATACTCATAATAAGTTGACTTTCTCAATGATGTATTTTTATAGAGAAAATTACATTCTTCCATTTTCTCATGATGAAGTTGTACATAGTAAGGGAACAATTTTGGATAAGATGTGGGGAAATAATGATCAGAAATTTGCTCAATGTAAAGCATTATATGTATATATGATGACTCATCCTGGTAAAAAATTAAATTTTATGGGTAATGAACTTGCTGAATATAAAGAATGGGATGAGAAAAAAGCTCTTGGATGGAATTTATTAAAATTTCCTCAACATGATTCATTTAATCGTTTCTTTGGTGATTTAAATCATATTATTCAAGAACATCCAGCTTTATATCAATACGATTATTATCCAGAAGGTTTTGAGTGGTTAGTTGTTGATGATAAGAAACAGAGTGTTTTTGCTTATTCAAGAAGTGCACCTAATGGCGATTTGATTATTGCTATTATGAATTTTATTGGGAATGCTCATAAAGGGTATCGTATTCCAGTTCCTGAGGAAGGAAGCTATAAAGAGATTTTAAATACTGATAGAGATATTTATACAGGAAGTCATTATATAAATAAGAAATTATTAAAATCTGAAAAAATAGCTGTTTTGAACAAAGAAAATTCAATTTCTGTTGACATTGCTCCATTTTCGGGTATTATATTGGAATTGAAGAAAGAAAAAAATAAAAAATAAATGGGGGATTTAAATTAATGTTTAAGACTAAAGAAGAATTTAAATATGAATTCTCAAAGAGAATTATTGAATCATATGGTCGTACAGTAGAAGAATCACATATAACTGAAAAGTTTATGGTTCTTGAAACGATGGTTAGAGATTACGCTTCTGTAAATTGGGCTATGACTAAATTGGCTGTTAAAGCCAATGAACAAAAGCAAGTTCATTATTTCTCTATGGAGTTTTTAATGGGGCGTTTGCTTGTTAATAACTTAATGAACTTAGGTATTTATGAAGTTGCGAAAGAAGGTCTTGCTGATTACGGGATTAACATTCATGATTTGGAAGAGTTAGAATCAGATGCTGGTTTAGGTAATGGTGGTTTAGGACGTTTGGCTGCTTGTTTCATGGATTCATTAGCTTCTCTTTCTTATCCTGCATTTGGTAATACTATTCGTTATGAATATGGTTTGTTTAAACAAAAAATTGAAAATGGTTATCAAGTAGAGGTTCCAGACCAATGGTTGAAACTTGGAAATATGTGGGAAGTTAGAAAACCCAAACATGCTGTAGAAGTTAAGTTTTGGGGTAAAGTTGTTTGGAATGATCAAACAAAACAATGGGATCATGTTGATGCAGAGTGCGTAAGAGCTATTCCTTATGATGTACCTATTATTGGTCATGATACAACTGTTACTAATACTTTAAGATTATGGCATGCAGAACCAAGTGATAATGTTCCAACTAACAAAGACTTTAGACAGTACAACCAAGAAGTGAGTGATATTTGTCAAAACTTATATCCTGATGATTCAACGCTTGCTGGACGTACTTTACGTTTAAAACAACAATATTTCTTTGTTGCTGCTGGATTACAATCAATTGTAAGACAACATTTGAGAAATTATCCATCATTAAGTAATTTCCATAAGAAGAATGTTATTCAATTAAATGACACACATCCTGTATTATGTATTCCAGAATTAATGAGGATTTTAATTGATGAACATGATATGGAATGGGATGATGCATGGGAAATCACTAAGAATACCATGGCTTATACAAACCATACAATCTTAGCAGAAGCATTAGAAAAATGGCCTATTAGTACAATGCAAACATTACTTCCAAGAATTTATCAAATTATTGAAGAAATTAATAGAAGATTTATTGGTTTTGTAAAAGAACAATCTGATGGAAATGATGATTTATTAAATAGAGTTATGATTATTAAAGATGGTCAAGTTCATATGGCACATCTTGCGATTGCAGGAAGCTTTAGTGTTAATGGGGTTGCAAGACTTCATACTGAAATCTTGATCAATCAAGAAATGAAAGATTTTAATACATTATATCCAAAGAAATTTAATAACAAGACAAATGGAATTACCCATAGAAGATGGTTGGTTTATTCAAATCCAGAATTGACTCAATTATTACAAGAAACAATTGGTGATAATTGGATCAAACATCCTGAAGATTTAGAAAAATTAATGAATTATGTAGATGATTCAATTGTTCAAGGAAAATTCTTTAATGTAAAACAACAAAGAAAACAAGTATTAGCTGATTATATTAAAGAACACAATGGTATTGATATTGATGTTAATAGTATCTTTGATATTCAAGTAAAGAGATTACATGCATATAAACGACAATTATTAAATGTATTGCATATTATTTATTTATATCAAGAAATGAAGGCTAATCCAAATTTTAGAATTTATCCAAGAACATTTATCTTTGGAGCAAAAGCTGCACCTGCATATTATTTTGCAAAAAAAGTCATTAAGTTAATTAATAGTGTTGCAGATGTCGTTAATAATGATCCAGATACAAATAAATTCTTAAAAGTTGTATTTGTAGAAAACTACGGTGTAACAATTGCAGAAAAAATCATGCCTGCTGCAGATGTATCAGAGCAAATTTCAACTGCTGGTAAAGAAGCTAGTGGAACTGGTAATATGAAGTTTATGATGAATGGTGCAGTAACATTAGGAACTTTAGATGGTGCTAATGTGGAAATTGCAGAATGTGTTGATAATGACAATATTGTTATCTTTGGTTTAAAGGATAATGAAATCAATGATTTAAGAATGAGTGGAAATTATCATGCATGGGATTATTATAATAATAATCCAAAGATCAAAAGAGTTGTTGATTCTTTAGTTGATGGAACATTCCATAGTTCTAGAGAAGAGTTTAGAATGATTTTTGATGAATTAATGAATAGAAATGATGAATATTTCTTATTTGCAGATTTTGAATATTATTTAAAAGCTCAAGAAGAGATTGATAAGTTATATCAAGATCGTCAAAAATGGTCTAAGATGTGTTTAATTAATATTGCAAAATCAGGTTTCTTCTCATCTGATAGAACAATTGAAGATTATGTAAATGATATTTGGCATTTAGATAGAGTCAAAAGATAAAATAAGATGAGGTATATCGTAATTGATATACCTTTTCCTTTATATGAAAAGATAGATAATTTTGTTGAAATATCTATTATTTTTTTTTTATTGTTGTATAATAGTTGAAAAAGGAAGAAGGATGACTATGGGAGATTTTTTGCCTACAACTTATGAAGAAATGATAGATAGAGGTTGGCAGCAACCTGATTTTATTTACGTTTGTGGTGATGCTTATGTTGATCATCCTTCATTTGGAGCGGCCATTATTACAAGAACCTTAGAGAGTAGAGGGTTTAAAGTATGTTTTTTAGCACAACCTAATTGGAAGACAATAGATGATTTTAAAAGATTTGGTAAACCAAGATTAGGTTTTTTGGTTTCAAGTGGTAATATTGATTCTATGGTGAATCATTATACTGTAGCGAAAAGAAAAAGAAGAGAAGATAGTTACTCTAATAATGGAGAAGCAGGACATCGCCCTGATAGAGCTGTTATTGTTTATTGTCAAAAAATTAGAGAAGCTTATAGGGATGCTACAATACTTATAGGAGGTATTGAAGCAAGTTTAAGGCGATTAGCTCATTATGATTATTGGGATGATAAGGTTAGACATTCTATTTTAGTTGATTCTTCAGCAGATTTATTAATGTATGGAATGGGAGAAAATAGTATTATTGAGATTGCAGAAGCATTAGATAGTGGATTAGATGTAAAGTATTTAACTTATTTAGATGGAACTGTTTATAAAACTAAAGATTTAAGTGTAGTAGGAGATCATATCATGCTTCCTAGTTTTCATGAAGTAAGTACAAACAAAGAAACATATGCAAGATCTTTTGGAGTGCAATATCTTAATACTGATCATTATAATGCGAAAGTGTTGGTAGAACCATATGATGGGTATTATATAGTTCAAAATAGACCTAACCGTCCATTAACTCAAATGGAATTTGATGATACATATGCTCTTCATTATCAAAGAACATTTCATCCTATGTATCAGGATATACCAGCAATAAAAGAAGTTAAATTTTCTCTTATTAGTAATAGGGGATGTTTTGGGGCTTGTAATTTTTGTGCCTTAAACTTTCATCAAGGAAGAATTATTCAAACTAGATCACATGAATCATTAATTGATGAAGCTAAATTAATGATTGAGGATAAAGAATTTAAAGGATATATTCATGATGTAGGAGGACCAACAGCTAACTTTAGACAACCAAGTTGTCAAAAACAAAATGATAAAGGTGCTTGTCCAACAAAACAATGTTTATGGCCTTTTAGATGTAATAATTTAAAAGTGGATCATCAAGATTACTTATCATTACTTAAAAAATTAAGAAATTTAGATGGAGTCAAAAAAGTTTTCATACGTTCTGGTATTCGTTATGATTATTTGATGTATGATAAAGATGAAACATTTTTTAGAGAATTAGTGAAACATCATATTGGCGGACAGTTAAAAGTTGCGCCAGAGCATATAAGTAATTCTGTTTTAGATAAAATGGGAAAACCTAGACGAGGATTATATGAAAAATTTGTAAAGAAATATGAAGAGATAAATAAACAAGAAAATATGGATCAATATTTAGTTCCTTATTTAATGTCATCTCATCCAGGTAGTAATCTTGACAGCGCTATAGAATTAGCTGAATATTTAAGAGATATTCATCATCAACCAAAACAAGTACAAGATTTTTATCCGACTCCTGGTACATTATCAACTGCAATGTATTATACAGGATTGGACCCTAGAGATTTATCATCTGTATATGTTGCTAAGACACCAAAAGAAAAAGCAATGCAAAGAGCATTAATGCAATATAAGAATCCTAAGAACTATGATTTAGTTTACGAAGCACTAGTTAATGCAGGTAGAAAAGATTTAATTGGTTATGATAAAAAATGTTTAATCAAACCAAAAGGAAGGAGAAAACTATGAAACATACAGAGTCATTAACATCATGTTTACATACGCATGTTAGATTTCATGTTTATGAACCTAGGGTGATTATTAGAATCAAAGGTGTTGTCCAAATACATCATGGATTATTTGAGCATGCAGATAGATATGATCATTTTGCTACTTACTTATCTAATAGTGGGTATGTTGTTGTAGTTAGTGATTTTGTTGGGCATGGAAAGTCTCTTATAGATTTTGAGCAAGGATTCTTTGGGATGAATAATGGTAGTGAAGGATTAGTTAAAGATATGTTTCATCTATATGAGATTATGAGAGAGAGATATCAAGAAGCACCATATTATTTATTAGGTGTTGATTTAGGGGCGTTAATTATTAGAAAGTTTATGAGCACTTATGGAGAATATATTCAAGGAGTTCTTTTGCTTGGGAGTTCTGGAGATACAAAGAAATTAGCTCTTGCAAAATATCAAATTAAATTTTTAAAGATGTTTAAAGGTCCATTACATCGTTCTAAACTTTTATTTAATTATTTTTATAGTAAGAATAGTAAAAAAATTAAAGTTTTAAATAAATTAGAATGGTATACTAGTGATGAAAATCAAAGACGAGTTTATTTAGAAGACCCAATGACTCATTTTGTATATACTCTTAAAGGATATGAAGATATATTATTAACATTGAAAGAGGTTAATAGTCAGATATCAATTCGTGAGATTCCAACCTTTTTATCTATCTATATAGGGGTGGGTAGTGATGATACTTTGGCTATTGGTAGTTATAAAATATATGAAAAATATAAAGAACATGGTGTTAGAGATTTAACATTTAAAAAGTTTGATGGATTTAGACATGGATTATTGTTTGAAAAGGATAAAAGTATTGTTTATAAGTCAATATTGAATTGGCTTGATGAAAGAACGTATATATAAAGTACTCTTATCGTTGGTTGACAAATAACTACTATAAGGGTATAAATAAAATGCAATAAAATAATTTTATAGAAAATGGTGACTTAGCATTAGGCTAGGTCTTTGTTATTTTATAGGGGAAAGAGGAGATAATTATGACAAATAAAGATATGGAACAATTGATTGCTCATGCTAAAAATTCAGGGTTTGTATATCAAGGATCTGAAATTTATGATGGTTTAGCAAACACTTGGGATTTTGGTCCTTTAGGTGTTGAAATGAAAAATAATATTAAACAATTATGGTGGAAAAGATTTGTACAACAATCACCTTATAATGTGGGATTAGATTCTGCTATATTTATGAATCCTAGAGTTTGGGAAGCAAGTGGACATGTTGGTGGATTTAATGATCCGTTAATTGATTGTAAACATTGTAATACAAGACATCGTGCAGATAAGTTAATTGAAGATTATGATCCAAATATTCATAGTGATGGATGGGCACCAGAAAAAATGATGGAATTTATTAGAGAGCATCATATAACTTGTCCAAATTGTGGAAGTGAGGATTTTACTGATATTAGAGAATTTGAACTTATGTTTAAAACTTATATGGGAGTTGTAAGTGATGCTAAAAGTGAAGTTTATTTAAGACCTGAGACAGCTCAAGGTATATTTGTAAACTTTAAGAATATTCAAAGAACATCTCGTAAGAAAGTTCCTTTTGGAATTGGACAAATAGGTAAATCATTTAGAAATGAAATTACACCAGGTAACTTTATTTTTAGAACAAGAGAATTTGAGCAAATGGAATTAGAATTCTTCTGTAAACCAGATACTGATTTAGAATGGTTCAAGTATTGGAAAGAATATTGTATGAACTTCTTATATGATTTAGGTATCAATAAAGATAATTTAAAATTTAGAGATCATAAAAAAGAAGAATTATCTTTCTATTCTAAAGCAACTAGTGATATAGAATACTTATATCCATTTGGTTGGGGAGAATTATGGGGAATTGCAGATAGAACTGATTATGATTTAAATAGGCATCAAACATATTCTAAAAAGAATTTAGAGTATTTAGATCCAGAAACAAATACAAAGTATATTCCATATGTTATTGAACCATCTGTTGGTGCAGAGCGTTTATTCTTAGCGGTTTTGAACGATGCATATGATGAAGAGATCTTAGAAAACAATGATAAGAGAATTGTTATGCATTTGCATCCAGCTGTTGCTCCTGTTAAGGTTGCAGTATTACCACTTACTAAGAAACAAAAAGATAAGGCAGAAGAAGTTTATCAAATGTTATCTGAAAACTTTAATTGTGAATTTGATATGGCAGGACAAATTGGAAAACGTTATAGAAGACAAGATGCAATTGGAACTCCACTATGTGTAACTATTGATTTTGATACAATGAATGATGAGAGTGTTACAGTAAGAGATAGAGATACAATGGAACAAGTTCGTTTACCAATTAATGAATTAAAACATTATATTTTAAAGAAAATTAAATTTTAAAGAGGTGTATAGTAATGCAAAGATTGTCCCAAGATAAAATCAATGAAATAAGACAAAGTGTTGATATTGTAGATATTTTGGGACAATATCTTTCATTAACGAAGAAAGGTCGTAACTATGTTGCGATTTGTCCTTTTCATGAGGACAATAATCCATCTTTATCTATTTCTCCAGAAAGACAAATTTATAAGTGTTTTGTTTGTGGAAATGGTGGAAATGTTTTTACTTTCCTTCAAAATTATCTAAAGATATCTTACATTGAAGCAGTAAAAAAAATTGCTGAAATGGGGCGAATTGATTTAAGTGATTATCAACTTGATGAAAAAAAAGCGCCAATAAAAAAAGAATATGTCGCTTTATATTCGATGAATGAAGAAGCTTGTAAAATTTATAATTATTATCTTAATACTAAACTAGGATTGGAAGCTAAAAATTATTTGAAGAAAAGACATTTCAGTGATGAAGTGATTGAAAAGTTTTCAATTGGTTATGCTCCAATTGATTCTATATTATATAAGTCTTTTGAAAAGAAGTATACAGAAATAGATATGGTAAAATCTGGTTTGGTTATTGAATCAAAACATCATTTTGATAGATTTAATGATAGAATTATGTTTCCTTTACATAATAGTGAAGGAAAAATTGTTGGTTTTTCTGGTAGAATTTATAAAACTACACAAACTGATAGTAAGTATATGAACTCTCCAGAGTCACAGATTTTTATCAAGGGTGAAACATTATATAATTATCACCGTTGCAGGGAAGCTGTGAGAAAAGAAGGTTTTGTTTACTTGTTAGAAGGATTTATGGATGTTATTGCGATGGATAAAGCAGGAATTGAAAATGCAGTTGCTTTAATGGGAACAGCATTAACGAGAGATCATATTCGCATGCTTAAAAGGTTAACATCTACGATTCATATATGTTTAGATGGTGATAGAGCAGGACAGGTAGCTGCAAGTAAAGCTGCTGATATCTTGTTAGAGGCTAATTTTAATGTCAAGATTATTTTGCTTCCTGATAATCATGATCCTGATGAAATCTATGAAGAACATGGTAAGGAAGGGTTAATGACATTATTGAAAAAAACTTTATCACCAATAGAATTTTTAATGGAATTTAAATATAAAGAGATAGATGCTGGGAATTATGATGATAGAAAACATTTCTTAGAACAAATGTGTGAGTTGATTAGTCGTATTAAAGATGAACTTGATAAAGACTATTATATTCAAAGATTATCTAAGCTTTCTGGCTTTAGTGCAACGATTATTGAACAGAAACTAAGTGGCATAAAACCAAAAGAGATACCTGTTTATCATGAAGTGAGACGGGTTAAAGAAATGGTTGATAAATATCGTGGTGCTGAAAAAGAATTGTTGTTTTATATGTTAAATAGTAAAGAAGTTGCTTTAAAATATGAAGCTAAGGTTGGATTTATGTATGATGATAATTATCGTGTGATTGCCTCTTATATTGTTGATTATTATCGTACTCATGACAAACTAGTGATTGCAGATTTTATTAATCGATTACCTAAGGAGGAATTGATTCAAACGGTAATAGATATTTCAGAATTACAATTGCCCTTACCATATGATGAAAAAGCAATTCAACATTATATGAAGAATATAAGTTTAAATGCAAGAAAGATGAAAAAGGAACAATTGTTAGAGCAATTTCATTATGTTTTAGATCCTTATAAACAGTCAGAAATATTAAAGGAAATAATAGAATTAGAAAAGGAGTAGTTATGAAAGAATCAAAGAAAAAAGTTGCAGCAGTATCAATGGATGATATTGAAAAAATAGTATTAGAAAAAGCTCAATCTATGGGAAATGTTTTAACTCAAGATGATGTAGATACATTTATGTCTACATATGATCTTAGTGATGAAGCAATGGAAGATTTATTACAATTTATTAACGATAGTAGTATTCTTATTGAAGATGGATTGGATGCTTTAGAAATTGACGATGATATACTTGCTCAATCTGGAGATGACTTAGGTGATTTGGGTGATTTAGAAGATTTTGAATCATTAGATGATGATTTAGGTGAAGACGGACCTGATTTAGATTTTGTTGGTGATTTTGATATGGCTACAAGTGATACAATGAGTATGTATTCTGATAGCGAAAATGATGATGACGATGCAAATCAATTAGGAAGTAATGTTAAGATTAATGATCCTGTAAAGATGTATTTAAAAGAAATAGGAAGAGTAGAATTATTAACACATGAAGAGGAAATTACTCTTGCAAAACTTATATTACAAGGTGATGAGGAAGCTAAAAAACGTTTAGCAGCTGCGAATTTACGTTTAGTTGTTTCTATTGCAAAAAGATATGTTGGTAGAGGAATGTTATTCTTGGATTTGATTCAAGAAGGAAATATGGGGCTTATCAAAGCGGTAGAAAAATTTGATTATACAAAAGGATTTAAATTTTCTACTTATGCAACTTGGTGGATTCGTCAAGCAATAACCAGAGCTATTGCAGATCAAGCTCGTACAATTCGTATTCCTGTACATATGGTTGAAACGATTAATAAGTTAACACGTATTCAAAGGCAATTAATTCAAGAGTTAGGAAGAGAACCTACTGCTGAAGAAATTGCAGATAAAATGGATGGAATGACACCTGAAAAAGTTAGAGAAATTCAAAAGATATCATTAGAACCTGTTTCTCTTGAAACACCAATTGGTGAAGAAGATGATTCTCATTTAGGAGATTTTATTGAAGATGAAAGTGCTATGTCACCAGATGATTATGCAGCTAATGAATTATTAAAAGATGAATTAAATGAGGTTTTATTAGAGTTAACTGACCGTGAAGAAAAAGTTTTACGTTTAAGATTTGGACTAGATGATGGGCGTACTAGAACACTTGAAGAAGTTGGAAAAGAATTTAGTGTAACTCGTGAACGTATTAGACAAATTGAAGCTAAAGCATTAAGAAAATTAAAACATCCATCTCGTTCTAAACGATTAAAGGATTTCTTGGATCGCTAATATGAAATTATCAAAAAGATTGGATGCAATCTTAAAATTAGTAGAAAAATATAAACATGGGGAAGTTTTAGCGGATATTGGAAGTGATCATGGGTACTTACCTATAAGTCTTGTGGATAGGAATATAATGTCTAAGGCTTATGCTTGTGATATTGCTGAAGGACCACTTAATTCTTCCAAAGAAAATATACAAAATTATCATTTAGAAAACAAAGTCATACCACTTCTTGGAAGTGGTATGAATCCTATTATTGATAAAAAAGTTGATATGATAACAATTAGTGGGATGGGTGGTCATTTGATATGTGGAATATTAAATGAACATAAAGATATTTTAAAAAATTATAGATTTATATTACAGTCTAATACAAAGATTGATATATTACGTCATTTTTTAAATGATATTGATTTTAAAATAATAGATGAAGATATTGTTGAGGACGTTAATCATATATACGAAATTATAGTATGTGAGTATGGTAAGGAATCTTTAAGTAATGAAGATTGTTTATTTGGACCAATACTTAGAAAAAGAAAAGGTGATTTATTTATAAAGAAATGGCAACCTATGCTTGATACTCAAAAGAAAATATTATCTTCTCTTGATGAAGAGCACCCAAAATATAAAGAAGTTTTATCTTTGATAAAAACAATAGAAGGTGAATTAAATGAAAGTTAGAGATATTATAGAAGTCATGGAACAACACTATCCATTAGAAATTCAAGAAGAATGGGATAAATGTGGTTTGCAAATTGGTGATAAAAATAGTGATGTTAATAAGATCATAATAGCCTTAAACGCAGATAGACAAACTTTAAAAGAAGCTATTGATCATCAATGCCAAATGTTAATTACACATCATCCCTTTTTACTAGATCCCATTCACAATATAGATAGAGATCATTTTATGGGAAGCTTTATTTATGATGCAATATTAAATAATATTGCTGTCTATAGTTCTCATACATCGTTGGATAAGGTTTCAATGAATAATTGGTTGATTGAAAAATTAAATGTTGAAAATATTGAAGATGGGGAAGATTCTGGTGTTAGTAAGATTGCTGATTTAAAGGCTGAAATGTCAAAAAATGAATTTATTAGTCTAGTTAAAAACGCTTATGGTCTTCAACATATAAAATATGCAGGTCATGTTGATAAAATTAAAAGAGTAGCTATCTGTGGTGGAAGTGGTGCAGACTTTATTGAAGAATTTTATGGTAAAGCTGATGCTTATATAACAGGAGATACAAAATATAGACATGCGAAAAATGCTTTTGATAATGATATCTTATTAATAGATATAGGACATCATGCTGAAAAAATAATGGTTTCAAAATTAAAAGAGGAACTTGATAAAGTTATAGATATAGAAATTATTGAAAGTCAAAGTGAGGATTACTATAGTTATGAATAGATTTGTATTAACAACTATGTGTTATATTCAAAAAGATAATCAAACATTATTGCTTCATAGAATAAAAAAAGAAGATGATATTAATCAAGGAAAATGGATTGGTGTTGGTGGAAAATTAGAAAAAGGAGAATTTCCTGAAGAGTGTTTGAAAAGAGAAATTTTTGAAGAAACTGGATTAACTGTAAAGGATATTCATTTACATGGTTTTGTTGTTTTTCCATCACTATATCATGGAGAGGATGAGGGAATGTTTGTCTATTCTTGTAAATATTTCCAAGGAAATATTAAAGAGTGTGATGAGGGAGTATTGCAGTGGATAGATAATGACAAAATAAATCATTTACCTATGTGGGAAGGAGATTATCATTTTTTTGATTGGCTAAAAGATGATAAATTTCATAATGCTAAAATAGTATATGAGAATGATAAAATTGTAGAATATAAGGAAGAAAGTTATTAAAATGGGGTAGTGATACTTCATTTTTTTATATTATTTAAAATGATAAAACTCTAAATATTGACATGAATTATGTGGCTTGTTAAAATAATAATATGAGTCTATAAATAGTTTATTTATAATAAAGATGTGAGTTGTTTTGTAATCATATAGCATAGGGAGGAAGGGAAGCATGTATCGTTGTCATACTCACTTTTATTTAGTTGGAAAACAAAAAAGAATATATGAAGTGATAAAAAATATGTCACCTCTTGAACATTTTAAGCATGAATTTTATGAAAGTGAAGAACTTGAAGAAACAGAAATAAAAAAAGCAGAAGTCATTATTATTGATTTACATAATAAAAATATGAGTGAAGTATTATCACTTATTCATTTAAATAAGAAAGAAGATTCTGAAGTTATTTTTTTAGCCGAAAAAGACCAAAATATTCAGTTAGATAATTTAAAAGAAATAAAAGATGTTTGGATGTTACCAATGTCAGATGAAGAAGTAAAGTTTAGATTTTTAAGATGGCAACAATCATATAAGATGAATAAGGATTATTGGCAGACAACTCATCTATTTGAATCTACTATTAATAGTGTTCCTAATCTTATTTGGTATAAGAATAAAGATGGAATACATGAAAAAGTGAATGATAGTTTTTGTAGGACAGTTAATAAGACAAAAACACAAGTGGAAGGTAGAGATCATTGTTATATTTGGGACGCAGATCCAAGTGAAGCTCTTGTATGTATGAAATCAGATCTTGAAGTTATGACAAAAAAAGAAACTTGTGTATCAGAAGAATTAGTAAAATCTGGCGAACAAATGAAACTCTTTACGACTTATAAATCACCTTTATATGATTTAGATGGAAGTGTAATGGGAACAGTAGGTGTAGGAATTGATATTACACAAGAACGCGCATATGAAGAGGAAATTGTAAAAAAAAATCATACATTAGAAACAATTTTTACAACTATAGATTCTGGAGTATTATGTTATTCAGTTGATGGAAAAGAAATTCTTAGTGTTAATAGAGCTGCTTTAAATATTTTAGGATATGCTACTGAAAAGGAACTATTATCAGATGGATTCCATTTTGTTGCTTCTACAGTTATTGATGAAGATAAAGATAGATTAAAAGAAAGTATTAAAACATTGGAAAACGAAGGAGATATTATCAATGTAGAATATAGTGTTAAACATGATAATGGTCAAATACTTCATGTGATGGGAAATATTAAACTTTTAAAAGAAGATGATGAATTATTTTATCAACATTTACTTATTGATTGTACTGATCAAAAAATACAAGAAGCAAATAAGGAAAAGCATCAAATGGAATTAGTTCAAGCTTTAAGTGTAGATTATAATCTTGTATGTTTTTTTGATCTTGATACTGGACTAGGAACTCCATTAAGAGTTGTTGATAATAATCATCATATGTTAGATACTATATTTACTGGAGAAATAGACCTTAATGAAAGTATGAAAGCTTATATACAAAAATTTGTGTATAAAGATGATAAAGATGCTTTCTTAAAAATAGTCTCTCAAGAGAATCTTTTAAAAGAACTTGCTGAAAAGAAAATATATTATATGAACTATCGTACATGTGAAGATGGTGAATTAAGATATTTTGAAATGAAAGTTGTTAGAACAAATATATGGGATACAAATCATAGTATTGTTCTAGGTTTAAGAAGTGTAGATGAACAAATGCGTAAGGATATAGAACAGACAAAATTGTTAGAAGATGCTCTTTTACAAGCAAATAGAGCAAATAAAGCTAAGAGTCTTTTCTTATCAAATATGTCTCATGATATTCGTACACCAATGAATGCCATTGTAGGATTTACAGCTTTGGCTGCAGCCCATTTTGATGATAAAGAACTTGTTCAAGAATATCTGAAAAAAATTATGACATCTGGAAATCATTTATTAAGTTTAATTAATGATATTTTAGATATGAGTCGTATTGAGAGTGGTAAAATGCAATTAGAAGAAAAATTGTGTAGTTTACCAGAAATACTCCATGAATTACATAATATTTTACAAACAGAGGTTCATGCAAAACAGCTTGAATTATTAATTGATACTGTTGATGTATTAGATGAAAATATTTATTGCGATAAATTAAGATTAAATCAAGTTTTACTTAATTTATTAAGTAATGCTGTCAAATATACTCAAGCTGGTGGAATTATAAGCATGAGAGTCACTGAAAAACCAGGATTATCACGAGATTATGCTCAATATGAATTCTGTATTAAAGATACAGGAATAGGAATGAGTAAAGAGTTTGTATCACATATCTTTGAACCATTTGAAAGAGAAAAGAATACAACACTTAGTGGAATTCAAGGAACTGGACTTGGAATGGCAATTACTAAAAATATTGTAGATATGATGAGTGGTTCTATTGAAGTAAAGAGCCAACAAGATGTGGGAACAGAGGTAAGAGTATCTTTCTCATTCCGTTTAAATTTACAACCCGAAGCTCCAAAAAATATACCAGAATTGAAGAATTGTAGAGCGTTAGTTGTAGATGATGATTTTAATACATGTGATAGTGTATCATATATGCTTCAACAAATTGGTATGAGAGCAGAGTGGACATTATCTGGAAAAGAAGCTGTACTGAGAACAAGACAAGCAGTAATGCGTAATGATAATTATTCTGTATATCTTATAGATTGGCTGTTACCAGATATGAATGGTATTGAAGTAACAAGAAGAATACGAAAAGAAATTGGGAATGATGTACCAATTATTGTTCTTACTGCATATGATTGGTCAGATATCAAAGATGAAGCCAAAGAAGCAGGAGTTTCAGCGTTCTGTAGTAAACCGTTATTTTTATCTGAATTAAGAGAATGTTTGTATTCAGTAGTCAATACAAATGAAAATGAGGAAGAAAAAGAAGAGGAGGATCGTAATAAATATACTGGACGTATCTTATTGGTAGAAGATAATGAGCTTAATCAAGAAATAGCAACTGCTATTTTAGAAGATGAAGGATTAACTATAGAAGTTGCAGATAATGGTAAGATAGCAGTAGAAATGGTTGAAAAATCAAAACCAGGATATTATAAATTAGTTCTAATGGATGTACAAATGCCTATTATGAATGGATATGAAGCAACAAAAGCAATTAGAAAATTAGAAAATAAAGAATTATCATCTATACCAATACTTGCAATGACTGCAAACGCTTTTGAAGAAGATAAGCAAGAAGCATTAAATAGTGGTATGAATGGACATATTGCAAAACCAATAGATGTTAATAATCTATTTGCTGCATTAGATAAAATATTAAAATAAATTAAGGAGTAGTGAAAACTATTCCTTATTTAATATCTTTTTTCAAAATTTGGTAAATTTATACAAAATAATAATAAGTATTATATAATATCGAATGAAGGTGAGAGAATGGAAGGGAAGAATACAGATTTAACACAAGGAAACATAGTCAAATCAATTATTTGGTTTTCAATACCATTATTAGTAGGTAATTTATTTCAACAATTATATAATGCTGTAGATTCATATGTTGTAGGAAATTATGTTGGTAAAGCAGCATTAGCTGCAGTAGGAGCGAGTACTCCAGTTATTAACATGTTGATAGGTTTTTTTATGGGAATTGCGACTGGAGCAGGAGTTGTCATTGCTCAATATTATGGGGCTAATGATACAAAGAGAATGAGGAAATCAATACATAGTAGTATGGCTTTAACACTTGTTATGGCAATGCTACTAACAATCATAGGTTTAGTATGTACCAATCCTTTATTGCATGCGATTGGAGTTCCATCAGATGTTTTTGATCAAGCTTCACAATATCTAGCTATTTATTTTGGTGGTATTACATTTACTCTTATATATAATATGGGAGCTGGAATACTTCGTGCCATTGGCGATTCTAAAAGACCATTATATTTTCTTGTTATTGCAAGTGTTATTAATATTATTTTAGACTTCTTGTTTGTAAAAGTATTTCAATGGGGTGTTGCAGGAGCAGGTGTCGCAACTTTAATTGCTCAAGGAATAAGTGCTGTTATGGTTGTCTTTATTTTAATGTACACTAAAGAAAATTATCAATTGGTAATAAAAGAAATAAGTTTTGATAAAGAAATGCTTACAAGAATTATTAAAATAGGATTACCTACTGGAATACAACAGAGTATTGTTTCTTTATCTAATGTTATTGTTCAATCTTATGTGAATGTTTATGGGTCATCAGTCATTGCAGGGTATTCAGTAACGGTAAAAATAGATGGATTTGTTAATTTACCGCTTCAAGCTTTTAATATGGCGGTCACAACTTTTGTTGGACAAAATATAGGTGCTAAAAAATATGATAGAGTAAAAAAAGGAGCTTATATTACTTATATACTTGCTACTATTACAATAGGAATTTTTGTAGTTGTTATGTATTTCTTTGGAAAAGATTTTATTGCAATATTTAATCAAGAAAAAGAAGTTATAGAAGCAGGGAGGTTAATGCAACTCATCTTTTTACCTTTTTATTTGTTTTTACCAATCAATCAAATTATTAATGGAGTATTAAGAGGAGCTGGTAAATCTACTATACCAATGTATATCATGGTATTTAGTTTTGTTATTTTAAGACAAATCTATTTATTTATTATTACTCGTTTTACATCAAGTGTAGCTTATGTGTTTTTTGGGTGGCCAGTGACATGGATTGTAAGTAGTATTATTTTCTTGGTTTATTACTATAAAGTAGATTGGTTAAATGTAAAAGATTAAAAGACATGGAAACATGTCTTTTAATCTAATATCTTCTTTTTATCTATAATTGGTTTTTTATGTGTTTTAGAATTACTGAAATCAAATTGTTTTAAATAATCAATGACTTGATTTGTAAGATAAGTTGGAGTAGAAGCACCAGAAGAAACTGCTGCTTTCTTTTTGTTTTTTAAAACTTCTATATCTAAATCATTAATACTTTCAATCATATATACATCTTTATCTGACTTTTTGCTCGCAATCATAGCTAACTTTTTAGTATTGTTAGAATGAGGATCACCAATAATAAAAACAATATCTATATCATCTTCTAAAGAAGCGATAGCTTCTTGTCTTATTTGAGTTGCTTTACATGTTTCTTTTTCTATAGAAACATGAGGAAGGTTTTGTTTTGCATATTCACATAAATCATAGACATCATATAAAGACATTGTCGTTTGGTTAGTAATGACATAATGGTTATTCTTATCTTGTTTATCAATATCTTCTTTATTTGTTATTAAATGTATTCTTTTTTTATCAATAGAAATAGCTCCTTCAGCTTCAGGATGGCCGTTTTTACCAATATAAAGGATTTCATAACCTTGACTTAATTTTTCTTTAATTAAATCATGTGTTTTAATAACATCTAAACAAGATGCATCTATAATATATAGTCCTTTATCTTTGGCTTTATTAAAAACTTCATCACTTGCTCCATGAGCAGTAATAATGACAGTCCCTTCATTGATTTCATCTAATAATTCTAACCTTGTTTTTCCTTTTTTATCAATTGTTTGAATACCCAAATCTTCTAATGCATTTACAATATATTGATTATGAACTATCATTCCTAAAATATAAATAGGATGAGGAACATTATGAACCTCTTTTGCTAGTTGAATAGCTCTAACAACTCCTTTACAATAACCTCTTGGAACAACTGCCTTGACATACATATTATCACCTCAAAATTATTATATCATAAATATAATAAATAAAAAGAATGTTGTTATTATAGAACATTCTTTCATATTGTCAAAAACATTTTAAAAGGTATAACAATAATTAAATAAACTACAACATATTTTCAAATTGTTGTTCATTGAGATGGTTATCAATCTCTTCATCTAATCCCTCATCATTAATAGAACGTACTGCTTTTGCTACTCTAAAAGCAGTAGATGCATTATGAATAACAGGTCTTAATTGATTGATAATAGGGATAATTTGATTCATTGTGTAAAGAGTTTTTTGGGCAGTTCTTAATGTTGAGGACATATTTAATTGTTGCATTGAATTTTTCATTGATTGTAATAACGATGGTTTTCTAGGCATCATAGGATAATATGGATTATGGTTGTAAAAATAGGGATCATAGTTATATTCGTTATACATTATAAACACCTCCTATAATACAATATTCATAATAAAGATATATGTGATAATTTAGTTAGATTTTTAGCGAATATAACAACTTATTTTGCTTTTTTTTAATTTTTGTAGTATAATCAACACGCTAAAAGGAGGCGAAAAAAATGAAGTTAATGAAAGATTATAGTTTTAAACCTTTTATAAAGAAGGTTATTGATAAATTAGGGTTTATTGAACCTACACCAATTCAAAAGGCAGTTATGCCACTTGTTTACAAACAAAGGGATGTTATTGGGATTTCTCAAACTGGAACGGGAAAAACGCACGCATTTTTATTACCAATTGTTGATTTAATTGATGTTGAATTAGATTGTGTACAAGCTGTTATTATTGCTCCTACAAGAGAGTTGGCATCTCAAACTTATGAACATGCAAAAATGTTTATAAAGGAAAATCCATATTTAAGAGTTTCACTTGTTGTTGGGGGAAATGATAAACAAAAAGCTATTCAAAAGTTATCTGTTCAACCACATCTTGTTATTGGAACACCTGGAAGAATTAAGGATTTATCACTAGATGAACAAGCATTACATATTACAACTGCGGATATTATTGTTGTGGATGAAGCAGACATGACATTAGAATTTGGTTATTTAGAAGACATTGATGCTCTTTTGGCTAAGATGAAAGAAAATATTCAAATGTTAGTTTTTTCAGCTACTATTCCACAAAAACTAAGACCGTTTTTAAGAAAATACATGAAAGCACCTAAGATTATTGAAATCAATGAAAAAGAAGTGTCTTCATTAAATATAAGTCATTATCTTGTTCCAACGAAACATAGAGATAGATATCAAATATTAAGACAAATCATGCATATTATAGATCCATATTTATGTATTATTTTTTGTAATACAAGAAATGATGCTATAGAAGTATCAACTAAATTAAGGGAAGAAGGATTTAAGATTGGTGAAATTCATGGAAATCTTGAACCACGTGAAAGAAAACAAATGATGCGAAGAATTAAAAATAATAATTATCAATATATAGTTGCGACCGATATTGCAGCTAGAGGTATTGATATTGATGGAGCAAGCCATATTATTAATATGGGATTTCCAAATGAATTAGATTTTTATATTCATCGTTCTGGACGTTGTGGTAGAGGAAAATACACAGGAGAATGTTTTAGTATGTATGATACAACAGATGAGAATTTAGTTCATTTGCTTGAAAAAAGAGGTGTTCAATTTAGCGTTAAAGAAATTAAAAATGATGTTTTAGTTGACGCAGGAGCTAGAGAAAAGAGAAAAAATCGTATTAAAGAACCAACTGAATTAGAAAAAAAGATTCAAAGTGTTATTAAAAAACCTAGAAAAGTTAAACCAGGATATAAGAAAAAGAGAAAATGGGAAGTTGAAAAACTTGTTAGAAAAGAAAAACGTAATATGATTAAAGCTGATATTGCTAGACAAAAAAAGGAAAGAGCAAAAAAGGCACAAAAAGAAAAGAGAATGAGAGAGGAGAATAATTTATGATTATAGGTTCGCATGTTTCTATGAAAGGAAAAGATATGTTGCTCGGTTCTGTAAAAGAGGCTTTATCTTATGGAGCAAATACATTTATGTTCTATACTGGAGCACCTCAAAACACTGCAAGAAAACCTATATCTGAATTAAGAGTAGATGAAGCCAAAACATTAATGAAAGAGAATAATATTGATATTAATAATGTTGTTGTTCATGCTCCTTATATTATTAATCTCGCAAATACAGTTAAAGCTGAAACATATGAGTTAGCAGTTCGCTTTTTAAAACAAGAAATAGAAAGATGTGAACAGATTGGAGCAAAACGATTAGTATTACATCCTGGTTCACATGTTAAAGCTGGTGAAGAAGTAGGTTTAAACCAAATTGTAAAAGGTTTAAATGAAGTTTTAAAAAATGGACAGAAGGTTCATATTGCTTTAGAAACGATGGCTGGTAAAGGAAGTGAATTAGGAAAAACATTTGAAGAAATTCGCTATATTATTGATCATGTTGAAAAGAATGAATTATTAGGGGTTTGTTTAGATACTTGTCATATTCATGATGGAGGATATGATTTAAATGATTTTGATAAAGTATTAGATAATTTTGATAAGATTATAGGTTTAGATAGATTATTAGTTATTCATGTTAATGATTCTAAAAATGTAAAAGGAGCACATAAAGATAGACATGAAAATATAGGATATGGACATATTGGATTTGATGTTTTAAATTATATTGTTCATCATGAAAAATTAAAAAATGTTCCTAAAATTTTAGAAACACCTTACATTGATGGAGAAGCTCCATATCAAAAAGAAATAGAAATGCTTAAAAATCAAACATTTAATAATGGCTTAAAATAATGATTAATTAAAACACAAAATTTTTGACAGGTGAAATCACTTGTCAAATTTTTTATATAATTTTCTATAACAAATTGATATTCATCATTAACAATAGCATAAGAATTATTTTTGATCATATGGAAAATCTTATATTTTAAATGTTCATCAATTTCAATATCAAATTCATTTAAAAGTATCATAAATTCTTCAAATTTTAATTTAGAAATATACTCTTTTTTTGTCATTATCTTTCCTCCTTTAAAACATCATATGTATAAAGAAAAAAAATAGAACTCTAAAGATTCTAGTTAATCTTTAGAGTATTTCTGTTATTTAATGAATATACTTCAATATATCCTCTTCAGTATATATATTAAAGAAATTGGTAATTAATTCATTTAATTCATCTCCATCACTATCATGGATTTTAGTGATAACATCTTTTGGTAAATACCCCAACTTTTTTCTTAATAAAATAATTATTGTCTCTACCATTCCAACCATATAACCTTCCATTCTTATCAGTTCCATTAATTGCTTATTTGTTATACTCATCCTAATATTTCTCCTTAATATATAATCTACTTTTTAAGCTTTATTATATATCTTTGAATTTAGAAAATATATTTCAATATATCTTCTTCATTATTAATATCAAAGATATTTAATGCTATTGTACTTATTGCTTTTTCATCAAGACTATTAATAATTTTGATACCATTCTCTGATAAATATCCTAATTTCTTTCTTAATTGACTCATTAAAATATCTAGTTTTCCATTCATATAACCTTTTTCCATCCCTATGATTACACCTTTGCTTATTCCTATAAGTTCTCCTTCAACTCTTCCCATTTCTTTTAATTGTTCACATATCTCACACATTTCAGTAACTCCTTTCCTTTCTTCTTTATAATATTTGACCCATTTTTTTAAGACTTCACTATACATCTCATTTGGATCAATACAATGAAAATCATGGATTAATCTTCCTAGTACTGTTTCTTCATCCTGATAATCTCCATTCACATATATCATCTCTTGTCCTATATCTACTTCTTCTTTTGTTTCTTTATTTGTAAGTTTAAGATGATATATTGGTAATCCCTTCTTAAAGTAGTCTCCTTCACACATGAAAACGATATAGCTTTCTGGTATATCTTCATATTCTGAACTTTTCTTTATTTCTTGTGTATCTATAAGACTAAGATTTAATCTTCCTCTTTTAGGATTGGCTCCTTTTTCTTTTCTCTGTATTTCTACATTGATTCTTATCTTTTCACTTTTGACATAAATATCAAACTGAGATTCTCTTCCTTTGATATTACTCATATAATGTTCAACATGATGTTCATCAATATGTATATGTTTTCCTAGTATGATATCAATCATTTCATTAACACATTCCCCATGACCGAAGACAACTTTGATCATAGGATAATGAAATAAAGTCATAGACTCAATAAGGGACATAATATCTTGATTTTTAGCTTTCATTTATTTGACCTCCTATTATTCTATACTAATAAAAAGAGGCTTTTTCTTTTTTTTAATGTATAATTTCATAATATGAAAATATAGACTTCTATAAATCTATTATAAGAGTATAAAACAGAGTTGTCATTGGACATTTTGTCCAAAAAGAAAACTTGAAGTATTTCATACTCCAAGTTTAAGTCAACTTTAAATTATTCATTTTTATCAAAATAATCAACACATAATTGAGTTATACCATTTAACATATAAGAACTTGCATCTTTAATATAATAGAATTTTGGTAAAAATTCTTCAGGAATAAAAGAACTGATTTTATTTTTAATTTCATCCATATTAGGTGTCATTGGAGAACATATAGCAATGGCTTCTGGACCGATTGTACAAATAGTTGGTAAAAGAGATTTTGTGACAACTTCTACAGCTCCTTGTTCATTTAAAACAAGTTTATGTAAATTATCAGAAAATTGCATACGTTTTATAAAATATTTCAATTCACCAGCAACTCCATTTTTCCCTAAAAGAAGTTTTTTGTTAACAATAATACCTTGTCCTCCAACTCCAAAACCAAATTGTTGAGAATGATATATAATATCACTATAATCAGGATGATCTAAAGAGAATCCAAGAACTGCAGCATTAGCGTTATTACAAAGAATAACGGGTAAATTATATTTTTTTTCAAATTCCTTTTTAATGTCAAAAGCCTCTTCTTTATAAGTTAAATTTTTTAACTTATTATCATCACTTATAATACCAGGTGTTGCAATACCAATGATATCAACATAAGAGTATTTTAATAAGATAGTATCAATAATATCATATAAATCATAAATATTCATTGAAGGTTTAATAATCAAATGACTATCAATAATTTCACATTTTTCTTTCAAGCGATAAAATATCTTCGCTTGAGCTTTATTTAATGAAATAACAATTGATAAAATACGCTTATGATATTCAATACAATGAGAACACTCTTCTGTTTTTTTCTTCTTTTTATTTGTATTAAAAGCCTCTAATTCACTCTGTATAAATTGAATTGCAGAAAGAGCGTCATATGAAGCAAAAACAGCGGTTGGAATTTGAAGAACTAGTTTTTCTGTTAAACTTTCTTTTAAACGATTAAGCATATATCCTATTTGAGGGGCAATTAATACAACATCATATTTATCAACTTCTTCATAAATACTTAAATAAGAAACAGCATTAAAATGATAATCTAATCCTAACATTTCAGCAACTGAATTTAAATTCTCTGCAAACATAGATGTAGTAAGGCCAGATGAGCAAGATAATAGAATTTGTATTGTTTTCTCGTTTTTTAGATTTAAAAGTGTTTCAACCATTTCATCATATAATTGTTTAGCATGATCTTCATCATTTAATTCAAAGTGTAAATAAAACTTAACTGAATCATCTTTTTTAGAAACAATAGAAAATTCTACAATTGTTCCTTCTTCTACAGTAGTAAAATTAACTGTGGCTTCGCCATATTCTGTAACCAATTTAATATTATTCTCATTTTCTGGTTTTATTTCATAATCATTTATATCATGTTCTAAAATCCAAGTTTTAAAATCAAAATTAAATTCTTTACTCATTATATTTCTCCTTCCATTTATATTCTAAAAAAATTATATCATAAATTAATTACGCTATAAAATAAAAACAGTTTTAATAAAATAATATTTTATCTAATCAAAATTAGAAAAATCGTAATTAGATAATTTTCAGGAAAAAAACAAACTCTATCTAGAGTTTGTCATAGAAATAATTTCTTTCTTTAATTCATCAACAATATCTTCTTGTTTAATTTTTCTTATGATTTCTCCTTTTTTAATT